>Ga0207706_10002415_pt1 | contig 18223 bp, 13 predicted proteins | sample KBSC53metaG_FD_184318 | JGI IMG/M metagenome (GOLD analysis project Ga0207706, IMG submission 184318) | Corn rhizosphere microbial communities from Kellogg Biological Station, Michigan, USA - KBS C5-3 metaG (SPAdes) (version 2) | ecosystem: Host-associated > Plants > Roots > Rhizosphere > Soil ... | reverse complement strand
TTCTACGACGCCGACATCGCTGCGTGCAACAAGCGCTCGCCCGGCTCGGGCTGCGCTGCGCTCGAAGGGCGCAACCGCATCCACGCGATCCTCGGCGCGAGCGACGCCTGCGTCGCGACGCATCCGTCGGACATGTGCGTCGCGCTCGCCGCGCTGCGCGCCGACGTCGTCGTGCAGGGCGTCGGCGGCGAGCGGCGGATCGCGATGGCGCGCTTTCACCGCCTGCCCGGCGACGCGCCCGAGCGCGACACCGAGCTCGCGCCCGGCGAGCTGATCACGGCGGTCGAGCTGCCGCCGTCGCCGTTCGCGGCGCGCTCGCACTATCTCAAGGTCCGCGACCGGGCGAGCTACGCGTTCGCGCTCGTCTCGGTCGCCGCCGCGCTCGACATGCGCGACGGCAGCGTGCGCGACGCCGCGCTCGCGCTCGGCGGCGTCGCCCACAAGCCGTGGCGCGTCGTCGCCGCCGAGGAAGCGCTCGTTGGCCGGCCGCTCGACGACGCGACGATCGCTGCCGCGAGCGAGCGGGCGCTCGCCGGCGCGCGGCCATTGCGCGAGAACGCGTTCAAGGTCGAGCTCGCGCGTCGCGCAATCGCGCGCGCATTGCAGACCGCGGGAGGCGCTGCATGATCACCGGCCAGGGCATCGACCGCGTCGACGGCCGCCTCAAGGTGACCGGCCGTGCGCCGTACGCCGCCGAGTTCGCGGTGCCAGGGCTCGTGCACGCGGTGCTGGTGACGAGCACGGTCGCGAGCGGCCGCATCGTCCGCATGGACATTTCCGGCGCGAGCGCGGTTCGGGGCGTCGTCGCCGTCCTCACGCCGATGAACGCGCCGCGGCTGCCGCAGGGCGGCAAGGCCGGCGTCAATCCGCCCGCGGGCCGCGTGCTCTCGCTGCTGCAGGACGACCTCGTCGCGTACAACCGCCAGCCGGTTGCGGTCGTCGTCGCCGACACGCTCGAGCGTGCTGCGCAGGGAGCGCGGCTCGTTCGCGTCGTCTACGCGAGCGGCACGGCGAAGCTCGACTTCGCAGCCGCGAAGCCGAATGCATTTCCACCGCAGCGCGCCAACCGCGAACCGACCGACCACGCGCGCGGCGACGTCGCCGCCGCAGTCGCGCAGGCCGCGACGAGCGTCGACGTCGTCTACACGACGCCGGTCGAGCACCACAACCCGATGGAGCCGCACGCGACGATCGCGGCGTGGGAGGGCGACAAGCTGACGCTGCACGACGCGACGCAGAACGTCGGCGGCGTGCGCACGACCTTGGCGAAGATCTTCGGCATCGCGCCGGAGAACGTCACGGTGCTCGACCCGTACGTCGGCGGCGGCTTCGGCTGCAAGGGCTCGGCGTGGTCGCACGTCGCGCTCGCCGCGCTCGCCGCGAAGGCGGTCGGCCGGCCGGTGAAGCTCGTCCTCGAACGGCCGCAGATGTTCGGGCCGGTCGGCAACCGGCCGCACACCGAGCAGTCGCTCGGCCTCGCCGCCGACGGCGCCGGCAAGCTCGTCGCGGTGCGCCACGCGACCATTTCCGAGACCTCGACGATCGAGGACTGGGTCGAGACGTCGTCGCTGCCGGCGCGCCATCTCTATGCGTGCGCCAACGTGCTGTCGTCGCATCGGATCCTGAAGCTCGACATCGCGACGCCGACGTTCACACGCGCGCCGGGCGAGGCCAGCGGCAACTTCGCGCTCGAAAGCGCGATCGACGAGCTCGCCGCGCGCGCCGGCATCGATCCGCTCGAGCTGCGCCTGCGCAACGACGCCGAGCGCGACGAGAGCAAGGGCCGGCCGTATTCGAGCAAGTCGCTGCGGGAGTGCTACCGCGTCGGCGCCGAGCGCTTCGGCTGGTCGCGCCGTGCGGCGACGCCGGGCGCGCGCCGCGACGGCCGCTGGCTCGTCGGCTCGGGGCTGGCGACGGCGACCTATCCCGCCAACCGCAGCCCTGCCGAAGCGCTCGTGCGGCTGCTTCCCGACGGCAGCGTCGTCGTCGCTTCGGCGACGCACGACCTCGGCACCGGCACCTACACCGTGATGTCGCAGGTCGCTGCCGACGCGCTCGGCGTTCCGATCGCGCGCATCCGCTTCGAGCTCGGCGACTCGCGGCTGCCGAAGGCCCCCGGCGCCGGCGGCTCGCAGTCGGCGGCGAGCGTCTCGCCGGCAGTGCACGCGGCGTGCAAGGCGATGCAGAAGAAGGTGATCGAGCTCGCGATCGCCGATCCGCGGTCGTTCGCGTATCGCGTCGACCCCGAACAGCTGACCGTCGTCGACGGCTGGCTGCGGCTCGCGTCGGCGCTGCCCGCGGGCGGCCGCCCGATCGCGGCCGCGGGCGCGGGCGGCGAGCCGATCGCAGCGATCGTCGCGAGGAACGGCGGCACGCCGCTCGAGACGCGTGCCGAAGCCGCACCCGGCGCAGAGCGCGAGCAGTATTCGATGCACGGCTTCGGCGCGGTCTTCGCCGAGGTCCGCGTCGACGCCGCGCTCGGCGTCGTCCGCGTGCCGCGCATCACCGCCGTCTATGCGATCGGCACCGTCCTCAACGAAAAGCTCGCACGCAGCCAGATGCAGGGCGGCATCGTCTGGGGAATGGGCATGGCGCTCTTCGAGGAGTCGCTGCGCGACGGCCGCGACGGCCGCATCGTCAACGCCAACCTCGCCGAGTACCACGTGCCGGTCAACGCCGACGTCGCCGCCATCGACGTCGCGTTCGTCGCCGAGAGCGATCCCCACGTCAATCCGCTCGGCGTCAAGGGGATCGGCGAGATCGGCATCACCGGCGTTCCCGCCGCGATCGCCAACGCCGTCTACAACGCGACCGGCAAGCGCATCCGCGACCTGCCGATCACGCTCGACAAGCTGCTCTGACGGCCGCCGGTGCGCCCGCGGGGCGGCGCAGCCGATACGATGGCGCGCCTGCAATCCTGCCGAGCCCGCTCGGCCCGCCATGAAACGACCGGACCCGGCCACCGCGCGCGCTGACTTCGATCGCAACGCCTTTCTCGTCCTGCTCGTCGTCCTGACGGTCGCGTTCGCGTGGATCGTCCTGCCGTTCTACGGCGGCGTGTTCTGGGCCGCGGTGCTCGCGCTCCTGTTCGAGCCGATGTACCTGCGGCTCGTGGTGCGCATGGGCGGGCGGCGCAACCTCGCCGCGCTGACGACGATCGCGGTCATCCTCGTGATGGTCATCCTGCCGGTCATCCTCGTTTCGTTCTCGCTCGTGCGCGAGGCGGCGGGCCTGTATCACCGCATCAAGAGCGGGCAGCTCGACCTCGGCAGCTACTTCTCGCACTTCATCGCCGTCTTGCCGGCCTGGGCAACGGAGCTCCTCGCCTGGCTCGGGGTCGACGACCTCGGCGCGGCGCAGGCCAAGCTGACGGCGGCGATCACCCAGCGCAGCCAAGCGCTCACTTCGCGCGCGCTCGACTTCGGCCAGGACGCGCTCGACGTCATCATCGCCTTCGTCATCGCGATGTACATCCTCTTCTTCCTGCTGCGCGACGGTGAAACTGTCGCGCGCGAGATTCGCGCCGCGATCCCGCTCGCGACGCCGGCCAGGGAGCGGCTGATCGAGCGCTTCACGACGGTCGTGCGCGCGACCGTGAAGGGCAACCTCGTCGTCGCCGCCGCGCAGGGCGCGCTCGGCGGGATCGCGTTCTGGGTGCTCGGCGTCCACGCGCCGGTCCTGTGGGCCGTCCTGATGGGATTCCTGTCCCTGTTGCCCGCGATCGGCGGCGCGCTGGTCTGGGTGCCGGTCACGCTCTACCTGCTGGCGGTCGGCCAGACCTGGCAGGGCATCGGACTGCTCCTGTTCTGCATGTTCGGCGTCGGCCTCATCGACAACGTGCTGCGGCCGATCCTGGTCAGCAAGGACACCAAGCTGCCCGACTACGTCATCCTCGTCTCGACGATCGGCGGCCTCGCGGTGATCGGCATCAACGGCTTCGTCATCGGGCCGGTGATCGCGGCGCTGTTCCTCACGGCGTGGCAGCTGCTCGCGACCGATCACCACCGCGCCGACGCTCCCTGAGCGTCGGTCAGCCGACCATCTCGAGGATGCTCCACATCTCCTCGGCGACGAGTCGCAGGTGCAGGTTCGGGTTGGCCTCCTGCATGCCTTCGTCGTCGATGCCTTGCGCTGCGGCCTTGAGCTCGGCGACCGTCTCCGGCGAGAGCACCCGTGCGATCGCCTTCAGGACGAGTCCGTGCGCGACCAGGCGAGCCTCGAGCTCGCGGATCCGTGCAGCGGTGTCTTCCTCCATCGCGCGGCCGAGCGTAGCGCCGCGCGGCCGACTGCGCCAGCGTTCCCGCGTTCGGGGTGTTGCCGGACGTAGCGCAGCCACGACGTAGGAAGGCTCCGACGCGCAGAATCGGGCCGATGGAGCCCATGCCGCGCACCCCGCGCCGCTTCGGCAGTCGCTCGACGTGGCTGCGGATCGCACTCGCCGTGGTCGTGATCGCGCTGCTCTGGAGCGCCGCCTGGTTCTACATGCCGCCGATCGTCGCGGCGCAGGCGAAGGACGCGGCGAAGAGCATCCTCGGCCGCGAGCTGACGCTCGGCCGCGTCACCTTCCAGCCGTGGACGCTCGAGCTGACGATCGAGGACGCTGCGCTGGCCGGGCCAGCCGCGGGCGCGCCACCGCTCTTCGAGGCCAAGCGCCTCCACGCCGACGTCGCGATCACGTCGCTCCTTCGCCTCGCGCCGATCGTCGATGCGCTCGACGTCGATGCGCCGATGCTGCGTGTCGCCCGCGTCGCCGACGACCGCTACGACGTCGACGACGTCGTCGCCCACATCGCCGCCTTCATCGCCGCGAGCGCCGGCAAGCCGCCGGCGCGCTACGCCGTGCACAACATCGTCGTCCGCGACGGCGGCGCCGACTTCGTCGATCGGCCGCTGGCGGCGACGCATCGCCTGCGCGCCCTCGCGCTCGGCGTTCCCTTCTTCAGCTCGCTGCCTTCCGAACGCGCGATCCGCGTCGAGCCGCACCTCTCGTTCACGCTCGACGACAGCCGCTTCGACACCGCCGGCGAGGCGACGCCGTTCGCCGAGCGCGGCAACGGCGAGCTGCACCTGAAGATCGACGGCCTCGCCGTCCAGCCGTACCTCGGCTACCTGCCGCGCGACCTGCCGGCGCAGCCGCGCGCGGCGACCCTGAACGCCGACGTCGTGGTCGCGTTCGAGCAGCGGCCCAAGCTCTCGATCAAGGTCGCGGGCAGCGTCGGCGCGCGCGACATCGAGGTCGTCGATGCCGCGGCGCACGAGCTGCTCAAGGTCGGCAACGTGCAGGTCAAGATCGACGAGCTGCGGCCGCTCGAGCGGCTCGTCCGCCTGCAAAGCGTCGCGATCGACGCGCCGCACGTCCTCGCCGCACGCGATGCTTCCGGTCACGTCAACCTGCTGCTCGCAGCCGAAAGCCCGCGCGGCGCGGCGGTGCCGGTCGCCCGCGTTCCGTTGCCGACGACGAGCGCGAGCGCCGCGGCGAGCGACGTGCGCATCGCCGCTTCCTCGGCCGCGTCCGCGCCGCGCCGCGCCGCGAGCACTCCGGCGGCGGCGGTCGAGACGACGCCGTGGCGCGTCGCGGTCGAGGCGCTGACGCTGCGCGCCGGCCGGCTCGACTGGAACGACGCGTCGACGACGCCTGCAGCCGCGCTCGCGCTCCGCGACGTCGCGCTCGACGCGCAGAAGATCGCCTGGCCGGTCGCCGCGCCGGTCGTCTTTCGCGGCGAGGCCGCGCTCGGCGGCAGCGAGGCGCGAGGCAAGCTCGCGTTCTCCGGGCAGGGCGATACCCAGGGAGCGAAGCTCACGGTGTCGCTCGCTTCGCTGCCGCTGACGCCGCTGCGACCCTACCTGCGCGCCGTCGTCGTGCCGCAGCTCGCGGGCGAGCTGAGCGCCGACCTCGACGTCGACTGGCGCGCCGGTGACGGCCCTGCGAACGTTCGCGCGCTGGTCCGCAGCATCGCACTTGCGCAGCTCGCGTTCGGCGATCCGGCTGCGCCCGAAGCCGCCGCCGAGCGCATCGAGGCGAGCGACGCGAAGATCGACACCCGCGCCCGCACGCTCGCGATCGGCCGTCTCGCGCTGCACGCGCCACGCGTGCGCATCGAGCGCGACTCGGTCAGGCGCTGGGCGCACGAGCGTTGGACGACGCCGCCCGGGGAGCCGGCGCAACGCGCCGAGGTCGTCGCCAACGCCGCGAGCGGCGCTGCGACCGCGGCCAGCGGCGCCGCATCGACTGCGCCGTGGAACGTCTCGCTCGGCGAGCTCGCGGTCGATCGCGGCCGCGTCGGCATCGCCGACCGCGCGCACGCCGTTCCGGTCGCGGTCGACGTCTCGGATCTCGCGGTCGAGCTGCGCGGCTTCGCCCTCACCGCTGCCTCGGCGCCGTTTCACATCAGCGGCCGCATCGCGGTGCCGACCTCCCCGAATGGCAGGCCGTCGAACGGAATCGTCGGCAGCGCCGACATCCGCGGCGAGCTGCAGGGGATCGCTGCCGGCGTTCCGGGCGGCGGCCGTGCGACGCTGCTGCTCAAGGACCTGCCGCTCTACATCGCCGATCCCTATCTCGACGACGTGCTCGGGCTCGACATTCAGCGCGCGCAGGCGAGCTTCAAGGGCGACGCGCGCTGGACGCGTTCGACCGCCGGGATGGGCGCCGGCGTCAAGGGCGATCTCACGATCGACGATTTCCGCGCGTCGAGCGCTTCGCCCGACCGCGCCACGCCGGGTCGCGGCCTCGCGCTGGTCCGCGACGGCGGCGGCGGCCGCCAGCTCCTCAACTGGAAGTCGCTGTCGCTGCGCGGCGTCGAGTTCGCGATGGCGCCCGGGACGGCGACGCGCTTCACCGTCGGCGAAACGACGCTCAGCGACTTCTTCGCGCGCATCGCACTCGACGAGAGCGGCCACCTCAACCTGCAGGACGTCACGCATCCGGCGCCCGGGCCGGTGCTGCCTGCGGCCGACGCAGCGTCCGCCGCGGCATCGGCGGCAGCGCCGCAGGCGTCGGCGCCGACGGTGGCGGCCTCCGGGCCGGCGGCGATCATCCGCTCCGGGCCGATCGTCGTCGTCGGCGGCCGCATCAACTACGACGACCGCTTCGTCAAGCCGAACTACAACGCCAATCTGAGCGAGGTGAGCGGCCGTCTCGAGTCGTTCTCGTCCGAGCCGCCGGCGCCGGGGCAGCCGCCGCAGCTTGCCGACCTCGCGGTGAAGGGCCGCGTCGAAGGCACGGCGACGCTCGAGATCGCCGGCAAGATCAACCCGCTCGCCAAGCCGCTCGCGCTCGACCTCAAGGCAAAGGTGCGCGACCTCGAGCTGCCGCCGCTCTCGCCGTACGCGATCAAGTACGCGGGCTACGGCATCGAGCGCGGCAAGATGAGCGTCGATCTCGCCTACGTCGTGCAGCCGAGCGGCGAGCTGACCGCGACCAACAAGATCGTCCTCCATCAGCTCGTCTTCGGCGAGAAGGCCGAGGGCGCGACGACGACGCTGCCCGTGAAGCTCGCGGTCGCGCTGCTTGCCGACAGCCACGGCGTGATCGACCTCGACCTGCCGGTGAGCGGCTCGATCAACGATCCGCACTTCTCGATCGGCGGCATCGTCTGGAAGGCGATCACGAACATCTTCGTCAAGGCGGTGAGCGCGCCGTTCACGCTCCTCGCCTCGGCGTTCGGCGGCGGCAGCAGCGGCGAGCGCTCGTACATCGAGTTCGCGCCCGGCACGGCGACGCTCGGCGACGCGCAGCGCGAGGCGCTCGACAAGGTCGCCAAGGCGCTCGCCGAGCGGCCCGGGCTGACGGTGACGATCGCCGGCGAGAGCCGCCTCGAGCGCGAGGCCGACGCGTGGAAGAAGGAACGCCTCGCGCAGCTCGTGCGCTCCGAGAAGCGCCGGCAGGCGATCGCCGCGAGCGGCGCCGCGTCGGCGGCGGGCATCACCGTCTCCGAAGCCGAATATGCGACGTTCCTGAAGGAGGTCTACCGGCGCGCCGACATCGTCAAGCCGAAGAACGTGCTCGGCTTGACGAAGGATCTGCCGCCGGCGGAGATGGAAGCGCTCCTGCTCGCCAGCATGACCGTCGACAACGACGCGATGCAGCAGCTCGCAACGCGCCGCGGCGTTGCGGTGCGCGACTACCTCGTCGGCCGCGACATTGCCGCCGAGCGGCTCTTCCTCGGCTCGCCGAAGACGGCGAGCGAGGAGGCGTCGTGGACGCCGCGTGCGGACTTGAAGCTGGCGGCGAGCTAGTCGACGCGTTGGCTAGCGCGGCGGCGGTGGATCGCGCGGCACTCCCGCGGGCGTCGACGGCGTCCTCGTCGTCGACGGCGTCGTCGATGGCGGCGATGGCGTCGTCGTTGATGGAGTTGTCGACGACGGCGGCGTGCCCGAAGAGCCCTTGCCGCCGCCACTCGCCAGGATCGCCGCGATGGCAGCGGCGATTAGGGCAGCACCAACGATGGCGGAGGTGGAGACTCCGCTCGGGGGCGGCGCCAGCCGCTCAACGCGCTCGACCCACTCGCGCGTGCGAGCGAGCTCGTCGACGTTGGCGGCCGTCGGCTGCGGCGCGCGCGGGTGCGCGAACGTCATCGTCCCCGCGCGAAGCGGCACCGTCGGCCACGCGCCGGTCGTCGATCCGACATCGACGATGCCCTCGACAACCACGACCGACGTCGTGCCGCCCGCATACGTGCGGACGAGGTAGGCGGTGCCGCGCGCGCCGGCCTTGACGAACTGTGTGTCGACCGAAAAGAAGCCCTTGACCTTGACGAACACCTCGCCGACGAAGTCGGTCAGCGAGCCGATCGTGCCGCCGCTGCTCGGCCGCATCAGCAGCTCGGTGCCCGACGGATAGCGGATCACTGCATACGCCCGCGGCCCAGTGTCGATCCGGTCCCCGGACTGCAACGCCATTCCCGCATAGGCCTCTTCGCGCGCGCCGTTGCGGGTGATGACCGCAAGACCCGCCTCGCGCGCTCCGGCGAGCCGGTTGCCGTCGACCACGATGCCGTCGAGGCGTGCGGCGGCCGACTCCGGATAGGGGGTGGTACAGGCGACCACGGTCGGCAGCAGCATGGCGACGATGACCGCCCACGCGGTGACACGCCACAACGAGCTCGTTCGGGACGGATTCACGTCGGCTTCCTCCCCATCGCGTTGCGCGCCAGCCAGGCGCCGAGTGCCAGTGCGAGCAGATCGTAGGGTACGCCGATGAGCCGTCGCTCGAAGCGATACCAGGCGATCGCGAAAATCACGAACACGACAGCGATCGACAGCAACACCATCGTGCGGGCGATCCGTGACCGGTGACGCATGCGATGCACCGTGAATGCACCAAGCAACGCCATCGACGTGATCAGGACAAGCTCGGTGACCGGACCGATCCTGTGGATCGCGAAGTCGCGCGCCATCGCGTCGATCTGCGTCGCGAACAGTTCGACCCCCCAGCGGTCCTGCGCCGGCCACGGCAACGGGATCATGTCGATTCCGGGCAGCAGCGCCCCGACCAAGACGATCCGGTTCTTCAGCAGCGCGAGCGTCGCTGGATCGCCGGCGACGACGTTCTCGTAGGCGACGCGCTGCGGTGGTGTGCGCAGCGGTGGCAGGACAAACGGATCGATCAGCTGGTTGAAGACGCGATCGCCTTTGGCGATGACGTCGCACGCCGGCTGCGGGTCGTCGATCGTCTCTCCCGAGTAGTACGAGATGGCCTGCGACTTTTGCTGCCGTCGCAGCTGGACCGTCGCCTTCTGCGTGTGTTCGTCGACGAGCTCGACGCGACCGCCGCCGCTGAAGGCAGCGAGGCCGAACGATGGAGTCAGCTTGTCCAGCGCTCGGCCGTCGCTGGCGCTCGCCGCCGTGTCGACGCGGCGCACGGCAAGAGGCATCGAGCCGGTCTGGCCAAGGTTCGTTCCGGCGCAGTTGATTCCCTGGCGCACCAGTGGGGCGAACTGCGCGAGCATGAGTCCGGTGCCGTTGCCCGCGTTGCGTTGGACGCCGAAGACGACCTGCATTTTGTCGCGCGCTGCAGACAGCGAGCGCTCGAGCGCCGCGTTGGCATCTGCGGATCCTTCGTCCTCGAGCACCAGGTCGAACGCCACGACGCGTGCTGCCGCGGACGCGGCGTTGCTGATCAGCGTCGCATGCTCCGCGCGCCAGCTCGTGTCGAACTTGCGCTTGATTGCCTGCTCCGTTCGTTCGTCGATGCCCACCAGAACGACCTCGCCGCTCCATGGCGCTTCTTGCCGTCCAGCGAGACTGGCAAACAGCATGGTCGCGCCGGCAAAGCGGGTGTCGATGTTGAAGTAGTCGAGCGCGCTGAACAAATTCGCCATGAACAGCGCCAGCCCCGCGCTTGCGCTGGCGAGCAGCGCCCGCACGCGCCGGATGCGGTCCTGCCTTTCCTGCTCATGCTCGTCCTTCTGGCGCCGCGCCTCCACCGCGCGCAGCTCGGCTTCGATGCGGGCCTGCTCCGCGCGCTGCCTCGCTTCGGCCTCGAGGCGCCTGGCCTTCTGCTCGAAGGTCTCGCCCTGGATTCGCTCGAGCAAGGTGTTGATGCTCGCTTGCTCCGAATGCTCGTCGAACGACAGCATGCTGAGGCGATGCAGCGAAGCGATCTTCTCCGGCAACACGTCCTCGGGCGGCGGCGCCGCGCCGGCGATCAGGACCGGAACCACGTGCAGGCGCGTCGCCGCCAGCGCCGGATCGGCGAGGCCCGCCGCGCGCAAGCGCAGCGCTTCCGCGACCTCGTGGCGGACCCAGTCGGTGCCGCCGAGCCGCGCCTTGAGCGCGTCGACCCAGCGTGGGCCGATGATGACGAGAACGACGTTGGCGGCCTTCAGGGCATCGTCGATCACTGAGACGAAATCGTCACCGTAGGCGATGTTGTCGATGTCGCGGAAGACGTTGGCGATGTCGGGCCGATCGCTGAGCGCCTTCTTCAGGACCGCGACGGTCATCGCGTTATCGTCGCGGCGATAACTGATGAACACGTTCTTCGGGCGGCCGGGCACGGCCGCGTTGGTCGCCGCTGAGCTCAATCGATTCGCACCGGCCGGTCTGTGCGATGGGGCATGCGCATGCAGTTCTCCGCTGCTGTTTCCGCCACCGGACCTTACGGAAGGCGAAGGATTTGTGTCAAGGTCGGCCACAATGCCAGCGCGTCGATGGGATCGCGCACCGTCGCAGGGAGGTGATCGCATCATGATCTTCGAGCAAGTCGCCACCGGCGGATGCCAGTCGTACCTCGTCGGCTGCGCCGACACCTGCGCGGGCGCGCTGATCGACCCCGAGGTGAGCCAGGTCGACCGCTATCTCGGGCTGGCGACGCGCGACGGCCTGCGCATCCGCTTCGTCATCGACACGCACACGCACGCCGACCACTTCTCGGCGTCGCGCCGCATCGCCGAGCGGCTCGGCGCGATGACGGTGATGCACCGCAAGAGTCCCGCGCCGGGGATCGCGATGCGCGTCGACGATGGCGAGTCGATGGTGATCGGCAAGCTCCGGCTGCAGGTGCTGCACACCCCGGGCCACACTGCCGACTCGATGTGCCTGGTCGGCGACGACCGCGTCTTCACCGGCGACACGCTGTTGATCGGCGGCACCGGCCGCACCGACCTGCCGACCGGTGATCCCGAGGCGCTCTACGACAGCCTGTTCGGCAAGCTTCTGAAGCTCGACCCGGCGCTGCTCGTCTACCCGGCGCACGACTACAAGGGCCGTAGCCACTCGACGATCGGCGCCGAGCTCGCGGCCAATCCGCGGCTGCAGCAGCGCGATCGCGTCGCGTTCGTTGCGATGATGAAGAGCCTCGACCTGTCGATGCCGACCCATCTGACCGAGGCGCTGCGCACGAACATGAGCGGCGGCAAGACGGTCGGCGAGATGCTCGCCGAGGCGGCCGCGATCGTCCCGTTCATGAGCATGGCCGAGCTGCGGCGTCGCGTCGAGGGCAGCGACGGCGACGTCATCGTCCTCGATGTCCGCGAGAGAGACGACTACGAACGCGCCCACATCCCGAGCGCGCGGCTGCTGCCGCGCGGCCAGCTCGAGCTGCGCGTCGACAAGGAGCTTCCCGATCCGACCGCTCGCATCGTCACGTGCTGCGAGTTCGGCCGCATCTCGACGCTCGCCGCGGCGACGTTGCGAGCGATGGGCTTTCAGCGCGCGGTCGCGCTCGACGGCGGCATGAAGGCGTGGCGCGAGGCCGGCTATCCGACCAAGGCCGGCGCCGGGCCCTGAGCCACGCTGCCCGCGTTCCCTTTGCGCTCAGGCGTGCGCCGGCAGCATCCGGCCGCGCACGAACGCGCTCAGCGAATCGACCGCGAAGACGAGAACGAACATCGCGATCAGCAGCGTCGCCGCCTGCGCCTGCTGAAAGATCGAGAGGTGGAAGTAGAGCAGCTGGCCGAGCCCGCCGGCGCCAACGAAGCCGAGCACCGCGGCCATGCGGATGTTCATCTCGAGGCGATAGAGCGCGTAGGCGATGCCCTGCGCGACGACGAGGGGCAGCGTCGCGTACGCGAACGCCGCGACGCGGCCGCTGCCAGCGTCGCGCAGCGCCTGCTCGGGCGCGCGCGGCGCGTTCTCGAGGCTTTCGGCGTAGAGCCGACCGAGCACGCCCATCGTGTGCAGCGCGAGCGCGAGCGTTCCGGCGAACGGGCCGAGGCCGGCGGCGATCACCATCAGCGCCGCCCAGACGAGCTCGGGCACGCTGCGCAGGAAGTTGAGCACGAGCCGGCTGGCGAGCTGCGCTGCGAGGCCGAAGCGGCCGGACGCCGGCAGCGCGAGGACGCCGCCGGCCACGGCCGCGAGCAGCGTGCCGATCGCCGCGACGGCAAACGTCTGCAGCGCTCCCCATGTCGCCTTGGCGAGGAACGCCGGCGAGAGGTCGGGCGGGAAGAACTCGGCGACGAACTTCGCCATCAGCCGCATCGACTCGGCGCCGAACAGCTGCTTCCAGTCGACCGCGAGGTACGCGAAGCTCGCCGCGACGGCGGCGACGACGCCGACCGCGAGCGCGACGCAGCTCCAGCACGGCCGCTCGCGCGCGATCGTCGCCATGTCGCTGCTCATGCCAATACGCGCCGGATGACGGCGCTCAACGCGTCGGCGATGATGACGAGCGCGAGGAAGGTGAGCAGGATCGAGCTCGCCTCGCCGCCGTTGAGCATCTTCATCGACTGGTCCATCAGCTGGCCGAGCCCGCCGGCGCCGACGAAGCCCATCACCACCGAAGCGCGCACCGCGCACTCCCAGCGGTAGACGGTGTACGACGCGAGCTCCTGCGCCGTGCTCGGCACGAGCGCGTAGAAGAGGGCGGCGACGCGGGGGCTGCCGGCCTCGAGCAGCGCGCGCGCCGAGCGCGTGTCGCCCGATTCGAGGATCTCGGTGTAGACCTTGCCGAGCATGCCGCCGTAGGTGACCGCGAGCGCCAGGACGCCGGCGCCGGGACCGAGGCCGAGCGCGCGGACGAAGACGAGCGCCCAGACGACCTCGGGGATCGCGCGCAGCAGCGTGAGAACGGCGCGCGCGGCCGTGCGCACCGCGGTGCCGGCGGCGCGTCCGGGGCCGGGGCCGATCCGCGAGACCGCGAGCGATCGCGTCGCGACGACCGCGAGCGGAACGGCGACGACGAAGGCGAGCGCGATTCCCGCGGTCGCGATCGCGAGCGTCTCGACCGTCGCCTTCGCGAGCAACGCGAGGAAGTCGGGCGCGGTCGAGGGCGGCAGGAAGCCGGCGAGGAAATTCGCCATCACCTGCAGGCCGCCCGGATCGAGCAGCCGCCACGGCTTGAACTCGGCCAGCGCGAGCAGCGGCCAGAGGACGACGATGGCGACGACGAGCGCGCCGAGCCGACCGCGCGCCGCCGGGTCGCGCAGCGGCGCCGGCAGCGTCGCGGCCGCTGCGCTCATTGGCAGCCGGGGCGCTTGAGGACGACGACGTTGGCGCGACGAACGCTGCGGTCGACGACGTCGACGCCTTGCTGCGGCAGGACGCGTCCTTCGGTCGCGTAGAGCTCGTGCAGCATCGCGCTCGTCACCGCCGCGGTGGGGCGATCGAAGACGATCTCGCCGTCCTTCATGCCGACGATGCGCGGGAACCACTTGAGCGCGAGGTCGACGGCGTGCAGCGAGGCGACCAGCGTCGCGCCGCGGGTCTCGTTCTCGGCGACGAGCGCGCCGACGCTGAGATCGGCGAGCGCCGGGTCGAGCGCCGAGACCGGCTCGTCGGCGAGGATCACGTTCGCCTGCTGGCAGAGCACGCGCGCGATGCCGACGCGCTGCAGCTGCCCGCCCGAAAGCCGGTCGCAGCGGTCGAAGACGCGCTCGCCGAGGTCGAGGCGATCGAGCGCGGTGCGCGCGGCAGCGGCATCGCGCGGCACGAACAGTGACGCGAGCGAGCGCCATGCCGGCCACGTGCCGAGGCGACCGGCGAGGACGGCGGTGACGACGCGCAGCCGCGGCGGAATCGGCGGGCTCTGGTGGACGACGCCGATCGTCGCGCGCAGGCGCCGCAGCGCCGCGACGCCGAGCTGCCACGGGTCGACGCCGCCGATCGCCAGGCCTCCGCCGCTCGGCTTGAGCGACGTCGCGAGGACGCGCACGAGCGTCGTCTTGCCCGCTCCCGACGGCCCGATCACCGCGACGCGCTCGCCGGCGCCGAGCGCGAGCGAAACGGCGCGCAGCGCCCGGTGGCCGTTGGGATGGACGAGGCTCGCCGAGACGAGCCGGACGTCGTGCGCCAGCTCGCTCAACGATCGCCTTTGATCAGCGCTGCCGAGCGCGCCGCCTGCTCGATGCTGTCGTAGTTCGAGTTCTGCGTCGCGATGAACTTGCTCGCGCGCTGCAGGTCCATGATCTCCTTCATCGCGGGCTTGGCCGGATCGAGCTTGAGGAACGCGTCGGTGAGCTTCTTCGTGAGCGCCGGATCGAGCCCGGGACGGACGGTCCAGTTGTAGTCGAAGTACGGCGGCGTCACCGCGAGCACGCGCACCTTCTCGGCGTTCGGGTTCTTGCTTTCGACGAGCTTGTCCATCACCGAAGCGTTGAGGACGCCGGCTTCGGCGCGGCCCGAGGCGACGAAGGCGACCGTCGCGTCGTGCGCGCCCGAGAACGCGACCGACTTGAAGTCGCGCTCGGGATCGATGCCCGCCTGCAGCAGGAAGTAGCGCGGCATCAGGCTGCCCGACGTCGACGACGGCGCGCCGAACGCGAACGTCTTGCCCTTCAGGTCGGCGAGCGTCTTCGCGGTGCTGTTGACGGGGACGATGAAGCGGCTCGTGAACTTCGCGTCCTCGGCGCGCTGCACGATCGGGACGACGCCGCCGTTGGTGCGCAGCCGCGCCTGCACGTACGTGAAGCCGCCGAGCCAGGCGAGGTCGAGCTTGTTGGTCGCCAGGCCCTCGACGACCGCGGCGTAGTCGGTGACCGGGATGAACTGCACGTCCATCCCGGTCTCCTGCTTGAGGTAGTCGCCGAGCGGCTTGAACTTGCGCTGCAGCTCGGTCGGTGCCTCGTCGGGGATCGCCGAGACGCGCAGCACGTTCTGCGCGTGCGACTGCAGCGGCGCGAGCGCCGCTGCGACGACGGCGAGCGTGGCGAGGAGCGGGCGAAGGGCGGTCATGGTCTCGGTCTCCCTGGTTGTCGTGCTCAGCGCACCGACGTGGCAGTGCGGAATCCGGCGAAGACGTCGCTGCGGCCGGCGACGAAGAAATTGCGGTAGCGCGGATCGTGCATGCGCGCGTGCGTCGCGAACGCGCCGCCGCGCAGCTCGCGATGATCGCCGAACCACGGCGCCGAGTAGTCGGCGTACGGCCCTGCGACGAACCCGGGATAGGGCAGGAACGCGTCGGCGGTCCACTCCCAGACGCTTTCGCCCCAGCGGAAGCGCACGTCTTGCGCTGCGCGCTCCCATTCGGCTGCGCTCGGCAGCCGTCGCCCGACGAACCGGCAATACGCCTCGGCCTCCCACGCGCTGACGTGGATCACCGGCGCCGCGAGGTCGAGGGGCTGCCATTGGTCGAACCAGCGCATCTGCCAGCCTTCGCCCGTGCTTCGCCAGCGCGACGGGTGCGCGCGGTCGTGCTGCGCGCGCCACGCGCCGGCGTCTGCGGGCCAGAGCGCGGCGTCGTCGTAGCCGCCGGCGTCGACGAAGCGGACGAACTCGGCGTTGCGGACCGGTGCCGAATCGATCGCGAACGGCGCGACGCGCACGGTCACCGGGGGCTGTTCGTTGTCGAACGCGAAGCCGCGTGCGTCGGCGGGGCGGCCGAGCACCACGTCGCCGCCGGCGAACCCAAGCTCCTTCGCTTCGCCGAGGCCCGGCAGCGCCGCGATCCCATGCGGTGCCGGCCAGCCGAGCGTCGCCCGCAGCCACGCGAACGCTTCGCCGTGCATGTCTTCGTGGAAGAGCGCGAGGCGGTGGAAGTAGTTGGCCTGGTCGTCGTCCTTGGCGTGCGGGATCGCGTCGATGCACGCGGCGAGCTGCGCGTCGAGACGCGCGATCAGCTCGTCGCGCGGCGGCAGCGCGACGCGCCAGCGCTCGGCGTGGGCGAGCCGCGCCGAATCGAAGACGGCGTCGGGGCCGGCGATCGTCGGCGGCCGCGCGGCGTCGACAAAGCCGTCGGCGCTCTGCCGGTGCGGGCCGCGCAGGATCCAGAACTCGGCGAACCAGGCGATGTGGCCGAGCTCCCACGCGACCGGATTGACGCCCGGCTGCTCGGGAACACGCCAGGCCTCGTCGCTGGCGTCGAGGGTGCGCGCGAGCGTCGTCGCGCGCGCGTTCCGCAGCGCGTCGGCGAGCGCCGCCCCGGCGAGTCGACGCGGGTCAGCGGTCATGGCGTCCGTGCCGCCCGTGCGATCATCGACCGATGCGATCCCAGCCGCGCGTGACGATCGTCTCGCCGGCGCTGGCCGCTGCGAACAACGGCAACGCGCACACGGCGGCGCGCTGGCAGAGCTTCCTGGCGCCGGTCGCGGACGTCGAGGTCGTCGCGATCGGCGCCGAGGACGGCGATGCTGACGTGCTGATCGCGCTGCACGCGCGCCGTGCCGCGGCATCGGTCGCGCGCTGGCGCGCGCGGCGGCCGGGCGCGCCGATCGTCGTGGTGCTCACCGGCACCGATCTCTACCGCGACCTTCCTGCTGCCGCCGACGCCCGCCATTCGCTGGAGTGTGCCAGCCGCATCGTCGTCCTGCAGGAGGCGGCGCTGGCGCGGCTCGATGCGGCGGCGCGTGCGAAGGCGGTCGTCGTCGTCCAGTCGGCGCGGGCGCTGCACGCCGAGCGCGTGCCGGGCGACGCCGACTTCGTGGTCGTCGGCCACCTGCGCGACGAGAAGGACCCGTTGACGGTGATGCGCGCGGCACGATTGCTCGCCGCCGTTGCCGCACCGCCGGCGATCGTCCACGTCGGTGCCGCGCTCGACGCCAGCCTCGGCGACGAAGCGCAGGCGACGATGGCGGCGTGCCCGGCGTACCGCTGGGCCGGCGCGATCGCGCACGGCGCGACGCGGCGGACGATCGCGCGCGCGCGTGCGCTCGTCCATGCCAGCCGGATGGAGGGCGGCGCCAACGTCGTCATCGAAGCGGTGCGCTCCGGAGTCCCGGTGCTCGCGAGCCGCATCGACGGCAACGTCGGCCTGCTCGGGATCGGCTACGACGGCTACTTTCCAGTCGGCGACGCCGCCGCGCTGGTCGCGCTGATGCGGCGCTTTTGCGACGACGGCGCGTTCGCCGATCAGCTGCGCGCGCAGTGCGCGCTGCGCGAGCCGATGTTCGTCCCTGCGGTCGAGCGGCGCGCCGTGCGCGCGCTCGTCGCCGGCCTTGTTCCTGCACTGGCGCGCGCACGCTGAGACAATCGCCGCCCACGCTTCGCTTTGGTTATCGCCATGCCTGCCGACCTCGCTTCGCCTGCTGCCACGCCCGCCAACGCCAAGGCGCCGCTGACGCCGCCGCCGCTTCGCCTCACGAGCTTCTCGCACGGCGGCGGCTGCGGCTGCAAGATCGCGCCGGGCGTGCTCTCGGAGATCCTGAAGAAGAGCGCCGGCGGCATCGTGCCGCCCGAGCTGCTGGTCGGCATCGAGACCTCGGACGACGCCGCCGTCTACAAGCTCAACGACGAGCAGGCGCTGATCGCGACGACCGACTTCTTCATGCCGATCGTCGACGACCCGTTCGACTTCGGCCGCATCGCCGCGACCAACGCGATCAGCGACGTCTACGCGATGGGCGGC
>Ga0207706_10002414_pt1 | contig 18226 bp, 14 predicted proteins | sample KBSC53metaG_FD_184318 | JGI IMG/M metagenome (GOLD analysis project Ga0207706, IMG submission 184318) | Corn rhizosphere microbial communities from Kellogg Biological Station, Michigan, USA - KBS C5-3 metaG (SPAdes) (version 2) | ecosystem: Host-associated > Plants > Roots > Rhizosphere > Soil ... | reverse complement strand
GTCTCGCTGGGCGACGAAGTCGAAGTCATGGTCCTCGAGATCGACGAAGACAAGCGCCGCATCAGCCTGGGCATGAAGCAGTGCAAGGCCAACCCGTGGGAAGAGTTCGCTTCCAACGTCAAGCGTGGCGACAAGGTCAAGGGCCCCGTCAAGTCGATCACCGACTTCGGCGTGTTCGTGGGCCTGGCCCAGGGCATCGACGGCCTGGTGCACCTGTCCGACCTCAGCTGGAACGAGCCGGGCGAAGCCGCCGTGCGCAACTTCAAGAAGGGCCAGGAAGTCGAAGCCGTGGTTCTGGCCATCGATGTGGAGCGCGAGCGCATCAGCCTGGGCATCAAGCAGCTCGATGGTGACCCGTTCGCCACCTTCACCACGCTGAACGACCGCGGTGCGCTGGTCACCGGCAAGGTGAAGACGGTGGACGCCCGCGGCGCCGAGATCCAGCTGACCGACGAAGTCACCGGCTACCTGCGCGCTTCGGAAATCTCCCGCGACCGCGTGGAAGACGCCCGCAACGTGCTGAAGGAAGGCGACGACGTCTCGGTGATGATCATCAACATCGACCGCAAGACGCGTTCCATCCAGTTGTCGATCAAGGCCAAGGACAGCGCCGACCAGCAGGAAGCCATGCAGCGCCTGGCCCAGAGCAACGAGCGTGAGACCGCCGGCACCACCAGCCTGGGCGCCCTGCTGCGCGCCAAGCTGGACAACCAGCGCGACAACGGCTGATCCCACTGAAGGCACCGAACCCCGGATATGACCCGTTCCGATCTCGTGGCCGAGCTGGCCGAACGCTTCAGCCAGCTCACGCATCGCGACACCGAGTTCGCGGTCAAGACCATCCTCGATGCGATGTCCGATGCGCTCGCGCGCGGCCACCGCATCGAGATCCGGGGATTCGGCAGCTTCTCGATCAACCGCCGCCCGCCGCGCGTGGGCCGCAACCCGCGCAGCGGCGAGCAGGTGGTGATCCCCGAGAAGCTGGTGCCTCACTTCAAGCCGGGCAAGGCGCTGCGCGAGTCGGTGGATGCCAACGTGCCGGTCGTCGACGACGCACCGGCCGTGCAGCAAGAACCCTCGGCCTGAACGGCCCATTGCCCCGCCCCGAAGCCGTGACCTCGTGTCACGGCTTTTTTATTGGCCGCTCCCGTGGCCCACATAGAATCTGCGCGATAAAAACGTATGCGCATCCTCGTCTGGCTCTTCCGGGCCTTCGTCTTCTTCGCTCTCTTCGCCTTCGCGCTGAACAACCAGCAGGAGTCGGCCGTGCGCTGGTTCTTCGGCTACGAATGGCGGGCGCCGATGGTGATCATCGTGCTGACGGCCTTCGCGGGCGGCTGCGCCTTCGGCGTGCTGGCGATGGTGCCGAGCTGGTGGCGCCACCGCCGCGTCGCACGGCGCCATGCGCCGATGGAGGCCCCGCCCAAGGCCTTGCCGGCTGCGCCGACCGGGCCCTCCCCTTCCGACTTCGGGCCTGAACACCCCCCGCGCGATGGACTTTGACCTGCAGTGGCTGCTGCTCGGCCTGCCGATCGCCTTTGCGCTCGGCTGGCTGGGCTCGCGCTTCGACCTGCGCCAGTGGAAGCGCGAGGAGCGCAGCTCGCCGAAGCCGTATTTCAAGGGCCTGAACCTGCTGCTGAACGAGCAGCAGGACAAGGCCATCGATGCCTTCATCGAGGCGGTGCAGCAGGACCCGGACAGCTCCGACCTGCACTTCGCGCTCGGCAACCTGTTCCGCCGCCGCGGCGAGTTCGAGCGCGCGGTGCGCGTGCACGAGCACCTGCTGAACCGCGCTGACCTACCGGCCGCCGAGCGCCAGCGCGCGCAGAACGCGCTGGCGCAGGACTTCATGAAGGCGGGCCTGTTCGACCGCGCCGAAGCCGCCTATCGCGCGCTCGAGGGCACGCCTTTCGACACCGAGGCCCGCCTCGCGCTGCTGGGCCTGTACGAACGCTCGCGCGACTGGAAGGCCGCCGCCGACGTGGCCGCCAAACTGGAGCGCGCCGGCACCGGCTCGTTCGCCGCGCGCATCGCGCATCACTGGTGCGAGGTCGCACAGGAGGCCGACGAGAAGGGCCAGTCCGCCGAGGCCGAGGATGCCTTGCGCCGGGCGCGCGAAGTGGCGCCGCACGCACCGCGCCCGCTGGTGCTCGCAGGCCAGCGTGCTGCGCGTGCCGGCCGGCACCCGGAGGCGCTGGAGGCCTGGAACGAGCTGCGCCGCCGCAGCCCCGCGGCGTTTCTGCTGGTCGCACGCGACTATGCGAAGAGTGCGCTGGCCTGCGGCGAGGTGGAAGCGTCGCTGGTGTCGCTGAAGGCGTTGCACGAGCGCCAGCCGAGCATCGAGCTGCTGCATGCGATCGCGCTGCTCGACCCGGCGCCCGATGCGGTGCAGCAGCGCGTCAATGCCCTGCTGGCGTCGCAGCCCAGCCTCTCGGCCGCGATCGACGTCCTGCAGAGCCCGCCGGAGCACTGGCAAGGCGACACGCTGAACAGCCTGCGGCACGCCATCCAGCGCGCCGCGAAGCCGCTGCAGCGCTACCGGTGCGCCGCCTGCGGCTTCGAGGCCCAGCACTACTTCTGGCAATGCCCCGGATGCCTCAGCTGGGACAGCTATCCGCCGGTCAAGGTGGAAGAGCTGTGATCAGCCGAGCTTGATCGGCACGAACAGCCGCTCGCCGTCGCGCTCGATCAGCAGCGCCACGTTCTTCGGCTTGTCCTTCATCAGGCCGCGCACTTCATCGACCGAATTGACCGGCTTGCCGTTGACCGCCAGCAGCACGTCACCGGGCTGGACGCCGGCGTGCGCAGCCGGGCCGTCCACATCCTCGATCACCAGGCCGTGGTCGAGCTTGGCGCGGTTCAGCTCGCTGCGGTTCAGCGGCCGCAGCGCGAGGCCGAGGCGAGCGCCTTCGCTGTCGTCGTCGGCCGAGGCCGTCTGCTCGCTCTTGTCTTCGACGCTGCCGAGCTTGACCTCCATGTCGCGCGACGACTTGTCGCGCCAGACCTTCAGCTTGACCTTGTCACCCGGCGAGGCCAGGCCGATGCGGCTGGACAGCACGCCCGAACGGGTGACCGGCTCGCCGTTGACCTCGGTGATCACGTCGCCCGACTTCAGGCCGGCCTTGGCGGCGGGCGAGCCGGGTGCGACGTTGGCCACCAACGCGCCATCGGGCCGGTTCAGGCCGAACGACTCGGCCAGCGTCTGGTTCAGGTCCTGGATCTGCACGCCCAGCCGCGCATGCGAGGCCTTGCCGTGCGCGACGATCTGGTCCTTGACCTTCAGCGCCACGTCGATCGGGATCGCGAAGCTCAGGCCCTGGTAGCCGCCGGTCTGCGAATAGATCTGCGCATTGATGCCGATCACATTGCCGGCGCCGTCGAACAGCGGCCCGCCGGAGTTACCCGGGTTCACCGCCGCATCGGTCTGGATGAACGGCACGAACGCATCGCCCGGCAGCGATCGGCCCTTGGCGCTGACGATGCCTTGCGTCGCGGTCTGCTCCAGGCCGTACGGCGCGCCGATGGCCAGCACCGGGTCGCCGACCTCGATCTGCTTCGGGTCACCGAGGCGCACCACCGGCAGGCTCTTCGCGTCGATGCGCAGCACCGCCACGTCGGTGGCGGCATCGGCGCCCAGCACCTTGGCACGGTACTCGCGCCGGTCCTGCAGCTTGACGGTCACTTCCTTCGCGTCGCGCACCACGTGGGCATTGGTGAGGATCAGGCCGTCGGCGCTGATCACGAAGCCCGAGCCCATGCCCTTGAACGGCACCTCGCCGCCGCCGCGCCGGCCCGGCATGCCGGGGATGCCGCGGAAGAACTGGAAGAACGGGTCGTCCTCGAAGCCCGGGGGCAGGCCTTCGGCCGAGGCCTTGTGCGTGCCCTCGACCGTGACGCCGACGACCGCCGGGCCGAACTCCTTGACGATCGAGCGGTAGTTCGGCGCCGCCACCGGAACGATGCCGTTGGCGTTGGAAGGCGCCACCGGCACCACCGGCGACGGTGTATTGGCCGCCACCTGCGCGGCCGGCGCCGTAGCAGCCGGTGCCGCGCTCTCCGACTTGCCCTTGAACCATTCGCTCGGATGGAAGTTGATCGCACCGGCGCTGCCGACGATCGCGATGCCGGCGCCGAGCAGGGCCGCGGCCAGGGGTTTCAGGGTAGGGGTCTTCATCTGTTCGTGCTCCTCGAAGGGGCTGCGGGCCATTCCGCATCACCGCCATGGTCGCCACCTGCGATGAGGCGTGCATTAGCCGAAGATGAAGCCAAAGTTAAAGCCGGCACCCGCCGGGCCGGGATTCAGGGAAAGCGCACCACGACCCTCAGCCCGCCCAGCGGCGAGTCCTGCAGCGAGAGCTGCGCGCCATGCCGCTCGGCCACGCTCTTGACGATGGCCATGCCGAGGCCGCTGCCGGAGGTGGTGGCTGCGCTGGCCTCGCGGCGCCAGAAGCGGTCGAACACGCGCTCGCGCTCCGCCGCGGGAATGCCGGGGCCGCTGTCATCCACCGTCAGCACCGCGGCACCGGCCTCGCGCGCGACGCGCACCTGCACGCGTGCGCCTTCCGGTGCGTAGCGGACCGCGTTGTCCGCGAGGTTGCGGGCGAGCACGCGCAGCGCGGTGGCGTCTCCCTGGATCTGCACCGGCTCCTGCGCGTCGAGCTCGATCACCGTGCCGCGCTCAGCCGCCATCGGCCCGGTGTCAGCGAGCGCCTGCCGTACCGCCTCGCCCAGGTCGACCGACACCAGCGGCGCCTGGCGGGCGCCCGGCTCGTTGCGCGCCAGCGTCAGCAGTTGCTCGACCAGCCGCGTGGCGCGCTCCACGCCCTGCGCCAGCTGCTGCACCGCCTCGCTGCGAGCGGTGTCGTCGGGCGCGCGCTGCAGCATCTGCACCTGCAGCTTCAGCGCGGTGAGCGGCGAGCGCAGCTCGTGCGCCGCATCGGCGACGAAGGCGCGCTGCGCATCGAAGGCCGACGACAGCCGCTGCAGCAGCGCGTTGAGCGAGGTCACCAGCGGCGCCACCTCGTCGGGCAGGTCAGCGGCCGGCAGGGCGCTCAGCGCCTCGGCATCGCGCGACATCACCTCCTGCGACAACCGGCGCAGCGGCTTCAGCGTCGCGGTGACCAGCCAGCCGACGAACAGCGCGAGCGCCGGCGCCAGCAGCAGCAGCGGCAGCACGCTGTGCAGCGCGGCGGCCGCGGCCAGCCGCTCGCGGATCTGGCGCGGTTGCGCGACCTGGATCACCCGGTCGCGCGCGGCGACGCTGAAGGTGCGCCAGGTCTGCCCCTCGACGCTGACATCGGCGAAGCCGAGCACCGCGCGCGACGGCAGCGAGCTGTGCTGGCGCGAGGCGTAGATCGTGCGGCCGTCGACCGTCCAGATCTGCACGACGAAATCCAGCCCCGCGTCGGCGAAGGCGCCGGCCTGGTCGGGCGCGATCTCGCCCTGGTCGCGCAGCGACAAGGCCATCTGCCGCAGTTGGTAGTCGAACAGCGACTGCGCCTCCTCCAGCGTGTTGCGGTAGGTGCTGCCACCCAGCACCAGCGCGGCGAGCGCCAGCGTGGCCAACAGCGAGACCAGCAGGCGGGTGCGGATGGAGCTCACCCGCCGCCGCTCCGCTTGCCGAGGAAGTAGCCCACGCCGCGCATGTTCTGGATGAAGTCGGCCCCGAGCTTGCGCCGCAGCTGGTGGATGTAGACCGACACCGCATTGCTCTCGACCTCCTCGCCCCAGCCGTAGAGCCGGTCTTCGAGCTGGGCGCGCGACAGGATCGCGCCGGGCCGCTGCATCAGCGCCTCGAGCAGCGCGAACTCGCGCGCCGACAGCAGCACCGGCTCGCCGTCGCGGGTGACCTGGCGCGTCGCCGGGTCGAGGGTCACGCCCTCGTGCTCGAGCCGGGGGGCAGCGCGGCCGGCATGGCGGCGCAGCACCGCGCGGATGCGGGCATTGAGCTCGTCGAGCTCGAAGGGCTTGACGAGGTAGTCGTCGGCGCCGGCGTCCAGCCCGGCGACGCGGTCTTCGAGCGCATCGCGCGCGGTCAGCACGATCACCGAGGTACTGTCGTGCCGCGAACGCAGTTCGCGCAGCACGTCCAGCCCGTTCGCATGGCGCGGCGAAGGCGGCAGCCCGAGGTCGAGCAGCACGAGGTCGAAGCGCTCGCTCGCCAGCGTGGCGGCCGCCGCAGCGGTGTCGTAGACCCAGTCGACCGCATAGCCTTCGAGCCGCAGGGCCTGGCGCAGCGTGCCGCCGATCATGCGGTCGTCTTCCACCAGCAGCAGTCGCATCGCGTCGTCGTCGTTCGGGGGTCGTTACGGCGGGGGAGCATACATCGCGTATCGTGCGCGCCATGTCCCGACGCCCTTCGCTGCCGAATCCGCTGCACCTGAAGTTCTCGCTCACCGCCGTGCGCGAGCTGGCGAGCACCGCCGCACCCTTCGTGCTGCTGGCGCTGGTGCTGCTGGCGATCGCCTACGTGGTGCTCGACCCGACGCCGCCGCGCCATGTGGTGCTGGCCACCGGCGTCGACCAGGGCGCTTATGCCGAGTTCGGCAAGCGCTACGCGCGCAAGCTGGCGCAGCACGGCATCCACGTCGAGCTGCGTCCCACGCAGGGCGCGGCCGAGAACCTGCAGCTGCTGCGCGACGGCAAGGTCGACCTCGCGTTCGTGCAGGGCGGTGCCGACAAGGACCACGGCCCCGACGACAACCCCGATGCCAACCTGCGCTCGCTGGGCAGCATGTTCTATGAACCGGTGTGGCTGTTCTACCGCGAGGATTCGGCGCAGCGGCTGCTCAAGGCGCCGGTGCTGCAGAGCCTGTCGCAGCTGCCGGGCTGGCGCGTCAACATCGGCGCACCCGGCAGTGGCGTGCCCAACCTGATGCAGCGGCTGATCGAGGCCAACCGCATTGACCCCGCCACGCTGACGCTGCTGCAGCAGTCGCAGACGCCGGCCGTCGTCGACCTGCTCGACGGCAAGCTCGACGCGCTGGTGTTCGCCTCGGCGCCCGAATCGCTCATGGTGCAGATGCTGCTGCAGACGCCCGGCATCCGGCTGTTCGACTTCGCGCAGGCCGAGGCCTATGCGCGCCGCTTCGCCTTCCTCACGCCGGTGACGCTGCCGCGTGGCGTGGTCGACCTCGCGCGCGACCTGCCGCCGCAGGATGTGCACCTGGTCGCGCCGACGGCCACCCTGGTCGCGCGCGAGGACCTGCACCCGGCGCTCGCGCAGCTGTTCGTGCAGGCGGCGCAGCAGGTGCACGGCGCGGCCGGCTGGTTCCAGCGCAAGAGCGACTTCCCGAACGCACGCGACAACGAGCGCCAGCTCCACCGCGAGGCCGAGCGCGTCTACACGCACGGCGAGCCGTTCCTGCAGCGCTACCTGCCGTTCTGGCTGGCCAACCTGGTCGATCGCATGTGGGTGGTGCTGCTGTCGCTGGTGGCGGTGCTGATCCCGCTGGCGCGGGTGGTGCCGCCGCTGGTGGAGTTCCGCATCCGCTCGCGGGTGTTCCGCTGGTATGGCCAGCTGCGGGCGCTGGAGGCGGCGCAAGGCCAGCAGCCGCACGAGGACCTGCTGAAGCGGCTGGACGAGATCGAGGCCAAGGTCGCGGGGATCACCGTGCCGCTGAGCTATGCCGACGAGCTGTACGCGCTGCGCAGCCACATCCAGATGATCCGCCGCCGCCTGGGGGCGGCCGGCGGCGGCCCGGCTTGACATAGGACAATTTGCCGCAGTGCAGCAAATCCCGTGCGAATCGCGGCATCATGATCGGCCATGGACCCTGCCCACCTTGCCCCCACTTCCCCATCCCGACCGCGCGTCGTTCTGATCGGCTGCGGCTTCGGCGGCCTCGAGGCCGTGCGCATCCTCTCGCGCGCGCCGGTCGAGATCACGCTGGTCGACCGCACCAACCACCACCTGTTCCAGCCGCTGCTGTACCAGGTGGCCACCGCCGGCGTCAGCGCGCCGGCCGTCTCCGGGCCGATCCGCCACATCCTGCGACGCGAGATGCAGCGCGGCAACCTGACCGTGCTGCGCGCCGAGGTGACTCGCATCGACGCGAAGGCCAGGCAGGTGGTGCTGGAGGACGGCAGCGCCCTGCCGTACGACCACCTGATCGTCGCGGCAGGCGCCACGCACAGCTACTTCGGCCATGACGACTGGGCGCCCCATGCACCCGGGCTGAAGACACTGGCCGACGCGTTCGAGATCCGCTCGCGCATCATCGGCGCCTTCGAGCGGGCCGAGCGCTGCAGCGACCCCGAGGAACGCCAGCACTGGCTCAACTTCGTGGTGATCGGCGGCGGCCCCACCGGCGTGGAGCTGGCGGGCGCGCTGGTGGAGATCGCACGCCACACCCTGCCCGACGAGTTCCGCCGCATCGATTCGCGACGTGCCCGCGTGTGGCTCGTGGAGGGCTCCGATCGCATCCTCGGCGCCTTCGACAAATCGCTCTCGGAAAGCGCGCGGCTGCAGCTGTCGAAGCTGGGCGTCGAGGTCCGCACCGCCAGCCGCGTCACCGCGATCGATGCCGACGGCGTGACCTATCACGACGCGAGCCAGCCCGATGCCCCGCCGCGCCGGCTCGAGGCCCGCACCGTGCTGTGGGGCGCGGGCGTGGCCGCTTCGCCGCTGGGCCGCTCGCTGGCCGAGACGGCCGGCGCACAGCTCGACCGCGCCGGCCGCGTGCAGGTGGAGCCCGATCTCACGATCCCGGGCCATCCGGAGATCAGCGTGATCGGCGACCTCGCGGCGGCCAAGAGCTACGGCCGCGGCGAGCCGAAGCCGGTGCCGGGCGTCAGCCCGGCGGCCAAGCAGATGGGCCGGCTCGCGGCGCACAACCTGCTGCGCCGCCTGCGCGGGCAGCCGGCCGAGCGCTTCCGCTACCGCGACTACGGCTCGCTCGCCACCATCGGGCGCAAGGCGGCGGTGGTGCAGCTCGGCGTGCCGGGGCTGGGCGAGCTGAAGTGGTCGGGCTACTTCGCGTGGCTGTTCTGGCTCTTCGCCCACGTGTACTTCCTGATCGGCTTCCGCAACCGCCTGATCGTGCTGTTCGACTGGGCCTGGTCGTACTGGACTTTTGACCGCCATGCACGCGTGGTCGCTCAACCGGAACAAGAGGCGAGGAACGCGTCCGCCTAGAATCGGCCGCACCCCCTTACCCCCTCCCGCGGGTCTGCGCCTACCCGGCGTGTCGGCCCGCCCATTGCAGCGAGCCCCCACACATGGACACCCGCCTCTCGCCGTACCGCCTTCGCATCGAACGCCTGCGCGAGGCGCTGCGCGACCACCAGGTCGACGCGCTGCTCGTGCCCTCGGCCGACCCGCACCTGAGCGAATACCTGCCGGAGCGCTGGCAGGGCCGCGAATGGCTCTCGGGTTTCACCGGCTCGATGGGCACGCTGGTGGTCACCGCCCATGAAGCGGCGCTGTTCGCCGACAGCCGCTACTGGGTGCAGGCCGAAGCGCAGCTCGCCGGCAGCGGCATCGCGCTCGAGAAGATCCCCACCGGCGCGGCGATCAACCATGTGAGCTGGATCGCCGAGCACCTGAAGCCGGGCCAGACCGCGGCGGTCGACGGCCAGGTGCTGGGTCTCGCGGCGCAGCAGGTGCTGCGCTCGGTGCTCGACAAGGCCGGCATCGCGCTGCGCACCGATCTCGACCTGTTGAGCACCGTGTGGCCCGACCGGCCCGGCCTGCCCTCGGCACCGGTCTATGAGCACCGCCCGCCGCAGGCCGCGGTGAGCCGCGCCGACAAGCTGGCCAAGGTGCGCGAGGCGATGGCGCGCGCCGCCGCGACGCACCACTTCGTTTCCACCGTCGACGACATCGCCTGGCTGTTCAACCTGCGCGGCGCCGATGTCGAATACAACCCCGTCTTCCTCGCGCATGCCCTGCTGGATGCGACCGGCACCACGCTCTTCGTGGGAGCCGACAAGATCGACGACACGCTGCGCGCCGCCCTGAAGGCCGACGGCGTGGCGCTGGCCGACTACGCCGAGGCACCGAAGGCGCTGGCGCACCTGCCCTCGGGCAGCACGCTGCTGCTCGACCCGAAGCGGGTGACCTACGGGTTGCGCGAGCACGTGCCGGCCACCGTGAAGATCGTCGAGGCGATCAATCCGAGCACGCTGTTCAAGAGCCGCAAGACCGCCGCCGAATCCGCCTTCGTGCGCGAGGCGATGGCGCAGGACGGTGCGGCGATGTGCGAGTTCTATGCCTGGTTCGAGCAGGCCCTGGGCCGCGAGCGCATCACCGAGCTCACGATCGACGAGAAGCTCACCGCCGCGCGCGTCAAGCGCCCCGGCTTCGTGGGCTTGAGCTTCAGCACGATCGCCGGCTTCAATGCCAACGGGGCGATGCCGCACTACCGCGCGATGCCCGAGTCGCATGCGGTGATCGAGGGCGACGGCCTGCTGCTGATCGACTCCGGCGCGCAATACGTCGGCGGCACCACCGACATCACCCGCGTGTGGCCGATCGGCACCATCGGTGCAGCGCACAAGCGCGACTACACGCTGGTGCTCAAGGGCACGATCGGCCTGTCGCGCACCCGCTTCCCGCGCGGCACGCTCTCGCCGATGCTCGACGCGATCGCGCGCGCGCCGCTGTGGGCCGAGGGGCTGGACTACGGCCACGGCACGGGCCACGGCGTCGGCTATTTCCTCAATGTGCACGAGGGCCCGCAGAGCATCTCGAAGGCGATGCCGGACCCCAACATGGCGATGGAAGCCGGCATGATCACCTCGATCGAGCCCGGTCTGTACCGTCCCGGCCAATGGGGGGTGCGCATCGAGAACCTGGTGCTCAACGTGCCGGCCCGCACCCCCGAGGGCGACGCGTTCGGCGAATTCCTGGAATTCGAGACGCTGACTCTGTGCCCGATCGACACGCGCTGCATCGACCGCTCGCTGCTCAACGCCGAAGAGGTGGCATGGCTGAACCACTACCACGCGGTGGTGCGCGAGCGCCTGTCGCCGCTGGTCAGCGGCGACGCGCTGGCATGGCTGACGCAGCGGACCCAGCCGATCTGAGCGGCCGCGTCGAGCCATAAAAAAACGCCCGGGGTGACCCGGGCGTTTTTCGTTGGCAGCTGCCTGCCGCGCGATCAGGCCGCGACCATCTCGGCGTCGTGCGAATGATGCGTCGGCTGGTGCAGGCGGAAGGTGGCGACCATGCCGGCCAGCTTGCGGGCCTGCTCGCGCAGGCTCTCGGCGGCGGCCGCCGACTCTTCCACCAGCGCGGCGTTCTGCTGCGTCATCTGGTCCAGCTGCGTCACCGCGCTGTTGATCTGGCCGATGCCGCTCGACTGCTCGCTCGAAGCCGCGGTGATCTCGCCGATGATGTCGGTCACGCGCTGCACGCTGGCGACGATCTCGCCCATCGTGGTGCCGGCGTCCTGCACCAGGCGCGAGCCGGTCTCGACCTTGTCGACCGAGGTGCCGATCAGCGCCTTGATCTCCTTGGCCGCCTCGGCCGAACGCTGGGCCAGTGAGCGAACCTCGCCGGCCACGACCGCGAAGCCGCGGCCCTGCTCGCCGGCACGCGCGGCTTCCACCGCCGCGTTCAGCGCGAGGATGTTGGTCTGGAACGCGATGCCGTCGATCACGCCGATGATGTCGGCGATCTTCTTCGAGCTGGAATTGATTTCGTCCATCGTCGAGACCACCTGGCTCACGACCTTGCCGCCGCGCGAGGCGACCGACGAAGCCGACGAAGCCAGCTGGTTGGCCTGGGCGGCCGCATCGGCGCTGTGGCGCACGGTGCCGGTCAGTTGCTCCATCGAGCTGGCGGTCTGCTGCAGGCTCGATGCGGCCATCTCGGTGCGCTGGCTCAGGTCCTGGTTGCCGGTGGCGACCTCGGCGCTGGCCATCTGGATGTTTTCGGCCGATTCGCGGATCTCGCCGACCAGCGCGCGCAGGCGGTCCTGCATCGCACTGATGGCCATCAGCAGGCGGCCGATCTCGTCTTGCGAGGTGACTTCGACCGTCGAGGTCAGGTCACCCTCGGCGATACGCTCGGCCACCCGGATCGCGCTGTCGATCGGCTTCTTCACGCTGCGCGTGATGCGCCAGCCCAGGAACGCGCCTGCCAGCACCGCGGCGATGACGACCGCAGCGGCAACGGCGAGCGCACGATGCTGGCCGGACAGCGCCATGCCGTAGGCGGCGCGGCTGAGCTGCTCTTCCACCGCGATCAGCTCCGTGACCTTCTTGCGCCACACCGCCTCGTTCGGCCGCACCTGCAGCATCAGCGTCATCGTGGCTTCGATGTTGGCGCCGTCCTGGCCTTCCTTGGCCGCGCGCAGCACCAGCGGCAGGGTCTTCTTGGCCGCGGCACTGATCTCGTCGAGCAGCTTGCGCTCCTCGGGCGTGGCGCCGGCGGCTTCGAGGCTGGCGACCAGGGCCTTCTCGGCCTTGTTGTAGTTGGCCTCGGCGCCCTTCAGAAGCTTGACCTCGGTGTCGATTTCCTTCACGTCGGTCAGCAGCGTGATCGAGCGCGCCTGGATCGCCAGCTCATTGATATGGTTGAGCATCTGGTAGGCGATGTCGCTCTTCGGGTTGTTCACCTCGACGATCTGCCGCAGGCGTTCACCCATGTTGCGGAACTCCAGGCCGTTCAGTGCAGCAACACCGACGAGCATCAGCACCAGGCTGGAAAAGCCCAGCGCCAAGCGACGGCCGACGGACATTTGGGTGAGAGACGTGAGCGACATAGGCTGCCTCGTTGTGAATACATGCGATCCAGGGTGATTCTTGGTGCACGACGAGTCGGGCACTGCGGCGAATATCGGCATGTCTTCCGGCCAATTTGAGGACTTTGTGTGCAGAGCGTGTCGAAGTGCACCTTCTGCGCGCAACACGGCTACGCTGTGAACCAGTTTTGTGCGGGTGAACCCTGATGACTCCTTCCTCCCAAGCCATGTCGCCTCCTTTCGCGCTCGGCGTCGACCTCGGCGGCACCAAGATCGAGGCCATCGTGCTCGACGCCGCCGGCCGCGAATGCTGGCGCCGCCGCGTGCCCACCCCGGCGGGCGACTACACCGCCACGCTGCAGGCCATCGCCGGCCTGGCCGACGCCGCCCGCAGCGCGCTCGACGGCGCGGCATTCACGATCGGCATCGGCCACCCCGGCAGCCTGACGCCCGCCGGCCTGCTGAAGAACTCCAACTCCACCTGCCTCAACGGCCGGCCGGTGAAGCGCGACCTCGAAAGCCTGCTGAAGGCCCCGGTGCGGATGGCGAACGACGCCAACTGCCTGGCGCTGTCGGAAGCGACCGATGGCGCGGGCGCCGGCGCCGAGGTGGTGTTCGCGGTGATCCTGGGCACCGGCAGCGGGGCGGGCATCGCGGTGCGCGGCCATGTGCTGACCGGCCCGAACGGCCTGGCCGGCGAATGGGCGCACAACCCGCTGCCCTGGAGCGGCCCGGAAGACCCGCAACGGGCCTGCTACTGCGGCCAGCGCGGCTGCATCGAGACCCTGGTCTGCGGGCCCGGCCTGGCAAGCGACCACGAGGCGCAGACCGGCCAGCAGCTCACGGCCCGCGAGATCGCCGAGCGCGATCGGGCCGGCGACCCGGCGTGCGACGCCACGCTCACCCGGCACGCATCGCGCCTCGCCAGGGCTTTCGCGCAGGTGATCAACCTGCTCGATCCCGATGTCATCGTGCTCGGCGGCGGGCTCTCCCGCATCGACCGGCTGTACCGGGAGGTGCCCGCGCTGTGGGGCCGCCATGTGTTCTCCGGCGGATTGAAGGACGAGGTGCGGACCCGCCTCGCGCCCAGCGTGCACGGCGACTCCTCCGGCGTGCGCGGCGCAGCATGGCTGTGGCGCGACGATGCTCCGCTGGCCCAGTGAACCCGCGATGAAAGGAACCCCCATGCCCGATCTCGACGCCCTTGCCGCGGCCTTGCAGGCGTTTGCGCAAGGCCAGATGCCCGCGGCCACGCTGACGCAGCGCTTCCGCGACGCGGTGGCGCAGTGGCCGGAGCTGCCGCCGCGCTACCGCACGGTGCTGGAGCAACTGCTCAGCTCGCTCGAATCGAGCGCGATGTTCAGCGACGAGAGCTGCTCGTTCAGCCATGCCGACCTCGCCGACAACCTGGGCCAGTGGCTGCAGCATGCGCGTGCCCTGGGCCGTTGAAATCGCCGTTCATCCCCGGCACGCCGCAGTCCGTCGCAGCACGCTGGCAACGCCCCGGGCCGCTCCCTACAGTGGGCAGCGATCGCACACGGAACCGCGATCGACTGACCCTCCACGATCCCGGGCACAACCCACTGATGGATCGTCACCTTCAGCCGGCCTCGCGCCGGCTTCTTTTTGGGCGGGCCGCTTCACATCTGACGGAACACGTGCAGGTAGCTGCGGCTGACCGGCAGCTGCTCGCTGCGGCCCTTCAGCTGCACCTCGGCGGTCTCGTTGAGCCCGCGCGTGACTTGCGCCACCTGGTGGAGGTTGACGATCACCGAGCGGTGCACCTGCACGAAGCGCTCGGGGTCGAGCTCGTCGGCCAGCTCGCGGATGGTCTTGCGGATCAGCGCCTCGCCGCCCTCCCACACGACCAGCGTGTACTTCTCGTCCGAGCGCAGGTAGACCACCTGCTCGACCGGGATCAGCCGCACCGTGTTGCCCACCGAAGCCCTGATCCACTGCAGCCAGCTGCGCGTGCCGGCCTGGCGCCGAAGCTCCGCGCTGAGCCGCTCGACCACCGATTCGAGCCCGTTGGCGGCCGGCCCGGCCCCCGGGGCGGCCTGCAGCCGCTCGCGCAGGCGCTGCACCGTGTCGGCCAGCCGGGCTTCGTCGAACGGCTTGACCAGGTAGTCGACCGCCCCTTGCTCGAAGGCCTGCACCGCGTACTGCTCGTACGCGGTGACGAACACCAGCTGCGCGCGCCGGCCGATGCAGCGGGCGGCCTCCACGCCGCTCATGCCCGGCATGTGCACATCGAGGAACACGACCGCCGGCTCATGCTCGTCGAACAGCTCGACCGCCTCGCGCCCGTTGCGCGCCTGCGCCACGACCTCGAGTTCCGGCCACAACCGCTGCAGGTAGGAGGCCAGCCGCTCGCGCAGCAGCGGCTCGTCGTCGGCGATCAGGGCGGTGGGCAACATGCTCATGCTTCGGAGGGCGTGAAGAGGATCTCGGCGCGCACGCCGTGCGGCGCGACTTCGGACATCTGCAGCTGCGCATCGACCCCGAAGAAGGCCTGCAGCCGCTGGCGCAGGTTGTTCAGCCCGGTGCCCGGCACCGCCGTTTCCGGCATGCCGACGCCGGTATCGGCCACCCACACCCGCACCTGGCCGCTGACGGGGTCATGCTCGGCACCGACCTCGATGTGGCCGCCCTGCTCGCTGGGGTCGACGCCATGACGCACCGCGTTCTCCACCAGCGTCAGCAGCGCCATCGCCGGGAAGCGCAGGCCGCGCAGCGCGGGATCGACCTGCAGGTCGTAGTGCAGCCGGTCGGGCATGCGCATCAGCATCAGGTCGAGGTAGGCGCGCACCAGCGCTTCCTCGTTGCCCAGCGTCGGCGCCTCGCCCTGCAGCTTGGGCATGGCCGCGCGCAGGTAGTCGATCAGGCTCTGCAGCACCGCCGGCGCGCGCGGCGAACCGCTCTCGACCAGCGCCTGCACATTGGCCAGCGTGTTGAACAGGAAATGCGGCTCGATCTGCGCCTGCAGCAGCGAGAAGCGCGCATCCAGCGCCTGGCGCTCCAGCGTGGCGCGCTCGAGCGCGAACTGCAGCGCCTGCGAGCGGGCCTGGGCGTCGCGCTCGCGCAGCATCGCGCCGAGCGCGACCACGAGGCCCACGGCGAGGCCCGTCAGCGAGATCAGCACGAAGCCGCTGACGCGCTCCGGCATGCGCGCGAAGGCCATGAAATCGCCGCCGACCGACAGCAGGTACACCACCAGCGTCGCCAGCGGCGTGGCAACCGCGACCGCCAGCACCTGCGGCGCGATCCAGCGCGGCAGCCAGACGGGGGACCACTGGCGTGCCGCGCTGAAGGCCAGCAGCAGCACCATCGCCACGAAGAGCGAGCGCCCCAGCACCACCGGGAACGGCGTCGAGAACATCGGGTTCAGCGCCAGAGCCGCCCCCACCGCGAGCGCCAGCACGATGAGCACGCTGCGCCCGGTCAGGGCGCTGAGGACATTGCGGCGCGGCGGCTCGGAAGCCTGGGGAGACGGAACGGAAGCCATGGACGCCGACGATACCCGCCCGGCGCCGCCGTTCCAACCGCTGCACGCCCGCGCTGCGATGGACGGCGGTTTTCGGGGGCCGAAGGCCGGCCGCCGGTCAAGCTCAGATTCCGGCGCGCTGCAGCTTCGCTTCCAGCGCCTGGCTCAGCGTGTCGGCGCTGTCGGCGAGGTGGGCCTTGGTCTCGACGCTGAAATCGCGCCGCTTCGCCGCCGCGTTGATGCGCGCCAGCAGCTCCTTGGCCTCCACCCGCAGCAGGCTGCGCGCATCGCTGCGGCTCATGCTCGACGGATGCAGCAGCAGCCCGGCCAGGCGGTTCACATGGTCGCGCTGCAGCTCGCGGCGCAGCACCGGGATGTCGCCCTTGCCGCCCAGCTCGCTCCAGATCTCCTTGTCGAGCCGGCTGTAGAGCTCCGAGACATGGAAAGCATCGGTGGGCCGGGCCTTGCCTTCGCTCTCGACGATGCGCGAGATCACCGTGTCGCTCATCAGCTGGGCCAGCAGCGCGCGCTGCAGCGACAGCACCGCGCTGTCGAGTGAGAAGTCGGTCGAAACGCTGCCGGCGCCTTCGAAGACCGCATCGGTGCGCTCCTGGAAATCCGGCGCCAGCCGGCGCGCCAGGGACGGCGAGACCTTCAGGCCCTCGGCCGACAGCAGGCCGCGCGTCAGCAGGTCGAGCGCTTCGCGCTGCTGGCCGGCCGGCACCGGCACCAGCGGATCGCGGCCCGAGCCGGGGAAATCGCGCAGCGTGCGCACGCCGCCGATCTGGCGCGCCAGCACGCTGGCGGCCCGGCTCACGTCGCGCAGCGCATAGCTGACCGAGCGGCGCAGCACCGAATAGTCTTCGGTCGGCTTCAGGTCGCGCGCTTCCTGGCGCTTGAGCAGGTCGCGGGCGATCTCGATGCGCTTCTTCGCGAAGGCCAGCACGTCGCGGCCGAGGTCGAACTGCACCGCATCGGGGTCGACGCCGAGGAAATTGTCTTCGTCGGTGCCGTAGGCGAGCTGCGGCTCGACGCTGCGGGCAGCGATCTTCGCGAGCGCGGCCGGCTCCTGGTCGGCCGGCAACGGCTTGTAGGCGTATTCGATCGCCCAGTAGTCGTACGGGCCGAGCGTGGCCTGGAACGCGGTGCCGCCCTTCTCGCCGGGGCGCGGCAGGTTGATCGGCGCATATTCCATCACCGAGCCGGTGTTGCCGTGCTCGCGGGTGAAGGCTGGGTCGTTGAGCTGCGCTTCGGTGTAGACGGTCGATGCGCGGAAGTTGTGCCGCAGGCCGAGCGCATGGCCGACCTCGTGCATCGTCGTGTCCTTGAGGTAGTCGAGCACGAACTGCTGCGCCTCGGCGCTGTCGGGCGCGAGATCGCCGCGCGCTTCGAGCACGTCGAGCGCATAGCCCAGCTGCTCGGCGGCCTGCTCGGCGTAGCTGCAGTCGCGCAGGTCGTGGGCTTGTGCGCCGGCAGCCTCGCCACCTTCGGCCAGGCCCGGCCAGTGGCTCATCAGCTCGCGGCCCAGCACCTGCGAGCGCACCGAACGGATCGAGCGCGACGACAGGCTCTCGACCGCAATGTCGGCGTCGAGGATCTCGCCGCTGCGCGGGTCCACATGCGTCGGGCCGATGGCGCCGAACTGCGGGCTCGCGTTGGTCATCCAGCGGATCGAGGCGATGCCCAGATCCAGCGTGTTGAAGTCGGCGTTCTCCGGCTGCACCTGCACGACCACCGCATTCTTGAAGCCGATGCGCTCGAACGCCTTGTTCCACTCGAGCACGCCGGCGCTGATGGCACCGCGGTACTTCTCAGGGATGCTGCGGTCGATCCAGAAGGTGATCGGTTTCACCGGCTCCGACAGCTCCGCCGACGGATCCTTCTTCTCCAGGCGCCAGCGGTTCACGTAGCGCACCTTCGGGCTGCGGGCGAGGTCGTCGCTGAAATCGTTGATGTTGGTCGTGAAGTGGCCGATGCGCGGATCGGCCTTGCGCGGATGCATGGTCTCGTCGGGCAGCTTGGCCAGCGAGTAGTGCATGGTCACGAACATGCT
>Ga0207706_10002410_pt1 | contig 18234 bp, 13 predicted proteins | sample KBSC53metaG_FD_184318 | JGI IMG/M metagenome (GOLD analysis project Ga0207706, IMG submission 184318) | Corn rhizosphere microbial communities from Kellogg Biological Station, Michigan, USA - KBS C5-3 metaG (SPAdes) (version 2) | ecosystem: Host-associated > Plants > Roots > Rhizosphere > Soil ... | reverse complement strand
GTACAAGGCTGTCGTGAAGATGACCTTCGCCAAGGGCGCCTCGTTGGAGGACCCTTCAGGCCTCTTCAACTCCAGCCTCGAAGGCAACACCAGGCGCGCCATCGATTTCCATGAGGGCGACAAGATTGATGAAAAGGCGTTGAAGGCGCTCATTCGCGCCGCCGTGGCCCTGAACACGTCGGTGCGGGCTGTCGCTCGCCCCGTCCGCTCTCAGAAGAGACCAAAGAGCGCTTGAGCAGCGTCGTGAGATGCGGCGACGGAGCCTTGAAATCCGTTACACGCAGGCATAGCCGACGCCCCTCAGCAGCATTCTGCATCGGAATGGCTCGCATGAGCGGAGTGGGGAAGCGCGAGCGGGCCGCCCTCGAGGCTGTTGCCAGGCATTTCTCTGCGACCTGGGAAAAGGGCGAAGCTCCGCCCGATGCCTATCTCACGATCGCCGGGAAGCGAATTGCCGTCGAGGTCACGACAACAAAGCTACGGATTGCCGAACGGGGCGGCCTGACGAAGCCTCGCTTGCGGTTCGATCGGGTTGCGCTCGGATTTGTTCGCCGTTTGCAGGCCGCGCTGAGCGCGTCCGTGCCGGATGGCAGGACGTTGATAGTGACCATCACCGCTCCCATACGGGTGCCCTCGAAGACGGCTGCCGCGCTGGAAGACAACATCCGGACCTATCTCGCGCGCCAGTCCGCCCACGGGGAGGCCAAGCACACGATCCATGGAAATCAGATCCGGGTTCGTCTTGTGAAGGGCGGCTCAAGACGAACAACGAAGGTGATCGGGTTCGTGCACAATCCCGATTCAGATCCGGACGTTCTCTTCGACATCACGCTTTCATTGATCGAGCGCATCGGCGCGAAAGCACGCACGGGCGCGCCGGCAAGATCTGCGGACGATCGATGGCTCGTTCTCGCCGGCGACGACCGGTTCTCGTACATCGAGCCGTATCGACACGTTTATTCCCAGCTGTCCATCCCGACCGGCTTCAAGAAGATTCTGGTGGTTCTGGCTGACGGGCGGATCGAGACCATGACCGGGTGAAGGCGCATCGCGCTGGTAGCCGGTAGGTTGGGTCTCGTGAAGACCTCGACCCAACCTACATTCCGCTGCTCGCCGCTCAGCCTCGCTTCGGCCGGCGGACGGCCCGCACCTTCCCGCTGTTTCCGCCGCCGCAGAAGAACTGATCGCCGCCGTCGGACTCCAGCCCCGACACGCTCACGCCGGACGGCATCTCGAGCCGCTCCAGGACTTCGCCTGTCCGCGGATCGATGCGGGTCAGATCGCTCTCGTCGCCTTCCCAGGTGCCGTGCCAGAGCTCGCCGTCGACCCAGCTGACCCCGGTGACAAAGCGCTTGGTCTCGATGGTGCGCAGGATCGCCCCGGTCTCCGGATCGATCTGGTGAATCTTGCGGTCGCGATACTGCGCCACCCAAAGCGTCCCTTCCGCCCAGGCGAGCCCGGAGTCGCCGCCGCCGCCGGGCGCCGGGATGGTCGCGAGCACGCGGCCGGTCTTCAGATCGATCTTCTGGATGCGATCCTCGGCGATCTGAAACAGGTGCCTGCCGTCGAACGCCGTTCCCGCATGCGCGGCGACCTCGATCGAGCGGAGCATCGTCCCGCTCGCCGGATCGAGGGCGTTCAGCTTGTCTCCGGCGGCAAACCAGACGTGCTGACCGTCATACGTAACGCCATGCACGTGGTCGACACCCGGAAAGGGTCCGTACTCGCGGAGGATTTCGGCGGTAGATTGTTTCATGTTTCGAACCTGGTGCTTCGTTGCGGAGCGAACCTACGACCTCTCGGCAGACCCGGTGGGCACCCTCTCCCCATTTGGGGAGAGGGATGGGGTTACAGATCTCGAAAGACCCCCAACCCCTCACCCCAACCCTCTCCTTACGGGAGAGGGACGCACCGAGTTCGTGGCACGGTCGCGCGACTGATGATTGCGGATCTTAGTCGCTCGGCAGTGGGCCGGGGAGTAACAAGGTTGTCGTGAAACCGGGCACGAGCGGGGTCGTCCACCGGCGCGCCCGCGCGCGTCCGTACGACTGCACCTTGCCTGCTGCCGCAAGCTGGTCGAGTGCGCGCTGCACGGTGCGCTGGCTGGCCCCCAGTGCAAGCGCCAGGGCGGAGCTCGACCACGATTCACCGTCGGCGAGGAAGGCGAGCGCCGCCGCATGCTGCTCTTCGACCGGCCGCGCCAGCACGGCGACCTCGCGCGCGCGGCGCGGCACCAGCGCGAACCCTCGCTCGGTCGCGCTCACGCCGGCGAGCGCCCCCAGCGCCGCGCGCAGCCGCCCGATCTCGACCCGCAACCGGGCGCGATGCGATTCATCGGCGTGCTTTGCCCGGAAGGCCCGCGTGATGAGCGTGCCCCGCGGCACGTCGCCGGGCCAGGCCTCGCCCAGCGCGCGCGCGAGCGCGAACAGCACCGGACGCCTGGCCAGCGAGACCACGGTGCCGGCGTCGCGCACGACATGACGGCACGCGTCCACGACCAGCGCCTTCGACGCCAGCAGCGCTTCCACTTCGTCGAGCCGGATAAGCCGCTCATCGCCACGCGCCATCAGCCGGGCCGCGGGCGTGCTTAGAACAAGGGATAGGGTTTCGACCTCCGCCGCCAGCGCCGGAATATCGGCGTCGCGGGCGGCGCGCCCAGCCCGGGTGAGCGCGGCGCGCGCCGCCTTTGTCCGCAGCCGTCGCAGCGCTATCCCCGCCACTACCAGCTCGTGGGCGGCTTTCAACGCCGGCGGGAGGGGCGCGGGGTCGAGTTCGGCGAGCGCGTGCTCGGCCTCGTCGAGGCGGCCGATCAGGAGCAGGCGCCGGACCGCGAGGCTCCGCGCATGCACGGCATTTATCCGATCGCCGTGCGCTGCGAGGGTCGCCCGCGCCGCGTCGAGCGCCTTCACCGGAAAGCTTAGGTCGCGCGAGACGAGCGCGATCTCGGCCTCGGCGACGACGCACCGCGCGCGGGCCACCGCCTCTTTCGGACTGAAGGCGCGCGCCGCGCTTCGCAGGAGAGCTTTTGCTCGAACGAGATCGCCGAGCTGCGCCATCGCGATACCGCGAAGCGCGAGGGCAGGGGCGTCGTCGCGCAAGGCGACCCGCTTCAGTGCGCCGAGCGGATCACCCGTTGCGAGTGCGCGCGCCGCAGCCGTGATCAGCGAGTCCATTTGAATCCCGCCACACTTGTAACTCCCACCGTTCGATCCCCGGTACTAATTCATCTCACGACCACCGGCCGGCACGTCGTGTCGCGAACGGTGCGGCCGACGAAGGCGCCCAAAGGAAAGCAAAGATGACCAGACACAATACCGGAACACGTAAAGAGTGGCTCGCAGCGCGGCTCGATCTGCTCGAGGCGGAGAAGGACTTCACGCGGCGCAGCGACGAGCTGGCGCGGCGGCGGCAGGAGCTGCCGTGGGTCCGGATCGACAAAACATACCGTTTCGAGACCGAGGAAGGCAGTGCCTCGCTGGCAGATCTCTTCGGCGGGCGCTCGCAGCTCATCGTGTATCACTTCATGTTCGGGCCCGACTACAAGGCGGGATGTCCGTCCTGCTCGGCGATCGCCGACGGGTTCAACGGCATCGCGATCCACCTGCAGAACCACGACGTGGGGTTTACCGCCATCTCGCGCGCCCCGCTCGCGAAGCTCCAGGCATACAAGGGGCGAATGGGGTGGACGTTTCCGTGGGCGTCCTCATCCGGCAGCGATTTCAATGCGGACTTCAACATCGCCTTCACCGAGGAGCAACAGCGCAAGGGGGGCATCGAATACAACTACCGGCCCGAGGCGGTGTTCGAGTGGCGCGCGGGCCAGGAGGGGGGCGGCGAGGGGGCGGAGGCCAAGTTCGCCGCCATGTGCGGAACCGATGTGGCCACCTACCATCGCGACCGGCCGGGCATGAGCGCGTTCGTGCGCGAGGACGGCGCCGTCTACCACACCTATTCCACCTATGCGCGCGGACTGGACGGCCTCTGGGGCATGTACCAGTGGCTCGACCGCGCCCCCAAGGGTCGCAACGAGGCGCGCCCGTGGTGGCGGCGCCACGACGAGTACGAGCAGGGCTGACGAGCCATGTCGCCCCGCTCGACCGCAACGAAGGCGATATCAGCGCATCGTCGCGGGTTCGCCACGATGATTGCGACCCGGCGTGAAGCTGCGTGCGGCCGCGCCGGAAACGTCGATGCGACGGGCCGCGGCGCCGTCCGCTGGCTAAGCCTCGCCGCTGCGCCGACCTTCGCGATCATGGCGCTGCTCACGGGCGTTCTTGGTGGTGGCCCGCCGGATGTGCTCTGCCCGGCCGCGCACGATGCGTCACCGCTGAGCGGAATGGTCCCGATGTACCTGCTGATGAGCGCCTTTCATTCGGCGCCTTGGCTGAAGCTGATCTGCGCGTTGCGTGGCGTCGGCGGCAAGGCTCGCGACCGTGGTGAATCCGCTCCTGGGGTCATGTCTTCCCAAGCGCGCTGACGAGTTCTTTCGTTGTCAGGATGGCGCGCGCGAAGGTCGGGCCGTTCAGATCATGGGCCGCATCAGCGGTTTTGACGCCGAAGCAGCGGCGGTTATTGTGCGCACATCGAAATTGCCGACGCTGGAGCGAAGGGGAATGGCCAAGGCGGTCACCATCTACGGCATCAAGAACTGCGACACCATGAAGAAGGCGCGCGCCTGGCTCGACGACCGCGGCGTCGCCTACGGCTTCCATGACTACAAGAGCGCTGGCGTCGACCGCGGCACGCTTGATCGCTGGGCGCGCGCGACCGGCTGGGAGACGCTGCTCAACCGCGCCGGTACCACATTCCGCAAGCTTCCGGACAAGGACAAGGAAGGGCTCACGGAGAAGAAGGCCATCGCGCTGATGCTCGCGCAGCCGTCGATGATCAAGCGCCCGGTGCTTGATATCGGCGGCAAGCTGCTGGTGGGGTTCCAGCCCGAGCAATACGCCAAGACATTCGGCCGCTAAGCAATATTCGCCGTCATTCCGGGGCGCGCCACCCAAGTCGGCTTTAGCCGACTTGGGCTCCATAGAGCGCCGTCGTCCACGAACTCTAGCGCATGCCCTTGAGCAGCTCGTAGGCGACCGGATCGGCGGGGCAGGCGGCCAACCCGCATTCGAGCAAGGTTGAAATCACATTCGCCGCAGTGAGTCCGATCACCAGCCACACCGCGGTGCGCGCAAACGTGCCGGCCGCGTCCGGCGGCGTGCCGCCGTCGTCCTCGAACTGGCGATCGAACAGCAGCATCACCGCGGTCGCGACGATGGCGACGGCGAATCCGATAAAGGCCCAAGTGTAATAGTGATACCCGAGCAGCGCCGAGCCATAGCCGGGATCTCCCGGCATGATGTGCAGCAGGATCTGGCGCATGGCGAAGGCCGCGCCGGCAGCGGCAACCAGCAGCGACGCCGCGTAATGGCTGGGACGCGGCCCGAAGCGGACATTGAGAATGGGTCCAATGGCCAGCAGCGCGAACTGGATGCGCTGGAGCAGGCACAGCGGGCAGGGGAGCTCGCCGAGCAGAAGCTGCGCGGCAAAGGCTGCCGCCAAAACGAGCGCAATGGCGTAGAGGCCGAGCGCGTTGAGTGCCACCGCCAGCGACCGGGTCATGCGCCGCTCCTCAGAACGACAATTTCAGCACGTCGCTGGCATGATGCAGATAGGTCGCCACGCAGGCTACGAGCGTGACCGCGAACAGCGCCAACGCCAAGGTGCGCGCGCCGAGCCAGGCGGCCAGCAGCACGACCGTGACGGCGAGAAACAGCGCGGTGAATTCCATCGGCGTCGATCTCGATTCGAGGTCGGCCATCCTAGAACGGGTTTCGCGTACTGTAATCCTCCGGATGCCGGCTCAGAAGGCGCACGTTGCCCTGCAATCGGAATCGATGGCGATGTCGGCGGCCTTGACCCTCAGGGGGTGTCGTCGTCGAACCTGCTTGACAGCCAACACATTCGGGATTGATCCGCCCCCCGCCAACCCGACCCCGCTGGCAGAATAGCGAACCCGCTCCACGAATGCCGTGGTCATGACGGAAGAGTCGTGTGGAGCGCGAGCGCTTTACCGAATTCTTGATGTACTCGGAACCGGCGCAGCGCTCTGCGCTGTGCCGTTATGGAAGCTCGGATATCAGTTTCTGAAATTCGGACTGAGGCCAGGCTCTGACCGTGCGCGTACGCACGTTTCCCTGCGAACCGAGCGCCAGCGCGAACTTGGCGACGTTGTCCCCGTTAGGAGTGTCGACAATGACCAGAAGATCGTTGTCGCCCGAGGTCATATAGACCTCCTTGATTTCAACTCCCACTTTCTTGGCCAGATCGCGAGCGGCTTGGGCGCGCTTGGGAGCATCCTTGACCGAGCGGATTCCTTGGTCCGTCCAGTTCAGCGAGCAGATGAACATGGGCATGCGGTCCTCCGTGCGGTTAATCGCAAAGATCGACGCCCGCGGCGGAGTGGCGGGCGGCCGGTGGAATGTGAGAGGGTGCGGAGACGCAAAAAAAGAGCGATCTCCCGAGAAATCGTGCCCGCCGACGGCATCAGCGCTGCCTCGAACAAAAGACTTCGGCACGGTCCTGTTGGCAGCTCGTGGATCAGACTACTCCGGCGGAGGTGTGTGCGAAAGGGGCGAGTGCGCGATGCTGCACCGCTCGCGGCGGTATTTCGGACTTGAGCGGACATCGCCGGCGTACAGAGGCTGCCAAGCTTAGTGAACTGCCCTTGCCGACGCCGCGCAAGATCGCCTATTTCTATGCGCACATCACCTCGATCCAGGACGACCTTGCACGGCTCGCAATCGAGCTTGGCCCGGGCCGTAGAACCGAGCGAATCCGCCGCGTCCTCGCCGAGCTTGATGACGCGCTCGCTCTGGGCGACGATATTCTTCGCGAGCTGCGTCTGCTGCTTTCGCCCCAAACATCAGAAGTCCCTGACCCGGGCCTGATCGCCAAGGAGGCGCTCGTCCTCACCGGCCACGCTGCGCCGGCATGTCGAGGTTGCCTGCGGCTTCGGATTCCAACTACGATGCGCGCGGATCGCGCCGGGGCATCATCTCGGAAAAAAATCTCACAAGGAGAATGGTATGTCGGGAGACGTCACTGAGGTGCTGGCCGGCTTTGCGGCGTCGTTGCAATACGATGATCTTCCGGGACACGTCCGCGATCACTGCAAGAACGTCCTGCTGGATACATTGGCATGCGCGGTCGCTGGGCACCGTGGCGAGGAGACGCAACAGGTCGCCGCCCTGGCGTCGGCACTGGCGCAATCCAGTGAGAGCAGCGTCATCGGCGGCGACCGGCTGTCGCTCGCCGGCGCGACCATTCTCAATGGCTATCTCGTCACCGCGGTCACCATGTGCGACGTGCATCGCTCGACGCTGACCCATGTGACACCGGAAGTGATCCCGCCCGCCTTAGCGATCGCCGAGCGCGACGGTCTGTCGGGCCGCGAGCTGATGGTCGCCATCGCCGCCGGATGCGAGGTGACGACGCGGGTCGGCATCGGTCTCGATTACCCTGCGTTCCGGGCCAAAGGCTGGCATGGCCCCGGGGTGCTCGGTCCGTTCGGCGCCGCCGCGGCGGTCGGCCGGCTTCGCCGGTTCGACACCGAGACCATGGCCAAGGCGTTCGGGCTCGCCGGCAGCCAGGCGGCCGGTACCTTCGCGGCGTGGGGAACGCCGACGGTGAAGTTCCACCAGTGCCGCGGCGCGCTCTCCGGGTTGCTGGCGGCGCTGCTGGCCGAGCAGAAGTTTCTGGCGACGCGAGAATTCCTGACGGCCAAGGACGGTGGCCTCTACAATACATATGCGAATGGCGGCCGCCCCGAATCCGTCACCGCCGATCTCGGAAAGCGCTGGGAACTCGAACAGATCGCGCTGCGCCTGTGGCCGTCCGCCTCGTCGATCCAGGGCATGAACACCGCACTGTTCGATCTCGTCGAACAGCACAAGATCGATCCCGCCCGGGTGAAAAAGGTGCGCGTGGCATTGAGTCAGCCGGCGTTCGATCTGCACGGCAAGCTGGCGCACTACAAGGCGAAGTTCGACGCGCTGATTTCCGGCCATTACACCGCGGCGGTGATCCTGCACGACCAGGAACTGACGCTCGCGCAGTTCGAGCCTGCCCGCTACGACGATCCAAACATGCGGCGCGCCGCGGCCGAGCAGATCGAGATCCGCCCCGATGCAGCGCTGACCGGCGTGCAGGCGGTGGTCGACATCGAGATCGACGGCTCGACGCTCACGGCCCGCTGCGAACATCCTCGCGGTTCGGCCGAGAACCCCCTGTCGCGCGCCCAGATCGAGGGCAAATTTCGTACCTATGCGGACGGCGTACTCACGTCCTCCGCCATCGCAGGAGCGATCGAGGCGGTCGGAGACCTGGAAAATCTGAGCTCCGTGCGAAAGCTCATGGACTTGCTCCGTCCGGCGGCGCGGCGCGGCCAGGCCGAGCGCGCGACGCTGGCCGCAGCACGCGGCTGACGCGGACGCCGTCACGCGGGCCCGACGCTCTGCATTGTGATTCCGGGCTCCTCACTTTCGCTCGGCCCCGGAATGACGAGTCGCACTAGGCTGTCGTCAGAGCCGCTGATACGCTGAGACAACCAACCGTAGTCCAACTGCGGGCAAAAAATAATTGGGAGGAGCGCTGATGAATAGACGCACGCTATTTGCGGCGCTGACGAGCGTGGCCGCATTCTCGCTCGCCGCGGCCGCCGCCGCGCAGACGCCCGACGATTATCCGAACCGTCCCATCCGCATCATCGTGCCGCAAGCGGCTGGATCCGGGGTCGACCAGCAGGCGCGCGTGCTGGCGCAGAAGATGAGCGAGCTCTGGGGCCAGCAGGGGGTGGTGGAGAACCGTCCGGGAGCCAACGCCATCGTCGGAATGGAGGCCGGAGCCAAGGCTGCGCCCGACGGCTACACGCTGATCTATGCTCCGGTCAGCGCAGTGGCGATGAACAACTTCATCTACAAGAAACTCTCCTACGACCCGCTGCGCGACTTCGTGCCGATCACCCAGACCGTCGCCAACCCGCTGGGCGCGGTGGTCAATCCCGCTTCCGGCATCAAGTCGATCAAAGATATTGTCGAGCGGGCGAAGGCGAACCCCGGTGAGCTCAATTACGGCTCGTTCGGCATCGGCAACATGACCCATCTGATGGGCGTGCTGCTGTCGATTGCCGCCGATATCAAGATGACGCACGTGCCCTACCGGGGGCAGACGCCGGCGATCACCGACGTGCTGAGCGGACAGATTCCGCTCGCATTCACGACCACGGCCGGCGTGACCGATCTCGCGGAATCGGGAAAGCTCAAACTTCTCGCCACGTTCGGCCAGGAGCGCGACGAGCAGTTCCCCAACACGCCGACCCCGAGCGAATTCGGCTATCCGAGCGTGGTCATCGTGGGCTGGGCCGGCTTGTTCGCGCCGGCCGGCACCCCGCCAAACATCATCAACCGGCTGCATCGCGGGATGGCGACGGCGCTCGCCTCACCCGACGTCAAGGACGCGATATTGCGGCAGGGCTCGAAGGCGGTGAGCAGCAGCAGCCCGGCGGAATTCGAGCGCTACATCAGGTCGGAATCACAGAAATTCTATCCCGTCATCAAGGCGGCGGGCCTCGAAGGATCGCAGTGAGCCGATGTCCTACGTCAAGAAGACGCATCGCTTCGGTCTGCTGACGCCCTCGTCCAACACGACCCAGGAGCCGGAATTCTCGGCGGCGCTGCCCCCGACCGTTTCGCTGCACACCGGGCGCGTCGCGTACCGCGACATCACGCCGGAAGAGCAGATGCGCTGCGTGCTGGAGCTCGAATCGGAGAGCCGCAAGCTCGCCGATGCCGAGGTCGACGCCATCGTGTTTGCGGCGACCGCTCCGACGCTCGCCAAGGGCAAAGGCTATGACCGCGAGCTGATCAAGCGCATGGAGGATGCCTCGGGCAAACCCGCGACCACGGCGGCGACCGCCTTTGTCGACGCCCTCACGCGGTTCGGCGCCGGAAAGATCGCCATCGGCGCGCCGTGGAGCAAGACCATGGACAAGTCCATGGTCGAGTTCATGGAGACGAGCGGCTTTGAGGTGGTCCACAGCGAGGTGGTGGGGTTCGTGGCTTCGATCGAGCTCGGCCGGGTCGGTCCGGAGCAAGCCTATGAGCTCGGCCTGCGGACCGACCGGCCGGACGCGGATGCCATCATCATACCCGGCGGCAACTGGCCTTCGATGAGCATCGTCGAGCGGCTGGAGCGCGAGCTCGGCAAGCCGGTCCTCGCGAACAACGCCGTCAGTCTTTGGGCCGGTCTGCGTCTGCTCAAGACGGGCGACAGCATCCCCGGCTACGGCCGGCTGTTGCGCGACCACCTCGCCGCATGAACTGGTAGGTACGCATTCTTTCTAACCGCGAGATTTCCCGGAGAATCCGCTCATGGCGACCGGCTGAGAGAGAAAGCGAAGTCCCCCTAAAAAACCGGCCGGAACATTCCGATCTGGCTGACCCCGCCGAATGTAGACCAAAACCGGCGCTCGTGCTAAACGTGGTTGGGTGACCGCGCAACTGTCCAGTCGGCATAGACCACCTGTTGGAATCGCCGCCACCCTGTCACGTTAACGTTGTCGAACTTCGCAGGCCGCTGCTGCATTTGCTGGCCGGGGCAAATCTAGCCAGCCTGGCGCGCATCCTGTTGCGGCACGGTGCACTCTCGCCGCGCTCTTACATGCAGATCGCGATCATCTTCGCGGGTGCCCTCCTGCGTTGGCCGGGTTGCACAATCGAGGCATTGCGTGTGGCGCGCCGAGTAGAGCGAGTGTCGTTCGATCCGCCTCCGGTTTTCATCGTCGGACATTGGCGCAGCGGTACCACGCTTTTGCACAATTTGATGAGCCGGGATCCCGGTTTCTGCTTTCCCACGATCGTCGATGTGCTGCGGCCGTACGACTTCTATCCCAACCCTCTCGACTTTGTGACTCGCCGCATCGTTCTGCGGTTTCTCCCGCGGACCCGTCCGATGGACGATGTGCGGCTCGATCCCGAATCGCCGCAAGAGGAGGAACTCGCCCTTGCCAGCATGGGTGCCCCTTCCTTTTTCAACTGTGTCTATTTCCCGAAGCAGATGACTTCAGTGTTCGCGGAGGAAGTCCTGTTCGCGGGCGCGGACCACGAGACCGTTCAGTTGTGGCGAGACGCCCTTCGATATTACCTGGCGAAACTGGCGGCGCTTAACCCAGGTCGACGGCTGCTACTGAAGAACCCGGCGCACAGTGCGCGAATACCTCAGCTGCTGGCCTTGTTCCCGGGTGCGAAATTTATCCACATCCATCGCGACCCGTCGGCCGTATTTCATTCAATGCGAAAGTTTTACCACCGCATGCTCCCCATCCTCGCCCTGCAGGACTATCGGCCGGCGGAAATCGATAGTCATATCCTGTGGGCATATCCAAGGGTGATGAACCGACTGCTCGATTCGCTGGCCGAGCTGCCGCCGGGGCACGCGATAGCCGTTCGCTATGACGAGCTTGTGGCTAACGCTGCGAACACGGTGAAAAGGATCTACTGCGACTTGAACCTCGGCGATTTCGAACGCGTCAAATGCTCGATGATGGCTTACGCAGACGAGTATGTGCACGACATGTCGCCGGGGCCGACCCTCGACCACCAAACGGCGTCCCGGTTAGCTCTTGATTGGGGCTCGGTGTATACTCGTCTTGGTTATCCGTCGCTGGCGTCCGTGTAAAAGCCGGCGATGAGCTGAGAGGAGCTGGCGGCATGTCGGCGGCCGAACCCCGCAGTTGCCTCTGCCGTTATCTGCCGACGCACATTGGACCGCCGATCTCGGGGCGCCCCCGTGTTGCTTTCCTAGCTATCGACTATTCGCACGCTCATGCGGACGCAGGCCTAATTCCGACGCCGCTGGCATGGCGGCCTCACATATCTCTGGCGTGACGGGCGCACCGGTATGCTGCACGCCGCCAGCATTTCGAAATCCACCGACCAGATCGCCATCATCGGCATCGGCTGTGCATTTCCGGGCGGCATCGAGTCGCCGGATGCGCTGTGGCAATTCCTCTCCCGGGGAGGCGACGCGGTCGTCGAGGTGCCGGCCGATCGCTGGAACGTCGATGCGGTCTACGATCCGACGCCCGGGACGCCGGGCAAGGCGATCACTCGGAGCGCCGGCCTGTTGCGCGACGTCGCCTCGTTCGATGCCGGGTTTTTCGGAATCTCGCCGCGCGAAGCGGCGCCGATGGATCCGCAGCAGCGATTGCTGCTCCAAGTCGCATGGCGTGCGCTTGAAGATGCGGGGATTCCGGCAGAAAGCCTGGCCGGCAGCAGCACCGGTGTCTACATCGGCGTTTCGCACAGCGACTACCATGGGATCCAGCAGTTCGGCCGGCGGCAGATCGATGTTCACGCCGCCACCGGCGGCGCACTCAGCATCGTGGCCAACCGGTTGTCGCACCGGCTCGACCTGCGGGGGCCGAGCCTCGCGATCGATACCGCGTGCTCGTCGTCGCTGGTGGCGCTCGATGCGGCCTGCACGGCCCTGCTGACCGGCGAATGCGAAGCTACCATGGTCGGGGGCGTGAACGTCATGCTCACGCCCGACGTCACGATCACCTTCAGCCGGGCTTCCATGCTGTCGCCGGACGGCCGCTGCAAGGCGTTCGATGCGCGCGCGAACGGCTATGTCCGCGGCGAAGGCGCCGGCATCGTGATCCTCAAGCTCCTGTCGCGAGCGCTGTTCGATCGTGACCGCATCCACGCGGTGATCCGGGGCACTGCCGTCAATCAGGACGGCCACACCAGCACGATCACGGTCCCCAGCTGCGACGCGCAGATCGCTATGCTGCGGCAGGCCTGCGCGCGAGCCGGCGTTCGCCCGAGCCATATCGGCTATGTCGAGGCGCACGGCACCGGGACCGCCGTCGGTGATCCGATCGAAGCGAGCGCGATCGGTACGGTGTTTGGCGAAGGACGCACGGGGGAGGGCGCCTGCGTCATCGGTTCGATCAAGACCAATATCGGCCACCTCGAGCCGGCGGCCGGCATCGCGGGGTTGATCAAGGCGGCGTTGTGCGTGCGGCAGGGGGAGATTCCGCCGAGCCTGCACTTCGAACGCCCGAACCCTCACGTCGATTTCGATGGCCTCGGCATTCGCGTGCAACGCAAGCTAGGGGCGTGGCCGAGCGGGCACCGGTCGAGGATCGCAGCCGTCAATTCCTTCGGCTTCGGCGGCACCAACGCCTGTGCGATCGTCGAACAGCCGCCGCAACTGGCGGAGCCGATTTTCGACGATGCTTCACCTGATTGGCGGCCGACGCTGGTTCCGGTATCGGCGGCGAGCAAGACCGCGCTGACGACCGCGTGTGCCCAGCTCGCGGACAGGCTCGAGGCGCGTCCCTGTGCGTTCCCCGACGTCGCGGGAACCTTGGCGCTGCGACGCTCCCATCTCGATCATCGACTGGTCGTGGCGGCGCAATCCGCCGAGGCGGCGGTGAGCGCGCTGCGCGCGGTTGCCGCCGGCGAGACGTCCGACGCCGTGATATCGGGTCGCAGAACAAGCGGCCGGCGGCTCGCATTCGTGTTCACCGGGCAAGGCGCCCAGTGGTGGGGCATGGGGCGCGAGCTGCTGCGGCAGGATCCGCTGTTTCGAGAGACCGTCGAGCGCTGCGACCAGCTCTTCTCGCAGCGGTCCGGATGGTCGCTGCTCGACGAGCTGGCGCGACCGGAGGATTGCTCGCGCATCAACGAGACCGTCGTCGCCCAACCGGCGATATTCGCGCTGCAGGTGGCGCTTGCCGAGCGGTTGGCGGCGTGGGGCATCCGGCCCGAGGCGGTGGTCGGGCACAGCATCGGCGAAATCGCCGCGGCGCACGTTGCCGGCGCGCTCTCGCTGCCGCAGGCCGTGGATGTCGTCTATCACCGCAGCCGGCTGCAGGAGCGGGCACGGCGGCAGGGCGGCATGGCCGCGGTCGGGCTCGCCGCCGGGCGCGTGCGGAACTACCTTGAAAAATTCGACGGACAGCTCGAGGTTGCCGCGATCAATGGCCCGGAGCTCGTGAGCATCGCCGGCCCGCGTGCGTTGCTCGATCAATTCATCGCCGAGGTCGGCCGCGAGCAAGCGGATGTACTGTGTCAGATCTTGCGCGTCGACTACGCATTCCACAGCCACCAGATGGACGCGTTCACCGGCGAGCTCGGCGACAGCCTGCGCGGTCTGCGGTCGCAGGCGGTGGCCGTTCCGATGTTCTCCAGCGTGACCGGAGAGAACATCGATGGCGAGGGGCTCGACGCCGACTACTGGTGCAGCAACATGCGCCAACCCGTGTTGTTCAAGCGGGCGATCGACGAAGCGATCGATGCCGGCTTCGACACGTTCCTAGAGCTCGGCGCCCATCCGTCGCTGATCACCCCGATTCGCGCGTGCCTCGCCGGACACAATCGCGAAGGGCTTGCGCTCGGAACGCTCCATCGCGAGCGCCCGGATACCGATTCGATCGTCTCGGCCGTCGCGTCGCTGCACGTGCACGGTCTCCCGATCGACTGGGGCGCGATCATCCCGCGGAGCTGGACGTTCGTGGAGCTGCCCGGCCATCCCTGGGAGAAGCAGGTTCATTGGGCGGAATCGGAGGAGAGCCGCGCGGCGCGCCTCGACGGCCCGGTGCATCCGCTGCTCGGGTACCGTCTCAGATCCACCGAGCCGATTTGGCAGTCCGAGATCGACGCGAACTCTCCGCGCTATCTTCAAGACCACCGCATCGACGGCGCAGCCTTGTTTCCGGCAGCCGGTTATGTCGAGCTGATGCTCGCGGCCGCACGTCAAGTGCTGGGCGAAGGGCGCCTCGAAGTCGAGGCGATTTCCTTTCACGAGGCATTGTTTCTCAGCGCCGAAACGTCGACGCTGATCGAAACCTCGCTCGACCAAGCCCGCGGAATCGTCCGGGTGCGCAGCCGACAGCGCGGCGCCGGAATCGATTGGGTCTTGCGCGCAACCGGGCGCGTTCGACGCTGGGAGGTTCCCGAATTTCCGATCGATCTGTGGACGCCGAAGATCGAGCCGCCGCCGCAAGTGGGCCGCGCGCGTTTCTACCGCGATCTGGCCAAGGAAGGACACACCTTCGGCCCGGCATTCCAGGGCGTCGAAACGATCTGGTATGCGGAGGGCTGCGCGCTCGGCAAGATCGTGGTGCCGGCATCGATCACCGATGCGGACAGATACATCCTTCACCCCGCTGTGCTCGACGCCTGCCTGCAGGCCACCCGTGGCCTGCGTGCCTTCGGCGACGATGCGCCGCCCGGCGCGGACGTCACGATCCCGTTTGCCATTGATCGATTGCGGCTGTTTCGCGCGCCGTCCGACACGATCTTTGCGCGCCCCCACGTCCTCGAGGACAGCGCGACCGAGATCGTCACGGATATTTCGATCATCGATGACGCCGGCCGGCTGGTGGCCGCGATCGACGGTCTGCGTTGTCTTCGCGTCGCCCGCTCGGAGAGCAAACGAGAGGGTGGTTCGACCGGCCTTTATCGGGAACGTTGGGTAAGCCTTCCGGCGCCGGTCGAGACATTGTCGGCAGAGCGCAGGGAGCTTGTCGGATTCTGGCTGATCCTGGCCGATCGTGGCGGGGTGGGGGAGGCGCTTGCGAGATCGATCGCCGCCCGCGGCGGCCGGACGGCGCTCGTCTTCAATGGCGGTCGCGACGCGCGGATCGCCGAAGACCGTCATGAAGCGACGTCGAGCGCCGCGAGCCTGAGCCGTGCGTTCGCCGCGATGGAGCAGAGCCCCACTCACGTCATTCATCTCTGGGCGCTCGACGAGGCGGCGCGCCGCCCGACGGCGGCCGGCCTGGTTCGCGCATCCCGCGTCGCCATCGAGGGCGTGGCGGCCTTGGTGCAGGCGTTGGCGATTGAGCCCGCCAAGCCGCGACTGTGGGTGGCGACGGCGGGCGGCGCGGGGCCGGCGGCGGCATCGGGCCACCATGGATCGTTTCTCCATGCCGGAATGACCGGCTTCCTGCGCACGCTCGCCAACGAGCATCCGGACTACCGGCCGGCTCTCGTCGACCTCGACCCCGCGGCGATCTCCGCCGACGCCCTGCTGGGCGAGATCGTGGCGGACACCGGCGAAACGGAAATCGCCCTGCGCGGCGGCGAGCGTTTCGGGACACGGCTGGAGCCGGTCGCCGAGGAGACGTGGCCGTCGCGGCGCCGCCGGTGGGATCCGAAGACGCGCATGCCGGCCTTCCGCGTCGCCATGAGCGCGCCGGGGTCGATCGAGAACCTCGTGCTCTCCTGCATCGACCAGCCCGAGCCGCGAGCCAGCGAGGTGGTGATCGAGGTGCGCGCGGTCGGACTGAATTTCCGCGACGTGATGGCCGCGACCGGGCTGCTCCCGCCGGATGCGGAAGCGGAGCCGGCCTGGCAGCGGCTCGGCTTCGAATGCGCCGGCATCGTTTCGGCGGTCGGCGAAGGCGTGGACCGCGGTTGGATCGGCCAGCGCGTGGTCGCGGTGACGCCCGGATGTCTCGCGTCCAGCGTCGCTGTCGCTGTCGACAAGATCTTTGCGATCCCCCGCCGGCTGTCGTTCGCCTCGGCCGCCGCGGTTCCGGTCGCCTTTGCGACGGCGCACTATGCGCTCGTGACGCTTGCCCGCCTCAAGGCCGGCGAACGCGTGTTGATCCATGCCGCGGCGGGAGGGGTCGGGCTGGCGGCGGTCAGCATCGCCCAGGCGCAGAGCGCGGACATTCTCGCGACCGCCGGCAGCCAGGAGAAGCGAAGCTATCTCTATCGACGCGGGGTCGAGCATGTATTCGACTCGCGATCGCTCGCCTTCGCGGATGACGTGCGATGGAAAACCGGTGGCCGCGGCGTCGATGTCGTACTCAATTCCCTGCCCGGCGCCTTCCTTGAGAAGAGCATTTCGGTTCTTGCCGCAGGCGGCCGTTTTCTCGAGATCGGCAAGCGCGACATCTATGCCGACACCCCGCTGGGCCTTCATGCCCTGCGCAACAATGCCGCGTTCTACGCCATCGATCTCGCAAAGCTGGCGACGGAGCAGCCACAACTGCTGAGGGCGGAGATCGAAGCCGTGCTGACGAAACTGGCGCGCGGCCAGCTCCAGATGATGCCGGTGACCACGGTTCCGGTCTCGCAGATCGCGACTGCGTTCCGGCGCATGTCGGAAGCAGGGCACATCGGCAAGGTCGTCGTGTCGTTCGACGACAAGAACGCGCTGGTGCAGGAGCAGGTGGATGCGAGCCTCCCGATCGCTTCCGACGCGACCTACCTCGTCACCGGCGGGACCGGCGGTTTCGGGCTCGAGACTGCGCGATGGCTCGTCGACAACGGCGCACGCTCGCTGGTGCTCGCCGCCCGCTCGCGCACGCTGACGGCCGAGGCGGAAGCAACGCTGGGCAGCCTGCGATCCGGCGGCGCGGCTGTGATCGTGATCAGCGCCGATGTCGCAACCCGCGCTGGCGTCCGTGCGGCGCTCGCCGCCGTCGAGCGCTCCGGCAGGCCCCTGCGAGGAATCGTGCACGCCGCCGGCACGATCGACGACGCGCTCATCGAGAAACTGGCGCCCGATCGGATTCGCCGCGTTTTCACCGGCAAGGTTCTCGGCGCCTGGCACCTGCACGAGCTGACCCGCTCGGCGCGGCTCGATTTTTTCGTCGTCTATTCCTCGGTCGCGGCGACGCTCGGCTCTCCCGGCCAGGCCCATTACGCGGCGGCAAACCGCATTCTCGATGCGATCGCCGCGTTGCGCCGATCCCAGGGGCAGCCGGCGACCTCGATTGCATTCGGTCCGATCGGGGATAAGGGGTATCTCGCGCGGCGGCAGGACGTCGCGCGCTACGTCGGCGGTGCCGGGATACAGGTCCTGCCGGCTGCCGCCGCCCTGGCAGCCCTTGGCGGCGTGCTGCGCCGTGCTCCGATGGACGTTGCGTTTGCGGAGATCAATTGGTCGAAGCTCGCGCAGACCTTCGCGCTCGTCGCCTCCTCGCCGCGAACCTCGGGCCTTGCCCAGGTCTCGCTGAACGGCGCGGGTGGCTCCAACCAGCACGTGAGATCGAGCATTGTCGCCGCGTCGGACCCGTCCTACCCGAGTCGGGGGCCAATTCCGGTGGGCGACCCGGTCGTCGGATTCGAAGATCGACGTCTTGATCGAAGCTCGATTCGAAAGGAGACAGCAATGCGCTACGTCGACGGATTCGTCATTCCGGTTCCCGCCGGCAACAAG
>Ga0207706_10002407_pt1 | contig 18242 bp, 20 predicted proteins | sample KBSC53metaG_FD_184318 | JGI IMG/M metagenome (GOLD analysis project Ga0207706, IMG submission 184318) | Corn rhizosphere microbial communities from Kellogg Biological Station, Michigan, USA - KBS C5-3 metaG (SPAdes) (version 2) | ecosystem: Host-associated > Plants > Roots > Rhizosphere > Soil ... | reverse complement strand
AGTCTACCGTCTCGGGTTCGCGTGAATGACGTCCATCAAAGTCCCGCCGCTCGGTGAGTCGATCGTCGAGGCGACCGTATCGCGCTGGTTGAAGAAGGAAGGCGATGCCGTCGCTCCCGGCGATACGCTGGTGGAGCTGGAAACGGACAAGATTACGGTCGAAGTGCCGGCGATGAACGGCGGTGTGCTGACGAAGCGCGCGCACGCCGAAGGCGATGTCGTCCACGTGGACGACTTGTTGGCCGAGATCGACGAGAGCGCGACAGCCGCGGCGCAGCCCGCGCCTGCGCAACCGGCGGCGGCGAAGCCGGCGGAGAGCGCGCCGCCTGTGCCGCGCAACCAACCGCAGTCCACACCCGTTGTCCCGCCGCCGGCGCCTGCTCCGGCAGCGCCGCCCGCGTCACCCCCACCGGACCCGCCGGCCGAAGTCCGCGCGGGGCCGGCCGCACAGAAGACCGCGGTAGAGACGGGCGTGGATTTGTCGCGCGTGCAGGGGACTGGCCGTGGTGGCGTGATCAGCAAGCCCGACGTGCTCGAGGCGGCGGCCGGCGCGCAACGCTCCGCAGCCGCGCCGCCGTCAGCCCAGCCGGGGGTGCCCCCGGCGCAGGCGACGGCTCCTGCGCCGCGGCCTGCCCCCCCGCCGCCGGCGGCCGACGGCAAGCGGGAAACGCGCGAGAAGATGTCGACGCGACGCAAGCGCATCGCCGAGCATCTGCTCGAGTCGCAGCACGCCACGGCGCATCTCACCACGTTCAACGAGATCGACATGACGGCCGTGAGCGCGGTGCGCGAACGGCTCAAGGAGCGCGTCGAGAAGGAGCACGGCGTCAAGCTGTCGTTCATGCCGTTCTTCGTGAAGGCGGCATGCATGGCGCTCAAGACGTATCCCGTCGTCAACGCGCAGATCGACGGCGACGCGATCGTCTACAAGCACTACGTGAACATGGGCATCGCGGTGGCGTCGGACGCGGGGCTCGTCGTGCCGAACATCAAGGACGCCGATCGCAGAGGGATGATCGACATCTCACGCGAGATCGGCGCTGTCGCGAAACGCGCGCGCGACGGCAAGCTGACGATGGACGATCTCACCGGCGGCACCTTCACGATCACGAACGGCGGCGTGTTCGGCTCACTCATCTCGACGCCGATCATCAACTTTCCGCAGGTCGGCATCCTCGGGCTGCACAAGATCCAGGAGCGGCCGATGGCGGTGGACGGCAAGGTCGAGGTCCGCCCGATGATGTACGTCGCGCTCTCGTACGACCACCGGATCATCGACGGTCAACAGGCAGTGCTCTTTCTCGTGCGCGTGAAAGAGCTGATGGAAGATCCGGCGTCGATGCTGATCGACTGATTCGACGGCCCGCCGATCAGCTTACGGCGGGCATTTTTCTCTCGAACATGGAATCCGCAAACAACAGCTCTCCAGTCTCGGTGGACGTCGTCGTAATCGGCGGAGGACCGGGCGGATATATCGCCGCCATTCGCGCCGCGCAGCTTGGCTTGTCGACCGTCTGCGTCGAGATGGACAAAACACTTGGCGGCACGTGCGTGAACGTCGGATGTATTCCGTCCAAGGCGCTGCTCACGTCGTCCGAGCACTACGACTTCGCGCAGCACGCCGCGGCCGCGCACGGGATCGGGATCGGGTCATTGACGCTCGATCTCCCAACAATGCTCCAGCGGAAAGACGAGGTCGTGGCGCAGAACACGCGCGGGATCGAGTTCCTCTTTCGAAAGAACAAGATCACGTGGGCCAAGGGGCGCGGGACGCTGCGGCCGGGGAACATCGTGGAGGTGGATGCGGCTGGCGGTGCGGGGGCCCCCCCCGCAGAAAAAATCGCCACCTACCAGGCAAAAGACGTCATCATTGCCACCGGCTCCGTATCAATCGAGCTCCCCTTTCTCAAGTTCGACGAGAAACGCGTTCTCTCGAACATCGGCGCCCTCACTATCCCGCAGGTCCCGAAGCACCTCATCGTCATCGGCGGCGGTGTCATCGGCCTCGAGCTCGGATCCGTCTGGAAGCGACTCGGCGCCAAGGTCACCGTGATCGAGCTGCTGCCCACGATCCTGCCGGGCATGGACGCCGACATCATCAAGGAAGCCGACCGCACCCTGCGCAAGCAGGGCCTCGACATCCGCACCAACACGCGCGTGACCAACGGCGGCGTCACCGAGAACGGTGTCTTCGTCGAAGTCGAACACGACGGCAAGACCGAACGCCTCGAGGGTGACCATGTGCTCGTCTCCGTCGGCCGACGTCCGTCGACGACGGGCATCGACGCCAAGGCACTCGGCCTCAACATCGGCAAGCGCGGTGAGATTCTCGTCGACGATCAAATGCGCACGAACCTGCCGCACGTCTATGCCATCGGCGACTGCGTCCCCGGACCGATGTTGGCGCACAAAGCCGAAGAAGAGGGCGTGATCGCCGCCGAGGTGATAGCCGGCAAGCCGTCGCACATGCACTACAAGTCGATTCCGAACGTCGTTTACACCTGGCCGGAGATCGCTTCCGTCGGATTGACCGAGACGCAAGTGAAGGACAGCGGCCGCGCCTATCGCACGGGACGCTTCCCGTTCTCCGCCAACGGACGCGCCCGGTCGCTCGGCGACGCCACCGGGTTCGTGAAGTTCGTGGCCGACGCGAAGACCGACGAGATCCTCGGCGCGCATATGATCGGACCGAACGTCTCCGAGCTGATCGCCGAGGTCGTGCTCGGCCTCGAGTATCGCGCGTCGGCCGACGACATTGGCGAGACCGTGCATGCTCACCCGACGCTCTCCGAGGTGACCAAGGAGGCGGCACTGGCGACGCTCGGACGGGCGCTGCAAATCTGAGTCGTGCCCGGCTACTTCGCCCTTGATCCCCGGCCGCTCCAACCCGAAGACTCCCAAGCGACACGCGTCCTGCTCTTGGGCACGCTCGGGATCACGCCGTACATCGATCGCGCGCTCGAGGTGTTGGAGCTCGCCGAGCGCGGGAACGATCCGGAGCACCGAGCGCTGGTGATCGCGCGCGATGGAACGGTGGCGGCGCTAGCGCTGTTCGGGATCATCGCCGGCACGGCGCGCGGGGCCCGCGTACACACCGCGGTACTCGCGCCGGGCATCGAGATCGAGGACGTAGGAATGCGTCTGATGGACGCGGTGGCCACTGCTGCCCGGGGCTCGGGCGCCGACTTCATCCTGGCCGAGATGCCAGATGATCCCGCGCTCGGAACCACGCTGACGTTGCTGCGCCAGCATGGCTTCCGAGACGAGGCGCGCGTTCCTGATTTCTTTCGCGACGGCGTGGCGCTGACGTTCCTGCGCCGGCCTCTGTAGCGAGCTAGAGTCCGCCGCTCCGTCCGCGCAACGCGGACATGTCCACGTAACCTTCCGGAATCTCGAACAGGCTCGCCGCGACCGGCGCGCGGTCGACTGACGTCACTTCCATGTTCGTGGTGCCGTCGTCCGACCACACCTTGAGCGGAAACGCCGGACGATCGCCGAACGTCTTCGCCCACGCGGGCTGACCACCTCCGCCGCCGCGGCGACCCATTCCGCCAGTGATATCGGGGAGTATGAAACGACCGAGGCTCGACGTGATGCACGCCTTGACCGACTTCCCGTTCTCGTCAGTGATCTGATAGTCGTCGCACGACATGCCGGCGATCCTCTGGCTCGTGCCGAGCTTCTTGATCTCCGCCTTCGAGGCCGAGGCCCGCTCGGCCGACTTCGACATGTCGATGATCATCTTCATGCCTTTCGCGTCGGGGCTGCCGACCATCGCGCCCATGCCCGGCGGCATCGGAATCAGCGTCGTCATCGTGTTCGACTTGGGGTCCATGATCGCGCGCACTTCCTGCCCCGCCATCGGACCTGAGTTCGCCGGCAACGTGACGATCGTGACTTGCTGATCGCCTTTGATGGCCATCCGCATCGCCATTCCCTCGGCGTTCTGACCGTTGCCGGTCATTTTCATGTTGACCGTGCCCTCGAAATGCTGCGCCGCCAGCGGAGCGGCCGCGGCGAACGGGAGGAGAACGGAGGCCAGCATTCGTCGCATGAGCGATAACCTCGAATTTCGAAAGAGAATTTGTGAATCCGTCATTACCGCCGGATCGTGCCGGCTTGGATCGGAGAATTTTTCAGGAACCGGTCGTACCAGGCTACGTAGCGTTGCAGCCGGTCGTAGTTGAAGCTGGGAATCGAGAGACCGTGGTGCTGGTTAGGATAGACGATCAACTGGGTCGGAACGTTCAAGCTCCGGAGCGCTTGGTACATCTGCTCGCCGCCGATCACGGGGACGTTGAAGTCCTTGTCGCCGCCCAGGAACATCGTCGGCGTCGAGATTCGGTCGGCGTGGAAGAACGGGTATGAAAGCTTGATCCAGAGGTCCTGTGACTTCCACGGCACGCCAAGCTCATGCTCGTACTGGTAGATGTACTGGTCCGACCCGTACATCGAGAGCTGGAGCGCGCTTCCCGCCCCCGAGATCGCGGCCTTGAAGCGATTGGTCGTAGCGATTGTGTAATCGGTGAGAATGCCTCCGTAACTCCACCCGCCAATGCCCAGCCGGTCCGGATCGGCGACGCCGATTGAAACGACGTAATCGACGCCGGCGAGCAGGTCCACTACCTCTTTATTACCCCAGTCGGCGAAAATGGCTTGCTGATACTTCTCGCCGCGACCGTTGCTCCCACGGTAGTTCACGTTGAGCACGGCATAGCCGTTTGCGGCGAACAGCTCGCGCTCGAGGCTGAATGAGTGCTGATCCTGGCCGTTCGGCCCGCCATGGATCCGGAGCAGCAACGGATACTTCTGCCCCGCGACGTACCCGATCGGCTTGACGAGAAGACCGTGCGCCTCGTTGCCGTCCTTCGCCTTGAAGCTGATGTCCTCGGTCGTGGCGAGCTGCACTTCCTTGAGCCACGCATCGTTCTGGTGCGACAGCTGACGGAGCGCGCCGTTTTCCAGCGCGAAGACTTCGGACGGGGTGTTCGCCGTGCCGTTGAGGACCGCGACCTTCCCGTCGGTTGTCATCGAGTAGCCGCCGAGGACGCGGCGGCCGTCGACCAACTTCTCTACCGCGCCGCCGGCGACGGGAATGCGTCCGAGATACCGGGCACGGTCGTCAGCGTAAGCGAAGACGATCGACTTTCCGTCCGCGGTGAACTGTGGGTTGCTCACCGGGCGATCGAGCGACTCCGTCAGAACGCGCGGCGTACCGCCCATCGCCGGAATGACGGCGAGGCGGTCCTCGTTGTACGCGCTGTATTTGGCGTCGCTGCCGCGCAGGTAGGCGATCGTGGATCCGTCCGGGCTCCAGGCGAGCGGGCCGCCGTCGGGACCGTCGAACGTCGTGAGCTGCTTCGGCGTCGCGCCGCCGCGCGCTTCGACTACGAACACGTCCGAGTTGTTCGACCGATCGAGATCGCCCGGCACGCGCTTGCTCTCGAACGCGATCCACTTTCCGTCGGGCGACCAGGTCGGCTCGTTTTCGTCGAACAGTCCCGGCACAAGGTTCGTCGTCTGACGAGTCTCGAGATCGAACAGGTAGATGTGCGTGTGCGTCGAATCGAGATAGCCGCCGGCGTCGCTCTTGAAGTGCAGGCGGTCGACGACGATCGGCTTGGGCTTCTTGTTCGTCGTGTCCGCGTCGGGCGCGACATCGCTCATCACGAGCGCGAGCCGCTTGCCGTCCGGCGACCACTCGTAGTCGCGAATTCCCGTTTTGAGCTCGGTGACGCGCTTCGCCTCGCCGCCGCGGCGATCGAGCAACCAGAGCTGGCCACCCTTCCCTGCTTGTCGCGACGAGATGAACGACAGATAACGTCCGTCCGGACTCCATCGCGGATTGCTTTCGCCGTCGGGCGAGGACGTCACCTGAATGGTCTGGGTGCCGTCCCACGACGTCATCCACACATCGGTGTCGCTCCTGTCCTTTGCGGAGTCGGTCGTCGTCACGGTGTACGCGACCCACTTTCCGTCGGGCGAGAGCTGCGGATCGTTCACGTTCTTGACGCGATACATGTCGCCGACGCGAATGGGTCGTTTGGCGACCGCACTCTGTGCGCCGGCAATCGAAGCCAATCCGATAATCAATACTGCGGCGGTGGGTCGAAAACGCATGGCCGTTCTCCTGCTGCAATCGGGGGAAGACTCGAAGTCTGGACAGCGCGACGCCCTCTGTCTACGGTTCCGCGCCAGCCGCCGAGCCGCCGAGCCGCCGAGCCGCCGAGTCAGGGCTTGCCGAGCGTCGCCTTCACCTTGTCGAGAAAAACCTGCTCGAAGCGACCAGTCGAGCCGCAGGGAATTCTGTCGGAGCTACCCCCGCTCACATCCTGACCCATCGGCACGAACGTAGTTTGCACCGTCGTCGTGCCGTTCGGGTTCGGGGTGACCTGCGTGAGCAGCGAGATGTAAATCCGGTAGGTCATCGCCTTGGGACCGGTCATCCCTGAGCCGCAGTCGACGAAGTTCGGCATAGGCTGGCCCGCGAGCGAGCGGCTCCTCGCGAAGTTCGCATTCCCGAGCTGATGCGTCGCCTGGTTGTCCACGCTGAGCGGAATCTCCATCTCGGCGTACACGGCTTTGACGGCCAACCACACGTTCGACGCCGGGGCCGCCACGTTGATCATCGAAGCGCGCGGGCGCTCCGTGAGGAGCGTTCCGGTCTCGGCGCTCTGGAAGATGGCCGCCTGTTTCGGGGTTGTGTCTTCGACCGTCGTCCCCGAGCTGGCGCAAGCCGCGGCAAAGAGGAGAAGTGCGGTTCGTTTCATGGGAGCCTCGTGTGCGCGACACTGAAGATGCGAAAGGGACCGGCCTTTGAAAACCCTCACGACAGAATCCGCAGCGCGAGCGGAAAGATGACGTCGAGCCACGCCGCGTACATCGTCGCCGACGGATGCAGACCGTCCGCCGCGATGAGCGACGCGTCGCCGAGAGCGCGACGCGAGATCGGCGTGATGTCGGCGTAGTGCGCGCCCGCACGGCGCGTCTCCTCCCGGCTCACAGCGTTGAATCGATCGATCGCTCGCGTGATGGCGGGACGATCTCGACCCGTCGCGAACGGCGTCACTCCCCAATCAGGAATCGAAACCGCGATCACTCGCGCGGCCTTTCCTCTCGCGAACGCCGTCGCGCGGTTGACGAGCGTTTGGAAGTGCGCGCGGTACTCCTCGTCGCCGCGGCCGCGGTACTGGTTGTTCACGCCGATCAGAAGCGTGACGAGATCGTAGTCGGGGTCGGGGTTCGCCGCGTCGATCGCCGCGGACAACTCGTCGGTGGTCCAGCCGGTGCGCGCGATGATTCTCGGAGTCCCCACGTTCAGACCGCGATCGCGAAGCATGTCGGCGAGACGGACGGGCCAACGGTGCGCATCGGCGACGCCTTCACCGATCGTGTACGAATCGCCGAGCGCGAGGATGCGAAGCTCGGCGGCGGGCCGGCCGGCCGGGCCGAGACTGGGCACAGTTACGGCTGCACGAAGCCGTTGAAAACGAGGTCCGGATACGTCCGGATTTCTCCCGCCTGAAAGCGCTTGAGGAACGAGTCGAAGCGCTCGATCATCGACGTGCTGATGCTGCCACGCCCCGGCGTGAACAATGGGTGCGCCACGCCGAACCGCCCGAAATAGCTGCGGACGATCACGCTGGTGCTGTCGTGTGGAAGCGTCTTCACGTTGGCGGCGTATTCGTCGAAGCCGCCGTCGCGCGTGATCAAGTACTGCTCGACGTTGGAGAGATAGAACGCGGACACCTTGAGCCCGTGGTCTCTCGCGTACGCGCCGATCGCCTTCACTGCCTTGTCGCCGGCGACGTTGCCGACCACCGGCACGATTCGATCACGGAGCTGCATCGAGCGAACGAACTGAAACGCGTCTTCCTCCGCCAGGTAGCCAACGGCTTTGCCGGCGCGGTCCGCGGCGAGCATGAGCTGTCCGAATGTCGGATAGTCCATCCGGTTGTTGCGGCCCAGACTGGAGTAGCGCGTCTCGAGTCCGTCGGTGACGAACTCGGCGCGGTAGCGGTCGATGGTGGTGCGGTCGCGCGCGTCGAGCGCCACGCGAAACCCGGTGATGCGATCGTTGCTCGCGCGGCGATAGGCCTGAACGCTGGCCGAATCGGTTGGCGTTTGCTGGAGGTACCCGATGATGAGACTCGCCGACCGGTTGTTCCAAAGGTCGATGTCGGCGGGAATCGGCTTGCCGAACAGTCGGCAGAGATACTCCAGCCGATTTCGCGATTGCGCGAAGATCGACTTGAACAGCAGATGCTCGAGCAGGTTATCGCGCCGGATGTCGAGCATGAATGCGATCGACGGCCGAATGAGCGCGATATACGAAAAGCTCTGGTCGGGGCCGACGCCGATATACACGCCTCCGTGCGTGCCGACCTTCGCGAATTGGCTCGCGACCTGGAGGTACGACGACTCGTTGGAGATGATGTTGTCCGAGTCGAAATAGCCGCCCGTCTCGGAGAGTCGCGCGACGAGCGCCGAAAACGACGAGTCGGAGGTGGGGCGTTCTTGTGCGAGCGCAGGTTGGGACAGCGCAGTCGCCAGAAGCCCGATCACGATGGTCCGTCGGGGACGGACAGAACGCATCATACCGGAAGATCGGCGAACGACGTCGGCAGCGCTACGACTTCGCCTCCGCCGTCATCACCATGCGAAGCTGGGAAAGGAACGCCTCCGGACCGGCGCCGTCGGGCAGCGCGGCAAGAGCGCGCAACACATCCTCCTCCCGCACCGCGAGCCCGGCGCTGATCGTGTTCGGATCAACCCCGACGCGCTCGAATTCGTGCAGCAGCTGCTCGAACCGTTCCGCCTGTGACATGCGCCCCGCTCCCTCACGATGGCCATCACACGACCAACTGCTCGACGATGAGTCCGCTGCGCAAACTGCGTTCCCGAGGTTCAGTCCGACAGGGGTAATCGGCCCCCTGAACAAAAAAAGGCCGGCCCGAGGGGGCCGGCCTTTCATTTCTCATACGGCTGCTATCGCATCGTCACGATGAGGGTAGCCGTAACGGCTGACGCGGCCACGATCAGAGCGGCGGCAACGGCCAGCGCATAGGTCGGCCGGATGACGAACTCCCGGCGCCACCATGGGCTGATCGCGACTGGCGCCGTCTGCGGCAGCGCGTTCATGATCTTGGTCTCGACAAAGACCGGCGTCCGCATGCGGCGTCGCGTCTCTACCTCGACGTTGATCTGCTTCCAGAACTCGACGTCACGAGCCGTATCGCCCTTGCGAACGCTCGCTTCGGGGAGCTCGCCGTCCAACCACGCGTGCACGAGCGGCGATAGCACGCGGGCTTCGGATTCCTGGTGGCCAAGCGGCACCTCTCGATCGGCGAGCGGACGCTCCTGTTCGAAGCGACGCGACACACGATGATGGTGGCCGTCAAACCCGCTAAGGCCGTCATCGGAGCGGAGATCGTCAACCATTATGCGTACTTTTCCTCTAAGAGTGCTTGGAGCGCTTCACGCGCGCGATGTACGCGCATCTTCAACGCTCCGACCGTAGTACCGAGCAGATCGGCCATCTCTTCGTATGAGCGGCCTTCGACGTGCTTCATCACGAACGCTTCTCGCAGTGACGCCGGAAGCGTCAAGAGCGCGCGGTCGAGATCACTTCGCAACTCCGTCCGGTCCAACTCTTCGTCCGGAGTCGCATACGCCGACGGTTGGTCATCTTCGTCGTAGCTGAGATGAGACCGTCGAATGTTCTTCAGCCAATCCTTGCAACCGTTCGCAACGATTCTGAAGACCCACGCATCGAACCGGCCACGCACCTCGGCGAGGTGCTGATAGGCCTTGATGAAACTGAGTTGCAGGATGTCTTCCGCGACGTCCGGACTACCGGTCATGCAGAGCGCATGTCGATAGAGAGGATCGCTGTAGCGGGTAATCAGAATCTTGAATGCGTCGCGATTCCCGCTCAACACGCGCTGGATGACCATTTGATCGCTGTTTTCCGGATCAGCGATCATCGGTTCGGTCCGCGGAGCCTGCTCAGTCGTCTTCACGACAACAGAGTAACCCACTTCCTTTTCTCCGGACAGGGCGGTGCTGGGCCCGCGTCGCTGATCAAGAAGGGTCGCCACGTGGAAAGGACGACCGCGTGCGTTGGAGGTAACACCGTTGTCACACCGGCAAACGCTGCCGGGTAACACGCCGCTAAAGCCCGCGAAACGCGCCCCAACCCTCGGCTCGAATTTGTGACCCGTGCTCGTCGAGCCCCGGCGGCTCGAATCGAATGGCGCCCGGAACACTCGGCGGTACTCCAGTGACGGGCGATGCATCAGTGTCGCGCAGCGCTTCGAGCACCGTTTGAACGAGACCATTCGGCACACCGGCGCGTGAGAGGCGTTCCGCCCAATGCGCCGCGGGCTTTTCGGCGACTCGCTGCGTGATCGCGCGCACAATTCGATCGCGCTGCGCCAAGCGGCCGGTATTCGTCGCCAACGCGGCGTCGTTCCGGAGCTCATCGAGTCCGAGCGCACTACAGCACGCGGCCCAATGCGCATCGCTGCCAACGGCGATCACGATGCCGCGATCGGCGGCGTGGTACATCGCGTATGGAACGAGATTGGGATGCGCGTTTCCCCAGCGTGCGGCATCGCGGCCGCTGACGAGCGCATTTTGAGCCACGTTCACGAGCGCTGCGCGCGCGCTGTCGGCAAGTGAAACCGAGAAGCGGCCTCCCTTCCCGGTTCGCTGCTTTCGGACGAGCGCCCCGAGCACCGCGATCGCCGCATCCTTCCCCGCAAGGATGTCAGCGAGCGCCACCCCCGCTTTCATTGGATCGCCTGACGGTTCGCCGGTGATCGCCATCCACCCGCACTCCGCCTGCGCCACGAAGTCGTAGCCGGGGCGATCGCTCGACAAACCGAACCCGGTGACGGTGCACCAGATCAAGTCGGGCCGGTCGGCACACCATTGCTCGGGCGACACGCCGCGCCGCTCGAGCGTCCCGGGCCGGAAGTTGTCGACGACCACGTCGGCCTCGCGGAGCAACCGTTCGATGAGCCGCCGGTCTTCCTCTGAATCCAGATCCGCCGCGATTCCGAGTTTGTTGCGGTTGATACTCAAATAGTAGGCGCTGCGGCCCGAGGCATCGAAAGGCGGGCCCCAGCCGCGGGTATCGTCCCCGACGCCGGGCCGCTCGACCTTAATGACGTCGGCGCCAAGGTCGCCAAGTATCATGGTAGCGAGCGGTCCAGCAAGAACCCTCGAAAGGTCGAGGATTCGGACACCGGACAACAAAGACTGATCTGTTGATGGCGGCATTAACACGCAATTGTGCTATTATTCCGACCGTTCTGCGCAACTGCTTGCGGCTGTCTCAAAGCTCTCCAGTCCGGCTTGCGTAGCTGCTGGCGAATCATATACTTCCGCCGTCAAACCGCCGGCCGCGCGAAGATAGCGCGCCCATCCGTGCCCGACAACGACGCTGACGACTTGCACGACGAAGCTCAAGCCGTCGCGTAGGTTCAACGAAATGGCCGACAAGCCCGCCCCCGCCCCCGCCCCCGCTTCTTCCCCCGGCACTCCAGCGCCCGCCGAAGCATCGGACGCGACGGCGGCACCGCGCCGGTCGCCGGGCCATCGCGGTGCCGACATGCGCGATACGGTCGCGGAGCTCGCCGAGCGCGCACAGCTCATTAGTCAAGAAGCAGGGACCAAAGTCTCGGCGGCAATGCGAGACGTGATCAGCGCCGCCGCGGGGATCGCCGGATTCGCGATCGAGAGCGCCAGGGATCTCGTTCAATACATGGTGCGGCGTGGGCAGATGACACCCGAAGAGGGCGATAAGCTGATCCGTGAGGCCGAGGCTGCGCACGCCAAACGACCAGCGAGCGAAAAAACCCGGCCTACCGCCACAAAGGTCGCCACCGATCGCGCGGCTGCCGCGAAAGCCGAGGCGGCGGCACGCGCGGCGGCGCAACTCGCCGCCGCTCCGCCGCGAATGCACCCCCCCACCCCCGTGCGTCCGGCAGCGCCGCCGTCGAACAGCGCGCATCGGCCTGAGGCGAAGGCGGAACACTCCGCTCATGCGAAGGGCGCGGAGAAAAAGCCCGCTGCGCAAAAGGCCGCCGCACCACCGCCCCCGGCCAAGCCTGCGAAACCGGCCAAAGCGGGCAAGCCGGCAAAAGTGGCCAGCGTTAAGAGCACCAAGCCGACAAAAGCCGCCAAGAAAAAGAAGTAGCGCTCACCCAGTCGCGCGTCGAAGGTTCAACACCGCCTCGAGCAACTCACACATCGCCGCGGTGTCGGGAACGTGGAATTCCGCTGTCGTCCGCTCGACAGCGGATTCGGGGCCGACCCACACCGTGACCGCGTTTGGTAGCCGCGATCGGAACGCTCGAAACATGTCTTCGTCCGTTCGGTCGTCACCGGCGCACAGGACGGACGCACTGTCGGCAAGGGCGCCGAGCTCCTCGGCAACCAGAATGGCGGCAGTTCCCTTGTCGATTTCTACCGGCGGTCGCAGCTCGAGGACCTCTTTGCCGCCGGTGAGCGCGAGGCCGAGCTCTTTGGCAATCGCGGCGACGCGCGCCGTGAGACTGGGCACGACGCTCGGATGCGCGAGGCGATAGTGCACGCTCAGCGTCCATCGCTTGTTCTCGACAATCACGCCGGGCAGCGTGTCGGCGATTCTCTCGGCCCGCCCCGCTGCCTCCGCGACTGAATCCGCAAAGCCGGCGACGGCGTCGCGGGCGGACGGCGCTTCACCAGGCGCCGCCACTTCGATTCCATGATTGCCGATGATCCAAACGCCTGGAACGTCTACGAGGCGACGCGCATCTTCCGCGCTTCGTCCGGAGATCGCGACGACGCGCACGTTCGCGGCAGCGGTCAAGTCCGCGAGAATCTGGCGCGTGTCGTTCGGGAGAGCCGCGTATTCGGGACGCGGCGCGATCGGTGCGAGCGTTCCGTCGACGTCGAGCAGCAGAACGAGTGGCGATCCGCGGAGCCGCGCCTCGATCGCGGCACTGAGCGGCAGCGCCGGGGTCGCGAGCGCGTCAGGCAAGCGCCGGTTGGTGCTGGATCCCCATGATCTCAGCGGATCGCGCGAGGATCGAGTCGAGCCAGTCGAAAATCGTGGAGTTGTGGAGTTGCCGGCGCATCCGCCGCATGCGGCGCTTGCGCTCGTCCGGCGACATCTCCAGCGACGTGCGAATCGCCGCGACGAAACCATCAACGTTGAAGGGGTTGATCAGGACCGCGCCCTCGATTTCTTCGGCTGATCCGGTGAAGCGACTGAGGATCAGCACGCCACGCTCGTCGATCTGACAAGCGACGAATTCCTTGGCGACCAGGTTCATCCCATCCTGAAGCGACGAAACGATACAAAGGTCCGCCGAGCGATAGACGGCGGAGAGGAGATCCGAGTCGACGTTCTCGTTGATCAAGACGATCGGCGTCCATTCGGGCGTGCCAAAGCGAGTATTGATCGCGATCACGGACTGAACGACGTCGCGCTCGAGCGCGTTGTACGCCGGAAGATCCGTCCGCGACGGCGTGGCCACGAAAATGAACGTGAACCGCTCGCGCAGCTCGGGCGACTCCGCCCAAAGTGTTTCGAGCGCGCGTATGCGTTCCGGGATGCCTTTCGTGTAGTCGATGCGATCGACGCAGACTCCGAGCTGCCGGGTGCCTTTGGCGTATCGCTCGCGCAGGGTGTTCACCCGGGCGACGCTGTCGGCCGACGAGGCCATCTCCTCGAAACGGTCGACGTCGATGCTGATCGGAAATGCGCCGACCTGCACGACGCGATCCCGGAAGGTCACCGTTTGGTGAACGTGATCGACGCGCGACTCGGGAACGAACTTTTCGACGCAGTCGAGAAAGTTGACGGCGTATCGGTCGATCTGGAACTCGAGGAGGTCGTTGCCGAGCAAGCCGCGCAGGACCGCCTCGTGCGTCCCGGACGGCAACAAGCGGAGAATGTCCGCCGGCGGAAACGGGATGTGCCAGAACTGATTGATGAAGAGCGACGGCCGCATTGCCCGGAGAAATTCCGGCGCCAGAGCGAAGTGGTAATCCTGGATCCAGGCCATCGCGCGGCCCGTGCAGCGCTCCGCTTCGTCGGCCACGGCGTGCGCGAAGCGCAGGTTCACCGCGCGATACCGCTCCCAAAACTCCGTGCGATACTCGAAGTGTTGGATGAGCATGTGGCAGAGCGGCCAAAGCGCGCGATTGGCGAATCCGTGGTAGTAGCCGTTGACGTCCGCGTCGTCGAGCCAGACACGACGCAGCGTGTAGCAGGATTCACCCGGCGGCACGGCGACGCGTCCGGTTTCGTCGGACACCTCGTGATCCGCGTTTCCCGATCCCCACGCGACCCAGGTTCCGTGCGTGCGGCGCATCGTCGGATCGAGCGCCGTGACGAGTCCACCCGCGGGCTGCTTGACCTCGACGCCATGCATGCCGCGAATGTGCTCGTACGGTTCTCGGTTCGAGACGAGAATGAACTTGCAGTCGTTCAGGTAGTGCGTGAAATCGGCCATAGAGGGTGACAGGGCAGCAACAGGCATGCCCGCCACCGGGCCCGAGTTCGCGCGATTGGCGAAGATTCGTGCGGGGACTACGTTTAGCGTTGCTTGAGCGCAACCATCGTCACGCACGCGCCGACGCGCATCGATTTCGGCGGCGGATGGACCGACGTGCCGCCCTACTCCGATGAGATGGGCGGCTTTGTCTGCAACGTCGCGATTGCCCGTTACGCGACCGTCACCGTAACGCGCACGGCAAGCGCCGAAGATGCGCGCGCGCCCGAAGTTGCGGGCGATCGAGAGGGCGATCGTTCCATCGCTTCCGCCGCGGCACGCCGCTTCCAAATCGACGACGTCCGCATTCAACTCGATTGCGACTTTCCGATCGGCGCTGGACTCGGCGGGTCCTCGGCGGCGGGCGTGGCGACCGTCGCCGCGTTGGCGACTGTCAGCGGACGCGCCATGTCCCTCGACGAGATCGCCGAGCTCAGCCGATCAATCGAGATAGGTGACCTCGGAATTCCTGGCGGCAGACAAGATCATTACGCCGCGGCATTCGGCGGCGCGCTCGCGTTACGCTTCTCGTCCGAAAAGACGGAAGTAACTCGCATCCCGCTCGATTCCGAGTTTCGCGCCGAGATCGAGCGGCGCTGCTTCATCATCTATACAGGAAAGAGCCGAATCTCGGGTGAGACGATCAACGCGGTGCTCGGGGCCTACGCGGCGCGAGAGCCGCGAGTGCTTGCCGCGCTCGAGCAGATGCGCGAAACCGCCGAAGACATGGTCGATGCGCTCCGAGCGCGCGACCTCGACGCGTTGGCGGCGCTGGTCGGCGAGCAGTGGCGCCATCAGCGATCGCTTCATCCGACGATTCCCACGCCGCTCATCGACGAGATCGTCGAGCGCGCGGCGCGCGCCGGCGCGGTCGGCTCGAAAGCGCTCGGCGCGTCGGGAGGCGGGTGTGTTCTCGTCATTGCCGGAAGCGAACACGTGGAGGAAGTCCGCGGAGCAATCGCCGGCCTCGGGCAGATACTACCGTTCGCGATCGACGAGCACGGAGTGCAACAGTGCCGATAGCAACCGGTGACGCCGTCGCGCTCGCCCGAGCCCTGGTTCGCGTGGATTCGCGAAACCCGTCACTCGTTCCTGGTGCGCCCGGCGAGCGCGCCGTCGCCGAGCTGCTCGCCGGTATTCTCAGGGAGTGGGAATTTCGCGTCGAGCTGTACGACGCGTTGCCGGGGCGGCCGAACGTGGTAGCGCGAATCGGAAAGCCCGGCGGCCGCGTGCTGATGTTCAATGGCCACCTCGATGTCGTTGGCGTCGAAGGAATGACGCACGCTCCTTGGGACGCCGCCGAGTGGGGTGACCGCATCTACGGACGCGGCTCGTCGGACATGAAATCAGGAATCGCCGCGATGTGCGCCGCCGCGGCGCGGATTGCCGGCGAGATCGACGGCGAAGTGATCGTCGCCGCGGTCGCCGACGAGGAATACGAGAGCGCCGGCACTCGCTCGTTGATCGAACGAGGCATCCGCGCCGACGCGGCGATCGTCACCGAGCCGACTCGCTTGGCGATCATGCCGGCCCACCTCGGGTTCGTGTGGATCGACGTCACGACGCACGGTCGGGCGGCGCACGGAAGCCGTTGGGACTTGGGCGTCGACGCGATTCGCCACGCGGGGCTGGTATTGTCCGAACTGGACCGGTTCGACGCCGAGGAGCTGCCCAAGCGTCGCCACTCGCTCCTCGGCCGACCGTCAGTGCACGCGTCGATGATCTCGGGCGGAATCGGCATGTCGACGTACCCCGACAAGTGCACGGTCCAGATCGAGCGTCGCACCATCCCGGGCGAATCTCCGGATGTGGTGCGACAGGAGATCGAGTCGGTGTGCGAGCGAGCCGGCCAGCGACGAGAGAATTTCCGCGCCGATGTGACGGTGACGTTCGCGCAGGAGCCGAGCGACGTCGCGGTCGATGCGCCGATCGTCGCTGCATTGGAGAGCGCACTCCGTGAATCGAACGAGGACGTACGCGTCCAGGGCATGACCGCATGGACCGACGCCGCGCTGCTCAACGCGGCCGGTATCCCGGCGATTTGTTTCGGTCCCGGGGACATCGGCCTGGCCCACGCCGCCGAGGAGTATGTGATGATCGAAGAGATCGAGCGGGCGACGCGCGTGCTCGCGCAGCTGGCGCTTCATTGGTGTCGCGACCCGATGGCCGCATGGCGCAGCTGACCCACGCCCAATACGACGCCCTCGAGCGCGCTGTGACGCAGGGCACACGTTTGGCCTTTCAGCGCCGGGGGCGACGGGAGTACGTCGTCGTACCACTCGCCCTGCGGCTGGAGAACGGCCGAGAGGTGGTGGACGCCCGCCACCCGGTGACCGGTCACGATCTCAAGATCTACATCGACGAGATCGACGGCCTCGAGGTCCTTGGGTGAGCGGCGGCCCATCGGAATCCGGGTCTCCGGCTCGCCCGCCGCTCGTCGCGATCTACGCCGACGAGTCCTGCCTCGGAAATGGCCGCGAAGGCAGTAACCCGGGCGGGGCCGCGGGCGTCATCGAGTATATGGGGCGGAACGGAAGTCTCACCCGGTGGGACTACTGGGTCTCCGAGCCCGCGACGACGAACAACCGCATGGCTCTTCGCAGCGTGATCGAGGCCGTTCGCGCGATCTCGCGAAAGGGCGTGCGCTTTCGCGTGGTGTTCACGAGCGACTCGCAGTACCTGGTGAAGGGAATGAGTGAGTGGGTGCGCGGGTGGATGTCGAGGGGCTGGAAGCGAAAAGAGGGACCGATTCTGAACCTCGAGTTGTGGCAGCAAGCAGTGGACGTGGTTCGCGACGGCGGGCATCAAGTGGACTGGCGTTGGGTTCGCGGCCACGAGGGACATCCGCAGAACGAGTACGCCAATCACCTGGCGACTCGCGCGGCGCGAGAGCAAACGCAGTCCGGTGGCATCGTGCCGTCGAAGTTCGACGAGTGGTTGGCAGTGGAACGTGAGAAAGAACGAGTGACCGTGGAGCCGCAGGCATTTCCCACCGACGACGCCTTTCGCGCGTCGCGGCCGTACCCGGTGGTGGCGCGCCCCAACTCGGTCACGTGAGTTCGCGTTTGACGCGGACAGAGGGGGAGGTGTGTCATGACGAAATTCCTGGTGGCGTTGCTCCTCGGGTTGGCAATGGGGTATCACTGGGGCTACGACGAAGGGTGGGCGGGAAAACCGTCCATCGTCGCTCGGAGCCTGGATCGTTTCGGCACGTCCAAAGTGCGCGCCGCCCGTGAGGAGAAGGAGAAGCGGGTAGAGGAGGCGTCGAGGCCCTAGTCGATAGTTTTACCGGGTGAGGAGGGGAGGAGGACAACGACATGGACAACCTCGATCGAATGTTCCGGCATCTCGCCCGCATCGTACGCGCGAGACATCCGCAGTATCTCACCCAGCCGTTCACGGTCGCCGAGCTTCACCAGAGCATTCTCCCCTACCGCCTTCATCGCCGCGAGCTCGGGCTCGAGACGAATGAAGATTACGAGATCACGCTGAGCGAGCTGCTCTCGGGGGCGAGGGATTACCTGATCGTGGATGAGTCCATTCGCGAGCGCCTCCGCTCGGAGCTCGCGAGCAAGAATCCGGATCCCACGGCGTTCAAGCAATTCGCGACGTCGACCGTCGCGCTCTCGCCGAACGCACTTCGCTCGCTCGAAGCCGGGCCCGATGACGACAGCACGCCACTCGCTGTCGAGG
>Ga0207706_10002406_pt1 | contig 18246 bp, 15 predicted proteins | sample KBSC53metaG_FD_184318 | JGI IMG/M metagenome (GOLD analysis project Ga0207706, IMG submission 184318) | Corn rhizosphere microbial communities from Kellogg Biological Station, Michigan, USA - KBS C5-3 metaG (SPAdes) (version 2) | ecosystem: Host-associated > Plants > Roots > Rhizosphere > Soil ... | reverse complement strand
TGTTTGGTCATCCGCGATCACCGTCGGAGCAGCGAGCGGTCTCCTCGCGTTTGCCATCTCGCGCGACAACTTCTCCAGATTGCCGATCTTCCTGTCCGCACAGTTCATGATGGGCGCCGCAGCCGGCTCGGCGCCGATGATTCTCGTCACGGCGGCGATCGCGTGGCCAGCGCTGCAATGGCTCATCGTGATGAAGCCGAATCTCGGCCTGGCCGCGTTCGCCGCGCGGCCGACATGGCTCGCGGTCTGGGGCACGGCGGCGTTATGCGGCGCGGCCTTTTTTCTCGTGCACGACTGGCCGGTGTACTGGGTGCGGCAGGTCCTCTCCATGAAGGGAGGCGACACGCATAGAGTACTCGGGCACCTCTCCCCCGTCATGGTGCCGGGCGGCGTCGTGCTCGTGCTTGCACTGCTGCGCTGGCGACGTCCCGAAGCCCGCATGTTATTCGTGCTTTCGCTCGTGCCGCAAACGATGACGTTTCACGACGTCCTGCCGGTGATGCTCGTGCCCCAGACCTTCAGGCAGTCGCTCACGTTAGGTCTGCTCTCCCACGCGGCGTTTTTGCTCGCGCGCAGCGAGCTTGTCACGGAAACCGACGTCGGCACGATGTTCCACAACACCGCACCGCTCGCGCTCTGGCTCATGTACGTGCCGGCGCTCATCCTCGTACTCATGCGTCCGAACGTAGGCGCCGTGGGAAGCTGGCTGGAACGATTCACTCCGCGCTTGCCACGGTGGATGCGGGGCGCGCCAGAGGCGGCGACCAATGCATGATACCCTGAGCCGATAGTTCGATGCTCGACAACCTCGGCGCGGCCACTCTTTCCAAATCCCCGGCGACACGCCGCGAGCTGGTGGTGCTGGCACCCGTCTACAACGATTGGTCGGCCGTTGGGCTACTGCTACCGGTACTCGACTCCGAGCTAGCTCGGCATGGGCTCAGAGCGCGCGTGGTATTGATCGACGACGCCTCGTTCGAGCCCAGGCCCGAGGGCCTGTTCCAACGCGAATTGGACGCGATTTCCGAGATCCGGGTGCTGACGCTCAGGCGAAATCTCGGTCATCAGCGCGCGCTCGCCGTCGGTCTCTCGTACGTACAGGAACGGATTCCATGCGACGCGGTAGTCGTGATGGACTCCGATGGCGAAGACAACCCAGCTGACGTACCGCGGCTCTTCGCTGAGCTGACCGCACACGAGGGACGCACGATCGTGTTTGCCCAGCGTATCCGGCGGTCGGAGGGGTTCATCTTCACGTTCCTCTACAAGCTCTACCGACTCGCCCATCGCGTGCTCACGGGCATTCCGGTGCAAGTCGGCAACTTCAGTATCGTACCGTGCGCGCTGCTGGACAGGCTCGTTGTCGTGTCGGACCTGTGGAACCATTACGCCGCGGCCGTTTTTCATTCCCGGCTCCCGTTCACGATGATTCCTACCGCGCGCGGCCGCCGACTCGCCGGGCGCTCCAGCATGAACCTGGTCTCGCTCGTCGGCCACGGTTTGAGCGCAATCGCGGTCTTCGCCGATCGCGTGGGTGTCCGCGTGCTCATCGCATCCATCGTCGCACTCCTTACCACGCTCCTGGTCGTGGGTGTGGCGTTAGGCCAGTGGGCGCTGACGGGGAAGGCGCCACCCGTGTGGCTTCCGATCGTTGCTGGAATAGCCGTCCTCGTCGTCGTACAAGCGGCGGCCGCGGCCAGCCTGTTCGTGCTCCACGTCCTGTTCACGCGGGCGGCATCCACGTTCATCCCCGCTCGTGACTACCGATTCTTCATCCATTCCGATGAACTCGTCGCAGGACGCGCTGGCGCACTCGTATAGTTACGTCGGAAATGAGCTCGAGCTGTTTGCCGAAGCAGTGCACTGGAAGCGCTACTTCCGGTCGGCGATTGCAGATCGGTTGGTGGGCGACGTCCTCGAGGTCGGCGCGGGGATCGGCGAGACGGCGCGTCATCTTCTCGACGGGCGCCAGCGATCGTGGCTCTGCCTCGAGCCCGACGAGCGCCTCGGGACAAGGCTGCGCGCGTGGGCAGAAGCTGGTGACGTCGCGCCGCTGCCCACCGTGCAGATCGGGACCACGGCCGACCTGGATCCGAGTTCGCGATTCGACACCATCCTCTACATCGACGTCCTCGAGCACATCGAAGACGACCGGGCGGAGATGGCTCGAGCCGCAGAGCTGCTAGCGCCTCGCGGAGCGCTGATTGTGCTGTCGCCAGCATTTCAGCAGCTGTTCAGCGACTTTGATCGATCAGTGGGACACTTTCGGCGCTATACGCGCGCGTCGCTGGCCGAAGTCATGCCGCCATCTGTTCGCCAGGTTCGACTGAGATACCTGGACAGCGTGGGCTTCCTCGCATCGCTATCGAACCGCGCACTGCTGCGGCAGGCGCTGCCTACCCGGCGACAGATCGCTCTCTGGGATCGAGTGATGATCCCCGCGTCTCGGGTTCTCGATCCGCTGCTCGCGCGAAGCTTCGGGAGGTCCGTCCTGGCCGTCTACGAGCGCATCTGATTCAGGGCTACCTGCTCTCCCAGGCGAACCCGGTAGCCATTCGCTCGAGACGCCGAGGGTCTTTGGGTTTCTTGCCGTCGACGATCCGCAAGACGCTCGTGCCGCCCAGAAACGGCCCGTACCCCCGCGTCGCGAGATCGTCGATGCCGTCGCCGTCGCCATCCAGGGCGTAGAGCGCCTCGTGACCGCGGAAGCGGTAATCGCGCAGCCGCAGGGGAGCGAGCGCTCCGGTCGAATCGACGAGAACGACCTGCTCGCGGACCCACTCGTACTCGCCCGCCCAGAGGGTCGCCACGACGATGGCGCGGCCACCGGGGAAGCACCCCGCCGCCATGGTCGTGCGTGACTTGAGTGACTTGAGGAGCCGCTCGTAGGTCGGCTGCTCGCCCAACCGAAGCACCTGCTCGAGTGAGTCTCGCACGACCTTGATCCTTTCCTCGAGTGGCGGGGGCAGAGGGCCGCGCACGCAGGCGGTGTCTGTGAGCGCCTCGGACGCGGAGTCGACCAGCTGCGCCGTCGCCGGCAAGGGCTCGACCTTCTTTGCCAGTGAATCGACGCGGGGCGACGTGGCGACCGTTGCGACTATGCGCCCGTTCCATGTGTCGAAGCCGGTGATCGTGGCATCGTCGGCGCCCCAAGGGCCCCGGAGACGGAAGCGCGTTCCCGTTGGGAACGGTGTCCGCGCCTCCACGGCGAGCTTGTAGGCCGCGAGGCGAGCAGGATCTCGCCGGACCTCGGCATCGACCCGTCCGATGTCCACGAGCATGCGCTTCCCGCGCGCGGCGGCGAGGAACCAGCTCTGAGTAACCGGCGGGAACACCAACTTTTCGGCGATCGTGTCGGCGAGCGGTGGGAGGGTCTTCGGCCGGGCACGCGCGGCTGGCCGAATCCGCCGGGCGGTCGAGGCCAGGGCGCTATCGATGGAACCACGCAGACTGCCGACCCCGACGCTCAAGGCAGTGTCGGACTGGGGACTGGGGACTGGGGACTGGGGACTGGGCTGGTCGACTGTGGAGTCGGTCGGTTCGGCTACCGAGCCCCTCGTCGTGTCGGTTGTTGCCGCTGCGCGCTCCGTGCAGGCCGCGGCGACCCCGACCAGCGCAACTCCAGCAAACCAGCGCGCTAGGCGATTGCCCCGACTCTGCGAACGACCCCTGACCAGGTTGTGGTGATGAAAACGCCCGTCTGACATACTTTGTGTGCCGAGTCCCCAGTCCCTAGTCCCCAGTCCCTGATGATACACCAGTTTGCGTACAGTCGCGCATCGTCCAGCGAAGACGCGGACCAGAAGCTTGCCGCTGTTGGTGCCGCCCCGCTGGGAGGCGGCACGGACCTCGTGGTATGCATTCGCGAGCACCTCGCCCGTCCGGAGGCGCTGGTCGACCTGACGCGCATCCCGGACGCGCAGGGCGTAACCGAGCGTTCGGACGGAGGGGCCCGGATCGGCGGATCGGCGCGCCTGGCTCAGCTGGCGCGCCACCCGCTGGTCCGCGACCGGTTTAGCGCCCTCGCAGAGGCCTGCGAGAGCGTCGGGACACCGGCCCTCCGCACCATGGGGACGATTGCCGGCAATCTTTGTCAACGACCGAGGTGCTGGTATCTCCGGAGCGGCTTTGCCTGCCACAAGAACGGGGGCGACAGCTGTCCTGCGGCGTCTGGGGAGAACCAATACCACGCGATCCTCGGCGGCGGGCCGTGCTACATCGTGCACCCGTCGGACCCCGCTGTAGCCCTGACGGCGCTCGAGGCGGAGGTGGAGATCCGCGGGCCATCCGGCGTTAGGCACGTGCCGATTGCGGACTTCTATGTGCTGCCGAACGAGCGGTTGGACCACGAGACGGTCCTCGCCGCCGGTGAGTACGTGAGCGCGGTCGAGATCCCGGGTGGCTCGGCTGGCGGAGTGCAGTGGTACGAGAAGGTGATGCAGCGGGCCGCGTGGGATTTCGCGCTGGTGTCGCTGGCGGCGGTGAGACGACAGGACGGCGGGATTCGGCTTGTGTTGGGTGGGGTGGCGCCGAAGCCGTGGCGGGTGGCGGAGTCGGTGGAGGAAGACGTCGCCGTCGGAGGACTGTCCGAGGACGATATTGGGACCTTGGCGGAACGGGCACTGTATGATGCGCGGCCGCTGGCGAAGAACGGGTACAAGGTGGAGATGGCGGCGGCGGTGTTGCGGCGAGGGATTGCGGGCGTCGGGGGATCGTGATCCCGGGAGAGGAGAATCATGGAATGGCGTAAGCTGTGGGCGGTTGTTCAGCGCGAATACGTCGAGCGAGTGCGCACGCGTTGGTTCGTGCTCGCGACCGTTTTCGGGCCGATCGTGTTCGGGACGCTCATGTACCTGCCAGCGTATCTCGCGACACAAAACGTCGCGTCGCCTGACGTGGCCCGTATTCGCATCCTGGACGCCACCGGGACGGATCTCGGTCACCGCATCTCGGTCGCGCTGAATGGTGGGCTGTTCGGCGATACGACGCGGACCCGGGTCGAAGTCATCGACACAGCACGCATTGTGAGAGCCGAATCCCTGGCAACGCGCGCGGTCATAGCCGGGGCCATCAAGGGATTTCTTATTCTCGAGCCGGGAGCATTTCTCGGAAAAACGGTGCATTACGCCGGGGCGAACGCCACGTCGCTGTCCGATATGCAGCGCATCGAAAATACCGTCCGTCGCGAAGTCCTGGCGCAGCAGATGCGATCGTTAGGTATCTCCGCGGCCGATGCGGAGCGTCTCAAGCGCGCATCCGTCGATATGAGGGCTGAACGAATCACAGCTCAGGGGCGCCAGGGGTCGGGTCAGATCAGCGTGCTGATCGCGATTTCCGTCGCCATGCTGCTCTACATCACGATCTTCATCTACGGGCAGAACGTGTTGCGCGGCGTCATCGAGGAGAAGCAGACGCGCGTGGCGGAGGTTGTCGTCTCGAGCATCAGGCCAACCACGTTGCTCGCCGGCAAGGTGCTTGGGGTCGGAGCGGTCGGGCTCACGCAGATGCTGATCTGGAGCGCGGCGTCCATCCTCATGGCGAAATACCGGGTCCTCCTGCTAGAGCAGTTCGGCGTTACCGCGGTACCACTTCAGTTCCCGTCGATCAGCTGGCAACAGGGCCTCATGCTCGTCCTCTTCTTCGTGCTCGGGTACACATTCTACGCGGCGCTGTTCGCGGCAATCGGCGCGACGGTGAGCAGCGAGCAGGAAGCGCAGCAGGCACAGATGCCGGTCGTGCTGCTACTGGTCATCAGCATCATGTTCCTGCAGCCGGTCCTGAATAACCCCGAAGGGTTGCTCGCTCTCAACCTTGGATGGCTTCCCTTCTCGTCCCCAATCGTGATGCCGCTCCGCATGAGCGCGGTGAACCTTCCACCGTGGCAGATCGCGTTGTCGCTGTTCTCGCTCGCCGCCGGATGTTACATCGCCGTTTCGATTGCGGCGCGCGTCTACCGCACCGGACTGCTCATGTACGGGAAACGGCCGACTCTACGGGAAGTCGCTCGCTGGATCCGCGAGGCGAAATAGCAAGACACCCGAGCCAATCTCGCAGGGATCCCTCGTTAGGCCGCCGGAGCACGAGCGCCAACGCCGGATAGTACGCGAACGCGAGCACCCAGATCGCCGCGTTCGCACTCGGGTGCGCGCCCGGCGTTTGTGTCTTTATCCACAACACGCCGCCGATGTGCCCGAGGAGAGCGAGCACCATGCCTTCGACGCGCGTGCGCGCAACGAGCATGAGTGGCAGCTGGTCCGCGAACATGGGAAGCTGCGGCACCGCCGCCATTGCGAGCACGAGGCGAGCATCCTCGCGACGCCACCTGAGCAGCGCCGCGACCAGAACGATGCCCGCGAGCGTGAACAGCGGCGGAGGATGACCTTGCATGGTCCGCAGGTTCGCGATCCACTTCATCGGCCAATGAACATCGAACGCGAGGGACGCGACGAGGACCGCGGCCCCTCCGTAAACCGCCGCTCGCGTGGGGCGCGCCAGCGCGAGAGCGACTCCGATGTTCGGCTTGCAGACCGCGAGAAACCCCAGTCCGGGCAGGAGCACCGCCGCCATGATGAGCGGTGCCCACTGGCCGAGTGACGCGGCCATGACATAGGGGAAGCTCAGGAACAGCGTGAGTCGGGCGGATCCATCGCGCGATAGCGCGAATGCCAGGAGCCCTGACGAAACGGCGAAGAACAAGGCCCCCGCCACCGGCAACGCGAAGGGCGCGAACGGGACGACAACGAGAACGCTCGGGAACGGATAGAAGAATCGATCGTTGACGAAATACGGCGCGCCGCTCGGCGTTACCGCGTACGGATCGAGTCCGTGGAGAAACGCGCGCGCCGCATACCAGAACGCGAGGAAGTCAGGGTAGAAGCCGCGCCGCATCATGAATGCGAGCGCGAGCAAACCGCCCCACGCGGCGGCGGCGAACGCAACCACTAGCCTCGCCCGCGTGCTCACGCAGCGGCCAGCGGTTCCCGACCGCGGAAGCGCTGCGGAAGCACCGCGGTCGCCCGATCGAGCCAGGACGGGATGATGCCCTCGTTAGGCCGCCGAAGGACCATGACGAGCGCTGGCAGATACATCGTCACCACGACAGCCACGCCATTGATCCAGAAGAACCGGCTTTGATCGATGCCACGGGAAAGCACGTACACGCCGAGCGCGACGTCGCTCCCGATGACGAGAGCGTACGCCTGGTACCGCGTTCTTGGAATCAGGAACAGGGGAAGCGCCTCGTACACGAACGGCGACTGCGGAACCATCCCCAGGACCGCGAGCAAGCGCGCCTCCGGCCGGCGCCAACGCAAGAGCGCGAGTAGCGTGAGGAACCCGACCGGCGTGCGAAGCGGAGAGAAGTGATAAGGAGAATTCGGCAGTTGCGTGAGCCACTCCCGCGGCCACGACGGCATCGCGGCAAGACTTACAACCGCGAACAACACCATCGCGAGCGCCGACCGCCAGGAGAGCGAAGTGCCGAGGAGCGCCAGGCCAACGTTCGGCTTCGCCGCGCCGAGAAACGCGAGCCATGGCAGGAACAAGGCCGCGGTCAGCAGCAGCGACCACTGGCCCATCACAGCCGCGTGGGCAAAGCTCGCGCTCAGGAACAGCGGAAGCCGTGCGTAGGATGTCCGGGTAACAGCGAACGCGAGAATCGCTGTCGAAAGCGCGGAGAAGAGCGAGAGCGCGACGTCCGGCCGGAGCAGCGCAAACGGCACCGCGACCAGAATTGCCGGCATGGGATGGTAGAGGTGAAACGCCGGACCGATGACTCGAGGCACGGCCTCATATGGGTTCTGTCCGTCGAGGAGCGCGCGCGCACCCACCCACCACCAGTGAAAATCAGGAATGCCGAATCCGCTACGGTGCGTGGCGATCCACGAGATCGCCGCGGCAAACAGTCCAAGCGCGCTGGCGATCGCTATCCGCGCGAGCAGCGCCGGACGAGTGGCCCCGCTATCATCGACTGGCGTGACATGTTCCGATGCACCGCGTGCGCTCATCTCACCGTTGCGGATAGAACGCAGCACCGGTTCCGCCACGACTCGTTGGCGCGGTTGGCGTGAAGATGCGCTGCATTACGGGCAGGTCGACGGCCAGCAAGATGACAATCACCAGCGACGCCGTCACCACGGCCGCCATGAGTCCCGGCTCGCGATACAGCCGCTCCGGATTCTGCGCGGCGCTGTTCTCCTTCATCGCGACGGAGAGATAAACGGCCATGACCAGCGCGATCGCCGGAAAGGCGAGAATGAGCTCCAGTCGATACCGCATACAGAACGCGCCGAAGAACAGCATCGCCGCGGAGCCGTAGAACATGACGGCGACGAGAAGCCGGTCTGCGGTGAAATGCGCAAACGACTTTCGATACGCCGCAGCGCGGCCCGGATTGTTGATGTTTCTGAACTCGGCATACCGCTTGAGCGCCATGAAATAGCACCCGATCATCCAGTAACTCAGAAGCAGCGATGAAGGCGCAATGGTGGAATCAGTGACGATGAACCACCCGGCCAACATGCGTATCGGGTTGTTGATTGCTTCACTCAAAACGTCGACGTACGGCAGATCCTTGCTTCGCACCGGTGGGATGTTGTAGACGCACCCCATCACCCACAGCGCGAGCACGGTGAGCATGAACGGAACGGAGACGGATCGCGCGACGGCCACGCCGGCGAGCATGAGCGCCACCCACTGCGTGTACCCCAGCGGTATGCTGACCTGCCCCGACGGGACTGGTCGCTTATGCTTGGTGGGATGATGCTTGTCGAACGGCGCGTCGATGAGCTCATTGAGCGTGTAGTTGCTCGACGCGATCAGGCAAACCGCCAGAAACCCGATTGCAATGCGCCAGCCGAGCCCCGTGCGGTCGACGCCAGGGTCGGTTCCGAGCGCCACGACGATTCCCGGCAGAACGAAGACGTTCTTGAACCAGTGATCGACCCGGGCGATCGAGAGATGGCCTCGCCAGGACGGGCGCACGCGGGCCAAGGCCTCTGCGTGCTCCGCCGAGGGTTGCCGTGAGTCGTCCGGCATTTCGGTCATTGACGTCACGTCACGCCAGCTCGAGTCGTATCATGGACAGGGACGATCATAGGCGCTGGTTTGTCCCGGCGCACCTGGCCAGCGCAGATTGTATGTGAAGCAGGCGCCCTCCGGCCACCAGCCCTGTCCGCCGCCCGATATCGCCAGTCTTTGACCGTCGTCGATACGCCATCGCGCCCGCGCGCGCCCGCCCCGCCTGCTCAGCGCACACGGTTCGCCATCGCGCTCGGGACAGCGATAGCGGCCGGCCTTTATGTGTGGGCATACGCCCGGGCCAACCCGGACTTCGTTAGTGACTTCGACCAGGTCTGGGCGGCCGCACGCGGCCTCTGGACAGGTCGGGACCCGTACAAGTTAGTGGGACCGCGCGGGGCATTTCTGTGGAAATGGCCGCTCTACTATCCGCTGCCGGCTATCCTCATCGCTTCGCCGCTCGGGCTCCTACCTCTTCTCGCCGCCCGTGTGACCTTTGCTGCCATCTCGGCGGGTTCGTTCGCGTACGCGCTCAGTCGAGATGGTTATGCGCGGCTGCTGTCGCTCCTCAGCATTTCGTTCGTCACCGCGGTCGAACTGGTACAGTGGTCGCCATTGCTGACCGCCGGAATGCTCCTCCCGTCGCTGGCGTGGACCGGGGTCGCAAAGCCTAACCTTGGCGCAGCCATGGCCGCCTATTGGTCCTCGCGGTTGACCGTGATCGTCATGGCCATTGGATCCGCCGCCCTGATTGCCGTGAGCTTTCTCGTACAGCCGAACTGGGCGGGAGAGTGGTGGGCCAACGTGCGAAGCGCCCCGCATTTCGTCGCGCCGATTCTGCGCCCTGGCGGTATCCTCTTACTCGTCGTGCTGGCGAAATGGCGGCGTCCGGAAGCGCGTCTGCTGGCGGCGCTCGCGTGCGTTCCGCAGACGCCGACTTTTTATGACCACGTATTCGTCTTCGTGGTACCGCGGACATCGCGCGAGGTGCTCTCGCTCGTGGTCCTGACATTTGCGGTCTACTTTGCCGTGGCGTTCGCTTCTCCGTTCACTTCGTTCCAGCAGTGGGGGGATTTCGTGGCCGCCGCCACGATCCTGTTCGTTTACGCACCGGCGGTAATCATGGTGCTTCGGCGGCCTAACGAAGGTGAGGCACCGCGTGCGCTGGCGTGGCTCGCCGCGCGTGTGGTGCCCGGATCGCGGGAACGGGCCTGATGACCGAACCGGCACCTAACGAATCGCCTGGCGAGGTGCCGCCGAGCTCGACGGAGACGAGCGTCGACGCATCCGAGCCATCGCAGCCGATCCAGCTACGTCTTGCCGTGGCGTTCGCCATGGCGGCCTGGGGTGCCTTCATCGCGTACTTCGCGTTGTCCACTGCCCCAGAACACCTGGCGAAGGACTTCTCGTGGCCGTGGCGTGCGGCCCGGGCGCTTCTCGACGGAGAGAATCCCTACCGCGTCATTCGTCCCACGGGTCCTTATCCGTTCAATGCGGCGTTCTTTTACCCCTTGCCGGCCGGCATAGCGGCCCTGCCCTTCGCGCTGTTCCGGCCATCGGTCGCAGGCGCCGCGTTCGTGAGCCTGTCGAGTGGATTGCTCGCGTTCGGACTGGCGCGAACCCGCAGCGGTCTCGCCAAGCTTCCGGTCTTTGCCAGCGCGCCCTTCTGCATGGCGGCCCTGCTGGCGCAGTGGTCGCCGCTGATGATGGCCGGAGCGGTGATTCCGTCGCTGCAGTTCCTGGGGGTCGCCAAGCCTAACGTTGCGCTGCCGTGTTTCGCGTACCGCCCAACGCTTCGTGGTGTGCTGCTCGGGTCGGCATTCGTCGTGCTGAGCCTGATGATCATCCCGACATGGCCATTTGACTGGCGCGACGCGCTCAGAGAGGCACCGCGCTACCGCGCGCCCGTCACGTACTTCGGCGGCCCGATCCTACTGCTTGCGGCGCTACGCTGGCGTCGTGCCGAGGCACGGACCCTACTCGCCATGTCATTCATGCCGCAGCTCACGCTGTTCTACGACCAGCTTCCGTTGTGGCTCGTGCCGACCAGCGTTTGGCGATCGCTCGCTCTGTCAGCACTGAGTTGGGTGGCGTGGGCACAGTGGTATCCGAGCCGCGCGATTCCGACGCACGTCGCCATCGCGCGGCCGTGGGTCTTCGGCCTCATTTACATTCCCGCCCTCATCCTTGTGCTGGCACCCCCTGAGCTGACGTTTCGCCGCTGGGGCCGGCGCTCGAGTCCGTAGCCCGCTCTCCGCGAAACCAGGCGGGCCAGCCGCGAATGAGACGCTCGAGCCAGACGGGAGTGTGACCGACGTTAGGCAGGCGAAGCACGAGAATCGTGGCGGGCAGATACATGCCGGCCGCGATCATGGCCTGAACCGCGCGCGGATCGCGAGTGAGGTCGTGTGGCGTCGTTGCAAGCACGGCGATGACCGACACCCACGAGCATGCGGTCAGGGCGAGCGACTGGCGCCACGTGCGCGGGACGAGCCACAGGAAGAGGTGGTCGTAGTGGAAGGGCGCGAGCGGCACGAGTGTCATGGCCGCCAGCACGCGTCCCTCGAACGTCCTCCAGCGCAACAACCCGAGCAGCCCAACCGCGCCTAACGGCCACGTGGCGACCGGTCGATAGGTGAGCGTCGCGAGGCGAACGTGCTGGAGCCACTCGAGCGGCCATACCGGGACGAGGAAGAACGCAATGGCCACCAGCAGCCCGCCCACGATCAGCGTCGACCACTGCGGGTACAGCGCGAATGAGACGACTCCGAGGTTTGGCTTGGCGGCGCCCAACCAACCCAGGCCGGGCAAGAGAACGGCAGCCATCAGCAGCGGCGACCACTGCACGTTCGTCAGTGTCAAAACCAGCGGCGCAGACAGAAGCGTCAGTAGCGGCCAGTAGCGGACTTTCGTGAGGGCAAACGCGAGGACGGCGAATGAAATACCAATGAACACGCCGCCGGCCATCGGAGGACGAAGCCCGGAGAACGGAGCCGCGATGAGCGCGCTCGTCAACGGATAGGGGAACGGGCCCGCGGCGGCATATTCGCGTACGCGTGGCATGTGCTGGTACGGGTCGCGCCCGGCGAGGAGATGTCCGGCGGCGCGCCATGGAAATGTGAAGTCCGCGGCAAAGAACTGAGGGTTGCGGGCCAGATAGTCGCGACACCAGATACCGGCGCTCAGCCCGATCGCGAGTGCAACGATCGCGCGGATGTAGAGCGCCGGCGTCGCCGATGTCGTGGAGTCGCCCGCGCGGCTCATGTTGACCGACCGAACCGGCGTACTCGGCCCATCGTCGCCTCGATCGAGCGTGGCAGCACGCCCTCGTTAGGCCTCCGGAGGATCACGATCAGCATCGGGACATAAAGGAACGCGATGTTCGCCACCGCGGCGACCCGGGTGTACGAATAGAAGTCGCCTGACTGGCGCGCGGGGAACGCGACCCACATCGCGGCGTGTGACAGGAGACCCAGCACCAGCAGTTGCCGGTTCGACATCGGCCACGCAAAGAACACCAGCGCTTCCTGCGGACCGGGCGTGCCTGGCATGCAAGCGAGCGTTGCCAGCCACCGCGCCTCCGGCCGCCGCCATCGAAGCAACGCGAGCAGCAGGACAAAGCCACCTGGCCGCAGCACGTAGGGGCGAAAGTGCGGTTGCCCGCGAATCGCGCTCAGCCAATCGCCCACCCACCCAGGCCTCAGTACGAACGCCAACACCAACATGGCCGTGGCGGCTGCAAGACCCGTCACGACAGCGCGGGCTGACGAAAACGTGGTGACCACTGGCAGCCCGGCGTTAGGCTTGCAGGCGAAGGCCCAGCCGAAAGCCGGCACCATGGCGGCGCATGCCATCCAGCTCGACCACTGAACGAGCGACACCGTGAGGAATGCCGGCGCGCTGAGTAACGCCGCGAGCGCCCACACGCCGCGCCGCATCACGAGAAAGGTGAACACACCGAGTGACGCTGCGGCGAACGTCGCCCGAGCGGCCACCAGAGGCATCAGCGCGAACGGAATTCCGGCGACGACGGCTGGAAGGGGGTAAAAGAGCGGAAACGGGAGGGGGCCATGGCCGCCGAACCCCGTCGTCACGGCGCGGTATGGATTCTCACCGGCGAGAAGGGCCCGCGACGCCACCCAGATCTGATCGAAGTCGGAGACGAACGACGGGTCCCGTCGCGCTGACCACGTGACATAAAGCGCAGCCAGTGCAGCCACCGCGGCCGCTACTCCGATCCTGGCTGCCGTCGGCGGGGCTGGCCGTGCAGCAACGTCCTCCGCGTTGGTCAGACAGCGCTCGTCGGAATTACCGTGAGGGTGACCCCGGGACGCGGCTCGCTGCGCCGCTGCGTGTCGACGCCGAATCAGCCCGGATCGTCTTCGAGTCCGCCGCCGCAAGACGTCTGAACCGCGCGTCCGACCGCATCTGGTCGAACCTCGGGTCGCGAAGTGCCATCGTCATGTCCACGCCGGTTGGCTGGATGCGTCGCAGCGCCTCGAACGCGCGGGCTCTATCCCCGAGCGCCTCGAAGGCGAGGCTCGTATAGGTGCCCTCTGGGACGGTCATATGCCGGCCCGGTTGCAGCTTCACCGAGGCAACCCGTCGAGCTTCCAACCGGACGTCGTCGACGTTCGTGCCGCTCGCCGTGACGTAGAACTGCAGCGCGCTGCTCCAGGGCGAGGCCGTCAGGCGCAAGGCGGTCTCCGCATCGCTCAACGCGTCGCGGAATTCGTTGAGTTGCATCCGCACGCGCGCACGCAGGGCGTACGCCAGGGGATCGTACGAATCGGCGCCGATACTGGCGTTCACCAGCGCGCAGCTCGGCCCGTATCGCCGGTGATAATACTCGTACTCGGCCAGGGCCCGAAGCGCCGACGCGCGGTTTGCCTCCAACGCCAAGGATCGGCGGAGATGCTGCTCGGCGGCCGCGTCGCGACCCAGCCGCATTAGTGTGACGGCGTACGCCTCGTGGGCGTCGGCGCTGTTCGGATCCGCCGCGATCGCCCGCTCGTGGGCGGCGACGACACCGGCGTAGTTCGCCGGATTACGATATCGCAACAAGATTGCTCGAGCCGTCCAGGCTTCGGCGTTGGCGCTGTCCTTCTTCAACGCGGCATCCGCGAGCGACATGCCCGCGAGAACATGTTCGCCTATGGTTCGGTCATCGCTTCTTCCGAGACGCTCGAGGAGCGCGACACGCGCGCGTGCCGCGCGGGCGGACGGTATCGGTGCGCCAGGATCGGCGGCGATAGCGCGCTCGTAGTTTCGTCGAGCAGAATCGGCCGCGACGGGGTCGTGCTGCGCGAGGAAATTGTCTCCGCGCACCGTGATCTCGTATGCGTCGGACGACATGCCTAGAAGTGGGGGCGGTACACGCGACTGCGATATCTCTGCGACTGCCTCCGCGACCGATTCGACGACCTGGCGGAGGGATGTTCGCGGGTAGGCAAAAACCCGCTCCCACCGCGTGACGTCCTTCCCGGCTTGAAGAACACGAACGGTGATGTCGATGCGATCTCGCTGCGGGATCACCTCGCCGACAACCGCGAGCTCGTCACCGAGACTCGACTGCAACGAGTCGATCCGACCACCGGAAGCATTGAACACCCGCTCTACGGTCCCTCGGGTCTCCACCATAACGCCGGGGATCTCCGCAAGCCGCGACCGAAGCTGCGCGGTAACGGCGGGCGCCAGGTGGGATCGCTCGGTATCCATTACCCGTGAATCGAACTCGAGGACCGCCACGCTCGTGGCACTTCGACGCGTGCCCGTGCGCAGGGACGCAAGCACCGCCGTGTCAGCAGCGGAGGCCCTGCACGGCGGCGGTGGCGTCAGACGTGGGGTCTGCGCGAGGAGAACATGGGTCGTTGCCGCCGACGTGGCGGTGAAGGTGACCAGCAGCCCCGCTGCGATCACCGCCAGCGAGACTGCGGATGAGGCGGGACCATTCCGCAGTCGACGCACAGTGGTGGGAGTTCGAGGTGAGCGGCGGCGTGCCTAACGACACGCCGCCCCCGGGTTACTTCACGAGAATTACGCGGCGGAGCGTCGTGGCCGTGCCGCCAATGGGCCCGACGTCCGAGACGGGATTGAAGACACCGACGATCTGCGACTTGTCCCACGTCTTCTGGGGGTCGCTATTGGGATAGATCTTCTCGAGCGTGAAAGAGCCAAGGAGATTCACACCGACAACGGAACGCCCCGAGCACGAGCTGGGGCAGAAATAGAACGCTGCCTTGATCTCGACGCCGTATCCGGTAGGCGAAGCGGCATTCATGCACTTCCCGTTGTTGACCGGGTCCTGCTTGTTGTCGACGATCGAGTCGCAAACGCCGAAGGGCGCCGTCTGCGGATCGGACTTGTCGGCGGCGGCAACTGTCGGACCGACCTTGTTGCCCGTTTCAGTCATCAACGAGTCGCCAATCGCGAGCTTGAAGCAGTTCTTTCCCGCAATCGCATCCGCGTAGGCCGAACCGCCTCGGGTAGGCCCCGGGTTCGCCAGGCTCTGCGTGGCGAAATCCCAATACTTGGGCAGCGCGACCGCCTGGAAGTTTCCGGGCTGGCCATTGACCAGGCTGTCGCTGATCGTGCCATTGTTGGAGTTCGAATTCTGGCCGAGCTTGAGCGTGAAACGCAGGTTGTTCGACCCGGCGTTCCGCAGAACCGCCATGTCCTTAGCCGGGTCGAACGGGCGCGTGAGGTTCGCCCGCGAAAACGGGGCGCCGGAAATGCTCGGGTCGTCCGTGCGAAGCGGGTTCACCCGTCCCATCAAAACCTCGTACGGAATGGCCCACGGGCGGATGCAGTTGGTCGTCGAGATCGGCGCATCCGCCCAGGCGGTGGCCCTCGCATGTACGTTAGGCGCCGTTATGCCGAGTGCCGACATGATGAGACCATTCGTCGAATGGCTGACCACCACCCTGACGGCATTGGGCGGATTAATGCCCGGGTTCCAGTAAGGCGCCGTATTGTCGTTCCACTGCCCGAGTACAACGGAATCGACATTGACGGCGACCCCCATCGCGCGGTTCGCGGCGGCGTAATAGCGCGCCGCGGAATCGACCTGGGTGCTGGAGTTAGTGGTCATGCTAAGCTGCACCGCTCCCGCGAGCGCGGACGCGTCGGCGGACGTTTGGAGCTCGTTCCGCATCGCCCAGATGCGCGAGAAGTCGATGGCCATGGCCGCGGCGCCCATCAGCGCCGTGAACAGGATCCCGAACAGCACGACGAACACGCCCTTTCGGTTTCTGAATCTCCGCATCGCTCGCATCGCAACCTCCTCGTGTCGCGACTGCCGCCGGTGTGCCTGCTCTCGCCTACGCGCCTCTCGATGTCCTACCCACCGATCTTGCCGAACTCCGTGATGACCTGCACCAGCGCCGGTCCCATGATCACGATGAACAAGGCCGGCAAAATGAACAGCACCAGCGGGAACGTCATCTTGAGTGGGGCCTGCTTGGCCTTTTTCTCCGCAGTCTGGCGGCGCTTGCGACGGAGTGTTTCCGCAGACACGCGAAGCACGGTCGCAATGCTCGTACCCCACTTCTCGCTCTGAATCATGCTCGAGACGAGCGTTCGGAGCTCCTCCACGCCAGTGCGCTGCCAGAGTGAACGCAGCGCGGCATCGCGCGGGATACCGGCGTTCGTCTTCCGGTTCACGACACTGAGCTCGTGCGCGAGGTCCGTATGACCGAGCCGAATCTCACGGGAAACCCGCAGGACGGCCGCGTCGAGGCTGACGCCCGCTTCGACGCAGACGACCATGAGGTCCAGCGCGTCGGGCACGGAGCGCCGAATTTTCTCCTGCCGCTGCCTGACGAGCCGGTCCAGGAACCCCATGGGAATGATCCAGCCGGCGAACAACGCGAACCCGATGCTGAGGGCGTAGACGAAAAAGCTGGTCCTCGGTCCGAAGGCGACCGCGAGGACCGGAAGGACCACGAACGAGACCACCCGAGCAAAGAAATACGTTGCCGGTGCCGTCGGCGTATCGAAACCCGCCTGAACGAGCTTCTCCTGCGATTGCAGATCCTCGCTTGTAGGACCCGGGAAGGTATCCATCAGCCATTGGCGCAGCCCACGCGATTGGGCGTCGCGTACCGGCCGGAGAACGAGCGTCGAACCCGCATCCCCGCCCTCGCCCACGCCGGCGCGCGCCAGCACGGCTCGCCGCTGTGCAGCACCGATAAGAGCTGTGCCGCCAACGATGACGGCGAGCACGATCACGGCCAGGAAAATGATCAGCTGAATGGGCACGGCTCGGACCTCAGATATCGATGTCGGCGATCTTCATCATGGTGAAATACCCCGCCATGACCATGAACCCAGCCGACACGAACACGATAACACCCGTCGGCGAGTCGAGCATTGGTTTCATGAAGTTCGAGTTGATCAGATTGATGAGCACAAACACGACGACAGGCAACGCCGACAGGATCCGCGCCGACATCTTCGACTCGGCGGTGAGCGTCTCGATATCGGCCTTCAGCGCCGCCCGCTCGCGCATGAGCGTACCGATGTTGCCGAGGACCTCACTCAGATTACCACCGGTCTCGCGCTGAATCAGAATCGCCGTCACGAACATCTTGAGATCCAAACTATCAATGCGTCCCTGCAAGGCAAGCAGCGCGGTTCGCACCTCCATGCCCAGCCTCTGTTCCTCGTAAAAACGCATGAACTCGGGACCGAGCGGCGTGGTGATTTCTTCGCCGATGAAGCGCATGGCTGCCTGGAACGAGTACCCGGCCTTCATTGCGCTCACCAGCATGTCGATGGCGTCCGGCAGCTGGTCCCGGAACGTCGAGATGCGCTTTTTCTGCTTTCCGCGGAGCCACCAGACAGGAATCAGGAATCCGATAACGCCGCCAAGGAAACCGACGACGGCTCCGCGAAACAGCCAGCCGAGCACGAATCCAATACCCGCCGCGACGACGACGCGGAGGATGTAGCTCGCCGGCGTCGTCTGCTCGAGACCTGCCCGTTGGAGATGCTCGGCAACAACTGATGTGATGCCACGGCCAGCCAACAGCTTGTCGAGCGCCGGAAGGTCGCTGACGTTGGCCTCACGCAGGATGCTCCGAACGCTGTCTGGCGTGGAACGATCTCGTTCTCGCAGGCGGTCGAGGGCAGCATCCGCCTGCGCGAGAGTCCTGCGATTGATGAACAGGTACCCGCCGATCAACACCCCAACGACGGCGATGAAGACGCCGGCGAGCAGTAAGAGCT
>Ga0207706_10002404_pt1 | contig 18253 bp, 18 predicted proteins | sample KBSC53metaG_FD_184318 | JGI IMG/M metagenome (GOLD analysis project Ga0207706, IMG submission 184318) | Corn rhizosphere microbial communities from Kellogg Biological Station, Michigan, USA - KBS C5-3 metaG (SPAdes) (version 2) | ecosystem: Host-associated > Plants > Roots > Rhizosphere > Soil ... | reverse complement strand
CCAGCAGCCCGCCCGCGGACCATTCCGGCCCGCCGTCCACCCGGACGATCTCCCGTCCGCGGCCTCCGCCGGTTAGGCCGAGGTCGGCGAGGACGGACTCTCCAACGGGCCCGGGCGCCCTTCCGCCGGGGAGCCTCACGGTGATCTTCCGGTCGCCGATCTGCCTCTTCACCCTGGCGACGCGGTTGTCCCAGTCGATCAGAAGCGCCTCGGAGTCATTCGTGCGGCCGAGGGCCTCGCCGTGGAGCCGGAGCGTGAGCTTCCAGTCGTCGCCCTCGCTCAGGATCGTCGGCGCGATCTTCGAGAGGTCGCGGTACTCGTCGCCGTTGACCTCCTTCGAGCCGAGGATCACGTCGGGCGTACCGGCGCGAATCCCCGAGAGGTCGGTGTCCGAGACGACGCGCACCCCGCGAGCGCGAACCCGCATGTAGTCCGGCACATGCGAGGCGACCACCGGCTTCACGCGCAGCGCCAGCGTGTCGCCCAGCGTGTCAGCCGTGAGCGTGGCCGGTCGCACGGCCTGGCCGGGCACCTTCGTGCCGGTCAGCGGATTCATCGCGTCCTGCACCTTGAGCGGGCGCTGAGTCTCCTTCGACTCGTCGAAGCCGGACTCCTGGCAGCCTGCCAGCGCGCCCACGAGGGCGAGAGCGATGAGGATGCGGACGCGCACCGCAGGTATTACTAGCGATCGTGGCCGCAGCGGAACCCATCATCGCCATCTTCGGGCCGACCGGCGTCGGCAAGACGTCCGTGGCGATCGAGCTCGCGGAGCGCCTCCGCCAGCGCGGGGAGGACCCGGTCGCGATCTCCGCCGACGCGCTGCAGGTCTACCGTGGGCTGGAGGTCCTCACGGGAGCGGCGACGCCGGCGGAGCGGGAGCGCCTCGAGCACCGCCTGCTCTCGTTCGTCCCGGTCACCGAGAGCTTCTCGGCGGGCCAGTTCGCCGCGCTCGCGCACGAGGAGATCGACGCCGCTGTCGCGGCCGGCCGGCGGCCGATCGTCGTGGGCGGCACGGGGCTCTATCTCCAGGCCGCGCTCACGGATCTGGAATTGCGCCCGCCGCCGCCGCCCGGCGTCCGCGAGCGCATCCTGCGCGAGGTGGAGGAGCGAGGCGTCGAGGCGCTCCACGCCGAGCTGGCGGAGCGCTCGCCGGGCGCGGCGGGCGCGATCGAGGCCACCGACCGCACGCGCGTGGTGCGCGCTCTCGAGCTGCTCGAGATGGGGGAGGAGCCCGCGCCGGCCGGCGAAGGCTCGCGCCTCTGGACGGCCGAGCTCCGTCGCCCGACGCTGCTGTGCGGGCTGACGATGGAGCGCGGGCGCCTCTACGCGCAGATCGACGCGCGCGTGGACGCGATGGTGGCGGGAGGAGCGGCGGACGAGGTGCGCCGCGCCGACGAGGCGGGCGCGTCGTCCACGGCGCGCAAGGCGCTCGGCTTCGACGAGCTGCTGCGGGGCGACATCGACGCGATGAAGCGCCGCACGCGCAACTACGCGAAGCGGCAGCTCACCTGGATGCGACGCCTGGAGCACGCCACGCTGCTCGACGCCGAAGCAGATCCGGTGAGCTGGCTGGACCGCCAGCTAGTCTTCCCGCGCCACTAGGAGGAGAGGGGAACCCGCATGAAGCGCGTCGTCGTTGCGGCGGCCATGATGGCCGCGTCGTTTGTCCTGATCGCTGCACCCGCATCGGCGGCGCGGCTGGACTTCGGCAAGCAGACCTGGAACATCCTGCCGCCCGGGCAGTCCGGCGCGCTGCCGCCCGACCCGCACAGCACGGACCAGCTCAAGTTCTACGACCGGCTCACGGCGCTCTTCGACGGCGTTACGGCGAAGGACATCCCGCGCACGTACAAGTCGGCGCGCTTCTTCACGCCCAAGGGCGGTCCTGTGGTGCGCCCGAAGCGAGGGCTCTCCATCCGCACGGACCGCAAGTGGGGCGTGCCGCACATCCAGGGCCGCACCCGCGAGGACGTCTACTTCGGCATCGGGTGGGCCACCGCCCGCGACCGCGGCATCTTCATGGAGACGATCCGCTACCCGGCGCGCTTCGCAATCGTCGATGCGCCCGGCTACGACGCGCTTGACATCGCGACCAGCCTGCGCGCGTTCGAGCCGAGCCGGCAGACGGAGACGTACATCAGGCACCAGAAGCAGCTGCTCATGAAGAGCGGCGCTCGCGGGCGCAGGATCATCCGCGACGTGTCTGCCTTCGTGGCCGGCATCAACGCCTTCAACCGCAAGGCGAAGAACGGGATCAAGCCGTGGACCTACGTCGACGTGACCGCGGTCACCGGGCTGCTCGGGCAGGTGTTCGGAGCGGGTGGCGGCAACGAGGTCCGGAGCTCGATGTTCCTGGCTCAGCTGCGGAACCGCTTCGGCCCCGCGGGGGACGACATCTGGCGCGACTTCCGCTCGGCGCTCGATCCCGAGACACCCACAACCACGAGCAAGCGATTCCCGTATTCGACCGAGCGCGCGGGCAACACTCCCGGATCGCTGGTCGTGGACCCGGGCTCCCTGAGCGCCTCGGCGGCGCACGCCGCCAAGGTCGTGCAGGCGAGCCGCAGGCGCATGTCCAACGCGGTGCTCATCGGTCGGAACCGATCGGCCACGGGGCACCCGCTGGCCGTGATGGGCCCGCAGCTGGGCTACTACTACCCCGAGCTCTTTCTCGAGGTCGATGCCCACGGTGGCGGCATCGACGTTCGCGGAGGGGTCCTGCCTGGCATCCCGTACGTGCTGATCGGGCGCGGGCGCGACTACGCCTGGAGTGCGACATCGGCCAGCAATGACAACACCGACCAGTTCCTCGAGGAGCTGTGCAACCAGGACGGCACGCCCGCCACTCGCAGCTCGGCGCACTACATGTACAAGGGCGTCTGCCGGCCGATGAAGAACTTCTTCGCCGGGACGCTGAAGGCAAGCGGGAGCGAGCCTGAGAAGTCGGTCAGCTTCAAGGAGACGGTGCACGGCCCGGTGAGCGGAACCGTCACGGTTCACGGCAAGCCCTACGCGATCGCGAACCTTCGCTCCTCGCGCGGGCGCGAGACGACGAGCGGCTTCATCGGCTCCGCGCTGAACAGCGGGCCACGGTCGCCGAAGGAGTTCCTGGCGGGGACGCGCGGCTTCAGCATGACGTTCAACCTGTTCTACGTCGACCACAAGAACATCGCGTTCATCTCCACCGGCCGCCTTCCGATCCGGGCGAGGGGCACGAATCCCAGCCTGCCGACGCTCGGGACCGGCCAGTACGACTGGCGCGGCTTCCTCAAGCAGAGCCAGCACCCGCAGGCGATCAACCCGAAGAGCGGCGTGATCAGGAACTGGAACGGGAGCCCGGCCAAGGGGTTCGGAGCGGCCGACAACAACTGGTCCAACCAGTCGATCGACCGCAGCGACCTACTGAGCGGCTTCAAGCGCCGCAACAAGCTCATCGACGTCCTCAGGGTCGTGAACCGCGCGGCCACGCAGGACCTGCGCGCGGTCCGGGTCTGGCCCGTGATCAACCGCGTGCTCGCGGGAGGCCCCGCCCCTGATGAGCGCAGCCAGCAGGCGGTGAACCTCGTGAACGCCTGGCTCTCGAATGGCGCGAGCCGGCTGGACCGCGACCTGGACGGGAAGATCGACGATCCGGGCGCGGCCGTGCTCGACCAGAGCTGGGACGCGCTCTCGCAGGCGGTGCTCAGCCCGGTCCTCGGCGACCTCGCGGAGCCGGGCGGCCCGCTCGGCCAGCTCGAGACGCGCGACCAGTCGCCCCGCACGGCGAACGGCAGCGCGTACGACGACGGCTGGTACGGCTACGTCTACAAGGACCTGCGCAGCCTGCTCGGCGAGCCGGTCCGTGGCGCGTACAGCCGCCGCTACTGCGGCAACGGCGACCTGACGGCCTGCCGCGCCTCGCTGTGGGCGGTGATCCAGAGCTCCGCCGACGCGCTGGCGGCGAGCCAGGGCACCGACCCGAACGCCTGGCGCTCGGACGCCACCGAGGAGCGCATCACCTTCAGGCCCGGCGTGCTGCCGGACACGATGAGGTGGGCGAACCGGCCGACGTTGCACCAGCTGATGGAGTTCGACGGGCATAGGTAGGGGCGTTTGGGGCCAGCAGCGTTAGTTGACACTAACGTTAGGAACTGCTTACATACAGCCCCATGGAAGCCGCCCTCAAGGCGATCGCCGCGCCGCACCGCCGCCAGATCCTTTCGCTCGTCCGCGACGGCGAGCTCTCCGCGGGTGAGATCGCGACGCATTTCGACGTGACGAGGCCGGCGGTGTCGCAGCACCTGACCGTCTTGAAGGAGGCGGGGCTAGTGGATGAGCGGCGCAACGGCACGAGGCGCCTGTACAGGGCACGCCCTGAGGGCCTCGACCCGATCAGGGAGTTCCTCGAGCAGTTCTGGGACGAGCGGCTCGAGGCGCTGAAGCGAGAGGCTGAACTCGAGGAAAGGAAGAAGGATGGAAGCGAGCACTGAGACCGCTGTCCGGCGCGAGATCGCGATCGCGGCGCGGCCGGAGACCGTGTGGGAGTTCCTGGTGCAACCGGAGAAGGCGACCCGGTGGATGGGCAAGGCGGCCTCGCTCGACCCGCGCCCCGGCGGCGAGTACCGGGTGGAGGTCATCTCGGGCAACGTCGCGCTGGGTGAGTTCGTGGAGGTCGATCCCCCTCACCGCCTGGTCTGGACCTGGGGCTGGACCGACGAGAGCCAGAGCCCGGTGCCCGTCGGCTCGACCAGGATCGAGGTGGAGCTGGAGCCCGACGGCGACGGCGGGACGCTCCTGCGCTTCACGCACAGCGGGCTGCCGGACGCGGACGCCACCGCCAAGCACGCGCACGGGTGGGATCACTACCTCGAGCGCCTCGGGATCGCGGCGCGCGGCGACGATCCGGGCCGTGACACCTGGCTCGACCAGATGACCTAGCTCGATGCATAGAGTCCAGCGCCGTGCGCTTCGAGAAGTGGCAGGCGCTGGGCAACGACTATGTGATCGTCGAGGAACGTGAGCTGCCGTTCGAGCTGACCCCTGCGCGCGTGCGCATCATCTGCGCGCCGCACACGGGGGTCGGCTCGGACGGCGTTCTGCTCATCAGGGAGGCGGGCGAGGGCGACCTCGTCGCGGAGGTTCGGATCTACAACCCGGACGGGTCGGAGGCGGAGCTGTCCGGCAACGGCGTGCGCCAGGCCGTGATGTACCTCCGCCGCCACGGCTGGGCGGACCAGGACAGCTTCTCCGTCCGCACCGCCGCCGGCGAGGTGCGGCCGCGCATCGACGGCGAGCTGTGCACGCTCGACATCGGCCGCGTGCGCCTTCGAGCCGAGGGCGACTACCCCGCCGGCAGCGACGACGGGCGCGGGACGCTGACCTCCGACGGACGCGAGTTCGACTTCCAGTTCGTGCAGGTCGGCAACCCGCAGGTCTCGATCGAGGTCGAGGACGGCCTCGAGGAGCTGGACCTGCGCCGCTACGGCCCGGGGATCGAGCGCAACGACCTGTTCCCGAACCGCACCAATGCCTCCTTCTGGCGCCGCAGCGGCGACGCCGAGATCCGCGCGCGCATCTTCGAGCGCGGCGTGGGGGAGACGATGGCCTCCGGCACCGGCGCGACCGGTGCCGCCGTGGCGGCCGTCCTCCGGGGCGTCGAGAGCCCCGTCACCGTCGTGCTCGACGGCGGGCAGCTCGTCGTCGAGGTCGACGAGGACATGCAGGTGGAGATGACCGGCTGGGCACGGCCCGTCTACGCCGGCACGCTGAGCGAGGAATTCCTGAAGGAGTTGAATGCGACCGAGTAGCCGTTTGGACCGCCTGCCCCCGTACCTGTTCGCCGAGCTCGAGCGGAAGATCAGGGAGAAGAGGGCCGCCGGAGTCGACGTGATCAGCCTCGGGATCGGCGACCCCGACACTCCGACCCCGGGCGTCGTGATCGATGCCCTCGCGAGCGGCGCCGCTGACCCCGGCACGCACCAGTACCCGTCGAACCGCGGGCGCCCCGAGCTGCGCGAGGCGTACGCGCGCTTCTACGAGCGCCGCTTCGGCGTCACGCTCGACCCTGAGAGCGAGATCATCCCTGCGCTCGGCGCCAAGGAGTGCGTGTTCAACCTGAACCTCGCCTTCCTCGACCCCGACAGCGTTGCGCTTGCGGCCGACCCGGGCTACCCCGTCTACACGGGCGGGCCGCTCCTCGCGGGCGCCGAGGCCGTGCTCATGCCACTCGTGCCGGAGCTCGGGTTCGCCCCCGACCTGGACGCCGTCGGCGGCGACGTGGCGCGGCGCGCGCGCCTCATGTACCTGAACTACCCGAACAACCCGACGGGCGCGATCGTGCCCGACGGGCTGTTCGAGCGGGCGGTCGAGTTCGCGCGCGAGCACGACCTGCTGGTCGTGCACGACGCCTCCTACACGGAGACCACCTTCGACGGCTACGTCGCGCCGAGCTTCCTCGAGACGCCGGGCGCGAAGGAGGTCGGCGTGGAGGTGTTCTCGCTGTCCAAGGGCTGGAACATGACCGGCTGGCGGACGGCGGCGATCGTCGGCAATGCCGACGCCGTCGCCACCTACTGGAAGCTCAAGACGAACATCGACTCGGGCATGTTCGAGGCCGTTCAGCTCGCGACGGTTGCCGCGCTCGACGCAGGCCCTCCGGAGGAGATGCCCGCGATCTATCAGCGCCGCCGCGACCTCGTGTGCGACGCTCTCGCAGAGATCGGAGTGGACGTGACGCCGCCCAAGGGCACCATCTACGTGTGGGCCCCTGTACCGGAGGGCCACACGTCGGCGTCCTACTGCGAGATGGTGCTGGAGGAGTCGGGCGTCGTCGTCTCTCCGGGCGGCTCCTACGGCGCCAACGGCGAGGGCTTCTTCCGGATCTCGCTGACCGTGCCCGACGAGCGCCTCGTCGAGGCGGTCGAGCGACTGCGCGGGAGCCTGGGGGGCTAGCCGGTGCACTACTGCGGCGTCGTCCCGATGCAGACCACCCTCCAGCTCGCGCTGCTGGAGGAGGTGCGCGACCCTGAGCCGCCGGTTCGCCTGACCGCGCTGTTCTACGAGCCGGGTTCGGCCGAAGCGGTGATCGCCGAGCTGGGACGCCTCCGCGAGGTCGTCGTCGGAGTCGGTCCGGGGGCCGAGGCCGTGGCCGAAGGGCTGGCGCTGCCGATCTTCCAGCCGGACGACGGTGACGACGGGGACGGGCTTCAGCCTGTCCCCGACGGGGCGTACCAGCAAGCTCCCGTGTTCCACACCGACCCGGACCGGGTCTTCTGGGCGCTGCAGGGCCGCCGCCTGCCCGCCAAGCGCCATCCGTACGGGATGCAGCTGCGCATCGCCGAGCTGATCGGCGACCGGATCAGCGACGAGGGCGGCGACCTCTGGCACCGGCGCATCGAGGAGATAGACGCGCTCGCGTGCGCGCTCTGCGCGCACCGCTTCGCGGTCGGCCACGCGTCTTGGATGGACGGCGCCGTTCTGCCCGGCACCAGCCTCCCTCAGGAGTTCTCCACGCGCGGCGTGCTGCCGGCGGTGGAGCGGCTCAGCCTGTCCTGATCGTCTCGCGCAGGCCGGTGTCGAGGTCGCGCGGCTCGTAGCCGAGCTCCTCACGGGCCTTGTCGTCCTTCGCCCAGTAGGTCACGTTGTGGGCGGCGGAGATCATCTCCCTGAAGTTCGGCGGCAGGCCCATCGGCGGCCCGATCCAGCGGCTGACGGGGATCATCGCCTTCAGGAGGACCGGCGGCACGGTCATCCGCGGCGGCTTCTTGCCGCCGATCGCCGCGGCCCTGTCGATCAGGTCGCCCTGGGTCGTGATCTCGCCGCCGAGCACGTACGACTCGCCGGGCTTCCCCTTGTCGTAGGCGAGCAGGATCCCGTCGGCCACGTCGTCCACGTGCACCATGTTCAGCCCCAGCTCGGGGAACGCCTTCGCGGGCATCTTCCCGGTGCTGGCCTGGTCGATCATCTGGCCCACGAGCGCATGGTCGCCGGGGCCGTAGACCGAGCCTGGCTGCACGATCACGATCGGCGCACCCTCGGCCGCGCGCTGCTCCGCGAGCAGGTGGGCGCGGTACTTCGTCTCGTCGTAGGTCGAGACGAAGCCGTCGGCCTCGTCGCGGCGATAGCTCTCGTCGACGGTCTGGCCGTTCGTGTTGCCGAAGATGTTGATCGTGGAGACGTAGACGATCTTCTCCACGCCGGCGTCGGCCGCGGCATCGAGCACGCGCTCGGTGCCCGCAACGTTGGAGTCGCGCATCGAGTCGCGCTTCGACGCGGCCATGCCGACCCGGTAGTCGGCCGCGATGTGGAAGACGGCCTGGCAGCCCTCCATGCCGCGGCGGATGGCGTCTCCGTCCGAGAGGTCGCCCTGCACGACCTCGGCGTCCAGCCCGCCTGCCTTCTCGGGGCGCCGCGCGAGGACCACCACCTCGTCGCCGCGGTCGCGCAGGCGCTTCACCACCCGCGACCCGATGAAGCCGGTTCCGCCGGTCACGAAAGCTCTCATGTGGCCGGAGCCTACCCCTAGACTGGAACCGGTGGATTCAGTCCAAAATGGGTCGACGCGCCGCGCCGCGCAGCGCGCACTCACCATCGGCGTGGCCCCCGACGAAGTCGATCTTTCCGAGCTTCGCGAGCTCCTACGCACCGCCGGCGTGGCGGTCACGGGCGAGATGGTTCAGCGCCGTGAGCGGCCGGATCCGGACCGCTACTTCGGCCGCGGGAAGCTCGCGGAGCTGAAGCAGGCGGCCAAGGAAGCCGACGCGAACCTGATCGCCGTCGACGACGAGCTGCTCCCGAGGCAGGAGCGCAACCTCGAGGAGGAGCTCGGCATCCCGGTGATCGACCGCACGGCGATCATCCTCGACATCTTCGCCGACCATGCCCGCTCGGCCGAGGGCAAGCTCCAGGTCGAGCTCGCCCAGCTCGAGTACAACCTCGCGCGCATGCGCGGCCTGTGGACGCACCTCGAGCGACTCGGTGCCGGCCGTATGGACGGCGGCATCGGCACCAGGGGCCCGGGCGAGTCGCAGATAGAGACGGACCGGCGGCTGGCGCGCAACCGTATCTCCGCGCTCCGGCGCCGCCTGCGCGACACGAAGGCCACGCGCGCGACGATGCGCAGGGAGCGCGACCGTGCCGCCCTTCCCACCGTCGCGCTCGCCGGCTACACGAACGCGGGCAAGTCGACGCTGCTGAACACGATGACCGGCGCGGAGGTCGGGGTGCGCGAGCGCCTCTTCCACACGCTCGACCCGACCACGCGCTCGTTCGAGATCTCGGGCCGTCAGTACCTCCTGACCGACACCGTCGGCTTCATCCGCAAGCTGCCCCACCAGCTCGTCGAGGCGTTCTCGGCGACGCTCGAGGAGGCGCTGGGCGCCGACCTCATCCTGCACGTGGTGGACGCCTCGGTGCCGGAGGAGGAGATGCACCAGATGATGGCCGCGGTGGACGAGGTGCTCGACGAGATCGGGGCGGGCGACACACCGCGTCTCCTGGCGCTCAACAAGGTCGACCTGCTCGGCGACGAAGGCCGGCGCGAGCTGTCGTTCCGCTTCCCGGACGCCGTGCAGATCTCGGGCGCCACCGGCGACGGCCTGGACGACCTTCGCGAGGCGATCGAGGGGCGCTTCCTCGCGACGCTCAGGCCCATGGAGCTGCTGGTGCCGTACCGGGAGGGCGGGACCCTCTCGGAGCTGCACGACCTGGCCGGCGAGCTCGAGCGCGAGGACACGGCCGAGGGCGTTCGCATCCGCGCCCGCGTCCCGGCCGCCGCGGCGCCCCGCTTCGAGCGATTCTCCGCCAACGGAGACGGCGGCCAGCCCGGCTAAAGCCGGAATTTGCGCACTTCTCGTTGACCCAAACGTGCAAGCCGTGCACTTCCTGTGCGGTAGAACATCGTGCATCTCCGAATGGGAGGGTTGCTGGATGGTCACGCACGGTTCCGAGAGCTATTACGTAATCGGGGAGGGTCTGCTCGGCGAGAGCGTCGGCGGACGTGACGGCTCCCAGAACGGAGCGGCACCCGCGCGCGCGGCGGCCGCGGCCGCGGGCGGGGGCGGGGACGCCGGCGGCGCCCCACCGTTCCGCTTCTCGCGGATGGGCCCCAACGGCAGCGGCAAGCAGCTGGGCGAGGGCGCCCGCAAGAAGCTCGGCGCGGCGATGGCGAGGGCCGGCGGAGGCAATTCGCAGATCCCGGCCGGGTTCACCTACCTCGGCCAGTTCATGGACCACGACCTGACGTTCGACAAGACCACCGTGATGCTCGGCGCGAACGTGACGCCCGCGCTGATGCTGCAGGCACGCTCGCCGAGCCTCGACCTCGACTCGCTCTACGGAGGGGGCCCGCTGGACCCGGAGTCGGCGAAGTTCTACGCGGCCGACGGCCTGCACCTGAAGATGGGGAAGACCGTCGGGCCGGCGAAGAACGGCTTCGACCTGCCGCGCGGAGCGGGCACCTCTAACGCGCAGAAGCGCAAGGCGATCATCCCGGACCCGCGCAACGACGAGAACCTCGCCGTGGCGCAGACGCACCTGGCCATGATCCGGTTCCACAACCGGGTGGTGGACACGCAGCTCGGCAGCGTCCCCCCGGCCCAGAAGTTCGAGAAGGCGCGCGAGATCGTCACCAAGCACTACCAGTGGATGATCCGCACGGACTACCTGACGCGGATCGCGAAGGCCGCGGTGGTGAACAACGTATTCAACAACGGGCGCAAGGTGTTCGAGGTGGGCGCCACGCCGACCGACGTGCCGACCATGCCGATCGAGTTCTCGATCGCGGGCTTCCGGCTCGGGCACGCGATGGTGCGCGCTGCCTACAACTGGAACGCGATCTTCGACAACGGCGCAGGCACGCTCGAGTTCCTGTTCACGTTCTCGGCCACCGGCGGCACTCTGGGCGGCGACACGCGCCTGGCGAGCATCTGGATCGCGGACTTCCGGCGGCTGTACGACTTCGGCGAGGCGAACAAGCCGGGCCTCGAGGTTCCCCCGGGCAAGTTCAACCGCGCGATGCGGATCGACACGCGCATCGTGGATCCGCTGCAGCACCTGCCGCCGCAGACGGTGGGGCTGCCGAACAGCACCGGCTTCAACGACGTGAGGAGGAACCTCGCGTTCCGCAACCTCACGCGCGCCAGGATGGTGAAGCTCGCCACCGGCCAGCAGATGGTCACCTTCATGAAGAACCACGGCGTGAACGTCACGAAGCTGACCAAGGCCCAGATCCGCGACGGGAACAACGGGGCGGACCTCGGCAACCTCACCCAGTCGCAGCGCGAGGCGGTGCTGAAGAACACGCCGCTGTGGTTCTACGTGTTGCGCGAGGCGGAGCTGAACGGCGGCAAGCTGAGCGGCGTGGGCGCGCGGATCGTGGCGGAGACGTTCCACCGCGCGATGGAGGGCAGCACGCACTCGATCGTCCGCGACACGACGTTCAAGCCGACGCTCGGCCCCAACAACAGCACGTTCCGGATGGTGGACCTGATGCTGTTCGCGTTCGAGGGCAAGAAGGCGCTGCTGAACCCGAACGGCTAGCGCGCGTCGCCGCTGCCCTGGAGCACGCCCCGGTCCCTGCGGGACAGGAGCTTCCCCAGGTTGTCCTCGGCGATCTCGTCCAGGTCGAGCCGGGCCTCGGTCGCCAGCTGGGCGACGTACCACAGCACGTCGCCCAGCTCGGCGGCCAGGGCCGCTCGGCGCTCGTCGCTGAGCACGCCGCCGTCGTCGCGGATCGCCTTCTTCACCTTCTCCGCGCACTCGCCCGCCTCGCCGCAGAGGCCGAGCGCGGGGTAGGTGAGGTTGTCGCCTGCGTCCGGGTAGACCGCCGTGGCGCGCGAACGTTGCTGATAGTCGGAGAGCTGCACGCCCCTGACGGTAGCTGCGCCGGAGGACACCCTGAACCCATAGACTCACGCACTCCGTGACGCCGCTTGCAGTCGAGCGGAGCCGAAACGATGGATACGAGCTCCTCACCGTGGAAGGGGAGCTCGACATCGCGACGGCTTCGCGCATGATCGCCGCCCTCAACGAGGCGCTGGCAGACATGGAGGTCCCCCTGGTGGTGGACCTCTCCCACGTGGCGTTCATGGACTCCACGGGGCTCGCCCTGCTGATGAACGCGCGCAGCCGTGCCATGCGTAATGGGCAGGGGTTCGCGATCGTTTGCCCGCGGGGCCCGATCTCGCGGCTGTTCGAGATCGCGGACATGGTCGAGAGCCTTCGCGTGCGCCCTGATAGGGACAGCGCGCGGCTCGCCGCCGAGCGGCCCACAGGGGCTTGACCTCAACCGGTTGCTTGCCGATACCTCTGGGGTATGGAAGCTCAGGCTGCCTCCGCCGGGCCGTTCCCGGTCTCGGGACTCACCCCGCCCACCAAGCGCAGCGGGGTCAAGCGGCGCATCGGCGACGTGATCGTGCAGCTCGGCTTCGCCGAGCGTGAGCTCGTCGAGCAGGTCGTCGAGAACGGCCGCCGCGAGGGAGTGCCGCTCGGGCAGGCCCTGATCGAGGAGGGCATCGTCAACTCGGGGCAGCTCGCCCAGGCGTTGGCGGAGCGCAACGGGCTCGACTACGTCGACCTGAACATCTTCGACGTCGACCCGGGCGCCGCAGCGATGATCGACTTCGCGAAGGCACGCCGGTACCAGACGGTGCCGATCGCGTTCCTCGCGGAGCACACCCTGCTCGTGGCGACCGCGGACCCGGCGAACCTGCTGGCGCTCGACGACATCACGATGGCCACCGGCTACGAGGTGCGCCGCGCCGTTGCCTCGCCGGAGCACATCGGCGCCCTGATCGAGCAGCTCGGGACGCTCGAGAGCTCGGTCCACGAGATCGACGACACCGAGTTCGAGGCCGAGGTCATCGAGCTGCGCGAGTCGGCCGACGAAGCGCCCGTCGTGAAGCTCGTGCACGCGGTCATCGCCGACGCTGTGCGCCGGGGCGCCTCCGACATCCACTTCGAGCCGCGCGGCGGTGACATGCGCGTGCGCTACCGCGTCGACGGCGTGGTCTCCGACTCGACCACCGTGCCCCGTCACCTGATCTCCGGGCTCGTCTCCCGGGTCAAGATCATGGCCGAGCTCGACATCGCCACGAAGCGCATGCCGCAGGACGGCCGCATCGGATTGTCGATCGACGGGAACTACGTGGACCTGCGCGTCGCGACCCTGCCGGTCGTTCGCGGCGAGGCCGTGGTGATGCGCATCCTCGACTCGCGCCAGATCGTCATGGACCTGGACGGGCTCGGGATGGAGGACGACGACCGCAAGCGGTTCGAGACCGCCATCGGGGCGAGCCACGGCGCGATCCTGGTGACCGGTCCCACCGGCTCGGGCAAGACGACCACGCTGTACGCGGGCCTGACCGAGCTGAACACTCCCGACCGAACGGTCGTGACCGTGGAGGACCCGGTCGAGTACGAGCTCGAGGGGGTCAAGCAGATTCAGGTGAACCCGAAGACGGGCCTCACCTTCGCCACAGGGCTGCGCGCGATGCTGCGCGCCGACCCGGACGTGGTGATGGTCGGCGAGGTCCGCGACAGCGAGACGGCCAAGATCGCGGTCGAGTCCGCGCTCACGGGGCACCTCGTGCTGACCACTCTGCACGCCAACGACGCTCCGCTCGCCGCGGCGCGCCTCATCGAGATGGGGATCGAGCCGTTCCTCGTCACCTCGAGCGTGCAGTGCGTCGTCGCCCAGCGGCTCGTGCGGAAGCTGTGCGAGTGCAAGCAGCCGGTGAAGCTCAGCAAGGCGCTGCTCGAGGAGAACGGCTTCAAGGTCGCGCGCGGGATCAGCGCGTTCGAGCCCGGCGCCTGCGTGCGCTGCGCCCAGACGGGCTACAAGGGCCGCACAGGCGTCTATCAGGTGATGCCGATGACGGACGAGGTTCGCCGCCTGATCCTGGAGGCCGCGCGCCACGACGACCTGCTCGCCGCCGCCCGCGCACAGGGGATGCGGACGCTTCACGAGGCCGGTCTCGCGAAGGTCGTGCAGGGCATCACCTCGATCGCCGAGGTGCTGCGCGTGCTCGGGACCTCGACGACCTAGGCGTCGACGCCGGCCGCTCTGAGCGCCGACGCGTGCGCGGCGTCCTCCAGCTCGTCGTCGGCGAGCGGCTCGAGCTCCATGCCGAGGGCGAGCTCGATCAGGCGATCCGCCAGCCAGATGTTCTTCGGCAGCAGCGGGCCGTGCAGATAGGTTCCGATCACGTTGTCCCGGTGCACGCCCTCGAGGCCGTCACGGCCGTTGTTGCCGTGGCCGCCCAGCACGCGGCCGAGTGGCAGCTCGCCCTTCTCGAGGTAGGTCCTGCCGCCGTGGTTCTCGAAGCCCGCGATCACGCGCGGCCCGCTGCCGAGATCCGCCTCGATGGCGCAGTTCCCGATCAGGCGCGGGCCCGGCTCGCGGATTGTGCGCAGGTTCACCAGCCCGACGCCGGGCAGCTCCTGGCCGGCGAGCTCGTACGAGTGGCCGAGCAGCTGGTAGCCGCCGCAGACGGCCAGCACGACCGCGCCGCGGCCCGCCGCCCGATGGAGGGCATCGCGCTTGGTGCGCTCCATGTCGTGCGCGACCGCGACCTGGTCGCGGTCCTGGCCGCCGCCGATGTAGACGAGGTCGTGCGCGTCGGGGTCGAAGCTCTCGCCGAGGCTCGACGCGGCGTGCTCGAAGCCGAGCCCTCGCCACTCGCAGCGCGCGCGCAGCACCGCGATGTTGCCGCGGTCCGCGTAGATGTTCATCAGCTCGGGATAGAGCGACAGGACCCTCAGCGCCGGCATACCACCACCGTGCTCCCGAAGTGGTCGAGCGTCTCCGGGATCTCCCGACGCCCCACCGGCTCGAGCGCCGCGGCGCGAGCCTCCGCCTCGAACCGGTCGGCGCTCACGAAGTCGAACGCGATCGTGGTCATCGTCTCCTCGATCTCGCCGCCGGGCGACACGGCCTGGCGGCGGCGTTCGACCCTGAGGCCGTCGTCGTCCGCGGCGAGGGAGACGGGCTGGCTCGAGAACACCCAGCCGTCACGCTCCAGCATGTCGGGGAGCGGGGGAGAGGCGGTCTCGTCCAGGATCACCTCGCGCAGGTCGGTGAGCGCAGCGGCGAATGTCCCTCCGGGGATCAGATGGGCGTGCACGCGCTCCAGCATGGCAACCCGGCCGTCGTGACCGCCGAGTATCTGGGTGAGCTGCATCGGCGCCAGCACGAGGGCGAACATGCGGCCGAGCGCGAAGGAGCGGGCGTCCGCCTCGACCGTCTCCACTTGGGGCGCGCGCTCCGCCAGCACGGCAAGCAGCTCGGGGTCGGCGTCCAGCGCCACGATCTCGTGCCCCCTCGCCGCGAGGTCGGCGGCCACGCGACCGGTGCCGGACCCGAGGTCGAGTACGGGGCCGTGCGCGGAGTCCGCCAGCTCGCGCCACAGAAAGAGGTCCGCTTCGTAGGAGCCGTTCTCGACGTCGTGCCATGCCACGGACGTGCTCGTCACTCGGACCACCTCTTCGCGAGGCCGCGGTCGGCGAGCAGGTCGCGCAGCTCGAGCAACGCCGTGTAGGTCGGGAGCGCGTAGACGTGCTCGCCGGCGGCGTTCGCCACGGCGGCGTCGAGCGAGCGCCCGAGGTCGCGGTCCACCGTGAGCTCCGCATCGATCCCGGCGTACTTCAGGCGCAGCGCCATCTCCTCCGCGCGCGTGCCGCTGCAGGTCACGCGCCGCACGTGGCCCGCGAGCACCTCGAAGTCGGCGTCCCAGATCCAGGAGACGTCGCGGCCGTCGGCGATGCGATCGTTGAGGGCCATCCAGAGGTCGAGCCGGCCGTCCTCGAGCGTGAGCGTCCTCAGCACCTCGTTCGCGCCGGCGGGGTTCTTGATCAGCAGGATCGAGACGCTGCGGCCGCCCACGGGGATGGTCTCCACGCGGCCGAAGGCGCCGCCGAAGCCCTCGAGCGCCTCCCGCACCGTCACCAGCGGGACGCCGAGCTCCAGCGCGGTTGCCGTCGCCGCAACCGCGTTGTAGACGTTGTAGAGCCCGGGAAGGGGCAGGCGGACCGCGAGGTCACCCCGCGGGGTGCGCAGCTCGACCCTCGACCCCTTCATGCCGTCGAGGACGACTCTGGTGGCGGCGATCTGCGGCTCGGGCCGCCGGCGGCCGCAGTTCGGGCAGCGGTAGCGGCCCATGTGGCCGAGGTAGATGGCGTCGTACTCGTACGCGTGGCCGCAGTTGCGGCAGTGCTTCGAGTCGGCGGCGTGCTGCATGCCTGGGAGCGCCTGGGAGTCGTCCTCGACTCCGAAGTACGTCACGCCGCTGCGCTCGCGGCCGAGGTCGGCGACCAGCGGGTCGTCCGCGTTCAGGACGAAGCGCGCACGGCCGTCGAGCTCGGCGGTGAGCTCAGCCCAGCGGTCGGCGAGCAGCTCGAGCTCGCCGTAGCGATCGAGCTGGTCGCGGAACAGGTTCGACAGCAGGAGCAGTCGCGGGTCCGTGTCGCGCGCGACCGCCGGCAGCCAGGCCTCGTCGACCTCGAACAGGCCGAGCTGGCCGCGCTCGCGGCCGGCGTCGAGGAGGGCCGTGGCCACGCCCCACGCCATGTTCGAGCCGGCGCGGTTGTGCACGACGGGCCGGCCGGCGCGTTCGAGCGCGGCGGCGATCATCGCGGCGGTGGTGGTCTTGCCGTTGGTGGCGGACACGAGCACGGACCCGTCGTCGAGCTCGGCCGACATGCGCGCGAGCGCGCCCGGCGAGACCTTGAGCAGCGCGCGGCCGGGCGCGGTCGTGCCGCCTGTGCGACCGAGGCGGCGGCTGGCGGCCCGCGCGAGGCGGGCGAGGGCTCGGGCGATCTGGAACATCAGGACGGTGTGATGACGCGCAGGCAGCGACGCTCGACCCGCATGATGGCGGGCGTGGCGCCGATCGGGTCACCGTCGGCATAGATGACGAACGGGCGGTCCGAGCTGACCTCGATCACCTCGCCGCGTAGGAACTTCACGTACGGCAGGTCCAGGTGCCTCCCCTTGAAGACCTTGGGCAGGTCGCGCAGGAAGCGGAGCTTGCCGATCTGCTCGCAGACGATGACGTCCAGCATGCCGTCGTCGAGCTCGGCCATCGGGAGGATGAACATGCCGCCGCCGTAGACCTTGGAGTTTCCGACCGCGACGGTGTAGCCGGTGAACGCGTGGCGCTCGCCGTCGACCGTGACGGTGAAGCCGGCCGGCTTCCACGCTGCGAGGGCGCGCAGCGCGGCGTAGATGTACACCGCGTCGCCCTTGACGAGCTTCGCCTCGTTGGCGATCCGGTTCGCGTCGGAGTCGAAGCCGAAGCTGGCGATCCCCATGTAGGGCGTGCCTTCGACGCTCGCCACGTCGAGCAGGCGCTCCTCTCCCTCCACGGCCAGACGGGCCGCCTCGCCCGGGTCGGTGGGGATGCCGAGCACGCGCGCGAAGTCGTTGCCGCGGCCGGCGGGGACGATCGCCAGCGCGGCGTCGGTGCCCTTCAGGGCGCCTGCGAGCGGGCGGAGCAACCCGTCGCCGCCGAGGGCGACGACCGTCTCGCCCTGGGCGGCCGCGTTCAGGGCCTCCTGGTGTGCGTGGTCGATGCTGCGCGTGGTGACCGTGCGGTGCCGGGCGCCGAGGCCGTCGAGGGTCGCGTGCACCGTCGGCAGCGCTTCGAGGGCGCGCCCCCCGGCCGAAGCAGGGTTCACGAGCAGCGCGAAGTTGCGGCTCACTCGGCGGCCGCCGCGGCCTTTGCGCGCTCTGCGGCGGCTGCGCCGCGCTCCGCTCCCCGGAGGTGCGGGGTGAGGTCGACCTTCTGGATCTGCGCGCGGGCCAGCAGCTCGTCGCCCAGCAGGCGCTCCGCATGCGGTTCCTCGAGGTCGTTGGGGTCCAGCGTCAGGAGCACGTCCTGCTGGACGCTGTGCCAGCCCGGCTCGTCGGTGACGCGCTCGGAGGCGACCATGAGCTGCCCGGGCCGCGCCAGCCAGTGGAGGTCGAACAGGCCGAGCCGGTAGGCGAACAGCCTCTCGCCGTCGCTGAAGAGGATGTTCAGCCCCGAGAAGGGCGAGTGCTCGACCGCCCGGCGCATCGTCTCGCGGATGCAGGCGACGGGGTCGCCGTCGTCGAAGTCGTGCATCAGGAGGTTGAAGAGGTGCTCGGAGTCCGTGTCGCCCTCCGCGCGGCGCATGCCGGGCTGGAGCAGGCGCGGGTAGCGCAGGATCGTGCCGTTGTGACCGAGCGTGTAGCTGCCGAGGCAGAACGGGTGCGTGTTCTCGAGCGCGAGCTGCCCCATCGTCGCTCGCCGGACGT
>Ga0207706_10002398_pt1 | contig 18273 bp, 10 predicted proteins | sample KBSC53metaG_FD_184318 | JGI IMG/M metagenome (GOLD analysis project Ga0207706, IMG submission 184318) | Corn rhizosphere microbial communities from Kellogg Biological Station, Michigan, USA - KBS C5-3 metaG (SPAdes) (version 2) | ecosystem: Host-associated > Plants > Roots > Rhizosphere > Soil ... | reverse complement strand
CTTTAGCTGCAGTGTCAGTTCGTATTCCCTTTTGTATGTTAACATCTTTATTATTGTTTGAACATGAAAGCAAACAAGAAACCGTAAAAATTGAAAGTAATTGTTTAAGCATTAGGGTTGTCATTTTATAGTTGCTGCAACCTCAAAAATATGCGAAAGTTTCTATCCTCAACAATTTTTTAAAACCTACATCCACCACAATTCACCTTCGCGATAAAGATCGAATACGCATGCAGTGATGTTGAAAACAAAATGGAAGATAACACCGTACCAGAGTGTGTTGTATTTCCTTCGCAACGAACCGATGAAAATACCAAACGGCACAAGCCAGATAAGCGAAAAGAAATTAAGATGAATGGCAGCAAACGCAAAACCCGTAACCATTACAACGAGGCGCTCATCAAGAAATGTGTCGAGATAATTGTAAAGCACTCCGCGAAATGCAAGCTCTTCAAAAATTGCAGGCACAAACGCAATGGAATAAAACATTATCAGCACAGGGAAATTGTAGATCTTGTATCCTTCATACAAATTGATATTGGTGCCAAAGAAACTTATGTTGATCTCCGTGATAAAAATATTTACAACCGATGAGAAGACGATCGCGGCAACAATTACTCCAAGCAATGTAAGCCAGCTAAAGTTATTGAACCGGAGAACGGGTTTGAGTGATCTGAAATTTATTTTGGCAAAATAAACTGTAATGGAAGCAAGAAGAATTTCTATCCAGAATAATTGATCATAAGAGTTGAACCATGTAGTATATTTTACAGTAAGACAAACGAAAAGATAGATAACATAAAAGAAGAAAGCGGTTTGCAGGTTGCTGTTGTTGAAAATGCTTATCTGCTCGGCATCCGATCCGAGATAAGCTCCGCAGTTATGACAAAAGCGATGAAAAGGTTTCACCTTGTTGTCGCATTCCTCGCAAGTATACGTTTCTTGTGTTTCGTTCATTATACAATCTCAAGTTCTTCTTGTATGAGATCAAGTTTGTAGGCGCCTTGCACGCCTTTCAGCAAAAAATAAACAAGCACCATATTTATCAAAAGACTGTAAACACCAACTACCGTAGTGAATGCATTTACAAACTCTCCGAAAATAGAAATTGTGGAAAAAGTTATTACAAGAATAAAAGCGGTGATCAATGCAGTGAATGGTTTTATGTAGCTCCATCGTGCAAGCAAAAAGAATAATGCCGAGAATGTGCAGCTTGCCAAAACAAGAAAAGCACGGTTGGGTAATTCGCCAAATAAAAACCCGATACCGGTTAACAATAACACCGAAAGAATATACAACACCACACGCGCTGCCTGTACAGCCTTTTCACCTTTTCGCAATAGCTCTTTGCGTTGTTTCATTCTTACGTGGTACAACGCTGAGCTCTCTTTTTCTTTTACAGGATAACCGCAGTTGGTGCAAAAATTATTTAATGCTTCATTTACAAAGCGGCATCTTGAGCAAATGGAATGTTGCGCATCCGCATGTTTCACTTTTGGCAAAACTTTGTTGATGTCTATATTTCTTTTGCTAAGAAACATTATGGGTTGCGGCTGTTCCATTGATTGCAACATAAGAAATATTCAGCAATCTTGTTAAAGCGAAATGTTGCATTATTTCAAAGGCATGTCACGTTTAAGCATATTGTCCCTGTTTGCAATTGCCCACGCGGTGTAGAAGACGAGCTTCACACGTTTTGCCATCAGATCAAAATTGATCTTGTCAACCGTATCGGTTGGTTTGTGATAATCTGCGTGTGTTCCGTTGAAATAAAAAATGATGGGTATGCCATGTTTTGCGAAGTTGTAATGATCGGAGCGGTAATAAAAACGGTTTGGATCTTTGAGGTCGTTGTATTTGCGGTCGAGTTCAAGATGCGTGAATTTATTATTGATGCTGTCAGTGATCGGCTGAAGATCGCTGCTTAATTTATCTTCACCGATTGTATAAACATAGTTAGTAGAGTCGCCATATTTTCTTTCCGGATCAATTCTTCCAACCATATCAATGTTCAGATCAACAGAAGTGCTGTCTAAAGAAAACACCGGATGTGACGTGTAATAATCACTTCCCCATAAACCTTTTTCTTCACCCGATACTGTCATAAACACCATTGTTCTTCGCGGAGCAAATCCTTTCTCTTTTGCTTTTACAAAAGTTTCAGCGATCTCTAAAACACTTGTGGTGCCCGAGCCATCATCATCTGCGCCATAATAAATAACAGAATCTTTTTTACCAAGATGATCGTAATGACCTGTTACAAAAACGTATTCATCTTTTTTATCCGTGCCGGGCAAAACACCGATCACATTGCTGCTTTCCATATTTTGGGTGATCGCATTTACCTGGAAAGAAAAATTGCATGAATAATTTCCCGGAGCAATATTTTTTACATCGCTGAAAGTATTCAGCGGCTTTGCAAAAATCAAAGAAGCAACCTGCGGAGTGAGATACAGTACCGGAATGTTCTTTCTTGAACTTTCCTTCACATACATGTTGCCTTTTGTGATTTTTGGAAGCGTACTTATATTTTTTGAAATAATAATTATTCCCTGCACATCTGCCTTTCGTGCGTTGAATAATTTTTGGTAAGAAGAAGCAGGGTTTCTGTAAGGATATTGAACGGTTGATTTATCCGCATCCGCTTCATTACCTTCTGCAAAAACGATCCATTTATTTTTTACATCTGCATTTTTAAAATCATCATGCAAAGAATCAGTAATACCAAAACCAATAAAAACAACACTTGTGTCTTTAAAGCTGCTGTTGATCGCGGTTGCTGCACTTATGTTGTAGTCTTGTGTTTCATGCAATTCAGAGCCGTTTATTTTTAAAGATGTACTTAAAACAGAATCTCGGTAAACAGGGAAATTCAATTGATAGCCATTTGACGTTCCCGGCTGCAATCCAAGTTGTTTAAAAAAATTTTCGATGTAAGCCGCAGCTTTTTTCTGTCCCGGCATTGCAGTTTCGCGACCTTCCATTTGAGCGCTTGCAATAATGCTTAATTTAGATTTCAGATCATCAGGAGTAATTGTTGATGCGATTTTTGTTAGCTGTTTTGTGTTTTGTGCAAAGGTTGTAACAGAAATAATTGTTGTAAATACAACAAGGATTTTTTTCATGCGCTATTTTATTTTTTATGTACCGAACTTTTGTTCTTGTATTAAGCTTTTGTTGCGTCGCACTCTTCATCATTCACATCTTTAATCATCACCTCTGACTCTTACATACAAACCATTTTACTCACTCTTCTTTCATGACGTCCGCCTTCAAATGCAGTAGTCATAAAGGTTTCGATCATTTCAAAAGCGAGTGGCAAAGTAATAAATCTTGCAGGTAAACAAATAATATTCGCGTTGTTATGCAGGCGTACAAGTTTCGCCACTTCATTTTCCCAACACAATCCTGCACGTATCTGTTGATGTTTGTTTGCAGTTATCGCCACACCGTTTGCAGAACCGCAAAGCAAAATGCCAAACGCGGCATCACCGCTTGCAACAAAAGAAGCAACAGGATGAGCGAAGTCAGGATAATCAACGGAATCAGGCGAAGAAGCTCCAAAATCTTTTACAGTGAAGCCATTATTTAACAACCATTGTTTGATTGATTCTTTATATTCAAACCCTGCGTGATCACAGCCGACAGCAATCGGTTTATTGAGATCAAATGTTGTATTCATTGTTTTTAGTTTTTGGTAGAGAGTTGACAATAATTTTTATCGGGTTTCATTAAAACTAAAATACATTTAATATTTAAAGACTAACTTTTATTATATCCACAGTTTGTTCTGCAGTTAAAAAAATTTTTGCTTGCAATTTGGTTTATGTATGGAATGTTATCACAGTGACGGAAAAATTCGGTGTGAATTTCAAAAGCCGCAACGGCCTAAAAAGTGTTCTTTGATTGTTTGAGTTATATTTATAAAGTGGAGCTGAGGGGAATCGAACCCCTGTCCAAACACCATTACCATAAGCTTTCTACATGCTTAGTTCATTATTGCTTGTCGGCATGTAACAGGAAACGAACAAACCAATTACACGCTTAGCTGAATAATCTTTTGCAGCAGTCACAGCCTTCTGCTGCAGCATTCTGTTTTCAGTTTGAGTCGGCGGCGGAGCCTGGTAACAGAACAACCTGCTCAACGCTGCCCAAATGACTACGCTAATTCCTGATTAGGCAGCCATAGCGAAAGATGTTTCGCCATTTGATTGTCGAATATTCAGATTAAAGTGCTAATTATACAACGCACTGCATGCTTACACCTACCATAATCTGTGCTGTCAAAACCTGTACAGCCCCAATCAATTTACGATTGATGATTTTAGATTTACGATTTATGTTTTGACTCAAAGAACTTTTAAGAGAACAGCAAATTTACGAAACAAACTTCTTACAATTTTATTAAAACTGTTCCGTAGCTTCATTCATTATGTCTTATAAAAATGATCCTTCATCTTATTATGATAAAAGAATTATTGAACTACAGCAAGCGCTTGAAAAACTTAACCGCAAGAGCACTGCCATTGGTTGGTTACGTTTCTTAATTGTTCTATTCACCGTGGCTTTCGTTTGTGCAACATGGCATTCTTCTACCTGGATCATTTTAATTGCTGCAACCGCAGGCATATCTTGCTTCTTGTTTGTGGTTTCAAAAGACACAGATAACAAAGAACAAATTGATAATACAAAAGCGCTTTTGGAGATCAACAAAAAAGAAGTGGATCATCTCAATCATTTGTTTCAGCACGCATATGATGGCACGGACCTTCAACCCGCGCATCACGTATATGCGGAAGATCTTGATCTCTTTGGCGAATCTTCGCTTTATCAATATTTAAATCGCTGTTATTCAGAACAAGCTAAAACGCTTTTAGCAGACCGGTTGCTGCACCCTTTAACAAAAGAAAATATTCTGATGCAACAAGCAGCAGCAAAAGAGTTATCAGCAAAAACAGAATGGCGGCAACAATTGCAGACATTTAGTTATCTGCAACAGATAAGCATTAATACTGAAAGAAGAATAAAAGAATGGCTGAAAGATGATGAGAAAAATTTCACTGCTCCTTATTGGAAAACGCTTTTATATGTTTATCCTTTTATCACTCTTGGAACTGTTTTTTTGTATGTATCAAATTTTATATCTCTTTCTGCCCTTTTATTGCTGATTGTTTTGTTTTATTTAGTCTCACTTTCATTCAGCAAAAAAATCACCCTTGTTTATGACCTGCTATCAAGAATTGTTGCTGAAATAAATTCTCTGTACAAACAATTGAACTGGTTTGAAAAAGAAAACTTCCAAAGTAAATTTTTAGTACAACTTCAACAAAGTATAAAAACAAATTTATCAATTAAAGCAACTTCAGAAATTCAAACGCTTGCTAATATTTTGAATCGATTTGATGTTCGCTTAAATGTTCTCGCATTTTTGTTTTTGAATACTTTTTTATTATGGGATCTATGGCAGTTGATGGCGTTGAAAAAATGGAAACAACAGAACAAATCCATCGCGCCGTTTTGGTTCACTGCAATCGCACAAATAGAAGTTGCTGCCACGCTTGGAACGTTAGCGTTTAATCATCCCTCTTGGTATTATCCTGAAATTTCAGACCCGCATTTTACGCTTTCAGGGAATGAGATCGGTCATCCGCTGATTCCTGCAAAACAAAGAGTTGACAATACTTTCAGCATTGATGGCACAGGCAAGATCGCTTTAGTAACAGGTTCAAATATGGCTGGCAAAAGCACTTTTCTAAGGAGTGTAGGAATTAATATGGTGTTAGCTTATGCAGGATCACCTGTATGTGCTGAAAATTTTATTGTTTCCGTTTCAAACCTCATGACAAGCATGCGCATCTCAGATAATCTTGCTGAAAACACTTCAACTTTTTATGCAGAACTAGAAAAATTGAAAACGATCATCGAAGCAGTTGATAAAAAAGAAAAAGTTTTTATTCTGCTTGATGAAATATTAAGAGGAACAAATTCACTCGACAGGCACACCGGCTCTAAAGCACTGATCAAACAATTGATAAGAGAAAAAGCAGTTGCGGTGATCGCAACACATGATATTGAACTGGCGCAACTTGAACAAGAATTTCCTTCTGCTGTTTTAAATTATCATTTTGATGTGCAGGTAGCTAACGATGAACTATTCTTCGATTACAAACTCAAGCATGGAATATGCAAAAGCATGAATGCATCTATCCTTATGAAAAAAATAGGCATCCAATTGTGAGGGATGCCTTGCAAAAATCTATTTTAAAACTTATTTAAATATCCTCATAAAATCCAATCCCAAGGCGTACACCATCAATCCAAGCAGCAACACCATACCCGCCATTTGCGCATACTCCATAAATTTTTCACTCGGTTTTCTTTTCGTTATTATTTCAACGATAGTAAAGAGTGCATGACCGCCATCCAATGCAGGTATTGGTAAAATATTCATCAATGCAAGTACTAAAGAAAAGAATGCAGTCAAGCTCCAGAAATTTGGCCAGTCTATTTTTGAACCATACATATTTCCAATGCTTATCACACTTCCCAATGATTCACTTGTTTTTACTTCGCCACTGAAAATTAATTTCAGTTGCAGCCAATAAGATTCAAGCGTTTCAAAACATTTACGCAGACCTGCCGGGATCGATTCAAAAAAACCGTACTTAACTTCCTGATAAGGCAGCAATGTGGTTGGATCAACATTTGCGATGCCGATCATTCCCGTTTCAGGCACCCCCAAATTTGTATGCAAAGTGTCGTTATTGCGCAAATAAGTTATTGCAATGTTCTTTCCTTTATTTGGTTGAACCTGGTTTTTAAAATCATCAAAAAATGTTATCGGGTTTCCGTTTACATTTAAAATTTTATCACCCTTTTTCAATCCCGATCGTGCTGCAATTGATGTATCCAAAACTTCTCCGATCGATGGAAAAGGCATTCTCTCCGAAATAAAATTGATGTCTTTATAATGAATCAATTTTGATCTGAAGTCATCAGGAATTTGCAGAACAACATTCTGTCCATTTCTGTTTACTTCAATTGTCTTCGCTTTATGCAAGATCACCTGCAACGGAATGGTTCTGAATTTCTCAACATATTTTCCATCTACACTTTCAATCTTATCTCCTGTTCGCAATCCAACACTTTGTGCAAGCGAATCGGCAACTATTCCATAAGTCATTTTATTTGTTGGTAAATATTCTTCGCCCCAATGCCACAGCATCATTGCGTAAATAAAAAATCCAAGCAAAAGGTTTACCACAACGCCCGCCACCATAATTATCAATCGCTGCCAAGCCGGTTTGCTGCGAAATTCATATGGCTGCGGGGGCTGTTTCATTTGTTCTTTGTCCATGCTTTCGTCGATCATGCCCGCAATTTTCACATAGCCACCAAAAGGAATCCAGCCAATGCCGTACTCAGTTTCACCAATTTTTTTCTTCCATAAACTAAACCACGGATTAAAGAACAGATAAAATTTTTCAACTCTGCATTTGAACCAACGCGCCGTAAGGTAGTGCCCAAGCTCGTGAAGCGTAACGATGATAGAAAACGAAAGAATAAATTGTAATGTTTTTGCGCCTACACTACTCCAATCTATTGCTAATAACGTCATATAATGTGTTCAGGAATTTTTGTTTGAATATTTATGAGCCCGACTTTTATTTAATTATTAAGCTTCCGTTGCGTCGCATTTTTCCGATTTTATCGGAATCCCGCTTTGCGGGACTTGTACACTTTGAACTTTGCTGAGCAGAATTCCTGAACGCACAAGTGAGTGACACAACAGGCGATGATAAGCGATAAAAAGCAGGTGCAATAATAATGTATTCGTTGTTAATACAAATACATAATACACGTACTTACATCTGAATCATTGAGGCGGCAAAGTTACGCGCCTCGCCATCGCTGTCAAAGTATTCTTCGAGTGTAGGATTTTGAATGAATGATATTTTATTCATTGTGCGTTCTACCATTTCAGTGATATCGAGAAAGCCAATGCGGTTACGCAAAAATGCAAACACGGCAATTTCATTTGCTGCGTTTAATATGCAGGGCAGGTTGCCACCTCTGCACAATGCTTCTTCAGCAAGCACAAGATTGCGAAAAGTTTTTACATCAGGTTCTTCAAAAGTTAATGTATTTGGTCTCCTGAAATCATACCGTGGAAACTGGCTGCTTATGCGCTGCGGAAACGATAAAGCATATTGAATAGGTAGCTTCATATCAGGTAAACCCATTTGCGCTTTTATGCTTCCATCTTCAAATTGCACCATGCTGTGAATAATGCTTTGGGGATGAATGATCACCTGTATTTGCTCAGGTTTCAGGTTAAAAAGCCAGCGGGCTTCTATCATCTCAAGCCCTTTGTTCATCAGGGTCGCAGAATCTATTGTGATCTTTGCTCCCATCGCCCAATTCGGATGCTGCAGCGCATGATCTCGTTTTACGTTTACAAGATAATTTGGTTTTTTACCAAGAAAAGGTCCGCCGCTCGCAGTAAGAATTATTTTTTCGATAGGATTTCTTGCTTCACCCACCAGGCATTGAAAAATTGCCGAATGCTCACTATCAACAGGAATAACCGGCGCCTTATTTTCAGATGATGTGCGCATTACTATATCACCCGCAACAACGAGTGTTTCTTTGTTAGCCAGTGCAACAGTTTTTCCGTTTTGCAATGCACGCAGAGTGGGCTTCAGTCCTGCAAATCCAACAATAGCAGCAACCATTACATCATAAATATCGAGTGACGCAGCTTCCTCAAGTGCATCTTCGCCTGTAAAAACTTTTGCCTGTGTATTGGCAAGCGCATCTTTCACCCTGTCATATTTCTTTTCATCGGCAACCACCACAATATTGGGTTTAAACTGTAACGATTGCTTTATTAATAATTCATCATTGGTGTGTGCCGTAAGAATTTCAACAGAGAATTGATCAGGATGCGCAGCGATTACTTCGAGCGCCTGGCGGCCAATAGAACCTGTGGAACCAAATATTGCAATTCGTTTTTGTTGCGTCATTAGATTATCGTTAGAATACTCGCAAAGATGGATAAAGATAAGAGAATTATAAAACCTTCAGCACAGATAAAAATTTCATTAAAATATCATTTTTGAATCGCTGAATCCGGGTTACAATAGACATAGATGAACACTATAATTTTTTATGAATTGAAACTTCAGGCTGAATAGAGTTTCAAAAAGCAGAAGTGAGTGACACAACGAATGGTTAATAGAAGCAATACAGATGGTTACCAAAAAATTAAATAGCAGGTTGTTCTTCATGTTCTTTGTGCGTTGCCTTTTGATCATGTTCCTTTATTAATTCAACCAGATACTGATGTTTCAGATGTTCATATAAAGAATGTTTGTCGATTAATAAAGCGGCAAGGCTTGAAGCCATTCCCGCAAGCATGAGATGAAAAATTACACTGTGCCTGTCAGTCATTTCGAGTACAAGAATTGCAGAAGTGAAGGGCGTTCTTGTAACCCCGGTAAGAAAGCTTACCATGCCGCAAAGAATAAGCAAATTTGTGTCGGTATCAGAAAGGTGCAACCATGAAGAAATCAATGAACCGATGCTGGCTCCTGCACCGAGTGCCGGGGCAAATACTCCTCCTGCACTACCTGTTGTAAAGGAAAGTACCTGGTCAATAATTCGAATAAACGGAATATACCAGGCGACATACTTATCAGAGGTGAACAGTGTCGTTGTCATTATTTCTTTTCCGGAACCAAAGGCTCTTTCATTAACAAAGAATGCAAGCGAAGCAACGATGAGTGCGGAGATAATTACAAAAATATATTGGTGAATGCCTTTTTTAAAAGTTGTTTTCCATTGTAAAATCGCAAGCATAAGTTTTGCCATAGCGCTTCCGGCAACACCACAAATAATTGCCACAAGAATAACAGAAAAAAATATCCAGGAAGAAATATTATTTACATTGGGATAGCCGATATAAAGATAAGGCCCGAGTAATCCCTGCGCGGTTAAACCGGCAATGATAACTGCTGTAAAAAGCGCAGTTTTAAAAAAGCTGATATGTGTTTTGGTTAATTCTTCCACAGCAAAAACTACCCCGCCCAACGGCGTATTGAAGGCGGCGGCTAAACCTGCAGCGGCGCCGGCTTTTATCATGTTGCTCTTTGAAATCTTTGGCCACCACGGAGGAAGAAGTTGATTTATTTTTCTAAAGATTGAACCGGCTATTTGAATAGTTGGACCTTCACGTCCAATTACTCCTCCGCCGAAAATCATCAAAAGTGTAGAGATAATTTTTACAATAATGATGCGAAGACTTAGTAGTTTATCTACAAGTAAATTATACTTTGGCGTTGCTAATTCTATTGCAGCCATCACCTGCGGTATACCACTGCCACGTGAATATGGAGAAATTACTTTTACAAGACGCCATGCAAGAATAAAACATAGGGGAGTTATAAAGAAAAATATCCAGCCGTAATGCTGGAAAACATGCGATCTGAGCGATTCCAGCAAAGTAAAAAGCTTTGTATATAATACCGCAAAAAGACCTGTAAGCAGGGATGCGACCCAAAAAGGAATGGCTTGTAATAAATTTATTTTCAGTTTCTCATTATGTATCCTGTCAAACGCTTTTTTGAAAACGGCTCTGATTTTTACAACAATGTTTTTCATTACGGCTATTTATTCTTTTTATTGATCTTAAGCCTGCGCAGGGAAGCGAATGATGCAAAGATAAGCGTGTTGCTTGCTGCAGGACGAAGCGTAGAATAAATAAAAGATATATACCAGCTCTCTCAAAATGATATATTCTAAAAAGTTCCATTGCAAAATAAAAAAGTCATACATTCTTTTTTCTCTGAAAAAAATTATACATTTAAATCGAAAAGAGTTTAGCTTCTCTTCTTTATTAGCATAACTTTCAAGGATTGTACCCGCTGTAAAGTGTTGTTATGATTATCTAAAATATCCTATTAAAAACAGTGTTTGTGTTTTTATCAAAAAACAGTGAGCCAGGTACGTTTTCAAAAATTTAATTCAACTCTATTTTGGGAAAGTGAAAATGGAAAGATCTTTTGCCGTGCTTTTTAAGTATGTGTAAAATAAAAACTGTTTCACAATAAAATATTTTCATTTGAAAATGTGATACTATGCCCAGGTTGGATACAGAGCTGCAATTACTGCTGGAGCGTAAAGCTTACTATGAAAAGAATACCGAAGAAGCAAGGCGTTCGCCATCTTCCGTTCCTGATCCGAAAGAGGTGCTTAATATCTCCGTGAAGTTTAAGGGCAATATTGATCAATTAAAAGAGACGGGATTTCAACCGGGAAGCGTAATTGGTGAAATAGCATTTGGTATAATAACACTCGAGAATTTGGAAAAATTAGTTGCCAATCCGGATGTACTGACTATTGAAAAACAACGCCGCAAAACTATTCATCTTAAAGACAGTATTCCTGACATACATGCCGACCAGGTTTGGAGTCGTTCAGGTGATACTTTTTCCAACATAACAGGTAAAGATGTTATTGTAGGAATTGTTGATACCGGTATCAATTTCAGGCATGAGAGCTTTCAACACCCTGATGGCACATCACGTATTTTAAGAATTTGGGATCAAACTTTAACTGCTGCCGGCGCCGAAACTGCACCCGCTGCAATAACCGACGCAGCAATAGGAAGCGTTCCTCTTGGTTATGGAGTAGAATATAACCAGGCTCAAATAAATGGTACACTTCAAAACGCAAATTTACCTGTAACGGTAAGGCATGAAGATAAGAATGGTCATGGTACGCATGTGGCGGGCATTTCCGCAGGCAATGGAAGACAGGGAGGAAATTGTCATGGAGGTTATACTTATATTGGTGCTGCCCCGGAAGCAGATATAATTATGGTGCGATTGTGGGGATTAACTACCGGTGATACCAATGCGCCTTCCACCACTACCGGAACAATGATTGATGCGATTAGTTACATTTTAAATACCGCAAAACATATCATCAATAAACCTGTTGTCATCAATCTCAGTCTGGGCACATATACTGAAAAAATGGACGGTTCATCCAATGAATGCCAAACGATGAACAGCCTGCTGACGAATGCCGCAAACGATGAAGGTTTTGCTATCGTTTTTGCCGCAGGAAATGAAGCAGACAGTAATTTTCATGCTAAAGCTACTGTTCCCGCAGGTCCTACAGCGACATTAGGTATTCGTTTCAAAATTTTGCCCGGCGATTCAAAAGATAGATATATCGCGATTGTATATAGCGGTTCTAATTTAAGAGTGAGGGTTACTTCACCTGTCAGTGGTGCTCCCGGTGTTGTGGGATGGGTGGCATCGGGTGCATCTGCGACCAGCAATACCGCTAACGGTACTGGTGGACCTTCGGTAACAATAACAAATGGCGCTAATTCCATTACAATCGGAGTGCTTCATGCAACCGGTATCAATGTTGCCGGAGATTGGAAAATAGAATTACAGGACACGGGATCAACAAGCACAGCCATCAACGCGTTTTGTTTATACGGAAGTTCGCATGATTCAAAATCCCACTTCTTTCTTGACAGCACCACTGTTCAAACTACTCTGTCTGAAGAATCTACTGCTGCAGAAGTAATCACTGTTGGTGCGTACCAGGTTTCTGATGGACAACTTGCAAGTTTTTCCGGGAGAGGTCTCACACTTGACCTACGGTTAAAACCTGAAATCACAGCGCCGGGAGTATCAATCGAATCTGCAGGTATAGACAGTGATCTATCCTGCAAAAATTGTTGCTGCGATTGTTGCCATGATTATTATGTAAATAAAAGCGGAACAAGTATGGCAGCGCCGCATATCACCGGCGTTGTAGCATTAATGCTTCAGAAAAATCCGAACCTGACTCACATCAATATTTTAGATAAACTTTCAAGCAAAGCCCGTCCCAAACCCGGTGGCAGTACTGTAGATGAGGATATGGGATGGGGCGCAGGCAAGGTAGATGCAAAAGCAACAGTTGATGATATTGCAGGAGGAGGCGGAGGTGTTAGTGGTCCGCATGCTCCATTTTATAAACCTTCTTATCAGAAGGAAAGAGTTTACAAAGAAGATAATTTATTTGAACATTTTCGCAGAAGCAAGCGAAGCCCTGAACTGATTGCTTTATTCCGTAAATATTTTCATGAAATAAGAATACTCATCAATACCAACAAAAGAGTGGCAACCGTATGGCACAGAAGCAAAGGTCCGTTGTGGATTCGTGCTGCCATCCGCGCTGCGTCTTCGCCTGAATTACCAATTCCTTTCAAGATAGATGGATTTTCCCTGCAGGAAGGAATGGCACGAATGCTTGACATACTAAAACGGTATGGCTCATCAATGTTGATAAATGATCTTAATAAATACGAGGACGAATTGATGCTGATAAAAGAAGGAATGAATGTGTATCAGCTTATGAATGTTTTTACTGAACCTGTGATGTGTCCGCAATGAGGTTTGGAGCATCCGCAATGGGGTTTGGACGGTTCGCAATGAGGTTTGGACGGTTCGCAATGAGGTTTGGAGAGTCCGCAATGGGGTTTGGAGCTTCCGCAATGAAGTTTGGACGGTTCGCAATGAGGTTTGGACGGTTCGCAATGAGGTTTGGAGCTTCCGCAATGAGGTTTCGACGGTTCGCAATGAGGTTTGGAGCTTCCGCAATGAAACTGAAAGGCAGGACTTAAATCATCTTAAATGCCCTTGAAGCTTAATGGCACAATGGGTTATTTATACATTTAACTACTTAAGTTACTAATATGCCAACCGCAGCCGGAACACTGGAATCGCTTGCACTGGAATTGGGCAAAGCCTTGCATCCATTAAAAGATCTGATGCGACCTGATATTTTTGTGCGGCTTGGAACAGAACTTCCTTCAGCTATTGCCGGCAGCGCCGGAATAAACAATAAGATTACTGCTGCTGCTAATAAAGCCTCTGATCTTGAACCGAAAATACAAGCGCTTGCAGCAGCTATAGCCGCAGAAAATGTAGCAACAATTATTAGTACCGGTATTGATTTGATTGGCACTGTGGCAGAACTTATCGCAAATCTCAAAGATTTAGGTGATACTGTGCATTCAGAAGCAAACAGTCTTCCTCCTGCAGACAGGGCAGCCATTCAGGACCTGGCAGGAAAATTAGCAGTGCGAATACTCGAATATTCCGGTGTTGGTTATCTTGATGAAAAGATGCCTGCACTTACCACTTCACTCAACCTTATCGGGCTGATTGATAAGGAGACTGTTACTCCTCCTGAACTTGAAGTATTAAACCTTCCAAAAGATATTATTCCGAGACGTTTCAATCTAGATCGGTTGCCTGATCTGCTAAACAAACCTGATCAATATCTTCAGCAGATCTTTCAATGGGGCAGCCCAGGTTTTGATGGAAAGATATTGCTGCAAAAAATACAGGCGTTAATACAAGGAATTGGACTGCCGGCAGAAATTTATACCGTTGGCGGACAACCACCGGTTCTTGAAGCATACGTTTTCAATTTAGAAGTAGATAACAGTGTAAATCCCCCGGGACTGAAATTAGAGTTTAACCTGCCGGGCAGCACAGACTTTGATAAAACCATTAATTTTTCTGATCTCTGGAAAGGCACAGTGCATGTTCATGCTGCTTTTGCTGCGGGTTTAACCGGCACATTAAGACCACCCTTTAACCTCAATATAAAACCACCAAGCGGCAATATCACGCTTGAAACATTGCTCGGAATAAAGGCAGAAAAAACTCCTGATGATCCTATCATCATATTAGGCGCTGCGGGAGGAACAAGACTGCAAGCTAAAAGCATCGGAGGAAGTATTGGAGCCAATGTTAACGGGGACACTTCCGGGGTTGATGTTAATCCTTCTATACAAGTCAGTATTGAAGAAGGAAAACTTGTTATTGATTTTTCACAAGGCGATGGCTTTATTCAAAAAATACTTTCGGGGGTTCATGTAGAGGCGGATTTCAGTCTGCTTGCTAACTGGGATCCCAAAAACGGATTGCGTCTGCAAGGCAGCGGCGGCGTAGAGGTATTGATCCCACTACATATTGACCTCATTATAATCCAGGTTAAGGGTTTATATTTTTCTATCGGTTTTTCTACCGAAGCTCCACTCAAAATTGGATTGGCTGTACAGCTTGCCACAACACTTGGTCCGCTCAACGCCATTGTTGATCACATCGGCACGAACATCAATATCACCTTCCCTTCTAATGGTGCAGGACGATTAGGTCTTGCAGACCTCAACTTTGGTTTTGAACCGCCAAAAGGTGTAGGGTTATCCTTAGATACCGGTCCCATTAAAGGCGGTGGCTTTCTCTATCTTGATTTTGAAAAAGGAGAATATTTTGGTGCGCTGGAGCTAAGCTTTCAAGGTATCGTTGATTTGAAAGCCATTGGGATTATCAACACCAAAATGCCTGACGGTAGCAGCGGCTTTGCATTGCTGATATTGATCACCGCTGAATTCACTCCCATACAATTGGGTTTCGGTTTTACATTAAATGGAGTTGGCGGTTTACTCGGATTGAATCACAGCACGGATGTTACTGCTTTACAGATCGGTGTAAAAACAGGAGCGGTTAACAGTATTCTTTTTCCTGATGATATAGTGGCAAATATTACACGTATCATCAGTGATTTAAAGGCGATCTTCCCGGTAGTAGAAGGACATTTTGTTCTTGCTCCCATGGCAAAACTGGGATGGGGAGTACCTACATTAATTACACTTGAACTTGGCATTATCATAGATATTCCATCTCCTCAATTAATAATCCTCGGAGTATTAAAATGTATATTACCCACCGAAGATGCTGCGATCCTGAAATTGCAGGTAAATTTTGCGGGCGGAATTGATTTTACACAGGGCATTTGGTTCAATGCAAGTCTTTTCGATTCAAGACTATTGACCTTTACCCTTTCGGGCGATATGGCATTGCGCATTGGATGGGGTGATCAGCCAATGTTTATTATTTCAGTTGGAGGCTTTCATCCTGCCTTCCATGAAATACCACCTGATCTTACAGGCATGAATCGCTTGAGTATTTCATTATTGTCGGGCGATAATCCACGCATAACGATACAAACTTATTTTGCCATTACTTCTAATACCGTTCAATCTGGAGCAAGAGCAGAATTATATGCTGAAGCGGCGGGATTTAATGTGTATGGATTTTTGGGTTATGATCTCCTGGTGCAATTCAATCCATTCTATTTTATAGCCGATATATATGCCGGGCTTGCACTTCGTTCGGGTACAGATGAAATTGCCGGTATCAGTGTGCATTGTGAGCTCTCCGGTCCAACACCGTGGAATGCAAAAGGCGATGCAAGTCTTGAAATACTTTTCTTTTCTATTAGCGTTGGTTTTGATGTTACTTGGGGAGAAGATGAACCCTCGCAACCGGAGGATACGGAAAATATACTTGATCTCATTTCAAAGGCGCTGAATGATGATCGTAACTGGCGTGCTGAACTCCCACCCAATACTTCTACAAATGTTACGATAAAGAAAATAGATCTTCCACCAGACCAGATTGTCATTCATCCTTTCACATTGCTTTCGGTAAGTCAGAAAGTGGTGCCGCTTGAAATGGAGATCAATAAATTCGGCAATAAAAAACCCGCAGCCGATACAATATTTCATCTTGCTAACGGCGATGCCACCCCACAATATGTAACAGAAGAATTTGCCATAGCCAACTTTATAAAATTGAGTGACAGTGAAAAACTTTCACGCAAGTCATTTGCAAAAATGAAAAGTGGTTTGGAATTTCAAACCTCGAACGCAAGCGCGTACGGATTTAATATACACAAAGATGTAAACTATGAATTGAGCTATGTGCATCGTAAAAAGAACCTCATATTAAGAGTCGGTATTTTCCGCTTCTTAATTGATGCATTCAATGTATTTGTAAAAGGAAATGCCATCGCAAAAAGCACGTTGTCTGTCAGCAAAAAAATCACTACAAATGCACCTGCAAAAGTAGAAATCAAACAACCGGGTTATTCTGTAGTGAATGTGAGCGATATGCAATTACATACTGAAAATGCAATGGCAGCTTCAGAAGCTGAAGCTTATTATCTGCATGATACTTTCATCAAACAAAATCCTTCTTTAAAAAACCAGATACAGGTTGTTTCACAATTTGAACTGAATTGATATGAGCATAACTGTAGCAAAATATACTTTTAGTTCCTGGCTAAGGAATGGCATTGGCGGAAACGTTAATCAAACAGATAATCTGGCTGATGGCTCTCCGTCTGTAAAAGAACGTGCAACAGTTCCTGTTGATGTACAAATTAACGGGCAAAATATTCATAAAGATTTTTCTCTGCTTGGTCCTGGTGATATTATTGGCATCAATCCGCAAATGGTGGTACGCACAGAGCCGTTAAACTGGATCACTAATTTTGAACCGAACTATCTTCCATTCATTGAATTTTATGAAGAAGATTTTATCTGGCGCTATACACCGGCGAAAGCAAACGGCGACAAGCTTAGACCGTGGATAATATTGTTGGTATTAAAAGATTCAGAAAAAGAAGAAGAACGCGAATTTGTCTTCAATCAAAACAGATCGCCTTTGCCAACTGTGATTGTAAAATCAACAGATAACATTCCCCCTCTCACACAAACATGGGCATGGTCGCATGTGCATATCAATGAAGGTTATAATTCAACAACTGAATTTGAAGAATTTCTTCAGTCGCTTCATGACCTTAATAATCCGAATGCTGACAAGATCATTTGCCGCCTGATGAATCCCCGCAAATTGGAATCTAATCAAGGCTACCGCGCATTTGTAATACCAACCTTCGAGACAGGAAGGCTTGCAGGTTTACAACAAGATACAACCAACACTGATGCACAACAACCTTCATGGACAGATGGCGCTGCCAATATTGAATTCCCTGTCTATTACACCTGGTATTTCAGAACAGGCGAAAACGAGGATTTTGAATCGCTTGTAAAATTGCTTGAACCGAGGGTGATGGATAAAAGAATTGGCATTCGTGATATGGATGGTTCGCAGCCAGGTTTTGGAATGACTGTTGGAACAGATATTGGCTCTATACCTGATGCAGATAACCAGCAGATCATCGGTCTTGAAGGTGCTTTACAATCACCCACTACACACTCAAGACCGTTAACGATAGATACATCAAAACAATTTTTTTCACAACTGCAATCTATTTTGAATTTTCCTGCTGAATTACAAAAAGCAACAAACAATTCATCTGACCCTGTAGTAAGTCCGCCTATTTATG
>Ga0207706_10002397_pt1 | contig 18277 bp, 19 predicted proteins | sample KBSC53metaG_FD_184318 | JGI IMG/M metagenome (GOLD analysis project Ga0207706, IMG submission 184318) | Corn rhizosphere microbial communities from Kellogg Biological Station, Michigan, USA - KBS C5-3 metaG (SPAdes) (version 2) | ecosystem: Host-associated > Plants > Roots > Rhizosphere > Soil ... | reverse complement strand
CAGGGCGCTGCAGACGTCGGCGCAGACCTCGGCCGCCCGCTCGGGGTACAGCGGGCCCTCGGCGCGGATCACGTCCTTGAGGGTCCGGCCCTCCACGTACTCCATGACGATGAAGTGGGTGCCGTCCTCGGTGCCGGTGTCGTACACCCCGACGATGTTGGGGTGGCTGAGGCTGGCCGCGGCCTGGGCCTCGCGCTTGAACCGGATCAGGAAGCTCGGGTCGCGGGCGAACTGGGCCTGGAGCACCTTGATGGCCACCCGGCGGGCGAGCAGCCGGTCGCGGCCCTCGAACACCTCGGCCATGCCGCCGGCGCCGAGCAGGCGTCCCACCTCGTAGCGGTCGAGCAGCACGTGCGGAGTCGTCGCCATCAGTCGTCCTCGTCGCCGTTGTCGACGCATGCCTGGGGGTTCAGCTGGCGCCCGGACCGGCCGGCCGGGGGGTCCGAGAGGCCGCTGCGCGGGCGCCAGGCTAACAGCAGTGACGCCGTCCCGACGAGCGTGCCCGCCCCCATGCTGCCGGCGGCGAGCCGTTCTCCCAGCCGGTACCGCTCCCCGAGCAGGGCGATCATCATCCCCCTCCCATGTAGGCCTGCATGACCTGCCGGGCGATCGGGGCGGCGGTGCGGCCGCCGGTGGCCTCGCTGCCCGCGTTGCCGCCCTCCTCGACGATCACCGCGACCGCGATCTGGCGGTCGCCCGACCCGGTGAAGCCGATGAACCAGGCGTGCGGGGGCCTGCCCTGGGCGTGCTGGGCGGTGCCGGTCTTGCCGGCCACCTCGAGGCCGGGGATCTTGGCGTTGACCCCGGTCCCGTTCTCGACCACCTGGAGCATCATGTCCCTGAGGTCGCCGGCCACCTGGTCGGGGATCACCTGGCCGAAGTCCTCGCCCTCGAACCGCTTGACCACCGAGCCCTTGTCGGAGACGACCTGCCGGGCCACGAACGGCCCCATCCGCCGGCCGCCGTTGGCGATGGTCGCGGCCACCGTGGCCATCTGCAGGGGCGAGGCGCGGACGTCGCGCTGGCCGATGGCGCTCTGGGCGGTGGCAGGCACGTCCTGCTTCGGCGGGATCGAGCTGGTGGCCGCCGGCAGCTGGTAGGGGCTGGGCTGGTTGAAGCCGAACTTCTCGGCCTCGGCGGCCAGCTTCTCGCTGCCCAGCTTGACCCCGAGGCCGGCGAAGGTGGTGTTGCAGGAGATCTCCAGCGCCTCGGTCAGGGTCAGGGTGCCGCCGCCGCAGCTCGAGCCGCCGAAGTTGCGGATGTCGGCCGAGGTCTGGGGCACGTCGAAGACGTCCGGGGACGGCAGCTCGTCGCTCATGGAGACGCCGTTCTCCAGCGCCGCCGCGGCCGTGACCACCTTGAAGGTCGACCCGGGCGGGTACAGCGCCCCGGCGGCCCGGTTCAGCAGCGGGCCGTTCTTGTCGTTGATCAGGCGCTCCCAGTTGCGCCGGATCTGCTCGGGGTTGTGGCCGGACAGCTGGTTGGGGTCATAGCGGGGGAAGGTGGTCATGGCCAGGACCGCCCCGGTCTTCGGGTCGAGCGCCACCACCGCCCCCTTGCGCGCCCCGAGGGCGGCCTCGGCCGCCTCCTGGGTGGCCCGGTCCAGGGTCAGGACCAGCGTCCCGCCGGGGGTCTCGCGGGCGGTGAGCAGGTCGGTCACGTTCTGGCCGAACTGCTCGGGGGCCCGCCCGAGGAGGAACGAGTTGAACTCCTGCTCGGCCAGGGTGCGGCCGAAGACCAGCGAGTAGAAGCCGGTGACCATGCCGTAGCGCGGGCCCTGCGGGTACCGGCGGACGAACTCGAGGGGGTCGCCCCGCTGCTTGGAGCGGACCGAGGTGGCCACCTCGAACTTGTCGGCGAGCACGATCGGCCCCCGCTCGATCGAGTACTCCTTGATCAGCACCCGGGTGTTGCGGGAGTCGTTGGCCAGCCGGGGGGCCGCCAGCACCTGCCAGTACAGGGGGGCGGCGAGCAGGGCCATGAAACCGACCAGGACGACAACGGCCACCCGCCGGATCTGCCGGTTCATCGGACGACCGTCACCTCCCCGGTGTCGGCGGGGGCGGCCGGGCGCCCGGCCGGGGCCGGCGTGCCCTCGTCCGAGATCCGGCACAGCAGCGCGATCAGGGCGTAGTTGGCCAGCAGGCTGGAGCCGCCGAAGCTCACGAACGGCAGGGTGATGCCGGTGAGGGGGATCAGCCGGGTGACCCCGCCGACGATCACGAACACCTGGAGGGCGAAGCTGGTCACCAGCCCGACGGCCAGCAGCTTGCCGAAGTCGTCGGGGGCGGCCAGGGCGATCCGCAGCCCCCGGAACACCATCAGGAGGTACACCAGCAGCATGGCCGTGACCCCGAGCAGGCCGAGCTCCTCCCCGAAGGCGGCGAAGATGAAGTCGGTCGAGGCGAAGGGGATGAAGTCGGGCCGGCCCTGGTTCCAGCCCTGCCCGAGGATCCCCCCGGTGGCCAGGGCGAACAGCCCCTGGGCGAGCTGGAACCCGCGGTCGTTGTAGTACTGCCAGACGTCCAGCCAGGTCGCCACCCGGACCTGGACGTGGCCGAACAGGTTGTAGGCGATCACGGCGCCGCTGACGAACAGGGCGAGCCCGGCGGCGACGTACGAGAAGCGTCCCGTGGCCACGTACACCAGGATCACGAACACCCCGAAGAACAGCAGGCTGGAGCCGAGGTCCTTCTCGAAGAAGAGCACGAACAGGCTGGCCGCCCAGGCCAGCAGCAGGGGCATGAAGTACTTGATCTCGGGCAGCAGGAACGGCCCGGCCCGGTAGGTGGCGGTGGCCAGCAGCTCCTTGCGCTCGGCCAGGTAGGCGGCCAGGAACACCACCAGGGCGATCTTGGCCGCCTCGGCCGGCTGGCCGGAGAACGGGCCGATGCGCACCCACAGCCGGGCGCCGTTGATCTCCCGCCCGAGCACCGGCAGCACCGGCAGCATGAGCAGGACCACGCCCAGCAGCAGCCAGCTGTAGCGGTAGCGGTCGAGCAACCGGTGGTCGCGGACGACCAGGATCACGGCCACGAACACGGCCACCCCGAGCACCGTCCACAGGGCCTGGGCCGGCGCCTCGGGCCGGTAGTTGTCCTTGGCCGCCTCGGCGTAGTCGAGCCGGCGGACCATGACCAGGCCGAGGCCGTTGAGCAGGGCCGCCCCCGGGAGCAGGATCGGGTCGGCCTGGGGGGCCTTCCAGCGCAGCACCATGTGGGCGCCGAGGAACAGCCCGGCCAGGGTGGCGCCGTAGCCGGCGCTGCCCGACGGCACCTCGTTGTCGGCGGCCAGCCCGACGATCACGTACGCCCCGACCGACAGGATCAGGGCCAGGAGCAGCAGGGACAGCTCGACGTTGCGGCGGGACTCCACCGATCAGCCTCCCGGGGCCCGGGTGCTGGTGGTGGTCGCGGCCGCCGTGGTCGGCGTGGCCGTGGTCGCCGGCGCCCCGGTGCAGCCGTCGGGGCTGAACACCTGGGGGGCGCACAGGGCGATGCTGCGGGCGTCGGCCAGGTCGTCGGCCTGGACCCCGTCATCCAGCCGGGCGGCGTACCCGGGCGGCACCTGGGCCCGGGTGACCGGGCTGCGCTCGACCAGGCGCGAGAACCGGATCCCGGCCACGTTCCCGGGGACCCCCTGGAACACGGCCACGGTGTCGCCGTCGAACCCGACCCAGTAGCGGCTGAACAGGAAGCTGCGCCCGGCGACCAGGAGCACGGCAAGGGCCACGACCACGATCCCGGCGATCAGCACCCGCTGGAGACGGCGGTGCATGGCCAGCGAGCGGTCCTTGGCCGCCCGGGCGGCGCGCCCGCTGCCGGCCCGGCGGTCGCCGTCCAGCTCGGCGTCGCCCACCAGCGGCAGGGCCCCGGTGGCCGACCCGGCGGCCAGGTCGCCGGTGGTGTCGCCGCCGTCCTCCTCGGCCTCGGCCGTCGCGTCGTCGACGGCGTCGACCACGATCACGGTGATGTTGTCCGGGCCGCCCTGGTCGTTGGCGACCGTGACCAGCTCCCGGGCCGCCCGCTGGGCACTGCGCACCCGCAGCAGGACCTTGCGGATCTGGGCCGGCTCGACCACGTCCGAGAGGCCGTCCGAGCACAGCAGCAGCCGGTCGCCGACCTGGAGCTTGTAGGTGAACAGGTCGAACTCGACCTCGGGGTCGATCCCGAGGGCGCGGGTGATGACGCTGCGCTGGGGGTGACGCTCGGCGTCCTCGGGCGACAGCCGCCCGTCGTCGACCAGCTCCTGGACCAGCGAGTGGTCGACCGTGACCTGCGACAGCTCGCCCTGGCGGAGCAGGTAGCCGCGCGAGTCGCCGACGTTGGCCACGTGCACCATGTCGCCGTCCTCGAGCAGGGCGACCAGGGTGGTGCCCATGCCGTTCAGCTTGCGGTCGCTGGCCGCCATCTCCCGGATGCGCCGGTTGGCCCGCAGGATCGCCTGCTTGAGGTCGTCGGTGGCGTCGGTCTCGTTCGCCCACGGCCCCCGCCGGCCCAGGGCGGCCAGCTCCTCGATGGCGATGGCGCTGGCCACCTCGCCGGCGCTGTGGCCGCCCATGCCGTCGGCGACCGCGGCCACCGGCTTGGAGCTGAGGTAGCTGTCCTCGTTGTTCTTGCGCATCCGACCGACGTCGGTGGCGGCGGCGAATACCAGGCGCATCAGCGGCGCAGCTCCAGGGTGGCCTTGCCCATCTTGACCTCGTCCCCGGGGCCGATGGCGGTGGGCTGCTGCACCCGGGTCCGGTTCATGTAGGTGCCGTTGGTGGAGCCGAGGTCCTCCAGCCACCACGACCCGTCCCGCTGGTAGATGCGAGCGTGCACGTTGGACACGTACGTGTCGCGGATGGCGATGTCGCAGGTGGCGGCCCGCCCGACGGTCAGCGACTCCTTGAGCGGGACGGTGCGCCGGCCGCCCTCGTCGGTCACCACCAGCTCGCGTGGCAGGCGCCGGGCCGGCCGCCCCGGCCCGCCGGACCGTGGCACCGGGCGGGTGGGGGCCCGGGCCGGCCGGGCCCGGCGGCGCTCGGCCCTCGGCCCGAACACGTCCAGGGTCACCGCCCTGACGGCCCGAGCAACGAACAGGTACAGGATGACCAGGAAGGCGATCTTGACCAGGAGCAGGAAGATCGGCGGCATCAGCCCTCCCGCCGGAACTGGAGGGTCGAGCTGGCCAGCTTCAGCATGTCGCCGTTGGCCAGGCGGCGGCGCCGCACCGGCTGGCCGTTGACCTCGGTGCCGTTGGTCGAGCGGAGGTCCTCGACGATGAAGTCGTCGCCCTCGCGGACCACCCGGGCGTGGTTGCGGGACACGCCCGGGTCGGCCAGGGGGATGTCGGACTGCTCGGCCCGGCCGATCGAGATCTCGGCGGTGGCCAGCGGCCAGGTCCGGATCGGCTGGCCGCCCTGGACCAGCACCAGGCTGGCCGGGGCCTGCACCTTGGGCCGGGGGCGCTGGCCGGGGAGCATGGCGGTGTGGGGGCCGACCGGCTGGGCGGCGGCCGCGCCGGCCGGGCCGGCGGCGGCGTAGTCCCGCTCCTGCTCGTCGGCCTCGACCCGGCTCTCAAGGCGGAAGCGGCCCACCTCCAGGTCGTCGGCCGTCTCGAACTCGATCCGGGCCGGCCCCAGCATGGCCCAGTCGCGCTCCCGGGCCGTGTCCACGGCCAGGGCGGCCAGCTCCTGGCCGAGCGCCACCTCGTAGTCGGCGAAGCGCTCCCGGTCGCCGGGCGACAGCTGGTAGACGTACACGTTGGGCACGTACACCCGGTTCACCCCGACCGTGCGCCCGTCCTCCACCTCCCGGACCAGGCGCTTGCCCAGCTCGACGGGCTGCACCCCGGAGCGGAAGGCGCGCGCGAACAGCCCTTCCACCGCGCCCTCGAGGCGCCGCTCGAAGTCCCGCAAGATCCTCATCGTCCGAGCCCTCGGGCACTCCTTCCCTACTCAGCAACCACTCCGCGAACCGGCTCGCGGCAGTGTACCCACTCTAGTCGGTGACCAGCGGGTTCCTGGGCTCCGGTGGTCACGGCCGTGCTACAATCCGCCCTCGATTCCCCTGGGCGAGTGGCGGAATTGGCAGACGCGCAGGATTCAGGTTCCTGTGTCCGCAAGGACGTGGGGGTTCAAGTCCCCCTTCGCCCACACTCCACATGACCGGCCCCGAGACCCCCCGACCCGTCGTGCTGCGCGCCCCGCGGCTGCTCGACGGCACCGGCGCCCCGGCGGTTCCCGACGCCGCCCTGCTGCTGTCGGGCGGCCGCGTCGCCTACGCCGGGCCGGCCGCCGGCCTTCCCTCCGACGCCGGCCAGGCGCCGTCGCTCAACTTCCCCGGGACGACCCTGCTGCCCGGCCTGGTCGACGTCCACGTCCACCTGGTGGCCAGCGGCGGGCCCGACCTGGCCGCCGACGTGCCCAGGACCGAGGCCGAGCGGGCCCTGGCCGCCGTGGTCAACGCCCGCCGCCAGCTCGAGGCGGGCGTCACCCTGGTCCGCGACCTTGGCGCCCCCGGGGCCGAGGCGGTGCTGGTCGGGCGGGCCGTCGAGGCCGGCACGATCGCCGGGCCGCGGGTCCTGGCCTCCGGCCCGGCCGTGACCATGACCGGCGGCCACATCGCCTACATCGGCCGGGTCACCGACGGGGCCGACGCCATGCGGGCGGCCGTCCGGGCCAACCTGGCCCTGGGGGCCGGCTGCATCAAGGTGGTGGCCACCGGCGGGGTCCTGACCATGGGCATCGACCCCCGCGAGGCTTCCTACACCCAGCCGGAGCTGGAGGCCCTGGTCTCCGAGGCCCACCGGCTGGGGCTGACCGTGGCCGCCCACGCGATCGGCGAGGGCGGGGTGGTGGCGGCCCTGACGGCCGGGGTCGACTCGATCGAGCACGGCATGTTCCTTGATGACGCCAGCATCGAGCTGTTCGGTTCCACCGGGGCCCGCTACACGCCCACCTTCTCGGCCCCGCACGGGATCCTCGGCGGCCCGAGCGTGCCCGGCTGGATCAAGGACCGGGCCCGCCCGGCCGCCGACGCCCAGGTCGCCTCGTTCCAGGCTGCCGTCCGGGCCGGGGTCCGGGTGGTCGCCGGGACCGACGCCGGCACCCCCGACAACCCCCACGGCGGGGTGGCCCGCGAGGTCGCGTTCATGGTCGAGGCCGGCCTCGACACCCTGACCGCCGTGCGGGCGGCCACCGGCGAGGCCGCCGACCTGCTGGGCGTGCCCGACCGGGGCGTCCTGCGCCCCGGGGCCGCCGCCGACGTGCTGGTCGCCTCCGGCGACGTCGCCGCCGACATCACCGGCCTCCAGCGCCCCGTGGCGGTGTTCCAGGACGGCCGCCGGGTGGTCTAGGCTGGACGCGGTGTCTGTAGTGGAGGTGGTGCCCGGATGACCGTCGTGCAACTGCCCGAGGAGCTGGTCGCGCTGCGGGAGGCGATCCGCACCTTCATCCAGCGGGAGATCGCCCCCAAGGAAGCGCTGTACGCCCAGGAGATCACCGAGACCGGCACCTTCGCCGCCCTCGAGCAGGAGAAGAAGGCCCTGCGCAAGCGCTCGGCCGCCGAGGGCTACTACTCGCTGTTCATGCCCGAGGAGGCCGGCGGCGGCGGGGTCGGCTACCTGGGCCTGGTCCTGTGCGTCGAGGAGTGCATGCGCCACGGCCTGCTGCTGGCCATGCCCGGCGGGGTGCTGCCAAGCGTCGAGGGCCCGACCCCGATCCTGCTCGACGGCACCCCCGAGCAGCAGGAGCGCTACCTCCAGCCGACCATGCGGGCCGAGCGGGAGGCCTGCTTCGCCCTGTCCGAGCCCGACGCCGGGTCGGACGCGACCCGGATCCGCACCCGGGCCGAGCGCGACAACGGCGGCTGGGTGATCAACGGCCGCAAGCACTTCATCACCCACGGGGCCGAGGCCGACTACGTGATCCTGTTCGCCGTCACCGACCCGGGCAAGGGCGCCCGCGGCGGCATCAGCTGCTTCCTGGTCGACACCGACACCCCCGGGTTCGAGGTCGGCCGCCGCCAGCGGACCATGTACGACGAGCACCAGGCCGAGCTGGTCTTCACCGACTGCCGGGTCGGCGCCGACGCCCTGCTGGGCAAGGAGGGCTACGGCTTCTACTCGGCCATGCGCTGGATCAACGGCGGCCGGGTCTCGATCGCCGCCATGGCCGTCGGGATGGCCCAGCACCTGTACGACCGGATGCTCGAGTACGCCAAGGTCAGGGAGGCGTTCGGGCGCCGGATCGGGGCCAACCAATATGTCCAGGGGATGATCGTCGACACCCTGGCCGAGCTGACCCAGGCGCGCCTGCTGGTCTACGACCTGGCCGCCAAGCTCGACGCCGGCGCCGACGGCCGCCAGGAGGCGGCCCTGGCCAAGTACGTGGCCACCGAGATGGTCGGCAGGGTGGCCGACCGGGCCATCCAGGTGTTCGGCGGCAACGGCTACATGACCGAGATGGGTGTGGAGCGCTGGGCCCGGTTCGTGCGGGCCATGCGCCTGTACGAGGGCACCAGCGAGATCCTCAAGACCAACATCGCCCGGACCCTCGGCCTCGACGAGCCGACGCGGGCCCCAGCGGCGGCGGCGGGGCCGGCTCCCACACCGTAGGATCGGGCCATGCGACGCTCACGAACCCGTTCGACTCTGCTGCTGGCCGCGGCCGCCTGGACCATCTGGGTGTGGTCGACGCGCATCTGGAACATCCTCAACGACCCCGCCCACGACGCCGCCTTCAAGACCGTCCACAGTCTGCTCGCCCTGGTCTCGATCGCCTTCGGGGTCGCCCTGGGCGTGGTCGGGCTGCGGATGCGCCGCGAGGCCCGCGCCTCCGAGATTGAGACGGCCGGGCGCGCCGGGTAGGCTGAGCCGCTCGTCAACCTGGGGGGGTACCTGCGGTGTTCATCCGGATTCTGCGCGGACAGGCCTATGACGGTGCCGCGACGCTTGCCGAGGTCAACCGCTGGCGCCGGGAGCTCGGCGCCGGGGTGCTGGGCTGGCGGCGGCTGACCGCCGGGATCGGTGATGGCGGCGAGCTGGTCCTCGCCCTCCGCTACGACACCGAGGCGGCGGCCCGGCGCGACCGCGACCGGCCCGAGCTGGCCGCCTGGCAGGCCGCGGCCGACCGCCACCTGTCCGGTCCCGGCCGCTGGTACGACTGCCCGGTGGTGCACACGATGAAGGAGGGCGACGCCGGCGAGGCCGGCTTCGTCAGGGTCGTCCAGGGCCGTCTGGCCGACCCGGTCCGGCTGGCCGCCATGCGGGCCGAGGTCGAGCGGACCCTGCGCGACCGCGCCCCCCACGTCCTGGGGGTGACGGTGGCCGAGCACGCCGACGGCACCGGGTTCACCGAGCTCACCTACCTGACCTCCGAGCGCGAGAGCCGGGCCGCCGACCGCCAGATGCCGGTCGAGATGGCCGTCCAGCTCGGCACCGTCCGCAGCTATGTCGAGGCCCTCGAGGAAGTGGAGCTGCGCCAGCCCCTGCTGGTCAGCCCGGCCGTCCCGGTGGCCTGACCCGGAGCGCCGCTAGGGGGCGCGGTCCTCGGCGTCCAGGGTGGCCAGGGCCGCCGCCTGGGCCCGGGCCATGAGGTCCTTCAGCGGGCGGCCGGTGGCCGAGGCCAGGCGGGCGCAGTCGGCGTACTCGGGGGCGACGTTGACCACCCGGCCGCCGTCCAGGCCGAGCTTGACCCGGACCTTGCCGCCAGGCACCGACACCGTGACCATCCGCCGCTCCAGCATCCACTTGCGCACCGGCAGCCCGCGAACCCCCAGGGTCGAGGTCTCGCGCCACAGCAGCTCGCGCACGGCCGCGTCGGTGCCGGGGGCGCAGAGCACCGACAGGGTGATGCCGGGCCGGCCCTTCTTCATGTGGATCGGGGTGAACCAGACGTCGGCCGCCCCGGCCTCGAACAGCCGCTCCAGCACCCATGGGGCCAGCTCTGGGGTCATGTCGTCGAGGTTGGCCTCCAGCACCAGCCCGCCGTCACTGGCAGAGTCGTCCTCGGTGCGCTCGCCCAGCAGCACCCGGAGCAGGTTGGGCAGCTCGTCGTGCTGGCGGGTCCCGGCTCCGTAGCCGGTGGCGTCCACCCGCATCGGCGGCAGGTCGGCGTAGCGCTCGGCACTGGCGGCCAGGATGGCCGCCCCGGTCGGCGTGGTCAGCTCGGCCGCGACCCCGCCGGAGTAGATCGGCACCCCGCTGAGCAGCTCGACGACCGCCGGGGCGGGCACCGGCAGCACCCCGTGCTCGCCGCGGACCAGGCCGGTCCCGGTGGCCACCGGCGACGCCCACACCTCGGTGACCTCCAGGTGGTGCAGGAGCAGGGCGCTGCCGACGATGTCAACGACCGCGTCCACGGCCCCGACCTCGTGGAAGTGGACCTGGTCGACGGGCTTGCGGTGGATCCTGGCCTCGGCCTCGGCCAGCCGGCCGAAGCTGGCCAGGGCGCGGTTGCGGACCGGGGCCGGCAGGTCGGCCTCGCCCAGGGCGCCCCGCAGGTAGGCCCAGGTGCGGATCACATGCGAGCGCTCGGCCCTGACCCGGACCAGGGTGGCCCCGATCCCGCCCCGCTCGACCTCGGTCACCTCCAGCTCGAACGGGTCGACCGGCAGCCCGGACAGCCCGGCCCGCAGGGCCTCGGCCGACCCGCCGGCGTCCAGCAGCGCCCCCAGCACCATGTCCCCGGCCACCCCGGCGAAGCAGTCGAAGTAGGCGAAGGTCATCGGCGGAGGATCCGGGCGGCCAGGGCCCCGGCCCCGAACCCGTTGTCGATGTTGACCACGCTGACCCCGACCGCGCAGGAGTTCAGCATGGCCAGCAGGGCGGCCAGCCCGTCGAAGGCGGCCCCGTAGCCGACACTGGTCGGCACCGCCACCACCGGCGCCGCCACCATCCCGGCGACCAGCGACGGCAGGGCCCCCTCCATCCCCGCCACCACCACCAGCACGTCGGCCGCCTGGAGGCGGGCGGCCTCGGCGAACAGCCGGTGGGCGCCGGCCACGCCAACGTCGGCCAGGGTGCCGACCCGGCAGCCGGACGCCTCGGCCGTGACCCAGGCCTCCTCGGCCACCGGCAGGTCGCTGGTCCCGGCGCAGATCACCTCGACCAGCCCGGTCCGTGACCCGTCCGGCTCGACCGCCCGGCACACCAGCATCCCCGAGCGGGCATGCCAGCGGGCGTCGGGGGCGACCTCCCGTACCGCCTCGGCGTGGGCGGCCGTGGCCTTGGTGACCAGCACCGGCGAGGCGTCCTGGGCGAGCAGGGCAGCCACGATCCGGGCCGCCTCGGCCGGGGTCTTGCCCGGGCCGTAGACGACCTCGGGCCCGCCCCGCAGCGCCCGGTGATGGTCGACCCGGGCGAAGCCGAGGTCCTCGAACGGCCACGCGGCCAGGCGGGTCACGGCGTCCTCGGTGGAGAGCTCGCCCCTGGCGACGGCGCCGAGAAGCTGTCGAAGCCGACCTTGATCCAAAGTTCCCGCATTGTAGCTCCGAAATTGGGCTGCGCCGGTCCGGTAGCCTAAGGGCATGCTGGATCTCAAGCTCGTCCGCGACGACCCTGACGGGGTCAAGGCCGCCCTGGCCAAGCGCGGCCCCGGCGCCGCCGAGCTGGTCGACCGGCTGCTGGAGGCCGACGCGACCCGCCGCCGCCTGGTCACCGAGGTCGACGCCCTGCGGGCCGAGCAGAAGCGCCGTGGCCGGGAGGTCGCCCAGGCCGCCCCCGACCAGCGCGGGCAGGTCCTGGCCGGCCTCAAGGAGCTGTCCGACCGCCTCGCCGAGGCCGAGGCCCGCCTGCGCGCCGCCGAGGCCGAGCTGGCCGAGCTCCAGGCCCACATGCCCAACCTGCCCGACCCGGCCACCCCCGCCGGCGGCGAGGAGGACTCGGTCGAGCTGCGCCGGGTCGGGACCCCGAGGGACTTCGACTTCGAGGTCCGCGACCACCTGGAGCTGGGCGAGCTGCTTGGCGCGATCGACACCGTCCGGGCGGCCAAGGTGTCAGGGGCCCGCTTCGGCTATCTGCTCGGCCCCGGGGCGCTGCTCGAGTTCGCCCTGGTCCGGTTCGCCATGGAACGCCTCACCGCCGCCGGGTTCGTGCCCATGATCCCCCCGGTGCTGGTCCGGCGGGAGGCGATGTTCGGGACCGGGTTCCTTCCCACCGACGAGCAGCAGATCTTCCGCACCGCCGCCGACGACCTGTACCTGACCGGCACCTCCGAAGTGCCGCTGGTCGCCTACCACAGCGACGAGCTGCTCGACCCGGGCGCCCTGCCGCTGCGCTACGCCGGCTTCTCGACCTGCTTCCGCCGTGAGGCCGGGTCGTACGGCAAGGACACCCGGGGGATCTTCCGGGTCCACCAGTTCGACAAGGTCGAGATGGTGTCGTTCGTGCTCCCCGAGGCCTCGGCCACCGAGCACGAGCTGCTGCTGGCCCGCGAGGAGGAGATCCTCCAGGCCCTGGAGCTGCCCTACCGGGTGGTCGACATCGCCGCCGGCGACCTCGGCGGCTCGGCGGCCCGCAAGTTCGACTGCGAGGCCTGGATCCCCTCCCAGGGCACCTACCGGGAGCTCACCTCGACCTCGAACTGCACCGACTTCCAGGCCCGCCGCATCGGCTGCCGGGTCAGGGAGCCCGAGGGGAACCGGTCCCTGCACACCCTCAACGGCACCGCCGTGGCCGTCGGCCGCACTATCGTCGCCCTGCTCGAGAACCACCAGCAGCCCGACGGGTCGGTCCGGGTCCCGGACGCCCTCCAGCAGTACCTGGGCACCGAGCTCATCCAGCCGAGCAAGTAGCCGCCGGGTGCTGGAGTCCGACCCGGTCTGAACCGATCGCCACCAGGTGTCCTCACGCTCCTGTGCGATGGGCTCCCGGGATAGGTGGATACTTGTCGGACAGCAGCCACCAGATCATCGGGCGGTCGTGCCTGCACGGATCCCGCCGGGAAGGAGCAGCTCAATGGCCGACTTTCCTCCCCTCACCCACGTTGCCCTGACAGTCCGCGATCTGTCGGTCAGTGTCCCCTGGTACGAGGCGCTCCTCGGTGGCGAACCGGCGCTCGACGAGGACACCGACCCCGACTTCCACCACACGGTGTACCTGCTCGGCAACACCCTGCTCGGGTTGCACCAGCACGCCAAGCCCGCCCCCGACGAGCGGTTCAGCGAGTTCCGGGTCGGCCTCGACCATGTCGCCTTCGGCTGCGCCGACCGAGCCGAGCTCGAGCGCTGGGCACAGCGGCTCGACGAGCTCGGCGTCGAGCACAGCGAGATCAAGGACCGCGCCTACGGCTCGGGCGTGAGCTTCCGCGACCCGGACGGCATCGCGCTCGAGTTCTTCGCCCCACCCAGCTGACCCGGCTGACCGGCGGCGGAGGAGGTCGGCGACGACGGTGACCGCCAGGCCGGCCACCTCCGACCCGTGGAGAGACCGTGAAGCAGGAGCAGCGGACCAGGGTTGCGGTCGTGGGCACCGGGCCGTGGTGGGGCCGCGAGCATGCCCGGGTGTGGGCCGAGCGACCCGACGTCGACCCCTGCGCGGTGGTTGGCCGCACGCCCGAGCGCGCCGCCGCCCGGGCCCGCGAGTTCGGGGCCAACCCCTATGTCGACCTCGGGGAGATGCTGGAGCGGGAACAGCCCGATCTCGTCTCGCTCTGCCTGGCCAACGAGGGCCACTTCGAGCCGACCCTCGAGGCCGTCCGCGCCGGCGGCCTCGGTGAGCTGGTCTTCGCCACCTGGCGCTTCGGCGGCGAGCCGGGAACCAGCTCCCACCCCCACGCCAACCTCATCGAGACCCAGTGCCACGGCCTGGACATGCTCGAGTACCTGTGCGGGCCTATCGACTCGGTGACCGCGCAGATGACCGACAAGACCGGCCGGGGCTACTCGACCCTCGTGGCCGCCCTGCACTTCGCCAACGGCGCGGTCGGGAGCCTGGTCGGCTCCTACGACTCCTCGTACGCCTACCCGGCGACCCACTGGCTCGAGTTGAACGGCACCAGCGGCCGGATCCTGGTCGAGGACACCGTCGGCCGCTACACCTTCACCCAGGCCGGGAGCGAGGTCAGCAGCGTCTGGCAGGCCGGCTACTTCAACGACGCCGACCGCGGGTTTCACCGCACCTTCGACAAGCACGTCGACGATCTGCTCCCGGCGTTCCGCAACGGCCAGGCTCCGCCCATCCACGCCCGCGCCGGCCGCCGTGCCCTCGCCGTCGCCCTCGCCATCATCGACTCGTTCGAGACCGGAACCCGGGTCGACGTCCCCCCGAGCGCGGACACCTCAAGAAGTTGAGCCAGTTCTTCGCCGGACACGCTCAACAATTGCCGGCAATGGAAGGCCACCGGCCGCGACCTGACAGGAGAGGCTTGGATGGACTATGTACGGCTGGGCAAGACTGGGCTGAGGATCAGCCGGATCGCGCTGGGCTGTATGAGCTACGGCGACCCCACGAGCACCAGCGCGCACCTCTGGTCCCTGGATGACGAGGATGCGCAACCGTTCTTCCGTCAGGCCGTCGAGCTGGGCGTCACCTTCTGGGATACCGCCAACGTCTACCAGCACGGCACGTCGGAGGAGCTCGTCGGCCTCGCGATCAAGCGGTACTCCCACCGCGAGGAGATCGTCCTTGCGACCAAGGTGCACGGCAAGATGCACGACGGTCCCGGCGGCCAAGGCTTGTCCCGCAAGGCGATCCTCGAGCAGGTCGACGCCTCGCTGGCCCGGCTCGGGACCGACTACATCGACCTCTACCAGATCCACCGCTTCGATCCCGACGCTCCAGTCGAGGAGACCATGGAGGCCCTCCACGACATCGTGAAGGCCGGGAAGGTCTGCTACCTGGGCGCCTCCTCCATGTACGCCTGGCAGTTCGCCAAGCTCCAGCACGCTGCCGACCTGCACGGCTGGACGCCCTTTGTGGCGATGCAAGATCAGTACAACCTGCTCCGGCGCCACGATGAGCGAGAGCTGCTGCCCATGTGCGCCGACATGGGCGTGGGCGCCGTGCCCTATTCCCCTCAGGGCAAAGGCCGCCTCGCTCGTCCCTGGGGCGAGCAATCACAGCGCTCCAGCGTGGACGCGGTCGTCAAGGCCTTCGACTCACCGCTCGACGAGCCCGTCGTCAACGCGGTCCAGCGCATCGCCGAAGCCCGGGGCGCCAGCATGGCGCAGGTCGCCTTGGCCTGGGTGCTGAAGAACCCCGTCGTCTCCGCACCCATTGTCGGAGCGACCAAGCCCCATCACCTGCCGGACTCGATCGCAGCACTGGACCTGCACCTCACCGACGACGAGATCCGTGCACTTGAAGAGCCGTACACGCCCCACGGGCCCTCCTGGTTCTAACGAACTGCCCCCACATCGACCCAGCGGTGGTCACGGCCCATCACCATGCTCCCTGCGGTCGGGTGCCGACCTCACCACTATCGCCACGAATCCGCCGGAACCGTACAGACCGCACGCCCTTGGCGGCCATGCATCGGCGTGGGCGTACGACCCCCACTCGGCACCGAGTCCTTGCTCTTGGGGTGGAGCTCCATGAACCCGCTGGTCGCTGAGGCGGAGGAGGTGGGATTCGAACCCACGGGGCCCTTTCGGGTCCGGCGACTTTCAAGGTCGCTGCCTTCGGCCGCTCGGCCACTCCTCCGGGCCGTAGTGTAGGGGCCCGGAGGAGGGCAGGTCAGCGGCGGCGGATGCGCCGCCAGCCGGTGGGCCGCGACGGGGGTGGAGGCCGGCGGCGACGGGCCAGGACGGCGAGGAGGGCGGTGCCGACGGCGGCCAGGCCGCCGAGGGCGGCGGCGATGCGGCGGCCGGGGCGGCCGCCCGGGATCACGTTGGCGAGCTGGCGGTGGGACTCGATCACGCGGTCGCGCAGCTCCATGCGGTGGCCGAGCTCGATGAGGGTGTCGTCGTCGATCAGGTCCTCGATGGCGGTGAGCACGTGCGCGCTCTCCTCGTCCAGGTGGGTGTGGACCTGCTCGGCCAGCACGGTGAGCTTGGCCTTGAGGGTGGTGTCGTCAGACCCGGCGTCGGCCAGCTCACTGGCCAGCCGCTCGATCAGGCGGTGCTGTTCGACGGCCCGGTCGAGGGGGGCCAGGTCGACCTCGGCCCGCCGGGCCCGCTCCCGGAAGATGGTGTAGAGGATGGACTCCTCCTGGTCGATGTGGCGTTGGATCGCGGACAGGAGCTGGCCGAGCAGGACGTCGCGCTCATGGCGGTCCTCGTTCCCGGCGAGCTGCTCGACCCGCTCCAGCAGCCCCTCGATCTTCCGCTGGTCCTGGCGGACCATCGTCATTGCGTCCATGGCCATCCCTCGCCTTCGGCCGTCACCTGAAGGGTGCACCGGAGCCCGGCATGTCAAACCGCGCCGGGCGCCCGGTCAGGCCCGGGTGCGGTTGTGGCGCCGGAGGCGCGACCCGTTGCGCTCGATCATCGACCGGTCCGAGGACCACGGAGCGTACGGGGCCACGGTCAGCGCGGCCAGCGACAGCAGCACCCGGTCGTAGTTGACCCGCCAGCCGGCGAAGTCGCGCCAGGCCTGGTCGAGGTCGGCCTTGAGCGGCACCCCGGCCTCGGTCAGCTGCCGGCAGACCTGGTCGAACTCGCGCCGGTCGATCGAGATCGGCTCCTGCGGCCAGTGCGGGTCGGGGTTGTGCCGGACGTTGAAGAAGTCGGAAATCCGCCGCAGGGCGACGTAGCCGGCGCGGATGCAAAGCTCGGCGTCGGCGCTGCGTGGGCGGTCCACCGTCGAGGCCATCAGCGACGCCCCGTCCAGCACCGCCCCTGACGCCGTCACCCACGAGTGCTCCCAGTGGGGCGAGCGGAAGAAGACCAGCGCGGGCAGGGAGGTGTGGGTCTCGGTGACGTCGACGAACCAGCTCTCCCACTCCCGCCACAGGTCCTCGAGGCGGTCCCAGCCGCCGATGATCGACGACCGGATCAGCATGCCGGCCGCGGTCGGCGGGGTGCTGGCCCGCACGTCCAGCGCGGCCACGGCCGCCTCCCGCCGCTGGAACGACTGGTACATCGAGGGCAGGTAGCTGATCAGCATGGCCAGCAGCACCAGCCCGAACCCGGCCTCGGTGAAGGCGAGCACCGTGGTCGGCAGGTTCGGGGGCACTTCGAACCCCAGGGTGTAGATAGAGGAGCCGCTGAGCACGACCGCCCTGCGCAGCGGCCGCTCCCCGAGCGACCAGAACAGCAGGACGTAGCCGGTGCCGGTCAGGACCAGCCAGGTCGCGGCCAGAACGAACAGGCTGATCGGCCCGTACAGGGCCAGGTCCCGGTCACGGGCCTCGAAGCTCCTGGCCCGCGACCCGCGCAGCCGGAACAGCGCCCGCACGCCCGTGAACACCCACCTGGTGATCATCACCGGGAGCGCCCTCGGCACGACCAGGGTCATGATCGCCGACAGGACCGTGGCCACCACCATCAGCGCCCCGACCCCGAAGGCGAGCACTGCCAGCACGGTGACCTCCACCGTAGTCTTCCTCCCCTCGCCGCCTAGGCGCCGCCACGGCGGGCCGCCGCCAGGACCTGGGCCGCCTCCCTGGCCCGCTCCCTCGGCACCCACACCCGGTTCCCGCCGGTCCCGGCCATGCGCACCAGCCAGTCCAGCAGCCGCCCCAGCCGCTCCGGCCGCCGCGGGTCGGGTTCACTGCTGGACGGGATGCCGGCCTCGGCCAGCACCGCCCGAACGCTGGAAGCCAGCTCCGGGGTCCGGAAATTCCCCAGCCGTCGTCTCGGCACCCCCGCCGGCAGGCTCCCCGGCCCCTCGTCCATCCCCGGATCATCCCACCCGCCCGCTTGGGTCGGCGTCCCCGGTTGCCTACAATGTTCCCCGCCCGGGCAGCCAGCTTGGGAAATCGGGAGGCATCGCCTAGTCTGGTCTATGGCGCCCGCCTGCTAAGCGGGTTTGGGGTTCATCCCCCATCGTGCGTTCGAATCGCACTGCCTCCGCTCTGCGCCGCTAGCTCAACGGATAGAGCACCAGACTACGGATCTGGCGGTTGGGGGTTCGAATCCCTCGCGGCGCGCACCATCAGCCCAGGTCAGCGACCTGGGCTGCTTGTTTTGCTTGCTCTGAGTCAACGACACGGTCAACGATTCTCCAGAATTCCGCATCGACCGAGGGAGCAAGCGTGACGATCCGGCCCCGTCGCGGTGGCTATCAGGTGATCGTCTACGCCGGCATCGACCCGGTCACCGGCCGCCAGCGCCAGATCGCCCGACAGGTCAAGGGCAAACGCGAAGCCGAACGCCTGGAGGCCAAGCTGCGCGCCGAGGTCGCCGACGGC
>Ga0207706_10002393_pt1 | contig 18312 bp, 15 predicted proteins | sample KBSC53metaG_FD_184318 | JGI IMG/M metagenome (GOLD analysis project Ga0207706, IMG submission 184318) | Corn rhizosphere microbial communities from Kellogg Biological Station, Michigan, USA - KBS C5-3 metaG (SPAdes) (version 2) | ecosystem: Host-associated > Plants > Roots > Rhizosphere > Soil ... | reverse complement strand
GGCGATCGTCGCCGCCGCGACGCTCGGCAACCGCTACATCACCGACCGTTTCCTTCCCGACAAGGCGATCGACCTGATGGACGAGGCCGCGAGCCGGATCCGGATGGAGGTCGAATCCAAGCCCGAGGAGATCGAGAATCTCGACCGGCGGATCATCCAGCTCAAGATCGAGCGCGAGGCGCTGAAGAAGGAGCAGGACAAGGCGTCGAAGGACCGGCTCGGCAAGCTCGAGGAGGAGCTTGCGAACCTCGAGCAGCAGTCGGCCGAGCTGACCCAGCGCTGGCAGGCGGAGAAGGAAAAGATCGCCGGCGAGGCCAAGATCAAGGAGCAGCTCGACGCTGCCCGGATCGAGCTCGAGCAGGCGCAGCGCATCGGCGATCTCGCGAAGGCGGGCGAGCTCCAGTACGGCCGAATCCCCCAGCTCGAGAAGCAGCTCGCCGACGCGGAAGCGGTGACCAAGGGAGCGATGCTCCGCGAGGAAGTGACGGCCCAGGATATCGCCGGAGTCGTCAGCCGCTGGACCGGAATCCCGGTCGAGCGGATGATGGAAGGCGAGCGCGAGAAATTGCTCCAGATGGAAGCCACGATCGGCGCGCGCGTGATCGGCCAGGAAGATGCGGTGAAGGCGGTGTCCGCCGCCGTGCGCCGCGCCCGTGCAGGCCTTCAGGACCCCAACCGGCCGCTCGGCTCGTTCTTGTTCCTCGGGCCCACGGGCGTCGGCAAGACCGAGCTGACCAAGGCGCTCGCCGAGTTCCTGTTCGACGATTCTGCGGCGATGGTCCGGATCGACATGAGCGAGTTCATGGAGAAGCATGCGGTCGCCAGGCTGATCGGCGCGCCTCCGGGCTATGTTGGTTATGAAGAAGGTGGAGTTCTAACCGAAGCGGTTCGACGCCGCCCCTACCAGGTGGTGTTGTTCGACGAGGTCGAGAAGGCGCACGGCGACGTTTTCAACGTGCTTCTGCAGGTGCTGGACGACGGGCGGCTGACCGACGGCCAGGGGCGGACGGTCGATTTCACAAATACCATCATCATCCTGACGTCGAACCTCGGCTCGCAATATCTTGCGCAGCTCGGCGAAGACGAGGCAGTCGAGAAGGTCGAGCCGCAAGTGATGGAAGTGGTGCGCGCGCATTTCAGGCCCGAGTTCCTCAACCGGCTCGACGAGATCATCCTGTTCCACCGCCTGAGCGCGGGCCACATGGGTCCGATCGTCGACATCCAGGTCGCCCGGCTCGGACGCCTGCTCGAGGACCGCAAGATCAGGCTCGACCTGACCGACGCTGCGCGGGCGTGGCTCGGCCGGGTCGGCTACGACCCCGTTTATGGCGCGAGGCCGCTGAAGCGCGCGGTGCAGAAATATCTGCAGGATCCGCTCGCCGACAAAATCCTGTCGGGCGAGATCCCCGACGGATCGGTGATCCGGGTCGATGAAGGCGACGGGCAGCTGGTGCTGAGCCCCGCGGGCGAAGAGGTCCGGGCGGCGGCGGAGTAAGCCTAGCCCCGCTCGGCGTCGGCCGCCTCGTAGAGACGGCAGATCATGCTCCGCTCGGCTTCGCTGAGATGCGGGTTCCATGCATCGATGATCAGCACCGCGCGGTCGCGATCGCTGCGGTTCCATGCCTCATGCTCGATCGTGTCGTCGAAGGCGAATGCCATTCTCCTCACCCACGCGCGGGTCTCGCCGCCGACACGAAACTCGCAGCCCTCCGGCACGATCAACGGCAAATGGACGACGCTCCGGACGTTCGTGACCCCGGTGTGCGCGGGAATGTGGCTGCCGGCTTTCAGGATCGAGAAGAAGACATTGGGCGCACGCCCCGCGATTCGGCACATCGGCAGCGATTCGACCAATTCGGCCGTTCGCGGCACCCGCTCGCAAGCCTCGTCATAGCGGACGCCCTCCTTCCAAAGGTGGAAAGCCGCCCAGTCGAGCGAATTGTCCAATGCCGACCATTTGTTCGCCGGCACTCCGGGCGGCATCGAGATGTAGGGCGTCAGTCCCGCGTCGCGATCGGCAAGCACCGCCTCCAGCTCTTCAGCGATGATATCCGTCGCGGCTTCCAGCTCACCGAGCCAGGGAAATTGCTCACGATCGAAATATTCGTCAGCCGGCAGGAATGGATAGTGCAGGCCTTCGCACTGGTTCGTGAAGATCGGCCTGCGCCGGAGCCAGGCATCCGCGGCCGCCTGCATGCGCCGCCTGTCGCGCGCACTTGCCGCAGACAGTCGATCGGCCAACGCGCCGGCGACGGCATCGGCCAGGCTCAGCTGCCGGCGTTCGACGTATTGCTTCGCATGGGCAAGGATTTGGGCGAACTCGGGCGAGGGATCGGGAATGTTCGCTGAGAGCCCAAGCACGGCTTTCCAGCGGTCCGCCGCCGCAGTCTCTTCCCCGCTCCGCTCGTGTAGCTCGGCAAGGCGGATCAGGGCCAGAAGGTCGGTTTGATCGATCGCCAGCGCTTGCTCGAGTGCGGCGCGTTCGCATTTCGAATCGCCGAGAATGCGATGCGCCGTCGCCAGGTTGATCCAGTGCGACCGCTCGCCCGGCTCCCGCTTGCATGCAATGTCGAAATGCATCGCGGCCGCATCCGCATCGGTGCGCGCCAAAGCGTCGGCGCCCAGCCAGTTGCGCGCGGTCGGCTCTTCATTGTCGATCGCGATGGCCGCTTCGAAATGGGATCGCGCCTGGTCGCGAAGTCCCGCCTGGCTGGCGCGCTGGCCCTCGGCCAAATGCTGCTCGATGCCGCGGGCGGACAAGCCTAGCCGCCCCAGTTTTCGAGAGCGGGGCCAAGCGCGGCCTTGAGCGGATCGAGCCAGCCTTCAAACCGCTTCCAGGATTCAACCCCGGCCGGGTCGATCGGACGCCGCACCTGCTCGGCGCTGGCGGTTCGGACTGGACGCTTGGTCTCATGGAAATTCAGGCAGGCCTCGTCGAACGGAAGCCCGAGATAGTCGAGAAGCTTGCGGATTTCGGCTTCCGGATCGGCGAGCAGCTGTTCGTGAACGACTCGATAGATGCTCCCCGCGGCAACTTCGTCGAAATGCGCCATCAGCCGCACATAATCGCGATAGTAGAGCCCGAAATGCTCGAGATCGTAGGAAAATTCCTGCCCGCGCGCATAATGCTGCTTGAAGTTGGAGAATCCGCAGGCGAGCGGGTGGCGGCGGGCGTCGACGATCTTCGCATTGGGAAGCATCAGCCGGATCAGGCCGACGTGCTGCCAATTGTTCGGCATCTTGTCGATGAAGCGGGGCCGGTTGGTCTTGCGCTGGATTCGGGTGCGCTCGAGGTAGGTTTCGCCGAGGCGGCGCACGTCCTCGGCTGACAGCGCGGCGAGGACGTCGGGATAGTTGCGCCAGCCTTCGGGCACCCCGCCCGGACTCCCCTCCTCCAGCTCGCGCGCGATGACGATGACGTCGGGAAGCTCGGCGGTGCCTTCGACCATCGGGTGGCTGGCGAGGATCTGCTCGACGAGGGTCGAGCCCGAGCGCGGCATTCCGACGATGAAGATCGGGTCGGGCGCCGGCTCGCCCCAGCCCTCGCGCTGGTCCAGGAACGCTTTCGTGAACAGCCGCTCGGTGCGCTCGACCAGCTCGGTCGTGACGGCCGGATAGTATCGCGCCTGCATCGAGCGGATCGCATTGCCGCGGCGGTAATGGTCAAACGCCTCCTCGTCCCGGCCGCGGTCCTCGAGCGCCTTTCCGAGTGCGAAATGGAGGCGGAAGCGATCGTCCTCGCCGAGCGCGTCGGATTGCATCGCCGCTTCCATGGATGCGACGTCTTCGTCAGTGAAGCGGAAGGTCTTGAGGTTGGCGAGGCTCCACCATGCCTCGCCGTTGTGCGGCGCGATCTCAAGAACCTTGCGGTAGTTATCGACGGCGCCGGCATCGCCGATGATCTTGCGCAAATTGGCGATGCTGATCCGGATGTCGGCATTGTCCGGCTGGCGCTTCGCAAGCTCTTCGTAGAGCCGGAGCGATTCTTCGTTGTCGCCCACCTTGCTGAGCGACGCGGCCTTGAGCGCCATCACTTGATCGCGCTCGGCCAAGGGTCCCGAGATGCGGTCGAGCTCGGCAACCGCTTCGCCCGAGCGGCTGAGCGAATCCAGCGCGGCGGCGAGCGTGTGGCGCGCATAATCGAAACCCGGCGCGAGCTCGATGGCGCGCCGGAGAAGCCGCTCGGCCTGGCGAGGGTGGCCCATTCGGACCGCGATCTCCGCAAGCATCCGAATCGCAGCGACGTCGCCCGGCTCGCGGGTCAGGACCGACCGCAACACGCTTTCAGCCGTCGCGAGGTCGTTCGCAGACATCGCCTGAGCGGCGCGAACGATCTCGGGGTCGTGCTGCGACGCATTGATCGCGGCGAGCTCGGCCTGGTTCGCGCCCTCGTGCTGACCGAGATCGCGGAGCGCGCGTCCGAGCACGCGATAAGCCTCCGCGTCGCGCGGATTGGCGCGCAGCCTGCGCTGCGCTTCCTCGGCGGCCATGGTCGCCAGGCGGGCTTTCTCGATTGCGGGTTCGGCCATGCGCGCGCGCTAGCCCAAAGCGCGCCGGTGAGGCAATTCAGGCGGGGACTGCGACGTCGAAGGCGATGGTCATCCGCTCGCCCGCGCCGAACGGGCGGGTGCCGTGCCACATCCACGACGGGAACAGGGCGAGCCGCCCCGGCTTCGGCTCGATGAGCCGCGTGAGCGGAAGGTCCAGCTTCAGCTGCGCCTGCGGCTCGCCCAAAGTGAGGAAGCCCGCCTCCCCTTCGCCGAGGCCCGGTGGAAGCTCGATGTAAAGTGCCGAGCTGATCCAGCCCATCGGATGGACATGATTGGCGTGATAACCGCCGCCGCTGAGCCGCACCGACCAGGCGCCGGCGAAGCGGACCGGCTGGTCGCGCGGCGGTCCGAGCAGCGGGTGGCGAGGATCGGGCGGGGGAAGCTGGGCAATGTGCTCGGCCACCGTGGCCGCGATGCCCTCGCGCACTTTCGCGATGATCGGATCGATACGGTGGAACAGATTGCCGTCGGTCTGGGTGCCGCCGCGCACCGACTGGTCGAGGTGCTCGCCGCGGGTGACGTGCAGCGTTCGAAGCGTGTCCGCCAGCTGGTCAAGGGGGGGAAGGCGGTCGGCAATGTCATAGACCTCGACCATGCGTGGGTCGCCCTCCAGCCATTCCGAGCGCGGATCGCCGAGAATGCGCCAGGCGATCGAGGCATAAGGCCAAAAGAGGAAGGCATCGGGCGTGGCGAGCCAGGGATCGATCAGGGCGCTCGCGTCCTGTGGGCGCGCGAGCCGGAGCAGGTTGCGCGCGTGGCGAAGCTGCACCGTCGCGTCCGGCAGGTCCGCGAGCGCCGCAAACAGGGCTTCCGCGCGCTCGGGTTCGCCGGTCTCCGAATAGACCGCCGCCTCATTGGCATCGAACAGTGGATCGTCGCCGAGCGCGGCGCGGCCCGCCGCGATGGCGGCGAGCACATCGTCCCAATGCTCCGCATGGACCAGGGTGATGATCTGCTGCCGCCTGAGCTCGATATTCCCCGGCATCATCGCCAGAGCTTCTTCAAAGCTTCGCGCGAAGCCCGCCCGTTCGCCCTCGGTCCAGCGAAGATGCGCGAGCGTCTCGTGGCCCTCGGTCCACTGAGGGCCGACCTTGAGGCCATGCTCGATGCCCGCGATTGCATCGCCGATGCGGCCTTCCGCTGCGAGCGCGGCGGCGAGGCCAAGCAGCAGCTTCGAATCGCCGGGCGAAAGCCGAAGCGCACGGGCGTAGGCGTCGACGCTTGGGAGCCCCGCTTCGTATGATGCCCGCGCGAGCGCGTGGGCGATGTTGGCAGACGTCGGCGCAAGCTGCGCCGCGCGCCGGAGCGCGGGAAGCGCTTCGGAATAACGCTCCAGCTCGCGCAGGATCAGGCCCTGCAGGTGCCATAGCCGGGCATCGTGTCCACCCACGCGGAGCTCGGCGTCGATCCCGGCGAGCAAGGATTCCCGCGCCCCGGCCTCGTAGCGGGCGAGCGCATCCCTGAAGTCCAGCGGAGCCGCCGTCTCGTCCTCCCCGGAAGCCGTCGTCGCCATCACGCCCCTGCGAAGCTGACGCCTGCAGCCTCGATCACGGCGGCTACCGCCGCGCGGTCGTCCGCGCTCAGCGAGGGCTGCCACAGGTCGACGATCAGGACGACCCGAAGTTCGTCGCTGCCGTTCCACGCCTCATGCTCGATGGTATCGTCGAAAACGAACGATTCGCCGACCACCCACTCGCGCGTGGATGCGCCGACCCTGAAGCCGCAATCGGGAGGGACGATCAGCGGCAGATGACATACGAGCCGCGTGTTCGCGACACCCGTATGCGGAGGAATCCGCGTCCTCGGCGCAAGCAGCGAGAACATGGCGTTTGGCGAGGCGCCGCGAACGTGCGGCTGATCGAGCGCTGCGATCACATCCAGCGTCTTCGGGCAATGCCGCGCATTCGCCTCGATCCGTTCGCCGTTCTTGAGGAGATGGATCGCGGTCCACTCGCGGCTGTTGTTGAGTTCCTTCCACTGCGCGAGCGGCACGTGCTCGGGATATTGGATGTAGGGCACCATCTCGGCCGCCTCGGCGCGCATCAGCGCGTCGAACTCGCCGCGGATCTCGTCCGTCGCCGCGTCGAGCGCGTCGAGCTGCGGAAAGAAGGAGCGGTCGTGGAATTCATACTCCGGGACTCCGGGATAATGGAATTCCGTCGGCTCCTGGTGGAAATGGCGCGTTGTGTGCGCGGAGTTCGATGCGAGCCGCTCGGCTCGGGTGCGGGCGAGCGGCGAAAGGTCGGCGGGGATGGCTTCGCGAAGCCGGTTCTCCATACCGCCCGAGCAGATCTCCCAGCGCTCGCGGGCATGGGCCACGGCCGAGCGCATTGGAGCGGGAATATGGGCGTCCGGTGTGAGCTGGGCAATCGCATGACCAAACGCCTGGTCACAGCGGCGGTCACCCAGCTGCTCGAGCAGCATCGCGCGGTGGAGCAGTGCCGCGAAGTCGCGCGGTTCGGCAGCCAGGAAGCGCTCGACGGCCTCCAGGGCGCCAGCTGCGTCGCCGCTTGCGCGTCGCAGCGCGGACAGCTTGAGCCACAGCGACGGATCGGAACCCGCTGACCCCGCCTCCTGCTCGAGCAGGTGGCGCGCGGTCGCGAGGTCGCCCGAGGCCGCGGCGCGGTCTGCCTGCTCTTCTCGGCTTTGCGTTGCCATGGTCCGGATCATGCGCCGCCAGCGCGGAAAATCAAAGGATCGACGCCTTGGTCCAAAAAGAAGCGGCGGGCCCTTTCGGACCCGCCGCCAGTCTTTCGCTTGCCGCTGACTTAGAAGTCGACGGTGAAGCCCGCGAACATGTAGCGCCCGAGAGCGTCGAACGTCTGCGGATAGGTATTGCCGTTCGCGCCGAGCTCAGTGAGCGGCGGATCGGTGTCGAACACGTTGTTCATGCCGAGGCGCAGGTTGAGCTTCTGGGCCACGCGCGCGGTGAACGCGAGGTCGAAGTAGCTGCGGCTGGCCAGGTGCAAGTCGGCCGGCGGGCTCTTTTCGGTAGCGCCGAACAGGTCGGTGCTTCCGAAGTAGCGCCACTGACCTGAGACACCCATGCCGTTGGGCATGGTCAGGCCGATGCGCAGCTTGTGCCTCCACTTCGGGTTCGGCGTTCCGCACGAGCTGCCGTACAGGCCGGCGCATTCGACGTCGCTGCCCGGGAACTGCGAGAACAGCTTCTTCAGATAGGTGCCGACGAAGCTGACGTTGGCCGTTCCGAGGCTGCCGAGGCGGTGGTTGTACGTGCCCTGGAAGTCGAAGCCGCGGGTGTGGAGCTTACCAACGTTCAGGTTCTGGACGTTGATGAAGCCGTTCTGCGTCCGCCACAGCGAACCGAACTGGTCGCGATGGACGAGGTCGCAGAGCGTGCCGGTGTCGACGCAGGTCTGAAGGATCGTGTTCCACGGGATGGTCCCGATGACGTCCTTGACCTTGATGTCGAACCAGTCGGCGGTGAGCGCCAGGCCGGGGATGAATCGCGGCTGGAGGATCACACCGGCGGTCAGCGTGTCGGCGCTTTCCGGGTTCAGGTTCGGGTTGCCGCCACCCTCAGCGTTGTACTGCTTCGCAGGGCTCGGCGTGATGTGGCCGTACTGCGCGGCAGTGACTCCGCTGTTGGCGCACGCCGTCTGCGATGCCGCCGGAATGTCGCCCGAGCACGGATCGATGCTGCCCGACAGGAACGACCGGACCGGCTGGAACAGCTCGACGATGTTCGGTGCACGGACCGCGCGGTTGTAGCTGCCGCGGAAACGCACGTCGCGGATCGGCGCGAACCGGGCCTCGACCTTGTACGTGTCCGTGCTCTTGCTGTTGCCGGCGATGTGGTACGTCGAGTGACGGTAACCGGTCGACACGCTCAGTTCGTCGATGAAACTGTGCTGGATGATCGGGACCTGAAGCTCGCCGAAGAACTCGCGAACGTCGAACTGGCCGGACACCGACGGAACCGTTCCGCTGCCACCCGAAAGGTCGCCGCTCTGGTTTTCGAGGTCGGTGTTATAGTGCAGTTGCTCCTTGCGATACTCGAGGCCGACGTTGAGGCCGATGCCCGCGTCCGCCCAAGGCGTCTGCAGGCCGAAGTCGGTCCCGTTGAAGGTCACGTCGCCGTGAGCGATCGTCTCGTCCACGTTGCCCGTCGCGAAGGCCGGAACCTGGAGGTAGTTGAGGGCCTCCTGAGTGACTCCGCCCGACTGGAAGATGTTGTAGGGCGCGCACGCCGTGTCCGTCTCGAGGAAGACCGAGCGGCACTCGATCGTGGCGCCCGGGGTCCCCGGAGCGACGATGTCGCCGTTGAGCACCGACACGACGTCCATGACGTTCTGCAGGCGGTTCTTCGAGAAGAACTGGTTCGTCTGGTCAGAATAGGTGACCCGGCCGAACTGGTAGTAGGTATCGTAAGACACGCCGTTCAGCGGATCGCCGCGCATACCGGCGACGATGCGGAAATCGTGGTGGTCGAGGATGTCGTCACGACCGCCGCCTTCGACGTTGCGGCGAAGGATCTGCACGTCGCCGAACTGCGGGTTGGCCGCGTCGAAGACGAAGCCCGGGCAAATGATGTCACGCTCCTGCGCCGACAGCAGCGGGTTGTCGCAGTTGACGGTGAAGGTGTCGCCGAAGTTGCCGCCCGGAGCGATCAACGCGTCCGAATGGTCGTCCATGAACATCGCTTCGAGGTACGGCTTCGCACCCGGCGCGATCTCGTAATTGGCGAAGGCGCCGAGGTTGTAGCGCTCGTCCGGGCGCTGGAAGTAGTTGTACGGAGCGAAGTTGAACAGCGACAGCCCCGGCTCGAGCTTGTTGCCGTTGACGAAGTAGGTGCCGCCCGTGACTTCGTTGTTCACGAAGAACGTACCTTGGGCGCTGGTCGCGGAACCGCCGCAATAGAACTCGCCGTAAGCGGCGATATAGGCTTGGCCCTTGGCGGTGTTCGGGAACGCGCCCATCGCGCAGAACGAATAGTCGCGGGTCGATTCGAGTACCGGCTCCTGGTGGCGATAGGTGGCGTAGGCCTGGACGTGGCCGCGGCCGTCGTCGAACGACGCGCCGAACACGGCCGCGATGTCCTGCGCGCCGCCATTGGTGCTCATTCCGCGCGGATATTCGAACGGAGCGGTCGGAATGCCGATACCGTTCCAGTAATCGTTGCTCAGGGCGCGCTTCATCTGGTTGTCGATGCCACCGTTCTGGTGGTTGAAGACGCTCGCCTGGCCGTCGATGCGGAAGCCGGTGAAGGTGTCGTCGAGAACGAAGTTGACGACGCCCGCCACGGCGTCGGCACCGTACACCGACGACGCGCCACCGGTCAGCACGTCGACGCGCTTGATCAGCTGGTTCGGGATGAAGTTGATGTCCGGGTTCGGATCGACCGGATCACCCGGACCGAGGCGACGACCGTTGATGAGAACCATCGAGCGCTTAGCGCCGAGGCCGCGAAGGTCGATTTCCGCGGTGCCGGTGGCGCCGTTCGAAACGTTCGAACCCTGGTCAGCGAAGACCTGCGGCAGCGAGTTGATGAGATCCTCGGTACGGGTCGTACCCTGAAGCTTGACTTCCTGGCTGGTCACGGTCGTGACCGGGCTCGCCGTTTCGAGGTTCGGCTGCGGAATGCGCGAACCGGTGACGATGATTTCCTGCGGCTGGTCGATCGCAGCGCCCTGCGCGTTCTGCGACGGCGGAGTTACGATGCCGGCAGGCGGAGTGGTCGTCTCGGGCTGCGTGCCGGTCCCCGACGAGGTGTCGGCGGGATTGCAGGCACCGCTGTTCCCCGGAACCGTGCCCGGCGGGCATTCAGGCGGAGTCGCTTGCGCAAACGCCGGCGTGGCGATCATGCCCGCACCAACCAAAAGGGTGGTCGTGAGCAAGCGCTGACGGAAATCGAGCTTCATGTAGTCTTCCCCTTCACTAGCCGAGCGCGGGGCCACGGCTGCCGTGGATCGGCAAAATGCGAATTTGCCGAACTGCGCCATTTGATAGGTGAAGCGTGGAGAGGCTTGCAACGCTTGGCGACTCGTTACGGGCAAGTTGTCAATGCGCTGTATCAATTTTGCAACAGCGCTCGCTTGCGCAAAATGAGGCCCGCTGGATAGTGTGGCTGGTGTCAGCGGAGGGTTCGATCAGGATGGGTAAGTGGATTGTTCTCGCCTCGGCCGCGGCGCTGGCCGGCGCCGGAGCCGCGGGTGCGAAGCCGCGGGTCGAGACCGGGACTCCGGCGCAGGTGCAGCGGCTGATGGCCTGCCGCGCCATCACGGGGGCGGAGCAGCGACTCGCCTGCTACGACCGCGAGACGGCGGCGATGGACCAGGCGATCGCGAGCAAGGACCTCGTCATGGTCGACAAGGAGAAGGCGCGCGCCGCGGGGCGGTCGTTGTTCGGCTTCTCTATCCCCGACTTTGGCGGGCTGCTCGGCGGCGGCGGTGAGATCAGCCAGATCGACGGAACGGTCAAAAGCACCGGCCGCAACCAGGACGGCGGCTGGGTGATCACCCTTCAGGACGGATCGGTCTGGAGCCAGACCGACGACTGGCCGGGGCTCGACCCGCGGCCGGGCAAGAAGGTAGTGGTCAAGCGCGGCCTGATGGGCAGCTTCTGGCTGTCGATCCCCGGCCAGAACGGGATCAAGGTCAAGCGGATCGGCTAGGGGCGGTTCAGCGCCCGCCCGTCCCCTGCTCCGCCTTCAGGCTCGCGGCCGCGTCGACGTAGGGCTCCTGCCGTTCGACGCTCCAGTAGCGCAGGTCGTGCAGCGGGATGCGCTCGCCAGTGACGGCGCAGACGACATGGTCGCCGTCGCTCAGGAGCCGGAAGGTCCCGGCCAAGTAATGGATGCGCGCGGCGCGTCCGCTTCCGCTCATCAGCATCGAATCACTCCTCCGGCGGATCGAATAGGCCGGGCTGCGGGCTGATGTAGGAGCGGCGCGGCTTGCGCTCAACCGGCCGCGCGGGCGTCGCCCGGTCGACCGCTCCGTCGACCGCGGCATCGACGCTGCCGTCGGCGAAGCGGAGCGTCAGAAGTCCCGCCTCACGCGCGTCGCGCGCGTGAATCAACGTATTTCCGTCGCGCCCGGTCACGCGCGCATAGCCCCGCTCGAGCGGGCGCTCGGGATGCGCCAGCTCGGCCATTCGCCACAGGCCGCCGAGCTGCTCGTTCAGCCGTTCCACCCGCTGGTCGAGAAGCTCGCGCCGAAGCCGGCCCGCGACGAGGTTCAAGTCGCCCCTCGCCGTTCCGGCGCGCGCCGCAAGCGACCGCGGAAGCCGCTCACCGACCTCGTCGAGGCGTTGCGCCATCGGCGCGAAGATCGCCTGCGGCTCGGGCCAGCGGCAGACCGTGAGATCGAGCAGCTCGCGGCCCCGCTCCGCGCGGCGGGATAGGCAATGCTGCGCCCGGTGGGACAGCTCGCCGAGCTGGGCGAGCAGCTCGCCGCGGACGGGAACCGCGATCTCGGCGGCCGCGGTCGGAGTCGGGGCGCGTCGGTCGGCGGCATGGTCGATGAGCGTGGTGTCGGTCTCGTGACCCACGGCGGAAATGAGCGGGATCGGGGATTCGGCGGCGGCGCGCACCACCTCTTCCTCATTGAACGCCCACAAATCCTCGATCGAGCCGCCGCCGCGGGCGACGATGAGGAGATCGGGCCGCGGGTCGAGCGTCGCAAAGGCGCGGATCGCGGCCGCGATCTTGGCCGCAGCCCCCTCCCCCTGAACCGGCACCGGCCACAGGATGACGCGCGTCGGGCAGCGATCCTCGAGCCGGTGGAGGATGTCGCGGATGACCGCGCCGGTCGGCGAGGTGACGACGCCGATCAACTGCGGAAGGAAGGGCAGCTTGCGTTTGCGTTCGGGCGCGAACAGCCCCTCCGCCGCGAGCGCCTTGCGCCGCTTTTCGAGCAGCGCGAGCAGGGCCCCCTCGCCCGCAATCTCCATCCGCTCGACGACGATCTGGTACTTCGACCGCCCGGGATAGGTGGTGAGCTTGCCCGCCGCGATGACCTCCGCGCCGTCCTCGGGAAGGAAGGCGAGCGCGGAGGCGTTGCCGCGCCAGATCACTGCGTCGATGCAGGCATTCTCGTCCTTGAGCGTGAAATAGCAGTGCCCCGACCCGTGGCGTTTGAAGCCGCTGATTTCGCCCCGCACGCGCACGTGCCCGAAGGCGCTCTCGACGGTGCGCTTGAGCGCGCCCGAAAGCTCCGACACGCTGAGCGCTGGCGAATTGTCGCCGGGGGCGACGTTCGCTAACAGACCGGCGCGTGCTTCTTCGGAAAGATCCATGAACATTCTGCTGTTGGGCTCGGGCGGGCGGGAGGATGCCCTCGCGTGGCGGCTTAGGCAATCGCCGGGCTGTGACAAGCTCCTCGCCGCGCCCGGCAATCCGGGCATCGCGCGCTGGGCGGAACTTGCCGCGATCGACCCCTGCGACCGCCAGGCGGTCGTCGCGCTGGCGCGCGCGGAAGATATCGGCCTGGTGGTCGTCGGGCCCGAGGCGCCGCTCGTCGCCGGTGTGGCCGACGCGCTGCGCGAAGCGGAGATCGCGGTGTTCGGACCCAGCGCAGCGGCCGCGCAGCTCGAAGGCTCGAAGGGTTTCACCAAGGATTTGTGCCGCGCGAACAAGATCCCGACGGCCGACTACGTCCGCGTCGATCGCGCATCGGACGCGCTTGCGGCGCTCGACGGCTTCGGTCTCCCGGTCGTGATCAAGGCGGACGGGCTCGCCGCAGGCAAAGGCGTGACGGTGGCTGCCACGCGCGCGGAAGCCGAGGAAGCGATCGAGGCGGCGGGCGACGGTCCGCTCGTGATCGAGGAATTCCTGGAGGGCGAGGAAGCGAGCCTGTTCGCGCTGGTCGATGGGAAGACCGCAGTGGCGCTCGCCTCGGCACAGGACCACAAGCGCGTCGGCGAGGGCGATACGGGGCCGAACACCGGCGGCATGGGCGCCTACGCGCCCGCGCCGGTGCTGACGCCGGAGCTTCAGGCACGCGCGATGGACGAGATTGTTCGCCCGACCGCGCGCGCGCTCGTCGAGGCGGGCACGCCGTTCAGCGGCATCCTTTATGCCGGGCTGATGCTGACCGCCGAGGGGCCCAAGCTGATCGAATATAATGTCCGCTTCGGCGACCCCGAGTGCGAAGCGGTCATGCCGCTGATCGAAGGCGATTTCGCCGAGCTGTTGCACTCGGTCGCGCGCGGAAAGCTGAGCCAGATCGAGCCCCCGCGCCTCTCGCCAAAGCACGCCGTGACGGTGATCGTCGCTGCGCGCGGCTATCCCGGCGCGCCGGCGAGCGGCGGCCTTATCCGCGAGATCGAAGCCGCCGAGCAGGTCGAAGGCGTGACCGTCTTCCACGCGGGCACTGCGCTTGGCGAGCAGGGACTGGTCGCCAGGGGCGGGCGCGTGCTTGCGGTGACGGCGGTCGCAGAAAGCTTCGCCAACGCGCGGGCGCGCGCCTATCGCGCCGTCGACCAGATCGATTTCGTCGACGGCTTCCACCGCCGCGACATCGGCTGGCGCGAGCTTGCGCGTGAGGGGCCATGAACCCGCTCTGGGACTATTTCTGGCCGTCGCTCACCGCCGGGATGGTGGTGGGGATCGTCGCTGGAGCATACGGCTTCCGGCGGCGCAGGAGCCGGCGCAACCTGGCGCTGGCGCTCGGCACCGTCTCATCGATCGCGCTGGCCCTTTTGTGGCACGGGCCGCTCGGTGCCGCCGACCGCTTCGCGGCGGCGGCCGAGCGCGGAGCGCACAACGCGCTGGTCTATTACGAAATCACCGAGGTCAAAGCGCACCTTCATCATGGTCCGCTGACCCGCCAGGTGATGCTTTCCGGGCCGGCCGACGATTTCCAGCGGCAAGAGCTCGCGCGGCACATGGGCGAAGTGCCGGGAATCGCGAGCGCCAGCTGGTCCAACGACGGCGGCGGCATCCCGCTGATCGTCGAAGGCGCTGCAGTCGCGATCCTGGGCTTCCTTTTGGGGCTGCTCGTCGCCTATCTCGTCGAGCTTCGCCGTCGCTACAACGCACAATGGAATTGGTGAGAGAATGGATCTGATCCGCGAATATTGGTGGGTGATCGTCATCGTCGTGGCGCTCGTGCTGGCGTTCATCCTGCTTCGGCCAAAGCAAAGAGTGACCCTGACCGACAGCGCCCCCGTGCGCCCCCACATGCAGCATGCTGCGCCGCGCGAGGGCCGCGGAATCGCGGGCGAGGCCGCGGCTGCGACGACCGACCTCACCGGCAACATCATCAGCGCTCCAGTCCACCGCGCGCTCGAAGGCGCGGTGCCGAGCGACGACCTCTGCATCCTGAAAGGCGTCGGTCCCAAGTTCGCCGACGCCCTTCATGCGGCGGGCTTTTACAACTTCGCGCAGATCGCGGGGCTGACTCCGCTCGAGGTCGACAGGCTCGACGACCAGCTCGGCGCGTTCCGAGGCCGGATCGCGCGCGACCGGATCGTCGAGCAGGCCGAATATCTCGCCCGCAACGACACCGACGGGTTCGAGCAGAGATTCGGGAAGCTCTAATCTCGTCACCCCGGCTTTAAGCCGGGGCCTGCCTACCTTTCAGTCAATCGAAGAGAAGGCAGCTCAAGGCCGGGATGACGGAGAGTGTCTTAGCCGACCGCCTCGGCTTCGCTTGCGGCGGTCCGCTTCCTCGGGCGCGAGGCGATGAGCTTGTCGATCTTGCGGCCGTCCATGTCGACGATCTCGAACGACCAGCCGTCGTGGCGGAATTTTTCCCCGGTCTCGGGCAAATGCTTGAGAACCGACAGGGCGAAGCCGGCCACGGTCGAATAATCGCGGTCGCCGGGCATCTTCACGCCCAGGCGGTCGGCAAGCACGTCGGCGCTGGCGGCGCCGGAGATGAGCCAGCTTCCATCCTCGCGTTCGATCAGCGGCGGCTCCTCGCCCTGCTCGATGTCGTGCGCGAAGGTGCCGGCGAGGGCCGCGAGGATGCTTCCCGGAGTGACGATCCCGTCGAGATGGCCATATTCGTCGTGGACCAGGGCAAGCGGAACTTCCGCATGCCTGAGCACCGCGAGCGCATCCATCGCGTCCATCAGGTCGGGGATGACCGGCGCCGCCCGGCACAGGGTCTTGAGGTCGAGCGGCCGGGCTTCGAGCAAGGCGCAGACCACATCGCGGACCTGAATCACGCCGACGATATTTTCGATCGAGCCGTCGGCGACCGGGATCCGCGTATGCGGGCTTTCGAGCAGCGCCACCCGGATCTGCTCGGGCGTCGACGCGACGTCGATCCAGTCGATCTCGGTCCGCGGAGTCATGACCTCGCGCACCGGCCGGTCGGCGAGCCGGACGATACCCGAGATGATCGCTCGCTCGCTCTCCTCGAGGACTCCGGCGGTCTGCGCCTCGGCCACTACGAGGTGAAGCTCCTCGGCCGTCACCTGATTCCTCGATTCCCGGTCGAGGCCGAGCAGCCTGAAGATCAAGGCGCTGGACCGATCGAGCAGCCACACGAACGGCGCGGTGATCCGTGCGAGCCACTTCATCGGCTTGGCGACGATGGCCGCGATCGGCTCGGGCGATCGCAACGCGATCTGCTTTGGAACGATCTCGCCGATCACCAGGGACACATAGGTGATCAGGACCACGACCAACCCGAAGCCGACGGTTTGCGCGGTGCTTTCGCTAAGCCCCGCGAGCTGCAGCCGCTGGGCCGCCGGTTCGCCGAGGCTTGCGCCTGAAAACGCGCCGTTGATGATGGTGATCAGCGTGATGCCGCTTTGGACGGTCGAAAGGAAGCGGCCCGGTTCCGAAGCGAGGTCGAGGGCGCACTGAGCGCCACTGCTGCCACTGCGCGCCATTGCGCGCAGACGCGCATCCCGCGACGACACGATCGCCAATTCGCTGAGCGCCAGAAAGCCGTTCAGCGCGATTAGGGCGAGGATCAGGACAAGATCGAGCCAGGGTATGGGGGCTAAATGGTCGCTCATAGGCGTTGCAGCGCGAATGTAGCCTCACCGCTGCCGTTCACAAGCGGCGGCTCGATTGCGCTGCGGAACTCGCTACAGTGGGTGCCGGTTTGTTGCTAATCATCCTAGGGTCGGGAGGAAGGTCAATGCAGTTTCGCCGCGCCGTCGAGGCGGTCCTTGCCGGTTGCGCAATCGCATTGGTCGCGGGGTGCCGATCCGCCGGTCCTCCCCCTGAGCCCCTTGTCCGGCCGGCGGCATTCACTCCGCTCGGCCTTGGCGCCCCGTATCTTTCCGGCGACCTCATCGGCGGCAAGAAGGCGCGCGCAGCGAAGATGCGGAGCGCGAAGATCAAGGCGCTGAGTGCGTCCGCCGCGCCGGGATACATGGCCGCTCTCGACCGCGAACTGCGTGTCCAGACCGCCGGGATCGGCCTCGACGTGCTTCGCGTCGGGAGCGGGATCGTCATCCGAATCCCGGCGGCGCTGACCTTCGACACGGGAAGCTCGGCGGTGAAGCCGCAGTTCGACGCGACTCTGCTCGAGATCGCGCGCGAGCTGAAGACTCACAGCCAGACCTATGTCGACGTCTTCGGCCATACCGATCTGTCGGGCACCGACGCGGTGAACCAGGCGCTTTCGGTCAAGCGCGCGGCGGCGGTCGCGACCTATCTCGCGGGACATGGCGTGTCGAAGGGGCGAATCGCCTCCAAGGGGCTGGGCGAGACCTCGCCGCTCTACAGTCCCGAATCCGACGACCATGAGATGGCGGCCAACCGACGCGTCGAGATCCGGGTCCTGCCCTACACCGGCTAGCGCCGCTCCTCGAAAAAGCTCCGCAGAAGCGCGGCCGATTCCGCCTCCCCGATCCCGCCGAGCAGGTCGGGACGATGGTGGCACGTCGGTTGCGAGAAGATTCGCGGGCCGTGGACGACTCCGCCGCCCTTCGGATCCTCGGCACCGAAGCGAAGCGCCTTCATCCGCGCCAGCGAAACCGCGGCGGCGCACATCGCGCAAGGCTCCAGAGTCACCCACAGCGTGCACTCGTCGAGTCGCGCGGCGCCGAGCGCTTCGCCGGCGGCGCGGATCGCTACCATCTCGGCATGCGCCGTCGGGTCGGACGACCCGCGCATCGCGTTACGCGCCTCGGCGACGATCGAATCATTGCAGGTGACCACGGCACCCACGGGCACCTCGCCAGCCTCCGCGGCCTCGCGCGCGAGATCGAGCGCACGGCGCATCGGCGAGGGGAGCGGGAAGGCCATCGCGCGTCCGGCTAGCGGAGCCGGCGACACAAGTCACATTGGCTTAGTTCTGGGCGTCGTTGGTCGCGGCTTCGGCCTGGTTGTCGCCGGGCTTTTCGACGACCAGCGCCGGCACCTTCACCGTGGTCTGCTTGGTGCCGACCTTCACCGAGCCCGTCTCGACGTCGAAGGCGGGCGTCTGGCCGCCCTTGGCGGTCACTCCGTTGCCCGTCGTCGAGAGCTGCGGAGCCCTGGCGCCGCGGATCTGGTTGATGTTTAGAAAGCCCGTGGCGATTCCGGCGATCACGACCAGGACCGCGATGATCAGGATGAAGAGGATTGCGCGCAGCATTTGTGACCTTCAAGCCGGTTTCGCCAACCAACGCAAATATTGCCGTTGAGTTGCCCCTCTCGCGCCCGCGCGGCGTTGACGAAAGCGCCTCCACCGGCTAACGGGCGGCGCTCTTTCGGGCCTCGTGAGGCTCGGATCAAAGAAAAATCAGGATAGAAACCATGTCGCGGGTTTGCGAGCTGACCGGCAAGGGCCGGCAGGTGGGACACAATGTTTCCCACGCCAACAACAAGACGAAGCGCACGTTCCTTCCGAAC
>Ga0207706_10002390_pt1 | contig 18335 bp, 14 predicted proteins | sample KBSC53metaG_FD_184318 | JGI IMG/M metagenome (GOLD analysis project Ga0207706, IMG submission 184318) | Corn rhizosphere microbial communities from Kellogg Biological Station, Michigan, USA - KBS C5-3 metaG (SPAdes) (version 2) | ecosystem: Host-associated > Plants > Roots > Rhizosphere > Soil ... | reverse complement strand
GTGACGCTTGCCTTGCCGATCCCGATGGTCTCGGCCAGTGCGACGCTGGTCGACTCATGGCACATGTTCGAGCAGTCGGGCAGATTGTTGGTGCCGAACGCGCGCACGAACAGCTGATAGCAGAATGCCGCCTCATTTGAGGTTCTCCCCGACGTGTAGAAGATCGCGTCGTCCGGGCTGGCCAGGTCATTGAGCTGATCAGCGATCAACCGAAACGCCGTGCGCCACTCGATTGCCTGATAGTGGGTCGCGCCCGGCTTTTTGATCATGGGATTGGTAATCCTGCCCTGCTGGCCAAGCCAGTGCTCGTCGTGCCGGTCCAGGTCGGCGATGCTGTGCCGGGCGAAGAACTCCGGGGTCGCGCGCGCCGTCGTGGCCTCCTCGGCGACCGCTTTGACGCCGTTCTCGCAGAATTCTGCCGTGTGCCGATGACCCGGGTCGGGATCAGGCCACGCACAGCTCATGCAATCGAAGCCTTCGGCCTGGTTGAGCTTGAGCAGAGTACGCGCTGAACGCCGCGGCCCCATTTTCTGGACCGATCGTTTCAACCCCACCGCAACGCCAGGGATGCCAGCAGCATGATCGTGTGGCTCAGCTATGTCGATCTTGGACTCGGCGTCCTTGCGCGACTTACGCATCTAAGCCTCCATCTGGTTCCTCGAGGACGGGAAGCAGCGTCGCATGCCGTACTCCGGCTCGGAGAGGCTGCGGTACTCACGGCCGGTGGTCTGCGGCCCGTTGAGCTTGCGCTGGCCCGGTGCGGTGCCAGACGCCCGGACGGTGCTGGTGCTCGCCATGACTTCTCCGCCTTTCGGTGCCACGCCAATGATGTGCAGAGCCATCGAGGTCGTACAACCCTTGGTTTGGTTACCCACGAGTAGCATAATGTAAGTTACTGGCAAGTAACTTACGCCAGCCACTGCCCGTGAGGTGTCAGATGAGCCACTACAAGTCCAATGTCCGTGACATCGAGTTCAACCTGTTCGAGGTGCTAGGGCGCGAAGAGATCCTGGGTGTCGCACCGTACGCCGACCTTGATCGGCAGACCGTCTCGGCGATCCTCGCCGAAGTTGATCATCTTGCAACGACGAAGCTCGGCGAGTCGTTCGCTGACGGCGATGGGAATCTACCGGTCTTCGATCCTCAAACCCACACGGTGACAGTTCCTGAGGACCTCAAGAAGTCGTATCGCGCGCTGATGGACTCCGGTGCCTGGCAGCTCGAGCTTCCCGAGGCGTTGGGCGGCCACGTCACGCCGCCATCGGTGCAGTGGGCAGTGCACGAGTTGAATATCGGCGCCAATCCGGCTGTGCTGCTCTACTCCGCCGGGCCGAAGTTCGCGTACGCACTGTGGTCCACCGGCCATGAACGTGATCAACGCATCGCCAAGATCATGATTGAGCGACTCTGGGGTGCCACGATGGTGCTCACCGAGCCGGATGCCGGCTCCGACGTCGGCGCTGGGCGAACCAGGGCAATCCCACAGTCCGATGGCAGCTGGCACATCGTGGGCGTCAAGCGCTTCATTACCTCCGGTGAGCACGACCTGACCGAGAACATCATCCATCTGGTGCTCGCGCGCCCCCAGGGCGTCGAGGGCGTCGGTGGCCCGGGCAGCAAAGGGCTGTCCCTGTTTGTCGTCCCCAAGTTCCATTTTGATCTTGAGACCGGGGAGCTGACAGGAGAGCGGAATGGGGTCTTCGCGACCAACCTCGAGAAGAAGATGGGTATCAAAGGCTCTGCTACCTGTGAGCTGAGTTTCGGGGGCACGGATGTGCCCGCAACGGGCTGGCTGCTGGGCGAGGTTCATGACGGCATCGCCCAGATGTTCCACATGATCGAACATGCCCGCATGCTGGTCGGTGCCAAGGCGATCGCAACGTTGTCGACCGGCTATCTCAATGCGCTGGAATACGCCAAGACCAGGATCCAAGGCGCCGACCTTACCCAGGCTGCCAATCGCAACGCGCCACGCGTGACGATTGCCCATCATCCAGATATCCGGCGCTCCCTGATGACCCAGAAGTCTTGTGCAGAAGGCCTACGGGCGCTGCTGCTGTACGCCGCAACCATCCAAGATCGCAACGCCATCGCTCGGGCAACAGGCGTAGTCGATGAATCCGCCGAACGGCTGAATGATCTGCTGTTGCCTATCGTGAAGGGGTACGGTTCGGAGCGCTCCTGGGTGCTGCTCGGCACGGAGTCGTTGCAGACCTTCGGGGGCTCGGGCTTTCTGGTCGACTATCCAATTGAGCAGTACGTACGAGACGCCAAGATCGACACCTTGTACGAGGGCACGACGGCGATCCAAGGCCAGGATCTATTCCTCCGGAAGATCATCAAGGATCAGGGTCGAGCGCTTGCCGATCTTTCCGCGCAGATCACCCAGTGGATCGGCACCGAGGGTGGAAACGGACAGCTCAAAGAGGAACGTGCATTGCTGCAGCAAGGCTTGGAGGATGTCGGAGCGATCGTCGCAACCATGATCAATGATCTTGGCGCCTCGGTCCCTGGTGCAGCCACCAGCGATCCGCGAAACGTCTACAAAGTGGGACTGAACACTACGCGATTACTGATGGCTCTCGGCGACGTGACGTGCTCGTGGCTGCTGCTGCGGGGTGCTGAGGTGGCGCTCGATCGGCTCAACGGCCACCTGACGCCGATCGAAAAATCCTTCTATGAAGGCAAAGTTGCCTCGGGCCGCTGGTTTGCCCGTACGGTGCTGCCCAAGCTGGCCGCGGAGCGAGCGATCGCCGAGGCCACCGATCTCGCCATCATGGATCTCGACGAGGCTGCTTTCTGATAACCAAGGCGGGTCGGTATCTGGAACTGGCGCAGGGCGAGAGACGATTGGAGGCATGACTCAGCCCAGCAGCTCCCAGCCGTCCCGCATCGTCATCATCGGAGGCTCCTTGGCCGGAGGATCGGCAGCCATCACGCTCCGAGATCACGGGTATCAGGGCGAGCTCACGCTGATTGGTGAGGAGAGTCAGCTCCCCTATGAACGACCGCCACTTTCCAAGGCCGTGCTGATCGGGAACACCGACGAGCCGGACTGGGTCGCCGACGAGGCAGCCTATGCCGACAAGGACATCACCCTCCGGCTGGGTACCACCGCGACCCGGATCGATCGGTCTCGCAAAGTGGTCGTGGCAAGCCGCACCGAGTATCCCTACGACAAGCTGCTGATCGCGACCGGCTCGGCACCGAGACGACTGGACGTGCCTGGCGCTGATCTTGATGGGCTACTGACGTTGCGAACTCTCGAGGAGTCCCTCGCGCTACGTGAGCGTTTCACCGAAGGCGCCACGATCGTCATCGTGGGAGGCGGCTGGATCGGCTGCGAGGCGGCGGCCGCTGCGCGGCAGCACGGTGCCAACGTGACAGTGATCGAACCGCGGTCGCAACCCTTGCTTCCGGTGGTCGGTGAGCAGGTAGGCGCCTCTTTCGCCGCGCTGCATCGTGATCATGGTGTGGATCTCCGGCTGGGCATCGGGGTGACAGGCTTCGCCGGCGACGGGACAGTGTCGTCGGTACACATCAAGGGTCATGCGTCGGTACCGGCTGACACGGTGTTGATCGGCGTCGGCGCGGCGCCGAACATCGCTCTCGCCGATGCCGCCGGCCTGGAGCTGGCCATGGGTGGCATTGCGGTTGACGCGACGCTGCGCAGCTCTGACCCCGACATTTACGCGGCTGGCGATGTGGCGGCTGAAGATCATCCCAAGTATCGGCATCGGATCCGGGTTGAGCACTGGGCGAACGCCAAGGATCAAGGTAAGCATGTCGCGGCCAACCTGCTCGGTGCCGGCGAACCGTACGTGCTGCGGCCTTTTTTCTTTTCCGACCAGTACGACCTCGGGTGTGAGTATCGCGGATTCGCGGATCCCGCAAAAGACCGGCTCGTCGTACGGGGAGACCTGGCCTCGCGGGAGTACACGGCGTTCTGGCTCCGCGACGGTGCCGTCGCCGCTGCCATGAACGTCAATCAGTGGGACGACGGCGACACCCTGCAAGAGCTCGTTGACACCGGCCGTCCGATCACCGACAAGGAGCTCATCTCCCTCTGACTTGTCAGAATCAGAGCACCGTATTTGGTGCTCAGATTCTGACAACTCGGCGTTAGAAGAGGAGGGCGAGGGCGGGGTCGTTGAGGATGGCGGCCACATCGGCGAGAAAGGTCGAACCTTGGGCGCCGTCGGCCAGCCGATGGTCGAAGGAGACCGACAATGTGGTGACCCAGCGTGGCTCGATCCGCTCCTCGGCTCCGGCGCCGACTACCCAGGGCTTTCGGGCAATCTGGCCGACGCAGAGAATGCCAGACTCCCCAGGATTCAAAATCGGGGCGCCGGCGTCGACTCCAAACACCCCGATGTTGGTGATCGTGAAGGTACCGCCGGACATGTCTGCAGGCTGGGTACGTCCCTCGCGGGCCACTGCCACGACCTCGTTGATGGCTGCGGCAAGTTGAACTAAGCCCAGCGACTCGGCGCCCTTGATGTTCGGAACCAGCAGCCCGCGTGCAGTCGCGGTAGCGATCCCGAGGTTGATCGACTTCTTGAGCACAATCTGCTGAGCCGGCTCGTCCCAGAACGAGTTGAGCTCCGGTGTACGTGCCAGCGCAAGGCAGATCGCTTTCGCGACAACCAGCATCGGAGATACCCGAAGATCGGCAAACTCCCGCCTGGTCTTCAACCGCTCGACCAGCTGCATCGTGGCAGTCATATCGCAGTCCGTCCAAACGGATACATGCGGAGCTGTGAACGCCGAGCGCACCATGGCGTCTGCGGTCGACTTGCGGACGCCCTTGATCGGAATGAGTACGTCCTCGCGCGGGCCCTGTCGGGCTCCGACGGACGTCGTCCCGAGCCCTTCGACAAGCTCAGGAGGGTGCTCGTCGACAGGCTTAGCCGGCGTGATCGTCCCGGCTTCGGCGGCCTCAGGCTCCATGCTCGCGCTGGTGACATCATCACGGGTGATCACTCCGCCAGGGCCGCTTCCGACGAGAGTCGCAAGATCAACACCGAGGTCTTTGGCCAGCTTGCGTACCGGCGGCTTGGCAAGTACCGCGCCACCGGATGGAGTAGCCGCCGGTGCCGCATTACCGGGCCCTGGCAATGGGGCGCCGGTTGGAGTGTCAGGCTCGGCATGCAGTGGCTCCCGGTCGTCAGCGCGTCGCGAAACGGGCGTCTGAACCGAAAAGGTGTCGGCGACCTGTTCGTGCGCCTCCACCGGCCCCTCGCCGCTGACGCGTCGCGGACGTCGCTTCGCCGTTCCGGTGCGCGGGCCGTAACCGACCAGATTCGGGACCTGAGCCTCTTCGCCGTTCCCGCTGCTCGGCGTCGGCTGCGCGTCGCCGACACCATCGTCAATGGAGATGATCGGGCTACCGACATCGACAGTGTCGCCCTCGTTCACCAGGAGTTCGGTCACCGTGCCGGCGTACGGACTCGGAAGCTCGACCAGCGACTTACTTGTCTCAACCTCGACGAGAATGTCGTTGATCTTGATCTGATCGCCTACCGCAACGCGCCAGGTGACAATGTCTGCCTCGACCAGCCCTTCACCTGGATCCGGCAGCCGAAACGTCTGCAACCCCATCCGAGCCTCCCCCTTAGTAGGCCAGTGAGCGATCGACCATGTCGAGCACCCGATCAAGATCAGGAAGGTACTCATCTTCGACACGGGCCGGTGGATAGGGCATGTCAAAACCGGCAACGCGCAGCACCGGCGCCTCCAATGAGTAGAAGCACTGCTCGCTGATCCGGGCGGCGAGCTCGGCACCCAGCCCGAGACTGAGCTGAGCTTCGTGCACGGTGATCACCCGACCTGTCTTCTGCACCGACTCGTGCACGACAGCCATGTCTAGTGGCGAAAGCGTTCGGAGATCGATCACTTCAAGATCATGACCTTCATCGGCGGCGGCCTCGGCAGCGTCCAGGCAGGTCTTGACCATCGGCCCGTACGCGAGGAGCGTGACATCGCGGCCGGTTCGGACGACTCGCGCGGAATGTAATGGCGGCGGTGCTACGGTCTCGTCGACCTCGGCCCGCTCGTGATAGCGGCGCTTGGGTTCCAGAAAAATGATCGGGTCGTCGGAGGCGATCGCTTGTTGGATCATCCAGTACGCGTCGACCGGATTCGAGCAGGTCACGACCTTGAGCCCCGGCGTATGGCAAAAATAGGCCTCCGGCGATTCGCTATGATGCTCGACGGCACCGATACCCCCGCCGTAGGGAATCCGAATCACCAGCGGGACAAGCAGCCTCCCGGCTGATCGGTTATGCATCTTGGCGGTCTGCGTCACGATCTGGTCGAAGGCCGGAAAGACGAATCCATCGAACTGGATCTCGCACACCGGGCGATAGCCGCGCAGCGCCATCCCCAGCGCGGTGCCGACAATGCCCGATTCCGCAAGCGGCGAATCGATCACCCGATGCTCGCCAAAGTCCTTTTGCAATCCCTCTGTGACCCGGAAGACACCGCCAAGCTTGCCCACGTCCTGGCCGGCGATCACGACCTTGGGATCGGCCTCCAAGGCCCGTCGCAGACCCGCATTGAGCGCCTTTGCGATGGTCATTGTGGTCATCAGTGAACACCTCCCCACGACGCCGGCTGAGCTGGTCCCGTCGCCGCGGGCTGAGCCTCTCGAAGCCCTTCTCCGGATTCGGGTTTCGCGTCCTCGAAGGTTGCGATGTAGTCGGCATGCTCGGCCTTCTGCGCAACCAGATACGGGGTCTGCTCGGCGTACACATGATCAAAAAGATCAAGTAGCCGGGGATCCGGGAGAGCCAGGCAGCGCTGTCGAAGATCAGCAGCATGATCGGACGCCTCGGCCTCCACATCGGCGAAGAAGGCATCGTCTCCGCTGCCGCTTCGGGTCAAATAGGCCTTGACCCGCTCAATAGGATCCTTCAGCCGCCAGTGCTCGAGCTCGTCGGCAAGCCGATACTTACTGGGATCGTCTGAGGTCGTGTGCGCGCCCATCCGGTACGTGTAGGCCTCGATCAGGGACGGTCCGTTGCCGGTACGCGCGCGATCAAGAGCCACGGTAGTGGCCGCATGGACCGCAAGGACGTCGTTGCCATCAACGCGTACGCCCGGGAAACCGAAGCCAGAAGCCCTGCGATACAGGGGAATGCGCGACTGCCGCTCGATCGGTTCCGAGATCGCCCACTGATTGTTTTGGCAGAAGAAGACAATAGGCGCGTTGTAGGAGCTGGCGAAGATGAAGGCCTCGTTGACATCGCCCTCGCTGCTGGCGCCGTCGCCGAAGTAGCCGATCACCGCCATGTCCCTCTCAGGGTCGCCGGTGCCGACCAGGCCGTCGCGTTCCACCCCCATCGCGTAACCCGTGGCATGCAGGGCCTGCGCGCCGATCACGATCGTGTACAAGTGAAATCGTGTCTTCAGCGAGTCCCAACCGCCAAGATCAACTCCGCGGAACAGGCCGAGCAGCTGCACCGGATCGACGCCGAGGCACCACGCCACGCCATGCTCTCGATAGGTGGGAAAGACGAAATCGTGCTTACCGAGTGCCCGTCCCGAACCGACCTGTGCCGCCTCCTGGCCGAGGGAGGACGCCCACAGCCCGAGCTCACCTTGGCGCTGTAGGGCGGTCGCCTCTGTGTCGATCCGGCGGGTCATCACCATGTCGCGGTAGAAGCCCTTGATCTGATTGTCGTCGCCGCTGAAGCAGTACTCGGCGTGTTCCAGCCGCTCACCTTCGGGGGTAAGCAGCTGGATCAGCTCGACCTCTCCGCTCGCACCGCTGGCGTCGCTCATTGGTGCATCCTCTCGTCACCAGATGCGTGGTTCCGCATCACATCGGTCCCGGTGCGGGATCGCCGCTCTGGGTGGTGTCGCCACCCTCCGGGGCTCTGTTGAGCCGGGGGGACAACCCCCCGGAACCCCCCGAGCATTTGTGGCTCCAGCTCGCCGCGTGTTGCGAGCAGATTCGACAGGCTCGCTGCCTCCTTGTGAGTGGCACCGGCCCGCCGCGCACCCAACGTACCGCCTCTGTTCAGAAGGCGAGAAAACCACTTGTATGTCCTACCTCTTTGCCACCTCCGCACGGTGGGCTTGTCGAAGCGACGGCATCTGGGCCCTTCGACAGGCTCGGGCGCTCGACAGGCTCAGGGCTCGACAGGCTCAGGGCGCAGTGTCAACTCTGCAGGGATTGCTGGAAGCGCAAGATGCGAATGATCGCGGTCGCCACCGCTTCGGGGCCCGCGGCCAGGGAGAGGCGCACAGCCGCGCCGCCGTCTCGCTGATCGAAGTCCGTGCCTGGGGTGAGTGCGACACCATGCTGCTCGAGCAGTGCCTCGCACCACGCTTCGGAGTCGGGGTATGGACCTAGCTGACCGGCAATCCCGGCGTAGACATAAAACGCGCCATCGGCAGGTGCTACGCCGGTCCAACCAAGATCATCGATCGCATCAAGCACAATGGCCCTGGCGTCGCCGAAAGCTGCGACCGCAGCATCGGCCTCTCGGTAGGACTCCTCAGTGAATGCGGCGATCGCTGCATGTTGGGCCGGCACCGGAGGGCACAGGGCGTAATTGCCGGCAATGGCGTCAAAGACCGCCGTCAGATCAGTTGGCACGAGACTCCAACCCAGCCGCCAGCCTGTCATCCCCCAGTACTTGGAGAAGGAGGAGATCACGATGGCCTCGCGATCATGCTCCCAGGCGCAGCTTGCTGCGACTGTGTGATCGGTGACACCGTGATAGATCTCGTCGCTGACCAGCCGGACTTCATGATCACGACACCAGTGGGCGAGCTCCGCAAGCTGGTCAGGCGCGATCATCGTCCCGGTCGGATTGGCAGGAGACGCGACGACCAGGCCTGCAAGCGGCTCGGTCGCGCACGCCTGCTCCAGCATCTCAACTGACGGCTGAAACCGTTGCGCCGGGCCGCACGGGAGTTCGACCACCTGACATCCCAATGAGGCAAGGATGTTTCGGTACGCCGGATAGCCTGGCCGGGTCAGCGCGACCCGATCGCCATGATCAAAAGCTGCCAGGAAAGCGAGCAGGAAGGCGCCTGAGGAACCGGTGGTCAAGGCAATCTGATCTTCATCGATGTCTAGGCCGTACCAGCGCCGATAGTGTGCAACGAGCTCGCGCCGCAAGGGCTTGATCCCGAAGGTCTCGCTGTACCCCAGCGGCGTGCGATCCACCATCAGTTCGGCGGCGCGGCGCCGTACGTCCGACGGCGCTCCCTGCGAAGGCTCACCGGCGCAGAGGGAGATGATCTCCCGGCCCTGTGCGCGTAACGCGGCGACACGGTTCAGGATGCTCATCACAGCGAACGGCGGCACTGCTGCACGGCGTGAGGGTTTCAGTGCTAATGGCACTCTGACAGACAGCCCGCCAGATTCGCCTCCTTCGTCGCTCGCATTCGAGCGACGAGCCTCCCTATAACCCATCCGCGATCTCCTGCAGTCGGCGAAGCGTGCCGCCAGTCATAGTGCCGGCTTGCTCTGCTGGCGCTTGCGCGCCCGGTATGCGGCGACGTTGGCCCGGTTGCCGCAGTTTCCCGTGTCGCAATAGCGCTTGGAGGAATTCTTCGATAGGTCGATCACCACATCTTCGCAGTCCTGCGCTGCACAGATCCGCAGCCTGCCCAATGCGTCGGATCTGATCAGATCAAGAAAGGCCATTGCTGCCTCGGCCCCGATTCGATCAGCGAGTGGCGCTTCTGGGCGTGTCACGTGCAGGTGCCAATCCCATTCGTCGTGGCGGGACAAGTAGGGCCGGGCGTCGGCCTCGGCGAGGATCTCGTTGGCGAGCATCGCTACCTCGTCACGATCCTTGACTGTCCAGAATTTGCGCAGTCGCGGCCGCAGTGCACGTACGGATTCGAGCTCGTCCTGTGTCCGGCAAATAGCGCCTGACGTGGGGTGATGAGCCAGGAAGTCGTCCAAGTCTGCAAGCGTCACCAGCGTGTCTCCGTCGAGGCCAACGGTATTGACCAGGGCCGCGGCTTCCGCGAGCGAAACTTCCGTGTCATGACTAAAAAGCATCTTGACTCCTGACATCATCATGCACTAGTGTAATGAGTGTAATCAATTTTGCATATTACACCTCAAGGCGGGTCGTAAGGGAGGCTAGACGTGACCAGCACCACCCAAGAAGCAACCCGGACGATCGCCGATCGTCGGTACGCCGGTGGATTGGCCCTAGCGCTCACGTCCGCGACGTCGTTCGGGCTCTCCGGCTCCCTCGCGCGCTCGCTGCTCGATCTGGGCTGGTCGCCCGCAGCCGTGGTGGCAACCCGGGTCGGAGGGGCATTCTTGGTCCTCTTGATCCCCTGTCTGTTCTTGCTTCGTCGGATCGGCTTGCCGACCGGCAGGCAGGGAGCGCGCATCCTGGCATACGGAGCGGTTGCAATCGCTTTGGCCCAGCTCTGCTACTTCAGCGCGGTGCAGTACCTCTCGGTCGGCGTCGCCTTGCTGTTGGAGTACCTGGCGCCGGTGATGCTAATCGGCTGGCATTGGGCTCGTAGCCATCGCCGTCCGGCGGTTCCGGTGCTGGCTGGTGCCGGCTTGTCGATCGTCGGCCTGGCCTTTGTCCTGGATCTTCGCGGCGGGCTGACGCTCAACCCGATCGGCGTCGCTTGGGGTCTCGGAGCGGCCCTGTGTTTGTGCGCCTACTTCCTACTGAGCGAAGACAACGGAGCCGATGCGCCGGTAAACCCGCTGCTATTGACGACCGCTGGCACGGGCGTTGGGGCGGCCCTCTTGCTGACTGCCGGAGCCGCCGGCATTCTTCCGCTGACCGTCCACGCCGGCGTCACGATCTTGGCTGATCAGGCCGTCGGCTGGTGGCTACCCGTGGCACTGTTGATCTTGATGAGCGCCGTGCTTGCGTACCCGACTGGCATTGTCGCGGTCCGTCGCCTCGGCAGCTCGCTGGCCTCGTTCGTGTCGCTGACTGAGGTGATCTTCGCAGTGGCCTTTGCGTTCGTGCTGCTCGGGCAGCAGCCCGGTCCCATGCAGCTGGTCGGTGGTGCGTTGATCTTGGCCGGAATCGCGCTCGTGAAGCGGCCGCGTGTGCGCTGAGCCCTTCGATCAGCGCCGTCCTGAGCTTGTCGAAGGGGTCAGGGCGCATGAAGCCTGCTATCGAACCGAAAGCCTGATCAAGGTTTGCCGAAGTCGGTGACCAACCAGACCTTTCCGTGTTCGGAGTCGTTGATCACATCGATTCCGACGTCGACGAACTTGGAGTTCAGGATGTTCTGGCGGTGGCCATCATCCGGCGGCTTCTCGTCGTACATCGCCTTCTGCACAGCCAATACGCCGGACTCGGAACGGCTGCTGTTGTAGGCGATGTTTTCGCCAACCATGCTCCAGTGGTAGCCGGCCGCCGAAACCCGGGAACCAAGTTCAGCCTCACCGTTCAATTTGTGGCTGAGCGTGTCGGCCTTGGCCATGGCGAGATTGTGGGTGTGCGCCGAGTCGACAAGTTTGCTATTGAGCTTCAAGGCTGGCAGCCCATGGGCGTCGCGTTCGGAATTGAGCTCGTCGAGCACGGCGTTAGCCCAGTCAGAACGGGTGTCGTAGCCGGAAGGACTGCTCGATGCCTCCTTCGACGGTTCTGACTTGGCGGCCGCCGTCGGCTTCTTCGTGGGGGTCGGCGTGGAGTGATGGGTGTGCTTAGGGGTCGACCGTCGCTTCGGGGTCGTCGACGCGCTGCTTGGGCTGTGGCTCGGTCGTGCGACCGGCGTAGCCGGCGCGTGGGATTTCAGCGGGCGATAACAGGCGCTACCGCTTTGGTGGATATTGCACTTCTGGACTCGGGGATGTGGGCGGGCCTTGTGCGCCTTGGAGGCAACGCTAGGTGTCGCCACGGGTGAGGTCGACCGAGCGGCACGCGGTGTATCGGATGGTGTGTCCGTGGGATATGACGATGGAGCCGCCGCCGGAACAGCAATCAGTCGGTCGTCTTGGGTTGGTGCGCCGGGGTCACTGATGGCCGTGCCCCCGTAGATAGCTGCTCCGACAACGGCCGAACTCACGACCACGGCAGCGCTCGCAGAGGCGATTCGTAGTCCTAGGCCGGTCACAGTGCCTCCATCGCGTACGACGACCCCCGAGCAGGTCACGACTTGGTAACGGCAAAGGCTTAGCCAAACACAGATGATCCTTATCCGGCAACCATCCGACCGTTCTGCGGACACGCCGTACACTGCGCCGGTGGGGAGCAAGACCGCTATGTCGAGTGGTGTGCTGATCGCCGGGACGTCATCCGACGCGGGCAAGTCGATGGTAGTAACCGGCTTGTGCCGGGCACTGGCGCGCCGAGGGATCGCCGTTGCGCCGTTCAAGGCCCAGAACATGTCCAACAATTCCTGTGTCTGTGGCGATGGCGCCGAGATCGGCCGCGCCCAATATCTACAGGCGCAGGCTGCAGGTGTCGCTCCCGAATCGGCGATGAATCCCGTGTTACTAAAACCCGGTTCTGATCATCGCTCGCACATCGTGCTGCGCGGCGAACCGTGCGGAACCCTGGAATCGGGTGAGTACGTGAATGGACGTGCTCATTTAGCGGCCGCAGCCTTCGCGGCGTACGACGAGCTCGCCGAGCGCTTCGAGGTGATCATCTGCGAGGGCGCCGGATCGCCTGCAGAGATCAACTTACGCGCCGGGGACTACGTGAATCTCGGCCTAGCTCGGGCGAAGGGCTTGCCTGTCGTGATCGTCGGCGATATCGATCGTGGCGGCGTCTTTGCTTCCCTGTTTGGGACGGTGGCGCTGCTCGATGAAGAGGACCGGCGGTTGATACAGGCCTTCTTGATCAACAAATTTCGTGGTGATGCCGGGATTCTGCAGCCCGGGTTCGAGGAGCTGACGGAGCGCACCGGCGTACCGTTCGCGGGCGTGCTGCCGTGGCTTTCCGATGTCTGGTTGGACGCTGAGGACACGCTCGAGGTGGCGAGCTGGCGACGTGATGGTGCAGACGGCGGCGAATTGCGGGTAGCGGTCGTGCGACTGCCAAGGATGTCGAATGGCACAGATGTGGAGGCGCTGGCAGCCGAGCCGGGCCTGGACGTACAGGTAACGACCGATCCGCGCACTGTTGCTGCGGCTGACCTTGCGGTGCTGCCCGGCAGCCGAGCAACTGTCAGCGATCTTGACTGGCTGCGCCTTACGGGGCTTGCCAAGGTGATCATGGATCGGGTAGGCCGTGGAGCGCCCGTGCTTGGGATTTGTGGCGGGTACCAGATGCTGGCGCGACGGATCGACGATGCGATCGAGTCAGGTCGAGGGCCGGTGACCGGGCTGGCCGTGCTTCCAGTGCAGATCGGCTTCGGCGCCGACAAGATGCTCGGACGGCCGCTGGGCGTGTGGCGCGGGCATCAGGTTCAGGCATACGAGATCCACCATGGAGTGGCGCAGATCGGTGGCAAGGCCGAGCCGTTCCTGGACGGCTGTCGGCAGGGTCAGGTGTGGGGGACGATGTGGCACGGGACCTTTGAAAATGACGACTTCCGCCGGGCTTGGCTGGCGGAGATCGCGTCGGCTGTTGGCTCTGATTGGCGCAGCGATCCCGGTGCACCCGGATACGCCGCCCGGCGAGAGACCATGATCAATACTTTGGCGAATGCTGTCGAGCAGCATGTCGATCTTGGTTTAGTACTGGCCGGCACCCGAGTGGCGATGCGGCTGTGACAATTCAGGCGCTGGTGATTGGGATCGGCAGCGGCAATCCTGATCACTTGACCCGCGAGGCCGTGGCGGCACTCAATCGCGTCGATGTCTTCCTCGTTGCCGACAAGGGAGCAGCCAAGCACGACCTCGTGCAGCTGCGCGAGGAGATCTGCAGCACAGTGATCCACCATGATCACTACCGTTTCGTCGAGGTGCCCGATCCCGAGCGAGGCCCTGACCGCGACCGTGACGCAGCGGACTATCAGGAGGGTGTCGCGGCCTGGCACGAGGCACGAGCCCGCCGGTATGCCGACATCATTACCGGCGAGGTGGAAGACGCTGGCACGGTCGGTTTTCTGGTCTGGGGAGATCCTGCCTTCTACGACTCCACAATCCGCATCCTCGAGTCAATCGTCAGGCTTGGGATTGATCTCGAGGTGACCGTGATTCCCGGCATCAGCAGCATTCAGCTGCTTGCGGCGCGTCACAAGATCATCCTGAATCGAGTCGGCCTGCCGATCCACGTAACCACCGGGCGCCGGCTCCTGTCGGAATATTCCCCTGCACTGGGAGATGTGGTCGTCCTGCTCGATGGTGATCTCGCCTGCGGCGGTCTAGCCGAAACGTTCGGCGACCTCATGATCTATTGGGGTGCCCAGCTCGGTCTGCCGGATGAGGTCCTCGTCTCAGGGCGGCTGGGCGATGTCCTTGACGAGCTGCGAGCCAGGCGTACGGCGATTCGTCAAGCTCGCGGTTGGGTCATGGACACCTATCTGCTGCGTCCATCACATCGGAACCCAGAGCACCATCGCCACTGAGGTTGGCCCGAACGGCGGCCACGTACGGGGTCCTTGATCATGAGTGCTAGCACCACCGGGCGGACGCAACATCCGGGGTTGGTCCTAGCCTCGATGACTCTGGCGAATGCCATGGTGCTCGTCGATCAGACGGCCGTTCCGCTGACTTTGGCGGAAATCATGCGGACCTACGACGTCGGATCGCAGAAGGCGCAGTGGGTGCTTAACGGCGGCGTTCTCACCGCCACTTTCGGCTGGCTGCGCACGCCGAGGCGGCGGCGAAGACGATGGTCCCGAAGGTGCCGCAGAGATGGGACTGGGCGTCATTTTCCCCTTATTGCTGATCCTCAACCTCGGTCCGGGGGATGTCTCAAGCAGAGAGAGCGGCTGCAACTACTGGCTGATCTTGCCGGGTCTCCTGCTGTACGGCGGCGGGCTGGCAATCGTCCTCACGGTCAATGACCCGGTCAGTCTGAGTGACGTCCCCGAGGCCGCACGGGGACAAGCCGCCGGCGTATCCGCCACTGCCGGACAGTTCGGTGGCGCGCTCGGCATCGCGGTGCTTTACCTGATCTTCCATACGACCTACGTCGCACAATTGCACGCCATCATCAACAACGGACCACTTGCCGACCTCACTAACGACGAATATGTGCGGCTTGGGGTGGACATCATTGCCGCAGAAAGCACCGGTCTGAAGCCCAAGCTGTTTGATCCCTTCCTCAGCCCGTATCTGCATGCCGCGTTCCAGGCCTCGGCCTGGGGCTACGCCGCTGCCTTCCTAGCCGTCAGCCTCCTCGGAATCGTGGGCTGTGTGCTCGCCTGGCGAGCAGGACGTCTCCGGTCGGCGGCGCCTCCGAGTACGGCAGAATCCAGCGTCGACACAGAAGGTGTAGCTGACGCGCAAGACTGATCGGCCGAGTTCGAGGAGGATCACATGGGTGAGGAGCGAGCGCAGCCGCGCTCTTCATAGTCATGACGCTAGGCACCTGGACGGGCGCTGCCATCTGTCAAACGACCGGTCTGCCGTCTGACAGTTGCCACGTGAGAACACGTCACAACCGGCCAATACCATCTTCAGTGTGGCTCGACGGCTGCTGGAGCGTGATCAAGAGCTCGCGACCCTGCTGGGTGCGGCCCGCGAGGCTGCAAGCGGCGCTGGCTCGGTTGTGTTGCTGCACGGCGAAGCAGGCATTGGCAAGACCAGCCTCGTATCGGCGCTCCGCTCAGAACTCCCTGACGGGACGCGGATGTTGGTTGGCTCCTGCGATGCGCTCAGTACGCCAAGAACGCTCGGTCCGTTTCGGGATTTGACTGCTGCTGTCGGCCCCCGGTTGGCAGAAGCCCTGCAGTCGGGTGAGCGCGACCAGGTCATGGATGCCCTGCTCACTGAATTGCACCAACCGCCACCGAGCACGCTGGTCATTGAGGATGTCCACTGGGCCGACGAGGCCACCGTCGACACACTGCGCTTTCTGGTACGCCGGATCGGGCAGCTGCCCGTCGTCTTGCTGCTCACCTACCGCGACGACGAGCTATCCCGCGACCACCCGCTCACCCAGCTGCTGGGTGACGCTTCGCACGCCGACCAGGTACACCACCTCAGCCCGCAACGCCTTTCGGAGCCTGCCGTACGTGAATTCGTCGCCGACAGCGCGTTAGACGTTGACGAGGTCTTCGCGCTGAGCGACGGCAATCCCTACTTCGTCAGCGAGCTCGTCGCTTCGGCGGTCGGCTCCAGCGTGCCGCTCACCGTAGTGGACGCCGTCTTGAGCCGACTTCGCCGGCTCTCTCCCACCCAACAAGACATCGTCGAGCTGCTAGCCGTTGTCCCGTCGGCTCTCGACCGGCAACTCCTCAACGCCCTGGTGAGCGACCATGCCGCGATCACCGCTGCCGAGCAGCGGGGTCTACTCACTGTCCAGCCCGAGCAGGTCTCGTTCCGGCATGAGCTCACGCGACGGGCAATCGTGGACGCACTACCAGTGGCCCGTCGCTTGGATCTCAACGCCCGGGTATTGGCCGCTCTGGAAGACCTCGGCAACTCCGATTCCAGCCGGCTGGTGCATCACGCATCCGAGGCCGGCGACGTCGACGCCCTCGTACGGTATGCACCGATTGCGGCGCGTGATGCCGCCACGTCCGGTGCCCATCGTGAGGCTGCTGCCCATTACGCACTCGCCTTGGCCCACGAGGACCGCTTCACATCGGCCGAGCTGGCCGACCTCTTCGAGGAGTGCGCCGTTGAGCGCTACACGATCGCGTCTGCCATCGATGCCGCCACTGCGCAACGTCGCGCGGTCGCGCTGCGGCGAGAGCTGCCGGATCAGCGCGCCCTCGGGCTGAGCCTGCGCTGGTTGTCCAGAATCATGTGGTTCAACGGCAGACCAGCTGACGCGCAGCAAGCGGCTGAGGAAGCGACGATCATCCTCGGCGGTGTTGGGGACGAAGGGTTGTTCGCGTTTGCGTTGAGCAATCAGTCGCAGCTCGCCATGCTCGCTCACCGCACCGAGGAGGCCGCAACACTGGCGAGGCGAGCCATTGCGCTGGCCACGACCGCAGGCGCAACTGCGGTGCTCTCCCATGCCCTGACCAACCTCGGTCTGGCCAAGTGGCAGAGCGCAGACCCGGGCGCCCATGAAGATCTGCACGAAGCGGTCCGAGTGGCGCTGTCCATCAACGATGTCGAGGATGCCTGTCGCGCGTACGTCGGCCTGGTCTGGAGCCTGCTTGACGAGTTCCGCCTTGATGAGGCGGAGCCGCTGATGATCAAGGCGTTGGCACTCGCCGAAGAAGCCGAGTTCATCGGCTTTCACGCTTACCTGCAGGCCTGCCACGGCCGGCTCGAACTGGCCCGTGGCCATTGGGACGATGCAGTCACTACGGCGGATCTGGCGTCCCAATCGCAGCCGGCCTCGCGCTGCGCCGCATTGACGGTGCTTGCCACAGTACGGGTTCGGCGTGGTGAGGCGGGCGCAACCGAGCTCTTGGAAGAAGCCCGTCGACTCGCTGATCAGATCGACGAACTTCAGCGGATTGGTCCGGTTGCCGCAGCTCGTTGCGAACACGCCGCACTGCGCGGTGACTCGACGGCGGTGATCAATATTGCCGAACCAGTCTTTGCCGAAGCGGAACGGCTCGGGGACCTGTACTTGCAAGCCGAGCTGGCTTACTGGCTCCGAAAGGCTGGGCGCGCCGTCGATCCGCCTGATGTTGATCATCCCTTTGCAGCGCTGGCCCGCGGCGATTGGCAGGCGGCGGCCCGCGTCTTCCAGGAGCGTGGCTGTCCTTACCATCAGGCCATGGCGCTTGCCGAGAGCCAGGATCCGGATGCGCTCCTGGAGGCGTTGCCGATCTTGGATTCGCTTGCTGCCACCCCGCTTGCCCGGCAGGTGAGAGCTGGACTGCGTCAGCTTGGCGTGCCGAACGTGCCACGTGGTCCGATGGCGGGTACCCGGGAGAATCCGGCCGGCCTCACGGAGCGGCAGCTCGAGGTGCTGCGGCTGCTGGTCGCTGGCTTGACCAACGGCGAGATCGCCACGCAGCTCGTGCTCTCGGTGCGTACGGTCGACCGTCACGTTGCTGAGATATTCGCCAAACTGGGCGTGACCTCCCGCCGTGCAGTAGCCGCTCGCGCTGCTTCATTGGGTATCTCTGCTCAGGCCCGGTAGCGCGTACTCAAATCTCCCGACCATTTGCGGACTTGGACCTGGAAACCGACAATCGGTAGTCGATTTCCGACCGTTGCGAACTTTTCGAAGTCGCTCGTCGGCCCATTACCCACTCAGGTTCCACAGGCTCCAGCCAATCTGGGTAGTTGCTCAGACCGATGTCGGTAGCGCTTGCCGATGACCGCGCGTGCCTGCTGCCGTAGAAATTGATCA
>Ga0207706_10002387_pt1 | contig 18343 bp, 17 predicted proteins | sample KBSC53metaG_FD_184318 | JGI IMG/M metagenome (GOLD analysis project Ga0207706, IMG submission 184318) | Corn rhizosphere microbial communities from Kellogg Biological Station, Michigan, USA - KBS C5-3 metaG (SPAdes) (version 2) | ecosystem: Host-associated > Plants > Roots > Rhizosphere > Soil ... | reverse complement strand
GGCGGAGATCTCCGAGCGGGTGCACGAACTGCTCGAGCTCGTCCAGCTCGAGGGGCTCGCGAAGCGGTATCCGTCACAGCTCTCGGGCGGCCAGCGCCAGCGGATGGCGCTGGCGCGGGCGCTCGCGGTCGAGCCGAGCGTGCTGCTCCTGGATGAGCCGTTCGGGGCCCTCGACGCCCGCGTGCGCAAAGAGCTGCGGGCCTGGCTGCGCCGCCTCCACGATGAGGTGCACGTCACCACGATCATCGTCACGCACGACCAGGAGGAGGCCATGGAGGTCGCCGGCCAGATCGTGGTGCTGAACGCCGGCCGGATCGAGCAGATCGGCTCGCCGCGTGAGCTCTACGAGCAGCCGGCGAACGAGTTCGTGATGAGCTTCGTCGGCCCCGTCAACCGCGTCGGCGACACCTTCGTGCGCCCACATGACCTGGAGGTGCGGCTCGAACCGGAGGACGGCTCGGCCGAGGCGATGGTCGAGCGTGTCGTCCACCTGGGGTTCGAGGTTCGGGTCGAGCTCGTGCGCGGGGACGGCCAGCACCTCCTCGTCCAGCTGACGCAGGAGGAAGCCGAGCAACTCGAGCTCGAGCGCGGCCAGATCGTCTACGTTCGGCCTCGGCACTCGACGGTCTTCAGCCCTCGCTAATGCGGGAGCCAGGCGTCCGGGTCGGCGGCGATCAGGGCCACGTCGTCGGGCAGCTTGCCCGCCGCGAGGTCGGCGAGGGTCACGGTCTCCAGCACCGCGCGCAGGTTCGCGCGAACCGCGACCCACACGTCCCGTAGCGGCTCGGCGGCACCGGCGTACTCGACCTGTTCCGGACGCTCTCCACGGACGTTGGCGATCGGTCCCTCGACCGCGCGGATCACCTCGGCGAGCACGATCCGGTCCGGCTCCTTCGCCAGCCAGTAGCCGCCGTCCGCGCCGCGCTGGCTCTGCACGAGCCCGGCGTGCTTGAGGTCGAGCAGGATGTTCTCGAGGAACTTAAGCGGGATCTTTTGAGCCTGGGCGATCCGATCGCCCTTTTGCGGCACTCCGCTTGGCGCCGCTGCGAGCTCCGCTCCCGCGCGCAGCGCGTAGTCCACCTTCGCCGAGACCCGCATCGTCAGTGATTGTGGCACGCGTCTTCTTCCGGGGCGCGGCGGCTCTGGGCGCGGCTTCGACGGTCCCACCAGCGACGACCCGGTTCTTGCCGGCGCGCTTCGCCTCGTAGAGCGCCTCGTCGGCGGCGGCCACGAGCCCTTCGGCCGTGGCCAGTTCGCCCTTCACTGCGACGCCGAAACTTGCCGTCACCGTGAGCAGGCGTCCGTCGGGCAGCTCGGTCCGAGCCTTGGAGACGGCGAGGCGCAGCCGTTTCGCGAGCTGCGTCGCCCCCGTGAGATCGCTCTCGGGGACGAGCACGACGAACTCCTCGCCGCCGTAGCGCGCCGCGAGGTCGATCTGGCGCACACCGGAGCCGAGCACCTCGCCGACCGTGCGAAGAACGGCGTCGCCTGCGGGATGACCGTGCGTGTCGTTCACCTGCTTGAAGTCGTCGAGGTCGAGCAAGACCAGCGCGAGCGAGTCGCCGATCCGGTGGGCGCGGCGCCATTCGAGCGCGAGCTCCTCGTCGAAGGAGCGGCGGTTCGCGAGCCCGGTGAGCGAATCGGTCGCGGCCTGCGAGGCGACGCGACGGAAGTCGCCCAGCATGCGCAGGAGCGGGCCGGCGAACATGAGCGCGACGAGGACGAGCAGCGCGAACGACCCCAGGGCGGCGTAGCGGATGCGCTGCCTGTACGGCGCCACGTTCCCGTCGATCGCCTCCTGTGGGCGCAGTGCCAGCAGGCGGGCGCGGCCCGCGTCCTCGACCGCCGTTGCCAGCGACCGGTAGCGGGTGCCCTGCAGCCGAACGGTGCGCCCGTGGCTCGTGAACGCGACGCTCGTGCCCAGCAGGCGGCCGTGCTCGACGAGCACGAGTCGGTCTCCGCGTGAGTGCGGGGCGTCTCCGGTCAGACGCCGGCTCAGCCGCTGATCGAGCGGCTCGGCGGCGACGACCTTGCCGATCCGGCGGCCGTTCACCGTCAACCAGACCGAGCGCTGGAGGACGTTCGCGCTCGGCGCCGCCCCCAGCCGGCGGTTGTTCAGAACGAACGAGACGTCGCGCTCTTCCCGTGCGATGCGGACGAGCGCGGCCGGCCGCGGAGTGATGAAGGCGCGCTGTACGTCCGGCGAGCGCGCGAGGTCGGCGGCGCGGTTCGAGGCCTGGTCGCCCATGCGGGTGAGCTCGCGTAGGCCGCTCTGGAGCTCGGTGCGCAGCGCCGTATCGGCCTGAGCCCGCTCGTTGCGGAGCGCGTTCGCCTCCAGGATTCGAACGGTCGAGGCGATCGGGATGGCGCCCACGATCAGGACGCCGATGATGAGCTGGATGCCGGCGCGGCGTGCGATCGGAGACCTGGCACGACGCGGCCGGCGGGCGGTTTCCTGCCCGGACGCAGCGCTGGTGGCTGTGGCCGCAGGGCTCATCTATGGGGTATCGGCGCGACAAACGGCCCGCTTGAGCCGTTCTGCGACCCGGGAAGGGAGCTCAGAACTCCTTGTCGGACACGCCGGACTCGTTGACGGTGTTCGCCGGCCCCATCCAGACCATCGTGGCCGGGCCGGCCTTCTCCTTGGCGTGGCCGCTGAGCGTGCCGAGCACGACGGTGATCGTGTTGCCAACGGCGGTCATGACCGAGGAGTTGAAGTCCGCGTTGTTGGTGTAGTCGCCGTGGAGGCTGACGAAGCCGAGCTCGAAGAGCGTCGCGCCGGTCGAGGTGCTGCGGACGCTGACCACGTCGTTCTTCGCGTTGTTCGTGAAATGGACCGTGACGAGCGTCGCGGAGCCGTTCCACCCGACCAGGACGAGTGACGGCACGACCGCGCCGGCGAAGGTGTACGTGATCGAGTCGCCACTCTCGGCCTTGCCGGCCTTGGCGCCGTTGTTCCGGGTCTGGACGTCGAGTGCAGCCGGCATCGAGGCAGCCGCAGGAGGAGGTGGCGGTGGGGGAGGCGGCGGCGATCCACCGGCCGGCGGTGGCGGAGGAGGCGGAGGAGGCGGAGGCGGCGGGGGTGATGACCCAACCGGAGGAGGGGGCGGAGGCAGCGGGGCAGCCGGCCCAGGAGGAGGGGGAGGGGGCGGAGCAGTCGGAAGGGGCGGGGGCGGCGAGGTCGGTGTCGGCGCAGCAGGCGGAGGAGGCGGCGGCGGAGACTGAGGCGGAGTCTGCGTGGGGGGAGGAGGCGGAGGAGGCGGAGGAGGCGGCGGCGGAGGCGGCGGAGGCGGCGGAGGCGGCGGGGTCGAGTTCGAGGCCGGCACCGAAGTCGTCGGAACGCTGAGCGGCGTCATGGTCGGGTCGCTCGCAGAAGAGTCCGATGCGGCGGCGATCGTGATCGCACCTCGGCTGGGCCCGCCGGCGGCGCTCGAGCGCCTCGTCGAGTCGTTGCGTGCAGAGAAGCGAATCAGGACCCGCTCGCGGAGCAGCTGCACCTCTCGCACGATCGACGGGCTCACGGTCGCCGCAGCGACGGTCTCGGCCACGCCGCCGCGATCGTCGCGTCCGCCGGACCTGTGACCGCCCGTTCCGTTACCCGCGATCGCCGAGCCGAAGACGACGTCGCGTGCGACGCCGTCGGCGCTGCCGGCGCTCGAGAGCTCGGCGAAGATCGGAAGCCCGATCGTCAGCCACATCAGGGTGACCAGGGGCAGCGCAAGCGCAACGGGCGCCAAACGGGTCCGTCGCAGCAGCACGGCGCGAGGCGCCGGCAGCCGCCGGGGTCGATCGATGTGTCGCCGCATGTCCTTCCTTTGCCGCAGTTACGCCTACGGAGGCTAGGTCGGTTTCGGCGGCCGAAAGTCCCCCGGAAAGGTGATCCGTGCGACCCCCTTTCGGGGATTTCCCCCGGCACGGCCCGCGGTCGCGGCGTTACGCTCGGCGCGTGTCGACCGAGATGGACTCGACCGAGGCGAAGCTCCACCGGCTGGGTGAGCTGCGCGAGCAGGCGGCGCACGCGGGCAGCGACAGCGCCGTCGAGCGGCAGCGATCCCAGGGAAAGCTCCTCGCCCGCGAGCGCGTGGAGAAGCTGCTCGACCCGGGCTCCTTCGTCGAGCTCGACCGCTACGTGCGCCATCGCGAGGCCGAGTTCGGGATGCGCGAGAAGCGACCGTACGGCGACGCGGTGGTAACCGGCTACGGGACGATCTTCGGCCGCCGAGTCTTCGTGTTCTCACAGGACTTCACGGTCTTCGGCGGCAGCCTCTCCGAGGTCTTCGCCGAGAAGATCTGCAAGGTGATGGACCTGGCCGCGAAGCTGGGGTGCCCGGTGATCGGAATCAACGACTCCGGCGGCGCGCGGATCCAGGAGGGTGTCGTCTCGCTGGCGGGCTACGCGGAGATCTTCTGGCGCAACGTACAGAGCTCGGGCGTGATCCCGCAGATCAGCCTGATCATGGGCCCGTGCGCGGGCGGCGCCGTCTACTCGCCTGCGATCACCGACTTCGTCCTGATGGTCGAAGGGAGCTCGTACATGTTCATCACCGGCCCCGATGTGGTGAAGACCGTCACCGGCGAAGAGGTCAGCTTCGAGGAGCTCGGCGGAGCGATGACCCACGCGACCAAGTCGGGCGTTGCCCACTTCGTCGCTCCCGACGAGGACGCCTGTCTGGAGGACGCGCGCTACCTGCTCTCGTTCCTGCCGCAGAACAACGTCGACCCCCCGCCGTACTCGGAGCCAGCCGATCCGCCGAGCCGCGAGGATCTCGAGCTCGACACGCTCGTGCCCGACGACCCCGCCAAGCCCTACGACATGAAGGAGGTCGTCAAGCGGGTCTTCGACGACGGCGAGTTCCTGGAGGTGCACGAGCGCTGGGCCGAGAACATCGTCTGCGGCTTCGCCCGCCTGAACGGCCATCCCGTCGGAGTGGTCGGCAACCAGCCGCGCTCGCTGGCCGGGGTCCTCGACATCGACTCATCGGTCAAGGCAGCCCGCTTCGTGCGCACCTGCGACGCGTTCAACATCCCGCTGGTCACGTTCGTCGACGTGCCGGGCTTCCTGCCGGGGACGGCGCAGGAGTGGGGCGGGATCATCCGGCACGGGGCGAAGCTGCTCTACGCCTACGCCGAGGCGACGGTGCCGAAGCTGGCGGTGATCACGCGCAAGGCGTACGGCGGCGCGTACGACGTGATGAGCTCGAAGCACATCCGGGCCGACTTCAACTTCGCCTGGCCGACCGCCGAGGTGGCAGTGATGGGGCCCGAGGGGGCCGTCAACATCGTCTTCCGCAAGGAGCTCGAGGGCGCCGACGACGCGGAGGCTCGGCGGGCGGAGCTGATCGACGACTACCGAGAGCGGTTCGCCAACCCGTACGTGGCCGCCGAGCGCGGCTACGTCGACGACGTGATCGAGCCGCGCCGTACTCGCGCGGTGCTGGCCGACGCGCTCGAGACGACGCTGACCAAGCGCGAGCGCCGGCCGCCGCGCAAGCACGGCAACATCCCGCTTTAGCCGGGCTCGAGGCTCAAATCGCTCAGGAAGCCAGAGCCGCAGTCGCGGCAGGCTCGACGTCGAGTTCGAGCTCGACGGCGAACGCGGCCACGATCTCGGGGTCGAACTGCGAGCCTGAGCAGCGCTTGAGCTCGGCGATCGCCTGGTCGGGCGCGACTCTGCGGCGGTAGACCCGCTCCGAGGTCATCGCGTCGTAGGCATCCGCGACGAAGATGATGCGCGCGCCGAGGGGAATGGTCTCGCCGGGCAGCCCGTCTGGATACCCGCTCCCGTCCCAGCGCTCGTGGTGGTGGAGCACCCAATCGGCGACGGGGTCCACCCCGAGGCTCTCGAGCATCCGGAATCCGATCTGCGGATGGCGCTCGAGCACCAGCCGCTCGGGGTCGGTGAGCGGGCCGGGCTTGCGCAAGATCTCCTCGGGGATCGCGAGCTTGCCGAGGTCGTGCAGGCTCGCGGCGAGCCGGGTGAGCTCGATTTCCTCGTCGGGGAGGCCCAGCCGCCGCGCGGTGCGCGCTGCGAGCTCGGCGACACGCTGGGAGTGACTGCCCGTATAGACGTCGCGGGCATCCACCGCCCGGGCGAGGCTGGCGGCCGCGCGGAAGCGGGCGGCGCGGTCGGGGCCGCCGGCCAGCCGCTTGAGCTCGGCGAGCTCGATCACGTCGGGCCGGTAGGCGCGGACGCGGTTCTTGCCGTACTCCTTGGCCCAGTAGAGGGCGCTGTCGGCGAGTCGCACCAGCTCGTCGCGCTCGTCGGCGTGCTGAGGCGAGATGGCGACGCCGACGCTGACGGTGACCAGCTCCACCTGCTCGAACTTCAGCGCCGCGATCCGATCGACGATCGACGATGCGGCGATGAGCGCTGCGTCCTCGTCGTAGCCGGGAAGGAGGAGCGCGAACTCGTCGCCGCCGAGCCGGAAGGCCTCGCCGGTCTGGCGCAGCCGCGACGCCACTTGCGAGAGGACGCGGTCGCCGGCCGGGTGGCCGAAGCGGTCGTTGATGCGCTTGAAGTCGTCGACGTCGACGAGACAGAGCGAGAGCGGGAGACGACGCTCGTGCGCGTACCGCAGCTCCCGCTCGAGGCATTCGTGGAAGTGACGGTGATTCCCCAACCCTGTCAAGGGGTCGGTCAGCGCGAGGCGCATGGCGCGCAACGCGCGGACGATCGCGCGCTGGTAGAGCTGGATCGCGAGCAGCGGGCCGACGAGCGCCACCGAGAGGAAGGGCGAGCGCTGCCAGAGCACGACCAGCATCAGCGCCGCCGAGGCCATCAAGGAGAACGGAACGATCGTCCAGCGGACGTTTGTGCGGGCGAGCGCGAAGAGCGAGCGGCGCGAGCTCACGGCCACGACGGCGGTGATCAAGATCAGGTTGACCGTGTACTGGGCGGACGCGGCCGCGCCGACGCGGGCGAGCACCCCATCGGCGCCTTCTCCATGTAGCGGCGCCGAGACCGCTCCAGCGGCCGTGGCTGCCAGCGCGAGGACGGAGACGTTGTACGCGATCCTGATCGGCGGACGGTGCTCGATCAGCTGCGTGATCGCGGGCGCCAGGAACACGACGAGCAGGCCCGCCGCCCAGCCGAAGAGCACGATCGAAGCGACTCCGAAGACGAAGGACAGTGACACGCCGCCGGTGTCGACCCCTTCGACGGGCACCGGGAACCGATCGGCGAGCGTCGAGGCGCAAAGGAGCGCGGCGAGCCCGACGAGCGTCGTCGTCTTGTGCGGCGTGACCGCGAAGGCCGCGGCCGCGGCGCACGCGACGCCGAGGCCCGCGGCGCACACGGGCACGATGACTGCCAAGAGCCGCGGCGGCGGCAAGGCGCGGCGAGTCACTCCGGCGCTACCAGTACAGGTTGTAGCTACCTAGAGATTCTTCATAGCCAAGACCGCCGAGCGCCAAGAGGATCAGCGCGAGGATGGCGGCAATGACGACGAGACGGTGGTTCCAGTGCAACATCGTCAACCTCCCCACGACATGTATCAGGTCGGCCTCGATTGTCGAATGCCCGGGACCGCTCGGCATCCCCCGGAAGGGGGAGTTGCCCTGCAATTCGCCGATTAGGCTCTAGCTCGAAAGGGCCAGGCCGGCCTCTGCCAGAGGCCGTCGTCCCCAGGCGAACTGCTGCCGGTACCAGCCGGTGAGCGGGCTGAGCGACACGCCCTGCCCGGAGGAGTGGATCATCCAGCCGCCGCCGAGAGCGATCCCCATGTGGCCGACGGAGCCGGGCTTCGAGCGCGGCCCGTTCGGCCCGAAGAAGACGAGGTCTCCAGGAGCCAGCTTCGGGAACGCGATGCGCTTGCTCTTCGGCACCTCGCCGCTCATCTGGTAGGTCGTGCGGCCTTTGAGCGTCGCAGCGAGAGCCGCGCCGCCCGGGTAGGCCTGAAGCTTGTACACGCGCCAGACGAAGCCGGAGCAGTCGAAGCCGCCCGGCGCGCTCACACCGAATGGAGACTCCGGCGCTTCGCTCGTGCCGCCCCAGACGTAGGGGAAGCCGATCAGCTTGACGGCCGTGTTGAGCACGCGCTTCTGCCAGGCGGTGAGCTGCGGAAGGACGAACGAGGCGGCCGCGGTTTCGGCGTAGTCGTGCTCCCAGCCGGCGAAGTGGAGGATCCTCGAGACCGAGTAGGCGGTCTCCGCCCGCGTGATCGGGTCGCTGGGCAGGAGCTCGAGATCGTCCTGCTTGACGGGATGGTCGGTACGAAGGCCGAGCAGGCGCGCGACGGTCTCGGTGCCGAACCGAGACGGGGCTGCCAGACCAGCGGCCTTCGCCCCGGCGGCGAATGCGGCGGCCGCATCGGAGAGCTGCAACGTCCGCACGAGCTTCGCGTCGAGCTGCGTCACCGTCACCGGCGCCGCGGGGCTTGCGGGCACGGTCGCAGGCTGCTTGGTGAGGCCGGAGACGAGAGACGCGAGCTCGCCCTGGGTCAGGTCGTCGCCGCCGCGAAAGGCCGCCACGGTCTTCGCCATCAGCCCGTGGGCGACCACGTACCGAATGTGGGTCTGGGCCCACGAGACCGTGGGAGCAGGGCCGGTCGCGCCGCGGCTCTTCCCCGGATCGGCGATCTTCGAGGCCGAGGCGGAGGAGGCGGCGAACAGCGCGCAGCAGGTGACGAGGGCGAGGAAACGGCTCATCCCGCCGTTCGTATCGTCCGTCGGCGCGCACGGCTTTAGGCTCTTGGGCCGTGGATGCGGAGATCAGGCCCGAGCCAAGCAGCGAGGAGCGCGAGCTCATCCTGCGCGCTCTCGAGGAGCAGCTCGCGCGAGACGGCCGTCCGGCCGCGTACCGGAGCGCTTGGCGCGAGCTGGGGATCCGCGAGAACACGGACGACGAGGAGCCCGACTAGGGGGAGACCGGCCGGCCGCGCAGGAGGCCCGGCGCAACCCGGGCGTAGTCCAGCCCCGAGAGCCACGTGAGCACGAGGGCGACGAGCAGCGCCCACCAGGCAACCTGGTCGTCCCAGGCTCCTGCGGCCGCGAACCCGCCGATCGCCGCAGCGGTCGCCTGCGACCACGTCTTCAGCTTGCCCAGGTCGCGGGCCTGCATCACGACTCCGCGCTCGAGCGCCGCGAGACGCAGGCCCGAGACGAGGAACTCGCGGGCGACGATCGCCGCGACCATCCACCCTGGGAAGACGTCCTGGTCGATGAGCACGATCAGCACAGTCAGCACGAGCAGCTTGTCCGCGACCGGGTCGAGCAACGAGCCGAGCGGCGAGGTGTGACCGGTCCGCCGGGCGATCCGGCCGTCGAGCCAGTCGGTGCTCATCGCGGCGATGAAGACGCCCGTCGCCCACCAGTCGTGGTTGGGGAAGTCCCAGACGAACAGGACGACCACGAGCGGCACCGCCGCGGCGCGGGCGAGCGTCAACTGATCCGCCAGGCTCATGTGCGGGGAGAATACGGCCGTGCCGCCCTTCTCGAAAGTACTCGTGGCCAATCGCGGCGAGATCGCGATCCGCGTCTTCCGTTCCCTGCGCGAGCTCGGCATCGGCACGGTTGCCGTCTACTCGGAGGCCGACCGTAGCTCGCTCCACGCCGCCTCGGCCGACGAGGCCTACCTGGTCGGCGCCGGACCGCCCGCCGAGAGCTATCTCAACCAGGAACGGCTGCTCCAGGTCGCAAGTCGCGCCGGCGCGGAAGCCGTTCACCCGGGCTACGGATTCCTGGCCGAGAACGCCGGGTTCGCGCGGGCCGTCGCTCGAGCCGGGCTCGTGTGGATCGGGCCGCCGGCGGACGCCATCGAGGTGATGGGCTCGAAGACCGCGGCGCGTGAGCGGATGGCCGCTGCGGGTGTTCCCGTCGTCCCCGGCACGACCGAGCCGGTGACCTCCGCCGACGAGGTGATCCGCCTCGGGGACGAGCTGGGTTGGCCGATCGCGATCAAGGCTGTGGCCGGAGGCGGCGGAAAGGGGCTCAAGGTCGTGCTCGCTGCCGCCGAGGCCGAGCGCGCCTTCGAGTCGGCCCGGCGCGAAGGCGAGGCGTACTTCGCCGACCCGACGGTCTACGTCGAGCGCTACCTCGAGGACCCACGCCACGTCGAGGTGCAGGTCCTCGCGGACGCCCACGGCAACGTGATCCATCTCGGCGAGCGGGACTGCACGATTCAGCGCCGCCACCAGAAGCTCGTCGAGGAGACGCCCTCGCCGGCGGTCGACGACGAGCTGCGCGCGCGGATCGGCGAGATCGCAGTCGAGGCGGCCCGCGCGGTCCGATACCGCAGCGCCGGGACGATCGAGGGTCTTCTGTCGGCCGAGGGCGAGTACTTCTTCCTCGAGATGAACACCCGCATCCAGGTGGAGCACACGGTCACCGAGATGGCCACAGGACTGGACCTCGTCCGCGAGCAGGTGCTGATCGCCGGAGGAGAGCCCCTCGACATCCGCCAGGAGGACGTTCGCCTGGTGGGACACGCGATCGAATGCCGGATCAACGCGGAGGACCCCGCCAACGGCTTTCTCCCGAGCCCGGGCCGGATCACGAGCTACCGCGAGCCGGCCGGGCCCGGCGTCCGAGTCGACTCGGGCGTGATCGCCGGCTCCGAGGTCCCGGCGCTCTACGACCCGTTGGTCGCGAAGCTGATCGTCCACGGCGTCGACCGTGAGCACGCGAGGCGGAGAATGCTCCGCGCGCTCGGCGAGTTCGAGATCGGCGGCATCACTACGCTGCTCGGTTTTCACCGTGCGCTGCTCGAGCACCCGTGCTTCGCCGAGGGGGCCACGTGTCACGGCGTCGTCGACTCGGAGGAGCTGGCGGAGCGTGCCGAGGAGCTCTCTCGGGGAAAGGCCACGGCACCGGCGGCGCTGGACGGGTCGGCGCCCAGGGCCCGGCTCACGACTGTCGAGCTCGACGGGCAACGGTACGAGGTGACGAGCCTTGTGCCGGAGCCTCCTTACGCGGAGCTCGCCAGACGCCGTCGAGAACGGTCCGCCGGCACGGGTCACGGTGGTGTGAGAGACGCGGTCGTGACACCGATGCAGGGCACCGTGCTCGCGGTCGAGGTCGCGGAAGGCGACGAGGTCGAGGCCGGTCAGGTGATCTGCATCGTCGAGGCGATGAAGATGGAGAACGAGATCGCGGCCCATCGTGCGGGCGTCGTCACGGACCTCGCGATCGAGCCGGGCCAAACGGTGACCAGCGGACAGGTGCTCTGCGTCGTCGCCGAGCCGGACGGCTGAGACCACCCCCTTCGACTAGCATCCGCCGCCGTGGATCTCTACGAGTACCAGGGCAAGGAGCTGTTCCGGCGCTTCGGAATCCCCGTCTCCGAAGGCCGGCTCGCGACGACGCCGGCCGAGGCGCGCGCCGCGGCCGAGGAGCTCGGCGGGCCGGTCGTCGTCAAGGCCCAGGTGCTCACCGGCGGGCGCGGAAAGGCGGGCGGAATCAAGCTCGCCGACGGACCGGAGGACGCCGAGGGCAAGGCCGAGGAGATTCTCGGCCTCGACATCAACGGCCACGTCGTGCGCAAGCTCTGGATCGAGCAGGCCTCGGAGATCGACAGGGAGTACTACCTCTCGATCACCTTCGACCGCGGCGCGAAGCAGTCGCTGTTCATGCTTACGACCGAGGGCGGGGTCGAGATCGAGGAGGTCGCCGAGAACAACCCGGACGCGCTTTCACGCCTGCACGTCGATCCGCTCGAGGGCTTCCAGCCCTACCAGGCTCGTCGCCTGATCTACGGCGCCGGGATCGGCGACCCCGACGAGCAGAAGCAGATCCTCGACATCGTCGGGAAGCTCTACACGTGCTTCGTCGAAACGGATGCCATGCTCTGTGAGATCAACCCGCTGATCGTGACGCCGGGCGGAGAGGTGCGCGCGCTCGACTCGAAGTTCACGGTGGACGACAACGCCCTCTACAAGCATCCCGACATCGCAGAGATGCGTGATCTCGAGGCGTATCCCGCCGAGGAGCGTGCGGCGCGCGAGCGCGGCGTCACCTACGTCAAGTTGGACGGGGACGTCGGAATCCTCGGCAACGGCGCCGGCCTGGTCATGTCCACCCTGGACGTGATCGCGCTGGTCGGGGGCCGGCCGGCCAACTTCTGCGACCTCGGCGGCGGCGGGGACGCCCAGGGCGTCGTCGACGCGCTCGAGATCATCACCGCCGACCCGCAGGTGAAGTCGATCCTGTTCAACATCTTCGCCGGGATTACGCGCTGCGACGTCGTCGCGCAGGGCATCCTCCAGGCGCTCTCGCAGACCACGATCGAGCACCCGATCGTCGTCCGCTTCGACGGGACCAACGCCGAGGAGGGACGCGAGATCCTGGCGGAGGCCGCGCCTCCCAACCTCCACGTCGAGTCGACGATGCTCGACGCCGCCAGGCGTGCGGTGGAGCTCGCGGCATGAGCAGCTGGTCCGACCGCGCCCAGGCCTACCGGGAGAGCCCGACGCACCGCGAAGGGCCCGACCTCGACCTGGTCGTCGCGTGGTGCGAGCCGGGAGAAGGCGTCAAGGCCCTCGACGTGGCGACCGGAGGCGGACACGTCGCTCGGCGGCTGCGAGAAGAGGGCGCGGACGTCGTCACGCTCGATCCGTCGCCCGGCATGCAGGCCGACGTGGTCGCGAGCGCCGAGGACGTGCCGTTCGCCGACGGCAGCTTCGACGTCGTGGTCTCGCGGATCGCGCCGCACCATTTCGCCGACATCCGCGTCGCCGTCGCCGAGATGGCGCGCGTCAGCAGCCGGCTGGTCGTGATCGAGGACACGCTCTTCTCGAGCGAACGGCACGACCAGGCAGAGAAGCTTCGCGATCCGACCCACGTGCGCAACTACACCGAGGACGAGTGGCGCGACTTCCTCATCGGCGCCGGGCTCGAGGTCGAGCAGGTGGAGCGCTTCGAGAAGACGCATCCGCTGGAGCCGTGGCTCGCGCGTACGGGCTGCGAGGGCGACGAGGCCGAGCGCGTGAAGGAGTTGCTCGCCGACAGGATGACCGAGGACGGCAGCGCCTGGACCGACACCAAGATCGTCATCCGCGCGAGGAAGTCCGAATCCTGATGGCGATCATCGTCGACAGCGGCACGCGGCTCGTCGTCCAGGGCGCCACCGGGCGCGAGGGGTCGTTCCACACCCTGCGCAATCGCGATTACGGAACCAACGTCGTCGCCGGGGTCACGCCCGGCAAGGGCGGCACGGAGCTGCAGGGCATCCCGGTCTTCGACACCGTCGCCGAGGCGGTCGAGGAGGCGGGTGCCAACACGACGATGGTCTTCGTCCCCGCGCGGTTCGCCGCCGATGCGATCTACGAGGCGGTCGACGCGGGAATCGGCACCGTGATCTGCATAGCCGAGGGCCTTCCGGCGCACGAGATGCTCCGGATCTACAACTACATCCGGTCGAAGGAGATCACGATGCTCGGCCCCAACTGCCCGGGAGCGCTCTCGCCGGGCAAGGCAAACGTCGGGATCATCCCGGCCGAGATCTTCCGCGAGGGGCCGATTGGCGTCGTCTCGCGCTCCGGCACGCTCACATACCAGATCGGGCACGAGCTGACCCAGCGGGGACTCGGCAACTCGACGATCGCCGGCATCGGGGGAGATCCCGTCGTCGGGTCGTCGTTCATCGATGTGCTCGCGAGGTTCGAGGCCGACGTGCAAACGGAGGCGATCGTGATGGTCGGCGAGATCGGCGGTGACGAGGAGGAGAAGGCAGCGGCGTTCATCGAGGCCGAGGTGACGAAGCCGGTCGTCGCCTACATCGCGGGCTTCACCGCGCCGCCCGGGAAGACGATGGGGCACGCCGGCGCGATCATCTCCGGGTCCTCGGGGACAGCACAGGCGAAGAAGGAAGCGCTCGAGGAGCGGGGCGTTCGCGTCGGAACCACGCCGACAGAGGTCGCGGAGCTCGCGGCCGAGGTCGCCGGGGCGCGCGCCTAGCGGACGCGAACAGCCGCGCAGACCAGGGGGCTGCGGTTCTTCGCAGCATCCGTCGCGCGGACGCAGAAGCGGTACGAGCCCGCTTTCGCCGGTCGCCAGGACACCCAGTACTGAACAGCGCTGTCCGTCGGGCGCAGCGGGCGCGTCACGGTCTTGAGCGCCCTGATCCTGCGGTAGACGGTGATTCGCTCGGTCGTCTGGCCCTTGTCGTCGCTGACGAGGTAGCGCAGGCGCAGTGTCTTCCGATGCTTTCCACGGGCTCCGAAGACGCGCAAGACGGGCGCTTTCTTGTCGACGCTGGACACGATCGGCGGAGGAGGGGGTGGGGGCGGCGGTGGCGGAGGAGGCGGCGGCGGAGGGGGAGGGACGGCGGTCGCGAGGGCCCGGGCGACGTTGATCCGGCCGTAGCCGTAGTCCTGCTCCCACGTGCAACCCGTGCAGGTGCCGTACGGGTCGGTGCCGTACGGGAACGGGCCGACCTTGTCGGAGCTCGTGGCCAGCATCTGTCGCACGGCCGACGGCGAGGCCTCCGGGTGGAGGCTCACGATCAGCGCTGCGACCGCGGACACGAACGGAGCCGCCATCGAGGTTCCGTCGAGGCGGCAATAGCCGACCGGGTCGGTGGGACAATCGGTCGGGGAAACGGCCGCCGGGTAGGTCGAGAGGATGTCGACGCCCGGGGCGGAGACGAAGACGTCGGGGCTGCCGTAGTTGGAGAACCACGCTGGCTGGTCGGCACTGTCGGTCGCGGCCACCCCGATCGCGCCGGGGCACGCAGCCGGGTAGTCGGGCGTCGCCACTCCCGCGTTGCCTGCCGCCACGACCACCGCGGCGTGGTAGGCGTTCATCGCCAGCTCGACCGCGTTGCAGAGCGTCAGTGAGTAGCCGGGGCCGCCCAGGCTGAGGTTGATCACTCGCGCGCCGTGCTGCGACGCCCAGGCGATTCCATCGGCGATATCGGAGTCGTCAGCGATCCAGCCGTCGTCGGGGTCGTCGTGGAAGACGCGCACGGCGATCAGGGACGACGCAAAGTCGAGCCCGGCGACGCCGACCGCGTTGTTGGTGGCAGCTCCGGCGATGCCCGCCACGTGAGTCCCGTGGCCGACCGGGTCGGTCGGCGCGCCGGCCGTGCAACCCCCGCTGAGGCAAACGGCACTGTCGGCCGAAAGGCGGCCCGAGAGATCGGCGTGCGAGCCGTCGACGCCGGTGTCGACGATCCCGATCGGAACGCCGGCCGCGGGCGTGAAGGTGCCCGGGAAGACCGACCAGCCGCCGAGGGCATCGATCGTGGAGAGCGCCCATTGCTGCGAGTAGTCGGGGTCGTCCGGTGTTCCGAGCACAAGGAGGTGTCGGACGCGATTCGGCTCGGCATAGGCGACGTCAGGCCTGGCGCGGTATGCAGCCACCGCGTCGGCGACCGACTCCCCGGGGCCCGGGTCGACAACCACGACCTTGCCGGCGGTCTCCCGCACGAAGCCGTCGCCGGATGCGGCCACCCTGGCAGCGCCGTTTGCCGGCTGTTTGAACTTGACCAGGATCGTCGGTCCGGTGGCAGCCGCCGCGGGGGCAGCGAGGGCGAGTGCGAGCAGGGCAGTGAGGGCGGCGCAGCGGAGACCCACGTTCATGAAGGTCGGCACGAAAGGCAACTTTCTTCTCACCCGTTTGCGTGAACGATCAGGAGATCCCAGGATGGGTCGGACGGCGGCCGGTGCGCACCGAGCCTACCCCTACACTGGCGGCGTGAGCGCCGGAACGATCTCCTTCGCTCGCGGCGTCCCCGCGCCCGAATGCCTGCCCGTCTCGGACCTCGCGGACTGCGCCAAGACCGCGATCGAGCACGACGGAGCCGGGGCGCTCCTGTACGGGCACACCCTCGGGTACGAGCCGCTGCGCGAATGGATCGGCGAGCACCACGGCGTCGACGCTTCGCGCGTGGTCGTGACGAACGGCTCCCTGCAGGTCTTCCACTTTGTGCTCTCCACGTTCGCGACGGACCGCAGGCTGATCGTCGAGCGGCCGACGTACGACCGGCCTCGGAAGATCCTCGCGGCGATGCCCGGCGGCTTCGACGAGGTCGCGATCGACGAGCACGGCCTCGACGTCGACGAGCTCGAGGGCCTGCCAGGCGGACCTCGGTTCCTCTACACGATCCCGACCTTTCAGAACCCGGCCGGCGTGACGCTGTCCGGCGAGCGCCGGCGGCGGCTGGTCGCGCTGGCGCTCGACGGTGACCTGCGCATCCTCGAGGACGACCCCTACGGCCTCGTCCGCTACGACGGCGACCCGTCGCCGACGCTCTTCGAGCTGGAGGGAGGGAGAAAGGTGTTGTACAGCTCCTCCTTCTCGAAGACGATCGCGCCGGGGCTTCGCGTCGGTTACGCGATCGTGCCGGACGAGCACGCGGGAGGGCTCGAGGACCTCGTTGCCTCGACGTACATCTCACCGGCGCTCGTGGCCCAGGCGACCGTGCTCGAGTTTCTGCGCCGCGGGTTGTTCGAGCCGAACCTCGAGCGCGTCCGCGACCTGTTGCGCGCTCGACGCGACGCGATGCTCGGGGCCTTGGAGCGCGAGCTCGATGGCCGCGTGCGCTGGAGCCGGCCCGAGGGCGGCTACTTCCTCTGGCTCGAGCTCCCCGAGTCGCTGGATGCGGGCGAGCTGCTCGCACGCGCGACCGAGACCGGAGTCACGTTCGTGCCCGGGGTCGACTTCGGCGGGCCTCCGAACAGCGCCCGCCTGGCCTTCAGCTTCGCCTCGCCCGCCGAAATCGAGGAGGGCGTCAAGCGCCTTGCAAAGCTCGTCGCGGCGACTCCCGCGGCGGTATAGCCGGCTAGGCGGCCGACTGGCCCGCCAGCGGAGCGAGTGGCCGTGGCACGAGGCGGGGCTGGCGCGGTGGGACGAGCGAGCCCCGGCTATGGAGACGGAAAGTGGGGCATGGAGCCTCGAGGACAAGGGCGCAGAGGCCGGCCCGATGGAAGTAGCAATCCTCGCAGGTTGGTTTAGTTATCTTGCTCATACCCCAGTTTGCTCCTCTAGGTCGCCTGCCCGAACAAGGCGGGATGATAGGCGCCAGGCACCGCGAATCAAGACTTGTCTGTGGAGAAAACATTGCAATTTCCGGCGGTTTCGAAACTGCCGAAAACTAGGTGTTCTTTACGCTTTCGGGGCCAGCGTTGCCAGTGCCCGCAACGCCTGTTGAAAGTTGTGCACAGGGACGATGGGAAGGTCCTTCGCATACCGCCTGGCCTCGCGCGCGTTCTCCCCGGCGGGCACGAGGAAGACGTCCACACCTGCTTCGCGCGCACCGAGAGTCTTTTGCTTCACGCCGCCGATCGGGCCGACGGTTCCGTCCAGGGAGAGCTCGCCGGTCGCGGCGACCTTCTTCCCGTGGGCCACGTTGCGACCGAGCTCTTGGAGGATGTCGAGCGCGAAGGCGAGACCCGCCGACGGGCCACCGACGCCACCGGCATCGAACCTGATCCGGACCGGCAGCTTGACCGTGAGGTCGTCAGTGGCCGAGACGCCGATGATCGCCCGCTTCGGGTTCTCGGGATCCGCGACCGTCTCGATCGCCGCCGTTCGCACCTTGCCGTTCCGCCGGTAGCCGATCCGGACCGTCGTGCCCGGCCTCTTGGTGGCGAGGGCGTTCCGTAGCGCGAGCACCGAGGCGACCTTCTTGCCGTTCAGGGAGACGATCACGTCATCGGGCTGCAGCACCTTGGCAGCGGGCGATCCTTGTTGGACGAGGAGGACGGTGACGCCTCCGCTGCGCGCCCGCACGTCGTAGCCCAGGCGGTTGAGGGCGACGACCGCGGCGACCTTCTGCGAGTCGGTCATGTCGAGCTGTCCCAGCCGTCGCTCGAGCGTCTGCGAGATCTTGGGTGCGGGCACGAGGTCGGATCCGTCCGCCCGAACCCAGGGAAGGATTCGCTCGAGCAAGCGCGCCTGGCGCTCGCGAACGTCGACGAAGTAGATCGAGCCGTTCGAGTTGCCCGGCTTCTCGCCCGGGACGCTGATCACCGGGTCGACGGGGTGAGCCGGGTCGACGAGCCTGATGTCGTACCCGTTCGCGGGCGCGAGCCAGAGCACGAACGCCGCGGCGCCGAGGAAAAAGAGCCCGGCCGTAGCCAGGCGCGCCGGCGTGAGCCACCGCATCCGACGAGAGTACCTAGCTGGCTAGAGAAGAAAGCGCGTCAGGCCGCCATCGACGGGGATGACGGCCCCCGTGACGTAGCTCGCCGCGTCGGAGGCCAGGAAGCTCACGACCTGCGCGACCTCCCGGGGCTGTCCCAAGCGCCCAAGCGGAATCGCCTCGACATTTTCGGGCACCTCCGCCTGTCGGGCGGTCTTGATTCGCCCGGGCGCGATCGAGTTGACGGTGATCTTCTTCGGGCCGACCTCGCGGGCCAGCGTCTTGGCCCAGCCGATCACGCCCGGGCGCACGGCCTTCGAAAGC
>Ga0207706_10002384_pt1 | contig 18345 bp, 25 predicted proteins | sample KBSC53metaG_FD_184318 | JGI IMG/M metagenome (GOLD analysis project Ga0207706, IMG submission 184318) | Corn rhizosphere microbial communities from Kellogg Biological Station, Michigan, USA - KBS C5-3 metaG (SPAdes) (version 2) | ecosystem: Host-associated > Plants > Roots > Rhizosphere > Soil ... | reverse complement strand
ACCTCGGCGAGGGCGTGCCGACGGTTGTGCTCGCCGGCAAGGAGTACGGCTCCGGGTCCTCGCGCGACTGGGCGGCGAAGGGGCCGAAACTGCTCGGCGTGAAGGCCGTGATCGCGGAGAGCTACGAGAGGATCCACCGCTCGAACCTCCTGATGATGGGGATCCTCCCGCTCCAGTACCTGCCCGGCGAGAGTCGCGAGTCGCTCGGGCTGACCGGGCGCGAGGTGTTCTCCGTCACAGGGGTGTCCGGCGGCGAGGCACGCGAGGTCATCGTCCGCGCGGACGAGAAGGAGTTCCGCGCGACCCTGCGGCTCGACACCCCGCGCGAGCGCGAGTACGTCCGCCACGGCGGGATCCTGCCCTACGTGTTGCGAAAGCTGGCAGCGGGCTGATGGTGTCCGACTTGAAGTCGGACACCAACGGCGACCAGCTCCGCTCGTTGCTCGGCCGCTTCCCGAGCGGCGTCGCGGTCGTCACGGTCGACGTGGGCGGGCAGCGGGTCGGGCTGACGATCGCGACGCTCGTCGGGCTCTCGCTCGAGCCGCCGCTCGTCGGGTTCTCGGTCGCGGGGCAGGCGGCACTCCACGAGCTGCTGCGGGAGGCGGGGCGATGCGCCGTCTCGCTCCTGGCCGACGGGCAGGGGAGTCTCGCGGAGCACTTCGCCCGAGGCGTGCCGCCGATCGGGATGTGGGAGGGAATCGCGACCGAGCCGTCCCCCGGGTCGCCGCTTCTCTCCGGAGCGCTCGGCTGGATCGAATGCGCGCTGCGCGACGAGGTGCCGACGGGGACGCACACGCTGTTCGTCTGCGCGGTCGAGCGGGTCGTCCACGGGGCGGACGGCCCCGGTCTCGTCCGGGTCCGCGGCGGGTTCGCGTCGGCCTGAGGTTGGCAAGAGGGCGAGGCTGAAGCCACGCCCGCAACCCCGGCGGTACCCTCGCCGCTTGTGACCGAGCGCGAGACGTCCTGGGGGATCGAGCCCGTCCCGGAGCGGCTGCGGGTGCTCGGTGGGGTCGACATGGGCCTCCTGTGGGGGAACCTCGGCGTCTCGCTGCTCGTGATCGTCGCGGGGGCGGTGCTGGTGCCTGCGCTCTCGCTGCCGACGGCGCTCGTCGCGATTCTCGTGGGCTGCCTGGTGGGGAACCTGATGCTCGCGGTCGCGGGCGCAATCGGGGCACAGGCGCGAGTCCCGGCGATGGTGCTGATGCGAGCGCCGCTCGGCGAGCGCGGCTCGTACCTGCCGACCGCGATCAACGTCGTCCAGTGCCTTGGCTGGACGGTCTTCGAGCTGCTCGTGATCGCGACGGCCGCAGCAGCGCTCTCGGACCAGCTTCTGGGCTTCGAGGCGCGCTGGGCCTGGACGCTCGTGTTCGGCGCCGCCGCGCTCGCGATGGGCCTGCTCGGTCCGATCGGCGTCGTCCGCACCGTGATCCGGCGCGTTGCGGTCTGGGTCGTCCCGCTCGCGGTCGCGTACCTCGCCTGGTGGGCGCTCACGGGCGGCGGCCTCGAGGAGGCGTGGAACCGGCCGGGCGAGGGCGGGCTCTCGACCTGGCAGGGAATCGACATCGTCGTCGGGGTCACGGTCTCGTGGATCCCGCTCGCCGCCGACTACACGCGCTTCGCCCGCTCGCCGCGCGCCGCGTTCTGGGGAACGGGCATTGGCTACTTCGTCCCCGACGCGCTGCTCCTCGCGCTCGGCGCGGTCATCCTCCTGACGCGCGACGTCGCGGACGCCGCTGCGCTTCCGGCGGCCGTCGCGGCGGGCGGGCTGCTCGCACTGCTCGTCCTCGTCGCGTTGACGGTGGCCGAGACCGACGAGGCGTTCGCGAACGCGTACTCCGGCGCCGTCTCGCTCCAGAACCTCTTCCCCGCGGTGCCGCAGCGTCTCCTGATCGTCCTGACGACCACCGTCGGCACGGTCGGTGCGCTCGTGCTCGCGCTTGGCAGCTTCCAGTCGTTCCTGTTCCTGCTCGGCTCGTTCTTCGTCCCGCTGTTCGCGGTGCTGCTCGCGGACTGGCTCGCAAGTGGACGGCAGTACGGACCCGAGGACGTGTTCGGGCGAGAGCCGGTCAGGGTCGGGCTCGTCTGCGCGTGGATCGCGGGCTTCGTCGCCTATCAGTGGCTCTCCCCGACCGGGCCTGCGTGGTGGGTCGACCAGGTGCAGCGACTCGACCCGCCCGCGTGGGGGATCGGCGCCACACTGCCGAGCTTCGTCGTCTCGTTCGGGCTCGCCCTCGCCGTGTCGGCCGCAAGCGGGCGGGTCGGTGCGGGAGCTGCGCGCGCATGAGCCCGATCGGACTGATCGGGAACCTTGCCGTCGACCGGGTGGCCGGCGGCGATCCAAGACCGGGCGGCGGCGTCTTCCACGCCGCGCGCGCCGCCGCGCGCCTCGGCACCGACGCCGTCGTCGTCACGCGCTGCGCCCCGGGCGACCGCACGGTCGTCCTCGGCCCGCTCGAGGCGCTCGGCTTTCCGGTGACCTGCGCCGATGCGGCGGAGACGACGGGGTTCAGCTTCCACTACGAGGGCGACACGCGGGTCATGACGGTGGACGCAGTCGGCGACCCGTGGACGACGGCGGACATCGCGGGTTGGGCGGGCGAGGCTCTCGACGGCTGCGAGTGGGTGCTCGTCGGCGGCCTCCTGCGCTCGCACTTCGAGACCCCGGCCGCCGACGGTCTCGCCGGGCAGGGCCGGCGGCTGCTGCTCGACGCGCAGGGCATCACTCGCGTCGCGCAGACGGGGCCGCTCCGGGAGGACGCGGAGATCGATCGGTCGCTGCTCCGCGACCTCACGGTCCTGAAGCTGAACGAGGAGGAGGGAGAGCTCCTGGCGGGAGGGCTCGACCTCGAGCACCTCGAGACGCTCGGCGTGCCCGAGGTTCTGCTCACGCTCGGGTCGCAGGGCGCGCGGGTGGCCGCCGATGGAGTGATGACGCCGGTCTCGCCCCGGGTCGCGGACGGGCCGGTCGACCCGACCGGCGCGGGCGACGGGTTCTCCCTCCTCTACGTGGTCGGCCGTGTGAGCGGCCTCGATCCGGTGGCGGCGGCCACGCGCGCTGCACACGACGTCGTCGAGCTCATCACGATCGCATGACGCTGCTGCTCGTCGCGTGCGCTCTCGGCACCGTCGCGGTGGACATCGACGAGGAGGAGGACGCCGAGCTCGTCGACGACGTCGTCGTCACGGACGCGCCCGAGGTCGATCTTCCGCTCGTCGTCGCGGCCGCGGCGCACGGCTCGACGGTGGTAGCCGTGGTCGACCGGCGCCCGCCGCTCGTCGTCTCGAACGACAGCGGCATCACCTGGCGCGAGGCCGGCGCGGGGCTCGGCTCCGGGGTCGCCGTGGCGATCTCGCCCGAGCACCCGGATCTCGTAGCGTTCGCGACGGCCGAGCGCCTCTACGTGTCGCGCGACGGAGGGCGCTTCTGGACGGCGCTCGCGGTGGAGCTGCCGTCGATCACCGCGGTCGCCTTCGCGCCGTGAGGCCGACGTGTGGAACGATCAGGCTCTACGAACGAGGGAGGCGACATGAGCGGACTGGACGACATCCTCGGCAGCCTCACGAAGAGCGGAGGCAAGCAGAGCGGCGGGCTGGACGATCTGCTCGGCGGGCTGCTCGGAGGCGGCTCCGGAGGCGGAGCCGGTGGCCTCCAGGACATCCTTGGCGGCATCCTCGGCGGCGGGTCGTCCGGGGGCGGGGCCGGTACCGCGACCGGCGGCATGAACATGGGCGCACTCGCAACGGCGCTCGCTCCGCTCGTCCTCAAGCTGCTCAAGGGCGGTGGCCTGCAGAAGCTCGTGCAGAACGCGCACGCGAACGGGCTCAGCTCCGAGGCGGACTCTTGGGTCGGGACGGGCGCCAACGAGCAGCTGAGCCCCGACCAGGTGAAGAGCGTCGTCGGCCACGATGTCGTCCAGCAGGTCGCGCAGCAGGCCGGGATCTCGGAGGACGAGGCTGCAGGCGTGCTCGCGCACGTCGTGCCGCAGGTCGTCAACGGGCTTTCCCCCAACGGGCAGCTGCCCTCCGACAACGACCTCGAACAGCTGGCCGCGAAGTTCGGGGCCTAGACCCGGAACTCGCCACGGGCGACGACGACGGCGTTGCCGCCGACCTCGACCGCGTCGATCAGGCCCTCTCCGCCCTCCGCGCGCGCGTGGAGGGCGGAGGGCCGGCCCATCTCCACACCCTGGGTGATGACGATCTCCTCGCCCCAGCGGACGAGGCCGTGGCGTGCGAGGTGGCACGCGATCGGGCCGGCGGCCGAGCCCGTCGCGGGATCCTCGCCGTGCTCCCAAAACATGCGGCTGCGCCACGACGATCCGGCGCCGGCGACACAGTTGACGCCGGTGATGCCGAACGTCGCGATCGTCTCGCCGTCCGGCCTGAGCCCGCCGAGCTCCGCCGCCTCGAGTGTCACGACGATGTGCCGCGCGCCGTTGTCGTAGAGCTCGATCGGCAGGAGCGAGCGCTCCGCGCCGACGGCCGCGAGCACCACCTCGGGCGCCTCGACCGGCTCCACCCGCGGCACGGGCTGTGTCATCCGCCCGAAGACGATGCGTCCCGACTCGTCCCGCTCGAGCGTGACCGGGACGATCCCCACGCCCGTCTCCAGCGCGATCACGCCGAGCTGCAACGGCGCGCCGAGGACGAACGCCGTGCCGAGCGTCGGATGCCCGGCGAACGGCATCTCGTGGCGCGGGTTGAAGATCCGCATCCGCGCGGTCCCGCCCTGCTCCGGCGGCAACACGAACGTCGTCTCGGAGAACCCGATCTCGAGCGCGAGCGCCTGCATCGTCGCGTCGTCGAGGCCGCGGCCGTCGGTGAACACCGCGAGCTGGTTCCCGGTGAGAGGCGTGTCGGTGAAGACGTCTGCGACGACGTAGCGGTAGGCGGCCACGCGCGGGTTATAGCTCGCTCCACGTGTAGCGCGGCTTCATGACGCCGGGCTTGGCTGTTGGCTTGACCCTGACGTAACGTCAGGGTCTACGGTGGGGCCTGTGACGGGCACGCTGCGGATCGGGGAGCTCGCGGAAGCAACCGGCCTTACGGTCCGGACGCTGCGCCACTACGAGGCGGTCGGGCTGCTCGAGCCCGTCCAGCGGAGCGAGTCGGGGTACCGTCGCTACCGCGCCGAGGACGCCGAGCGCCTCTACACCATCGTCGCGCTGCGGCGCCTCGGCCTCTCGCTCGCGCAGATCCGCGCGACGCTCGTGGCGGAGCCGGCGGGCCTGCGGCAGATGCTCGCGCGCCACGCGTCCGACGTCCGCGACCGAATCGCGGCGCTCGCCGAGCTCGAGGCGGTCATCGAACGCGTGCAGCGGGAGCTCGGCGCGGACGGCTCGCCTTCGCTGTCCGACGTGTGCGACCTCGTGCGGCTCACCGTGGAGCTGCAGCGCCGCGACCTCGGGGAGGAGCCCGAGGCGCTCCGCGTCCTCTCCGAGCCGCTCTCCGGAGCGGTCCTCGAGTGCCTGCAGCGTTGCGGCCCCGCCACGGCCCCGGCCCTTGCGCGGGCGCTCGCCGAGCCGGCCGGCGCCGTTCGGGGGCAGCTCGAGCGGCTGACCGCCCACGGGTTCGTCGAGGAGGACGCCACGCGCTCGCGTCCACGGACGCGCGTCTGGCGCGTCGTCCCGGCCGACCTGCGGCTGCCCCAGGTCGAGCGGACGGCGGAGTCCGACAGTGTGGCGCGATCGTGGTTCGAGCCGAACCTGAGGGCGCTCGCCCGGTTCGTCGAGCGGGACGATCCCTGGCTGGGCTCGGCGGCCCTCTCCTATGCGGCGCTCACGCTCACGCGCGCCGAGCTCGAGCGACTCGGCGCGGAGTACATGGCCCTCGTCCAGCGCTACGCGCGCCCCGTCGAAGACGCACCCGACGGTGCCCGGCCGGCGACGGCGCTCATGTTCGCGTTCCCGATCGACGAGGAGTCGTGATGGCGCTCCAGGCCGTCGCGGCCGACCCCCCGACCCGCCCGCGAGGCACGACTATGCTCGGCTCCGTGCGGGTCTACCTCTGCAGGCATGCGAAGGCGGCGCCCGGCGAGCCCGACGACCTCCGCGAGCTGACCCCGAAGGGGCGGCGCCAGGCGGAGGCACTTGGCGAGCAGCTCGCTGCTCTGCCCAACCCTCCTGCGCTCGTGCTCTCGAGCCCGCTCGTGCGCGCGCGGCAGACTGCCGAGGCGATTGCAGCTGCGACCGGCGCGCAGCTCGAGATAGAGCGGCGGCTCGCGCCGGGGGCGACCGTGGACGATCTTCGGGACGCGGTCGCCGGCCGGGACGGGCCGGTCGCGACCGTCGGGCACCAGCCCGACTGCTCCGAGATCGCCTTCGCGGTGACCGGAGTCGACCCGGGCTTCTCGCCGGGCGCGATGGCCGAGCTCGACGTCGTGCCCGCGCCGTGACCGCCGACGCCGCGATCCGGGTCAGCGGCCTGCGGAAGTCCTACGGGGGACACGATGCCGTCGGCGGGATCGACTTCGAGGTGCGGACCGGCGAGGTGTTCGGCCTGCTCGGGCCGAACGGCGCCGGCAAGACGACGACGGTCGAGATCCTCGAGGGATACCGCGAGCGCGACGGCGGCGAGGTGAGCGTGCTCGGCACCGACCCGTGGAAGGCGGACGCGGCGCACCGAGCCCGGATCGGCGTCGTGCTCCAGCAGTCGCAGCTGCCGCCGGCGCTGACCGTGCGCGAGGTGCACTCGATGTTCGCGGGCTACTACGCGAAGCCGCGGGACGTGGACGAGGTGATCGAGCTCGCGGGGCTCTCCGACAAGTCCGGCGAACGCGTGAAGACGCTCTCCGGCGGGCAGAAGCGGCGGCTCGACCTCGGCGTCGCCCTCGTCGGCGACCCGGAGCTCGTGTTCCTCGACGAGCCGACGACCGGATTCGACCCCTCCGCGCGGCGAACCGCCTGGGAGCTCGTTCGCTCGCTGCGCTCCCTCGGCAAGACGATCGTGCTCACGACCCACTACCTCGACGAGGCCCAGCAGCTTGCCGACCGGGTCGCCGTGATCCGCGAGGGGGCGCTGATCCGGATCGGGACGCCGGCCGAGCTGATCGGCGCGACGCCCGACGTCGAGATCCGCTACCGCGAAGGCGGCCGCGAGGTCGTGGTCACGACACACGAGCCGACGCGCGTACTCGCCGAGCTGACCTCCCGAGCCGTCGCCGAGGGGCGCGAGCTCGAGGGCCTCGAGGTACGCCGGCCGACGCTCGAGGACGTCTACCTCGACCTCGTCGACACGCAGCCTGCAGAGGGCGAGGGCCTGTGAGGCTGTTCTGGCACGAGCTGCGGACCCAGCAGCTGATGTTCTGGCGGAACCGCGAGTCGGCCGTCTTCATCTTCATCTTCCCGCCGATGCTGTTCCTGCTCCTCGGCGCGGTCTACGACGGGAAGATCGACGGCGTCCCGGCCGTCGACCGGCTGCTCGTCGGGATCATGGGCTATGGCTGCGCGAACACCGCGCTCGCCGGGCTCGCGATCACCCTGGTCGTGCGCCGCGAGGGCGGGCTCCTGAAGCGGCTCCGCGCGACGCCGCTACCCGCCGCGACGTACCTGACCGCGGTGCTCGTCTCGACGCTGATCGTGTTCCTTCTGCAGATGGCGCTCACGGTCGTGCTCGGCGTGACGCTCTACGGCGCGCGCGGTGCCGAGAGCTGGGTTGCGCTCGTGCCCGTGCTCCTGCTCGGCGCCGCGGCGTTCGCGGGGCTCGGGATCGGCCTCGCGGCGCTGATCCGTTCGGACGAGGGCGCCTCGGCCGTCGTCAACCTCGTCGTCCTGCCGATGGCGTTCCTCTCCGGGTCGTTCGGCCCGACACGGGACTATCCGGATGTGCTGCAGGCCGTCGCGGACGTACTTCCCCTCACGTACCTGATCCGGCTCGTGCAGGCCGCGTACATCCACGGGACGTCGCTCTTCCACGACCTCGGGGCGGTCGCGGTCGTCGTCGCGTGGGGCGTGGCCGGGCTGGTGGTCGCGGTGCAGAAGTTCGAGTGGCAGCCGCGCGAGAAGTGACCTAGAGGGACGGAAGCGAGCCGTCCCGGTACGGCGCCCAGGTCGACCGCGGGAGCGCGGCGTACACGTCCGCGTACGCAGCCGATGGATCCGTGGTCTCCTCGGCGACGCTCGCCCCGTGCCTCGCCGCGACGTCGCTGACGAGGTAGCGCACGCCGCCGCCGACTCCGCGGCCGCGGCCGCCGACGGCGAGCACGACGGCCGACTGGCCCTCGGCGGCGACGATGATGTGCGGCGTCCCCGGGGGGCAATGGACGAAGTCCCACGCGGTCAGCTGCCGCTCCTGGTCCTCTATGACGAGCGTGCATTCGCCGGCCAGGACGAGGAAGCCCTCCTGCGCGTTCTCGCGGTGGTACATCCCGATCCGCTCGCCCGGCCCGAGGACGTTGACGTTGATGCCGAGCTGGGGGAACCGGCGCTTCCCCTCGAAGTTGCAGTAGGCGCCCAGCGGACCCATCTCGCGCCACCGGGAGTCCTGCGCGTTGACCACGAACCATCCCTCCCCGTCGACGACGGGGCCGTTCTTCGTCTCGCGCATCGGCGCCTCGGGCACGGCCGTAGTGTCGCACCGGCCGGCGCGGTTCGAGCAGACTGACCCCATGGAGACCGCGGAGACAGCCCGGATGAGCACGGTGGAGCTGCGTGACGAGCTCGGCCGCATCCTCCGCGACCCCGGACGCGTCTCGGACGGCGACTCGGAGCGCGAGCTCCACGCGGGCGACATCTCGTTCCACCGGCCGCATCGGCCCGACCTCGTCGTCTACGCGACCTCGACCGCGGACGTCGTCGCCGTCCTGACCCTGGCCGATCGGGGTCGGATCCCCGTGACGCCGTTCGCGGCGGGATCCAGTCTCGAGGGGCACGTGATCCCCGTCGCGGGCGGCATCTCGCTCGACCTGACGCGGATGGACGCGATCCTCGGCGTTTCGCCCGCCGACCTCACCGCGACCGTGCAGCCGGGCGTCACGCGGACGGCACTCGAGCGCGCGGCGGCCGAGCACGGCCTCTTCTTTCCCGTCGACCCGGGCGCGGACGCGACGCTCGGCGGCATGGCCGCCACGAACGCGGCCGGCACGACCACGGTGCGCTACGGGAAGATGCGCGCGAACGTCCTCGCGCTCGAGGCCGTGCTTCCCGGCGGTCGCGTCGTCCGCGCCGGCAGCCGCGCGCCGAAGACCTCGGCCGGCTACGACCTGCTCGGGCTTCTGATCGGCTCCGAAGGGACGCTCGGGGTGATCACGGAGTTGACGCTGCGCCTGCAGGGGATCCCCGAGCAGGCCGTCGTTCTCCGCCTGTCGTTCCCGGACGTCGAGTCCGCCTGTCGTGCGGCCACGACGATCGTCGCCGCAGGCGCCGGCGTCACCCGCGTCGAGCTACTCGACGGCTGGACGATCGCCGCGCTCAACGAGCACCAGGGCACCGACCTTCCTGTCGGCCCGTCGCTCTTCGTCGAGGCGTCGGGGAGCGCCGGCACCGTCACCTCCGACCTCGAGCTCGTGACCGCGATCGCGGAGTCGGAGGGCTCGCTCGAGATCGTCGCCGAGCGCGATCCGACCGCGCGCTCCCGCCTCTGGGCGGCCCGGCACGCATCCGCCTACGCCGTGGCGGCGGCCGCGCCGGGGAAGGGGCATCGCTCGACCGACGTCTGCGTCCCGCTCTCGGAGCTGGCCGGCGCGGTCTCGTTCGCACGCGCCGAGCTCGATCGGCTCGGTCTCGTCGCCGGCATCGTCGGGCACGCGGGCGACGGCAACGTCCACCTGTCGCTGATGGTCGATCCCGACGACGAGGCCGAGCTGCGCGCATCGGACGAGCTGATCGAGGCGCTCGTCACGGACGCTCTCGCGCGCGGAGGCACCTGCACCGGAGAGCACGGCATCGGCGTCGGCAAGATCCACGCGCTGGAGCGGGAGCACGGAGACCTCGTGCCGCTGATGCAGGGCGTGAAGCGGGTCTTCGACCCGAACGGGATCATGAACCCGGGCAAGGTCCTGCCCGCGGCCTAGACACCCGGCCTCAGACGTGCGCTTCGCTGGTGACGGCGCGGGAGCCCGGCACGCCGACCGCTTGGACGACGACGGCGGCGACGACGATCGCGCCGCCCGCGAGCGTTGCCGCCGACGGGCGCTCGTCGTACGCGAGCCAGACCCAGAGCGGCCCGAGGACGACCTCGAGCAGGGAGATGATCGCCACCTGGGCGGGCGGGATCAGCCGCGCTCCGATCGTCAGGAAGGCGAGGCCGAGGCCCATCTGCCCGACGCCGAGCGCGGCGAGGATCGCCCAGTCGCCCCCGCCCACCGAGCCGAGGGTGACGAACGGCGCGCACACGACGACGACGAGCACCTGCGAAGCACAGGTCGCGGGCATCATCGAGACGTCCCGCCGGTGCCGCGCGATCACGATCACCATCGCGAACGATGCGGTCATCAGCAACGGAAGGCCGACGGCCCCGATCCCGGCGTCGAGCGAGCCGGCCGCCATCACCGCGACCCCCGCCCCGGCCAGGAGGAGCGCCGCCCACGTGCGCCCGTCGACCGGCTCGGAGATCAGCACCCAACCCAGCAGCGCCGCCATCATCGGTGCGGCCGCCTGCATGAAGAGCACGTTCGCGACCGAGGTGTGGTTCAGCGCGAGCAGGAACGCCCCTGACGAGATCGCGAGGAAGACCGTCATCGCGAGACCCGACCGGCCCATCCCGAGGAACGCGCGCAGGGTCCCTCGACGCTCCATGGCCAGCACGAGAGCGAAGAGGGCGAGCGCGGCGAAGAAAGCCCGTCCGGCGACCTGGGTAACCGCCGTGGCCTCGAGGCCGCGCTGCCCCAGACCCGCCGTCGACCACGCGACTGCGGCAAGGAGGATCGCGAGCCGGCCCTCTCGGGCCCGGCGCCGCTCCGGGCCCGCGCTCGCCTGCATGGCCGTCAGTCAACCACGGTGGCCATGACGCCAGGCTCGGTTTCCGCCCTGCCCGCCGCGGGTATGCCTGCAGACATGAAGGTATTCACGAAACGGAACGCACTGCTCGGGGCGCTCGTCGCCCCGGCGGCGCGAAAGAGGATCGAACGCAAGCTGAACAGGCTGGCCGGGCGTCGGCAGACGCCGAGACGGCGGTTGCTGATCGGCGCGGGCGCGCTGAGCGGTCTCGCGTTCGCGGTCGGCGCATTCGTGGCCAGGCGCAGCTCGCCCGCCGATACGCAGGTCGCCTGACCGGAGCCAAGGAGACAGATGGGGATCATCGGCTGGATCGTGCTCGGCCTGGTGGCCGGGATCATCGCGAAGAGGATCTTCCCGGGCGGCCAGGGGCTGGGAATCGTGATGACGACGCTGCTCGGCGTCGGCGGCGCCCTCCTCGGCGGTCTCGTTGCGTCATTGCTCGGCGTGGGCGACCCGATCGACGAGTTCTGGGACTTCAGTACGTGGGTGGCGGCGATTCTCGGCGCGGTCGCGATCCTCTGGCTCGCGTCGACGCTCGAGGGCCGCGGCGGCCGGCGGCGGCTCGTCTGAGACTCGATCGACCGCGTGGGGCCGGCTCAGCCGCCGGCCTCGCGCACGCGCCCCTCGCGTTGAGGCGTCAGCGGCGTGGCACGCCGCGTCGGGAAACGGATCCGACGTCAGCCGAGAGCGAGCGCCGCACGGGCGCGCCGTTCGCGCTCCCCGGCCAGCAGGTCGGCGAGATGCTGGAGGAGCTTCCACGAGACGTCGGGGTTTTCCCTCGCGAACCTGCGGAAGTCCCAGAAGGCGATCACGTGGCAGCGCAGGCGCGTGACGGCGGTCACCGTGGCGGTGCGCGCCGCCTCACTGATCAATGCGAGCTCGCCGAAGTGGTCGCCGGGACCGATCCGGGCGACCTCCTCGCCGTCGACGCTCACCGAGGCCTCGCCCTCGGCGACGATGAAGAAGCCGACGCCGCTCATCGTGCCCTCCTCGACGACGGTCACACCGGGCCGGAACTGACGCTCCTTCGCCAGGCGGGCGAGCTGGCGCAGCTGACGCTGGTTGAGCCCCGAGAAGAGCCGGACCTCACCGAGCTCGTCGACCACTGACATCGCGGCGATCATATCCTGGCTCGGCTTGCGAGACCCGTACCGTCCACGCGTGACGTTCATGCGCGCTCAGCGACGGCTACCCGCTCGCTGCCGAGCGGATCACCTGTCCGGTGCGGATCGTCTGGGGCACGGCTGAGCGGGTCCTCGCCTTCCCCCGCGATGCCGTCCGAGACGGCGGAGTTGATCCGCGGCTTCACCGAGCGCTGAGAGGGCGCCTGGTGTCCGACTTGAAGTCGGACACCATCCGGCTCACGCCGTGGCACATCGCGTCACGGGCGTGGAAGGCCGCGCTCATCCCTCTGGATGCCGGCGCGCGCCGTTTTCGCGGCGGCATGCTCGGGTACACCCGCGGCCGATGAGCACGCGCGCAGGTTCGGGAGAGTCGCTCGTGCGGCGGGCGTTGCCCGTCTACATCGCGCTCGCGCTGGCGCTGCTCACGGCGGTCTCGATCCTCCTGCTCTACGCGCTGCGCCACGTGCTGCTGATCCTCTTCGTCAGCATCCTCTTCGCCGCCGCGCTCTCCGGCCCGAGCGAGTGGCTCCACGACAGGTTGCGACTGCCACGCGGGATCGCGGCGGTCCTGATCTACGTCGTGGCCTTCGCCGTGCTCGTCGGCGTCGGCTGGCTCGTCGTGCCGCCGCTCCTCGGGCAGGTGGCCGAGTTCGCCGACCGAGCTCCGCAGTACGCCGACCGCTACGACGGCATTCGCAAGGCGTACGGCGACCTACGGCGGGACTATCCGGCTCTGCCGCCGTTCGACGACCAGATGTCGAGGCTCGGGAACGCGATCCTCGACCGGGCCGGCGAGCGGGCGTCGTCCCTTCCCGGCAACCTCTTCTCCATGTTCCTCGACCTCCTGAGCGTGTTCGTCATCTCGCTGCTGCTCGTGACGAACAGGATGCGGCTGCGGGGCTTCACGCTCTCGCTCGTCGGCCACGACCATCGCGACCGGGTTGCCGAGATTCTCGACCGGAGCTGGGCGCGGATCGGCGTGTACCTCCGCGCCAAGGTAATCGTGATGGCGATCGTCGGCGCGCTGACGTATGTCGCCCTCCTCGTGATCGGCGTGCCGTTCGCGGTGCCGCTGGCGATCATCGTCGCCTTCGGCGAGCTCATTCCTCGCGCAGGCCCGTGGCTCGCGCGCATCCCGCTCCTCTCGATCGCCGCCCTGGAAGGGCCGCGCACGTTCTTCCTCACGCTCGCCGCCTCGATCCTCATCGAGAACCTGAAGGGCTACGTCATCTCGCCGTTCGTCGAGGGCGACCAACTCGACATCCATCCGCTCGTCGTCTTCGTCGCCGTGCTCGTCGGCGCGACACTCGCCGGCCCGGCCGGCGCGTTCGTCGCAGTGCCGGCGGCGGCGATCGTCGACATCGTCGTCCGCGAGGTCCTCGTGCCCTGGCGGAAGGAGCAGATCGCGGACGCCGGCGGCCGCGGTGAGGTTCCGCTGCGCCCCGCGGGGGCCCGTACTGCCGCGCGCTCGTAGAGCGCCTACGCAGCCTCGGGCAGCGCCACACTCGTGGTAGCGGCAGCCGGCGCCGACCGGCGCGCGAGGAGGTTGCTCGCGACGAGCGCGCCGATCGTCAGCGCGGCCCCCAGCAACTCGGCGGCGTTCGGCCGGTAGCCGCGCACGATCTCGATCGCGAAGGTTGTCACGGGGATCAGGTTCGAGAAGAGGACGGCGTTCTGCGGGCCGATCGCCTTGATCGCGGCGTTCCACGTCAGCACGGCGACGAAGGCGCCCGGGATCGCCAGGTAGGCGATCTGCGGCCAGACCGACGTCAGCTGCGCGGCCGTCGGAGCCTCGACGAGGCCGCTCGCGATCGCGACGACCGTCGCCCCGGCGATCGTGAGCCAGCCGAGCGAGGCCGTCAGCGCGGTGTAGCGGAGGGGAGAGAACGACGTGAACTCCGCTGCGCCGAGGCCGTAGAGGACGAAGCTGAAGACACCGGCGAGGACGAGCACCTCGCCCCAACCGAGCGCACCGTGCAGGAGGGTGCTCGGATGGCCGGCACTGACGACGAGCCCGACCCCCACGAGCGCGACCGCGAGCAGCACGAACGTCGACCGAGCCGGGCGCACCCTCGTGCGGTGCCACAGCACGAGCGCGGTGAGCAGCGGGGCGAGCGCGACGATCAGCGAGGCGGTCTCGGGACGGGCGTGCGCGAGCCCCGTGTACGCGAACAGGTTGAACCCGGCGAAGCCGAGCGAGCCGAGCCAGAAGAGTCGCCAGCCCCGCCCGTCGAGCCGCAACGACGCTCGTCCCTCGAGGGCGATCAGGACGATCAGCCACAGCGCTGCGGCCAGGGCGTAGCGCACGGTCGACAGCGGGAACGCGTCGATCGTCTCGAGCGCCGACTTGCCGACGACGAACTGCCCGCCCCACACGAGCGCCGTCGTGGTGGCGAAGAGCACGCCGAGGGTCGCGTTCCGTGACCTCACCGCGCTCCCTCGTGGCCCTGGCTTGGCATGTGGGGGTCAACGAGGCCGAGGCTGCGGGTATTTCGTCCACCTCTGGTACCAGTGCGGTACCATCGAGGGATGGCCATGAATCTGCGCCTGACGAAGGACGAGACGGAGGCTCTTCGGCGCAGGGCCGTCGAGGAGGGTCGCTCGATGCAGGAGGTCGCCCGGGCGGCGATCGCCGAGTACGTCAGCGAGCGTCCCGCACGCCTTCGGGCGGCGGTGGGGCGCGTGCGCACCGAGGACGCCGAGCTCCTCGAGCGGCTCTCACGGTGAGCTCGGACGAGATCGACTACCTCTCGCTCGACGACCTCCTGGAGATCGCGGCCGGCGTCCTGCCGGTCGTCGAGATCCGCGACAAGGGCCTACTTGCGGGGGCGGCGAGCCGCCCCCGCAGCTCGGCCTTCGGTGCAGACGCATATCCATCGTTTCCCGAGAAGGTCGCGGCGCTGCTGCATTCGATCGCGCGGAACCACGCCCTCGTCGACGGGAACAAGCGCCTCGCGTGGTCAGCTGCGCGCGTGTTCTGCCTGATGAACGGGCGCGACCTCGAGCTCGACGTCGACGAGGCGGAGGCGATGGTCATCGGCGCCGCGGCCGGCACGCTGGACGTTCCCGCTCTCGCGACGATCGTCGGAAAGGCTCTACGGACCGCCTGAGGCGGCCGTCCACGATCATCTAGCCGTCGAGGCCGACGAACTGGTGCCAGGGGCCGGCGAGGTGCACGGTGGCGACGGCGAGGATCAGCCCGGCCACGAGCGAGCCGGCCAGGAGCCAGCGACGGAGAGAGGAGCCTGGCAGGGGCTCGTCGCTCCGCCAGTCGGCCGCCGCGAGCCGCGGCACACGGAGCACGTGCGCGAGGACGTGCGCCGACATCGCCGCGACCCAGACGACGAAGCTCGCCTTGTGGAGGCCCAGCACGACGCCGCCTTCGGGGCCGAGCACGATGAGCGCGACGCCGCTTGCGAACAGCGCCGCCGTCGCGAGGACGAGGACCGGCCCGAGCGCGCGCAGCAGCGGGTGCGGCGGGCCGTCCGCGCGGTACTCGCGATGGCCCGTGTAGTAGCGCAGGAAGCGATACCCCGTGCTCGCGACCTTCACGCCGACGAGCGGCAGCAGGAGCATGCCGAGAAAGACGTGGGCCGAGACGAGCGGGCGGATCGCGATCAGCGTCGCGCCCTCGGCGGCGAGCAGGACGAGCAGGAGAGCCGCCGCCGCTCCGGTCAGGCGGCGGTTGCCCTCGCTGCCCCCCGTCCGTACGACGGGCGCTGCGACCGTCGGCGTCCTCGTTCCTCCCTGTCGGCGCGCGTCGAGCACGGGTGCATGGCAGCGGACTGAAATGAGAGGACGATGAGATTCATCGCGCGCTCATGATGGCGGGGCGACAATGCGGCGGTGCGTGTGCTCGTGGTCGAGGACGAACCGAAGCTCGCAGGCCTCCTGGCGCGCGGGCTGGGCGAGGAAGGGCATCCGACGGACGTTGTCGCATCGGGCGCCGAGGCCCTCTGGATGGCCCGCGCCAACCCTTACGACGCGATCGTGCTGGACGTGATGCTGCCCGGTCAGAACGGCTTCGAGGTCTGCCGCGAGCTCCGTGCCGCGGACGTGTGGACACCCGTCCTCTTCCTGACGGCGCGCGACAGCGTCGACGACCGGGTGGCCGGTCTCGACGTCGGCGGCGACGACTACCTCGTCAAGCCCTTCTCGTTCCCCGAGCTGCTCGCGCGCCTGCGCGCCCTGACGAGACGCGGGGCGGTCGAGCGGCCGGCGGTGCTCCAGGTCGGCTCGCTGCGGCTCGATCCCGCGTCACACAGGGTCTGGCGGGACGACGCCGAGATCGAGCTCTCGACCAAGGAGTTCACCTTGCTCGAGGTCTTCATGCGGAGCCCCGGCAAGGTGCTCTCCCGCGTCGATCTCCTCGAACGCGGCTGGGACATGGCGTACGAGACGCGCTCGAACGTCGTCGACGTCTACGTGCGCTACCTCCGCGAGAAGATCGACCGGCCCTTCGGCTGCGACTCCCTCGAGACGGTCCGCGGCGTCGGATACCGGCTACGCGTGTCTCCGTCGTGCTGAAACGGATCCCGATCCGCTGGCGCCTCGCCGCCGCGTTCGCCGTCTCGATGGCGGCGCTCCTCCTCGCGCTCGGGGCGTTCGTGTACCTGCGTGTCGAGGACGCGCTCCGGAGCTCCGTCGACCAGGCGCTCCGGGCGCAGTCGGCGGAGTCGATCGGGCACGGAGAGGAGGGGTCGCTCCTCGACGCCGACGCGCGCGAGTCGGGGACGATCGCGCAGGTCGTCGGTCCCGACGGCAAGGTCGCGCGCTCGGACCCTGCGACGCTGCCCGCGCTCCTCGACTCCTCTGCCGTTGCCGCCGCGCGCCGCGGCCCGCTGCTGACCACGATCTCGCTCGGCGACGGCGAGCTGAATCGCTGGCGCGTGCTCGCCGTCCCTGACGGGGAGCAGGTCCTGGTGATGGCGCGGCCGCTCCGCCAGACGGAGGAGACGCTCCACCGCCTCTTCGGCGGGCTTATCGTCGCGGGCCCGATCGGACTGCTCCTGGCGACGCTCGGCGGATACCTCCTCGCGGCCGCGGCGCTGCGTCCCGTCGAGACGATGCGCCGGCGCGCAAGCGCGGTCTCCGCCACGACACCCGGCGCGAGGCTCCCCGTGCCGCCGAGCCGCGACGAGATCCGTGACCTGGCGGAGACGCTCAACGAGATGCTGGCGCGGCTCGAGGCGGCGCTCGAGCACGAACGCCGCTTCGTCGCCGACGCGAGCCATGAGCTGCGCACCCCCCTCGCGCTCCTGAAGGCCGAGCTCGAGCTCGCTCTCCGCCGGCCTCGCACCGCGGAGGAGCTTCGCGCAGCGGTCGGCTCGGCCGCCGAGGAGACCGACCGGCTCGTCGTCCTCGCCGAGGATCTCCTCCTCATCGCCCGCTCCGACCAGGAGGCGCTCGGGCTGCGGGTCGAGCCCGTCGACCTCGGTGCGCTCGCTCGCTCCACGGCCGAGCGCTTCGCCGAGCGTGCCTCGACCGACCACCGGCGGGTCGACGTCGAGATTCCGCTGCGCACCGAGGTCTCCGCCGACAGGCTTCGGCTCGAGCAGGCGCTGCGGAACCTCGTCGACAACGCGCTGGGATACGGCGAAGGAAGAGTCACCATCACGACGCGGGATGTCGGCGACGCGATCGAGATCCACGTCCTCGACGAGGGCGAGGGGTTCCCGCCCGAGGTCGCGGCGCGCGCGTTCGAGCGGTTCACCCGCGGTGACGACGCGCGCACACGCGGTGGCAGCGGGCTCGGCCTCGCGATCGTCGAGGCAGTCGCGCAGGCACACGGCGGCTCCGTGGGAATCGCGCCGAACGGGAACGGGGCGGACGTCTGGCTCTCGCTTCCCGGCCACACGATCTCCTGAGCGGGCTCTCATCGGGGTCTCATCTCGGGCGCCTACCGTCGGGAGCCATGGAGTCGCCCGACACGCGCGCACACGCCCGGCGCCGGAAGGAGCAGCGCCTCGGCATCCTGCGACGGCGGGCCGCGCTCGCGTCCGCGCTCGGCTTCGCCGCGTTCGTGGGGCTCGCCGCGCAGCATGCGGTCGGATCGGCCAAGCACGCCGCGACGAGGGTCACCCTGCCGTCGCGCGTCGCAACCCCGACGCGGTACTTCGACGAGCAGCAGAGCGGCTCGGCATTCAGCGACCCCTCCGCGGCGCCGCTCCCGCCCGTCGCCCAGACCCATGTCTCCTGACCTGGACGTTCCGCGCGGGCTCGTATCCCACCGCTTCCGCGCGATGGGGTCGGACATCCACGTGCTCGTCCCGGAACGGCGCGCGCCC
>Ga0207706_10002375_pt1 | contig 18376 bp, 20 predicted proteins | sample KBSC53metaG_FD_184318 | JGI IMG/M metagenome (GOLD analysis project Ga0207706, IMG submission 184318) | Corn rhizosphere microbial communities from Kellogg Biological Station, Michigan, USA - KBS C5-3 metaG (SPAdes) (version 2) | ecosystem: Host-associated > Plants > Roots > Rhizosphere > Soil ... | reverse complement strand
CGGTCAGGGTCTGGCGATCGTCGCTTTCCTTGACGGACAGATTGTGCGCGCGGTTGGCGATCGAGCGCAGGTCGCCGATCGCGACCTCCGACAATTGCTGCTGGGCCGACAGGAGCCGTTCGAGCACCGGTTCGGCGATGGGCGCGGCGAACTCGATCCCGGCGAACTCGTGGCAGCGCCACGCCACTCGGCAATATTGCGTCTCGAGACCGGCGATGCTCAGCATCAGCCAGGTGTCGGCCGATGCGCCCGAAGTCGCCTCGATCCGGCAGCCATGAGTCGAAATGTCGATCACCCGCGCCGCCATGCGGCTGCGCCCGGGCTCGCGGATCGTCGCATTGAGCCGCAGCGCCGTGCGGGCGACTCGTCGCCGGTCGGGCTGGCCGTCAGGCCATGTGTCAGGATCGGTCATGGCCGCGACTCTGCTCGCCGAGTCCTGAACAAATAGTTCTCGCTTGAGCTGCCGAGCACAGGTGAGCGAATGCGCAGCATTCGGGAGCCAGTGCGTAGAGAAAGCGAAAGCCGGACGGCCTGCGGCGCAGCCGACAGGACCGACGTCACGCGATTTACTCGCGTGACGGCCCAACCTCGCTTCGCTCGCACCCACCCCCAGCCCCTCCCTTGAAGGGAGGGGAGGAATGCTGCATCGCGCCGCACATGACCAAGTCCAGCGGCGCCAGAACGGGCGGCCGAATCCTCGTCGACCAGCTCCGGATCCAGGGCTGCGACCGCATCTTCACCGTGCCCGGCGAGAGCTTCCTCGCGGTGCTCGACGCGCTTCACGACACTCCGGAGATCGACGCGGTCGTGTGCCGGCAGGAGGGCGGGGTCGCCTATATGGCCGATGCCGACGGCAAGATGACGGGCCGCCCGGGGGTCGCCTTCGTGACGCGCGGACCGGGCGCGACCAATGCCAGCGCGGGCGTCCACGTCGCCTTCCAGGATTCGACGCCCATGATCCTGTTCATCGGCGACGTCGCGCGCGGCGACCGCGAGCGCGAGGGGTTCCAGGAGGTCGATTTCCCGGCTTTCTTCGCGCCGATCGCCAAATGGGCGGCGCGGATCGAAGATGCTCGGCGGATCCCCGAGTTCGTCTACCGAGCGTATCGCGTCGCGACCGCCGGCCGCCCCGGCCCGGTGGTGCTGGCGCTGCCCGAGGACATGCTCCGCGACGAGGTCGACGTAGCCGATCGCCCGCGCCTCCCGCCCCTTGCCGAGGAGCCCGATCCCGGCGCGGTCCAGGCGATGTTCGAGCTCCTGAAGGAAGCCGCCTCCCCGGTCGCGATCGTCGGCGGCGCCGACTGGAGCCCGCGCGCGGCGCATCATTTCGCGAATTTCGCCTTCCGCTACGGGATTCCCGTCGCGGCGGCTTTCCGGCGGCAGGACGCGGTCGACAACAAATGCGGAGTCTACGCCGGCCAGCTCGGCTACGGGCCCAACCCCAAGCTCCAGCAGCGAATCCGCGACGCGGACCTCGTCCTGGCCATCGGTCCGCGGCTCGGAGAGGCGACCACCGACGGCTACACATTGATCACGCCGGACCATCCCGGCCAGACGCTGGTCCACGTCCACCCCGACCCTAACGAGCTCGGCCGCGTCTATCATGCCGACCTTCCGATCTGCGCCGACATGGGCGAGTTCGCGGAGATGGTCGACGAGTGGATCGACCCGGACCTGGTGCGCTTCTCCTGCGGCGAGGATGCGCACAAGGAATGGCTCGAATGGTCCGAACCCAGGCCCCGTGACGGCGTGAAGCTGGACCTCGGCTTGTGCGTCGCGGCGATGCGCGAGAAGCTCCCCGCCGAGACGATCGTCTGCAACGGCGCGGGCAATTTCTCCGGCTGGTGGCACCGCTACTGGCGCTATGGGCCGATGCCGACGCAGCTGGCGCCGACCAGCGGCACGATGGGCTATGGCCTGCCCGCCTCCGTCGCCGCCGCGCTGCGTTTCAGGGACCGCCCGGTCGTCTGCGTCGCGGGCGACGGCGACTTCCTGATGAACGGGCAGGAGCTGGCGACCGCCGCGCAATATGGCGCGGACCTGCTGGTCGTGCTGGTGGATAATTCCAGCTACGGGACGATCCGGATGCACCAGGAGCGCGAATATCCGGCAAGGATCAGCGCGACCGAGCTCAAAAACCCCGACTTCGCCGCTTTGGCGCGCGCTTATGGCGGTTGGGCGGCGACGGTTGAGAAAACCGAAGATTTCGGCCCCGCGCTCGACCAGGCGCTGAAGCTGAAGGGACTCCGCCTGATCCACTGCAAGACCGACGTCGAGCAGATCAGCAACCAGACGACGATCACGAAGCTGCGCGCGAAGACGAGGGCCTGACCCTCTATTCAGTCAATCTTGCAATACGCGCGCGCGTCCGACGAAATAGGCGAGCAATAACTTGTAATGCCGTCGAAACGGCGGGCTGTGGTCGCGAGCAGACCAGTACTCCAACAAACGGGGCCAATAACCGTTTTCTTCCTACGCGGGCCGGTGCGGTGCGCATTTGCCGGACGGGGCCCGTGGTTTTGAAGGAGTATGTCATGCCCAAAGGACGTGGATTCGCAGGAATGAGTGACCGCAAGCAGCGCCAGATCGCCAGCAAGGGCGGGTCGGCCAGCGGCGGCAACTTCAGGAACGATCCGGAGCGTGCATCGAAGGCCGGGCGCAAGGGCGGCCAGCACTAACAGACGCGCACAGGCGATAAGCGATGGCCGGGCGAGCGAAGGCTTGCCCGGCCTTTTTTGTCGGCCCTGCTAGCGCTCGTGCTCGACCTGCCACGCCTTGGCGAACAACATGGCGTGGATGTCGATCTTCCCCTGCAGCTTGGGATCGCGTTTCGAGGAGGTCGGGTCTGGCGACGGTTGCTGTTCGACATCGGGGAAGCGCCCGACAAGCTCGTCGAAATGGCTCCCGAAGCTGCCTTTTTGAACTCGCCGCCGGTGCGGCATTCCGCCTCCCTTCGTGTAGCGAAAGGCACCGAGCTCCACAGATCATACGCTCGCGCGACGGGATTGGCTCCCATCGAGCGCGTCCGAAATGGCGATTGTCCCGTTGCGTTACAGGCCGAACGGATAGGTCTCTTCGATTTCGACATGCCCGCCGGGGCGCTGCGCGCCCGCCAGCGGAGTGACGGCGCTCGTCTCGTCGAACCAGACGTAGCAATCGAACTGCTTTGGCAGGATCGCTTCGCTGTAGTGGCTCCAACGCTCCGTTTCCGGCCGGTAGATGACGCCGATGAACCGCTCCAGCCGCGGTTCCATCAGTCTATCGCGCAAGTCCCGCCCGACCTCGCCTTCACGCAAGTCGAGGAGGAACCGCTCAACCGCGCTGTCATGCGCCATCCGCTCGTGGCTTTCTGGCAGCGAGGGGCGGACACGCTTGATCTTCATCGGCGAGTCCCAGTCGTCCGCGGCTGCCACTGTGCCCGTGTGCGTGCCGAACCCGATGAGCCGCGCCCTCGAGGCCCATTTCTCCTTCACCAGCTGCCCGATGTTCAGCTCATTCCGGTGCATCCCCATGTCGGTGAAGGCCGCGTTGCCGATATGGCTGTTGTGCGCCCAGACGACCGCCTTCGAGCCCGGTCCCCTGGCTTCGAGGATCATGTTCAGAGTGTCGAACATGTGGCTGTCGCGCAGATTCCAGCTCTCCGCCGAGCCGTGATACATGATGCGGTAATAGGCCTCCGCGTCCTTGACGAGCCGCGCGTTCGCCGCGGCATCCAGCCACTCTTCGCACTCCTCGCCGAAGCAATCGACCTGCTTCTTCAGGAGGTCTTGCAGCATTTGGATGACGCCGACTTCGCAGCGGGCATAGCCTTCCAGCAGCGAGTGACGTCCGTAAACCTGAGGATTGTCGGCCCAAGGCTCGAGGCAGCCGTAGCGAAGCTGTGCGAGGCGGCCGAGCTCCGGATCCTCGCGATCCAGAAACTCGATCACCGACTCCATCGACGCGCTGAGATTGTAGAGGTCGAGTCCGTAAAAGCCGCACATGCGCTCGGAGGGGCGGTTCTCATTGTGCGTCCTGATCCAGCGGATGAAGGCGTCGGCCTCGCGGTTGCGCCACATCCACATCGGGAAGCGCTCGAACGGCCGGAAGTCGAGCTCTCGGGCCGGCCTGTGGCGAACGTAACGGTCGACGGTCGCGCAATCGGGCCAGTCGCCTTCGACGGCGACGATGTTGAATCCGTGGCGCTCGATCAGCCGCCGCGAGATCGCCGCCCGCGCGCGGTAGAATTCGCTCGTCCCGTGGCTCGCCTCCCCGAGGCACACCACGCGCGCGTCGCCGAAGCGGTCGAACAGCGCTCCGAAAGCGGGATCGTCGATATCCGGGAGCGGCTCGGCGGCCTCCGCGATCATCCGCGGGAGGCTGTCCAGCTCGGTATCGAAATCAGCGTCGACCATCTTTCCAGCCTTCTTCCCCGATCAGGGGAACGAACTGCACCGCGCCCAGGTTCTGGTGCTCGACCGAGCCATCGGCTCGCTTCGTCACTTTGACGAGCTCCTGCGCCCAGCCGGGGCTGCCCACCGGCATGACGATGCTTCCGTTCTCCGCGAGCTGATCGACCAGAGGGGCCGGCACGTGGCTTCCGCTTGCGGCGGCGAGGATGGCGTCGAACGGGGCTTCATCGGGACAGCCCTTGGTTCCGTCGCCCTCGACGATCTCGACATTGTCGTAGCCGAGCCTCTGCAGCCGAGCGCGCGCAACTTCGACGAGGTCGTGCTGCCGCTCGATCGCGATCACCTTCCCGGCAATGCGGCTGATGACCGCGGCGGCGTAGCCCGAGCCCGCGCCCACCTCCAGGACCTTGTCGCGAAGCCCGATTCCGGCGGCCTGGATCATCAGCGCGACGATGTAAGGCTGCGAGATCGTCTGGCCGGCCTCGATCGGCAGCGGATGATCGCCATAGGCGCGCTCCGCATATTGCGGGCCGACGAACGCCTCGCGCGGCACTTCCAGGAAAGCATCGAGGATGATCTTGTCGGTGATCCCGCGGCGTCTCAGCTGGCGGTCGACCATCGCCTCGCGCTGCTGTGCAAAGTCTGTCATGGTTTCGGGCATCGTCCATCTCCCGGACTTCACCCAAAACCCGCGAGGCGAGGAGGCCGTTCCGATGAAAGACCAGGAACTGCGGTTCGCCGGCTCGGTGCCGGGACAATATGACCGGCTGATGGTGCCGCTGTTCTTCCGCCCTTTCGCGGAGGAGCTGGCGCGCCGCGCGCGCGAATTCCGGCCGGGACGAATCCTCGAGACCGCGAGCGGCACCGGAGTTGTCACCGAGGCCCTGCACCAAGCCTTGCCCGACGCAGAAATCGTGGCGACCGACCTCAACCAGCCGATGCTCGACGTGGCGGCGGAGCGGATCCGCTCGGATCGGGTGCGCTTCGTCCAGGCCGATGCCCAGGAGCTTCCGTTCGAGGACGGCAGCTTCGACCTCGTCGTCTGCCAGTTCGGAGCGATGTTCTTCCCCGACAAGGTGCGCGGCCATTCGGAGGCGCGGCGCGTGCTTCGGGACAGCGGGCGCTATTTGCTCGCGATCTGGGACCGGATCGAGCGCAACGTGCTCACCGATGTCGCGCAGAAGGTGCTGATCGACTGCTTCCCCGACGACCCGCCCTTGTTCATGCGCGAGGGACCGTTCGGCTATGCCGATACTTCGCGCATCGAGCAGGACTTGCATGACGCCGGCTTCGAGTCCGTGGAGATCGAGACTGTCGAGCTTCCCAGCCGGAGCGCGTCGGCGCACGAGGCGGCGACGGCGCTCTGCTACGGCACGCCGATGGGCGTGGAGGTGGACGACCGCGATCCCGGAAGCCTCGAGCGAATCTTCGACGCCGTCGAGAAGGCGCTGCAGCCCTTCGAAGGCCCGGACGGCGTTGACGCGCCGATGGCGGCGCATATCGTCACTGCGACTAAATGAGCCCCGCGAGCGGGCTCGACGGATCGGCGTAGCGCCGCTTCTGCATTCGCCCGGCGAGATAAGAGAGCCGGCCTGCCTCGACCGCTGACTTCATCGCGCGCGCCATCAGGACAGGCTCCTTGGCTTCCGCGATCGCCGTGTTCATGAGGACGCCGTCGCACCCTAGCTCCATGGCAACCGCCGCGTCGCTCGCGGTTCCGACACCGGCATCGACCAGCACCGGCACGCCAGCGCCCTCGACGATCAGCCGGATGGTGACGCGATTCTGGATCCCGAGGCCCGACCCGATCGGCGCGCCCAGCGGCATGATCGCGACCGCGCCGGCTTCCTCGAGCTGCTTCGCGGCGATCGGGTCGTCGACGCAATAGACCATCGGCTCGAAGCCTTCCTTCACCAGCACCTCGGTCGCGCGCAGAGTCTCGCGCATGTCAGGGTAGAGCGTTTTGGCCTCGCCCAGCACCTCGAGCTTGACCAGCGACCAGCCGCCTGCCTCGCGGGCGAGGCGAAGCGTGCGGATCGCATCGTCGGCGGTGAAGCAGCCGGCGGTGTTGGGCAGATAGGTGACCTTCTTCGGGTCGATGAAGTCGGTCAGCATCGGCTGCTTGGGATCGGCGATGTTCACGCGCCGCACCGCGACCGTCACGATCTCCGCGCCCGAAGCCTCGACCGCCGCCGCATTCTCCTCGAAGCTCTTGTACTTGCCGGTGCCGACGATGAGGCGCGAGGTGAAGGTCCGTCCGGCGACGGTCCAGGTGTCGGCTTGAACTGAGTTAGGAGCGTTCATCTACTTGCATCCCGGCGTAGGCCGGGACCCAGCCCAGCCAAATAACTCCTGGACCCCGGCCTTCGCCGGGGTACAGCCGAAATCAACCCCCTCCAACGAAATGGACGATCTCGAAATCGTCGCCGTCCTCGACTGAGACCTGCCCGAGCGTCGAGCGGGGGATCACCTCGAGGTTGCGCTCGACCGCGACCCGCAACGGGTCGAGGCCGAGCTGGCCTACCATCTCGGCGACGCTCATCCCGCCGGGGACTCGGCGATGCTCGCCGTTGACGCGCACAGAGAGGCTTCCATCCAGACTCATTGACAAACGGCAGATAGGAGGCTCCACGCCGCCTCGCAAATGACCGACACGATCTTCGTCCTCAACGGACCCAACCTCAACCTCCTCGGCACGCGCGAGCCGCGAATCTACGGGAACCAGACCCTCGCCGACATCGAGGCGAATCTGCAGCAGCGCGCCAAGGGGCTGAGGCTCAATCTCGACTTCCGCCAGTCCAACCACGAGGGCGTCCTCGTCGACTGGTTGAACGAGGCGCTCGCCAAGGCGTCCGCGGTGATCATCAACGCCGGTGCCTATGCGCACAGCTCGATCGCGCTGCGCGACGCCGTCGCCGCGCTTCCGATCCCGGTGATCGAGGTGCACCTCACCAACATCTATGCGCGCGAGGGTTTTCGGCGGCAGAGCCTGCTCGGCCAGGTCGCGCGCGGCTCGATCCTCGGGCTCGGCCCGCTCGGCTACGTCCTCGCACTGGACGCGGCGGCGCACCTCTGCAAGGGAGCGGGCGCGGGGCAGGCCAAGAGCCAGATTCAATAGGGGACGGTCAGTATGGCCCAATCGCCAAAGGGCGCGAAGAACGGCGATATGCGTATCAATCCGGCGCTGGTGCGCGAGCTTGCGCAACTGCTCAGCGACAATGAACTGACCGAGATCGAGGTCGCCGACGGCGACCGCCGGATCAAGGTGAAACGCGAGGCTCCAGCGATGATCGCGGCCGCGCACATGGCGCCTTCCGCGGCCGTTCCTGCAGCTCCTGCGCTCAGCGCCCCGCCGATGCACGCCAAGGAAGACCTCGGCGCGCAGGAGGACGAGGTCGCGGGCAACACCGTCAAATCGCCGATGGTCGGCACCGCCTACATGTCGCCCGAGCCCGGCGCGAAAGCCTTCATAGAAGTCGGGCAGGCCGTGAAGGCCGGGGACACCTTGTGCATCGTCGAGGCGATGAAGGTGATGAACCCGATCACCGCTCCCGAGGGCGGCGTGATCAAGAAGATCATGGTCGCCGACGCCCAGCCGGTCGAGTTCGATCAGCCGCTCGTGATCATCGGCTGAGTCCGCCAGTGGCGAACATCGAAAAGCTGCTGATCGCCAACCGCGGCGAGATCGCGCTCCGGATTCACCGCGCTTGCCACGAGATGGGCATCCGCACCGTCGCGGTGCATTCGACCGCCGACTCCGACGCGATGCACGTCCGGCTGGCGGACGAGACCGTGTGCATCGGCCCGCCGCCGGCGACCGAGAGCTACCTCAACATTCCCAACATCATCTCGGCGGCGGAAATCGTCCACGCCGACGCGATCCATCCCGGCTACGGCTTCCTCTCGGAGAACGCGCAGTTCGCCGAGATCGTCGAGAGCCATAACATCATCTGGGTCGGCCCGAAGCCCGAGCATATCCGCACGATGGGCGACAAGATCGAGGCCAAGCGCACCGCCGCCAAGCTCGGCCTCCCGCTCGTCCCCGGCTCGGACGGGCCGCTGACCAGCATCGAACAGGCCAAAAGGCTCGCCGAAGAGATCGGCTATCCGGTGCTGATCAAGGCCGCGTCGGGCGGCGGCGGGCGCGGCATGAAGGTCGTGCCCGAGGAGGACCAGCTCGAGAGCCTGATGAGCCAGGCGGCATCGGAGGCGCGCTCCGCGTTCGGCGACGACACCGTCTACATGGAGAAATATCTCGGCAATCCGCGCCACATCGAGTTCCAGGTGTTCGGGGACGGCAAGGGCAAGGCCATCCACCTCGGCGAGCGCGACTGTTCGCTCCAGCGGCGTCACCAGAAGGTGCTGGAGGAAGCCCCCTCGCCGGCGATATCGCCAAAGCAGCGGCACCGGATGGGCACGATCGTCGCCAAGGCGATGGGCGACATGGGCTATCGCGGCGCCGGCACGATCGAATTCCTGTTCGAGGACGGCGAATTCTATTTCATCGAGATGAACACCCGGCTCCAGGTCGAGCATCCGGTGACCGAGATGATCAGCGGGATCGACCTGGTGCGCGAGCAAATCCGCGTCGCGAGCGGCGAGGGCCTCAGCTGCACCCAGGAGCAGGTCCATCTCCACGGCCATGCGATCGAATGCCGGATCAACGCCGAGGATCCGGAAACCTTCGCGCCCTCGCCGGGCCTGGTGAAGAATTACGTGGCGCCGGGCGGCATGCACGTTCGCGTCGATAGCGGGCTCTACACCGGCTATAAGGTCCCGCCCTACTACGACAGCATGATCGCCAAGCTGATCGTCTATGGCTCCAACCGCCAGAGCTGCATCCGCCGCCTGCGCCGGGCGCTCGAGGAGTTCGTGGTCGAGGGGATGAAGACCACGATCCCGCTCCACCAGAAGCTGGTCCGCGACGAAGAATTCCTTGCCGGCGACTATACGATCAAGTGGCTTGAGCAGTGGTTGGCGAAGAGCGCGCAAGGCGCGGAGTGAACAGCGGGAACATTGGCGGTCCGGACGCGATTATGGGGTCGTCCGATGCGCGATGATTTCCCGTCAGCCGAGCCCCCCGATGGCGCCGCTTCCGCCTTCGCCGGCTCCGCTCAAGCAACCTACGCCAATCCCATCCTGGACGAGGATTTCCCCGACCCCGCAATCATCCTCGCACCCGACGGCTATTATTACGCTTATGCCACGCAGACCCTTCGCGAGGGGGCGTGGATCAACATCCAGGTCGCTCGGTCGGCGGACCTGATCCACTGGGATAATCTCGGCGACGCGCTTCCGGAGAAGCCCGACTGGGCGCAGACGACGCAGGACTTCTGGGCGCCCAGCGTCATCCGCGACGGCTCGACCTACTTCATGTATTATTCGGCGACGCCCGACATCTGCCACCACCATCAGCGCGGGCATGCGCTCGCCGTTGCGACCGCGGAGTCACCGGCGGGCCCGTTCCTCGACATGGGCATGCCGCTCCTCCTCGGCGCGGGCTTCGAATATATCGATCCGCACGCGTTCGACTGTCCGGTGACCGGCAAGCATTTGCTTTATTGGGGCTCGGGCTTCCAGCCGATCAAGGTGCAGGAGCTGAGCGCCGACCGAATGGCGTTCGCGGCGGACAGCGCGCCGATCGACCTCATCTGGCCCAACGGCGAGGACGGCGCCTTCCCGCGCCTGGTCGAGGCCGCCTGGGTGATCCATCACGACGGTTTTTTCTACCTCTTCTACTCGGGCGACAATTGCTGCGGCCCGGATGCGGAATACGGAGTCATGGTCGCCCGTTCCGAGAGCGCGACGGGGCCGTTCGAAACGCTGGAAGAGGCCAAGGGCGTGCCGCACAGCCTGGTCCTGTTCAAGAACGACCGCTGGCTCGCGCCGGGCCACAATTGCATCGTCATCGACGAGGCCGGCGATTTCTGGATCGTCTATCACGCCATCGACGTCGACCGCCCGCGGCAGCATCAGGAGGACGAAATCAACAGCCGCCGTATCCTCCTGATCGACCGCATCGAATGGCACGACGGCTGGCCCTGGGTGGGGACGCCGTCTGAAGGGCCGAAGCCCGCTCCCGCGACCTGAATTCAGCGTCCGCCGGCCACCGCGCGCGGGCGCTTCCGCCGTGCTTCCATCTCCGCAAAAAGCGCGCGCTGGGCTTCGAACTCGTCGAGGAGGCGTTGATCGACGTGCCGGCTGCCGTCGGCCACGACGGACGAAAGCAGGCCCGTTTCCGCGTGACGCGAATTGTCCCAGCCCGGGTACGCGGTCACCGGGTACCAGCAGATGCCGCGCATATCGACGCCGCGGCCCATCGCGTCGCGCACTTCGTTGCAGACATAGTGGAGCCATGACGGTTTGCCCGACCCCTCCGCGCCGGTCTCGGACAGCATGATCGGCTTGCCATAGCGCTCGGCCATCTCGACCAGCATGTCGGCGAGGGGGCGATATTCGTGGTGGCCCATCGGGATTGTCGGGCCTTCCCAATACCATTGGTTGTGGGGGTAGTAATTGAGCCCGATCACGTCGACGAGCGACGGATCGCCGCCAAGCTCGGGCTCGGCCAGCCCCATGATCCAGTCATAAGCCTCGAACATCCCGGACCGGTTCTTCTCCGCCGCGCGCATCGTCTGGCGGCGCCGGTTGTGCGGAGCGACGTGAATCAGAGGCTCGGCCCAGACGAGGGTCGTGTTGGGCCAGCGTTGCTTGATCGCCTTTGACGCCGTGATTGCGGTCCTGACGAGCTGATGCTTGAACCAGCCCTCCTCGTCCGGCCCGACGGGCGGAAAGTAGCCGTCGTCGACCGCCCACGACAGGAAGTTGATCTCGTTGAGCGGACAGACCAGCGGCGGGGGACCGCTGACCGACTGCTGCACTTCCAGCGCGGCAAGAGAGAACTCGGTGAACCGCTCGGGGAAGTCGGGCGCGCCCTGGTCGGCGTGATCGGGGGAGCCGTAGTGGAACAGGTCCCAGATCACCTGGACGCCCACCTCTTCGGCCGCTTCGAGCATCGGAAGCCAGCTCGACCAATCGTACTTGCCCGGCGACTTCTCGATCAGGTGCCAGCGCAGGCCGTCGCGCAGAGTCGTGAAGCCGAGATCGCGGCATTGCGCATAATCGCGCCGCACGTGCTTGTCGTGCGAGGTCGCGCCGATCAGATCGAGCCGAACGCCGTCGCTTCGCCGGTGCGACGAGCATTCGAACCCGGCCATGAAGAAGCTGTCGAAATATTCCGCGCTCACCTTTTCCTCCGTCGCAAAGACATGCCTGCGGCTGTGAACTAAGCCGTCACGGCGGCGAAACTGTCGGAGATGCAGCCCTAACGCCGGCACACAGTAGTGCGTTCCAAGCCATTGACCACACAGCGCCTCGAACCGTGACCGAGTCTCAAAGCGCGACACTTTTTCGATTGAGCCTCGACAACGTGCTTTAGTTAATTGAAAATTGACCGTGAATGGGCGCGTGAGTCGCGGGGACAGCTGCGCCTTGGTCCGTGGGGGACCGGCACAGCATCGCTCGCGTGTGACACATTGCCCTTGCCGAGGGGCCGTCAAGGGGAACTCGATGTCCGGAACTGACATCTTCCTGTCCTATGCGCGCCACGACCGCGCGACCGCGCGTGCGTTCGCCGAATGCCTGGCCGAAGAGGGCTTCAAGGTGTGGTGGGACGCCTCGCTCCACTCGGGCGAGACGTTCGACGAGGTCATCGAGCAAAGGCTGAGAGACGCCAAGGCGGTGGTCGTCCTGTGGTCGCCGCGCTCGGTCGCGTCGCGCTGGGTCCGCGCGGAGGCGACGCTTGCCGACCGGCGCAACAAGCTGGTCCCGGCGATCATCGAGGCGTGCGACCGTCCGATCGTGTTCGAACTCACGCACACCGCGGAGCTTTCCGACTGGCAGGGTGACCGTTCCGATCCGCGCTGGCGGATCTTCGTCGAAGACCTGATGCGGCTGACCCATGCCGACGGCGCCAAATTGGAGCCGCCGCCAGCTCAGCCGAAGCCGAATCCCTCGGCCGGTGCTGAACCGGCCGGTCGGCAGCCGCTTCGCCCTGGCAGCGAGCAGGTGATCTCCGCCGACCGCTTCCGCCGCGAACCGCCGAAGCCTCCGGCGGCGGAGGAAACGCCACTGCCGTCGGAGGTGCATTGCCTGGAGCTCGAAGAGGGCGAGCTACCCGAAGCGCTGATCGTCGTTCATTCCTCGAGCCTGAAGTTCGGCAGGACCGCTCCCGCCGACGTCGTCCTCTCGCACAGGACGATCTCGCGCGAGCATTGCATCGTCGGGCTCGCCAACGACGAGCTGCTGGTTACCGACCTCAATTCCACCAACGGCACTTATGTCGACGAAGAGCGGATCAGCCGCGCGACGATCCTTCCCGTCGGCTCCATCCTCCGGCTCGGCCAGATCCCATTGCGGCACTCGATTCTGACGTCCGCCGAGGCGTTGCGGCGCTCGGGCGGACAGGGAGGCCTTCGCTCGGAGCGTGTCGCAGCCAGCAACTGACCGTCTCCCCGGCGCTCCCAAACCGATCGTCCTCAACGTCGGGATCACCGGCCACCGCGCCGGAGTCCTGACGGCGCCTCACGTGCGCTCGCTGCGGCCCGCGGTTTACACCGTCTTTCGGCAGCTTCGCGAGGCGACTTTGCGCCTTCAGCAGGTTGAGGAAGCCTTCTGCAGCGAGACGGAGGCCGAGCTTCGCCTGCACACGCCGCTCGCGACCGGCGCCGACCAGATCGCGGCCATCTGCGCGCGTTCGAGCGGCTATTTCGTCCGCGCACTCCTGCCCTTCGAGCCGATGGAGTATCGCAAGGACTTCGCCCCGGGCGAGGAACTCGAAGGGTTCGAGCAGGCGCTCCAGGCGGCGGACGAGATCGTCGCCCTTCCCGGCCAGCGGGAGAATCTGGAAGCCGCCTATGTGCAGGTCGGCGAATCGCTCGTCGGAACCGCCGATGTCCTGATCGCGATCTGGGACGGCCGGCAGGCGAACGGGCCCGGCGGGACGGGGCACGTCGTGGCGATGGCGGTGCAGAGCGCGGTGCCGGTAATCCACATCGACATCGAGCGTGATTCGGCGAGATTCCGGATCCGCGCGCTGATCGAGGGCGAGGCAAGCCCCTCGCCCGGGAAATCGCTCCGCGACCCGGAGCTCTACAGCCGCGTGCTTCGCGGCGCCTTCAAGCTCGGCCGGACAACCGCCGACGCGTAGCTAGTGCTGCTGCTGACGCTGCAAGAGCGCGATATAACCGCGGGTCTGCTCGGCCTGCTTGAGCAGCCGCTGCGCGTCCTTCTCGGTCTGGATCCCGCGCATCGAGGCTTTCAACGTCTTCAAATATTTGTCGTAGCTTCGCGCCGTATCGGCGGGCCCGCCGCCGCCGCGCATGACCTGCTTCGCTAGTCCGCGCGCATCGTCGACGGTCGCATTGAAGCGCGACAAGGTCGCAGAAGATACTCCTGCGTCCGGGGTGGCAGTAATCTCGGCGGTTGCGGCCTTGCCGTTCTTGGCAGCGGTCGCGGTCTTGATCGTCGTCGGTGCGGCCGCCTTGGCCTGCGCCTTCTTCAGCGCGGCTAGCTTGGCTTCGGCGGCAGCGCTCTTCGCCTTCTCCTTCGCAAGTGCGTCCTGGGCGGGAGCCGGACCGCTCGGCTGCGCTTCTGCGGGCGCTGCAGCGTTCTGCTCGGCGACGGCGGCGTTGGCGTCCGCCGCGCCTTCCACCGGACCGACTGCCGCCTGGGTCGCCGCGCTATTGTCCGCTCCGACCGCGGTCAACTGGCTCGCCCCGGGATCGGCTTCGCCGCCACCGCGAAGGGTGAAGACGCCCATCGTGACCATCGCCACCAAGGCGACGCCGAGCGCGGCGAGCACCGGGATGTTCGCCTTCTTCTTTTCGTCTGCCGGGGCCGCGACGCCTTTGGAGGGCGGCTTATTGTCGGCAGGCGGCTCGCCGGCCTCGGTCGCTGCCGCGACCGGCTCGACGACCCGCCGCTTGCTCTCCGGCTTGTCCGCGTCCGCGTCCGCGTCCTTCTTGTCGGACGCGAGCTTCTTGCGTGCGCCGGTTTCCTCGCCCGCGCGCTTGAAGCTGGCTTCTTTCGGGTCGACGGGAACTCCAGTCTCAACCTTCGCCTTGGGGTCGCCATTGGGCGTCGGCTGCACCGGGACGATCGCAGGGGTCTCGACCTGCTTCGCGTAGAAGCGGGTCGCTTCGTCTTCTTCCGATTCGGTGACCCCCGGCTTTCCGAACATGGCGAGCCAGTCGCTCAGCGACTGCGGGCGCTCGTCCGGCTTGACCGTCATCGACGTGTCGATCGCCGCGAGGAACTTCTTGCTGTAGCCGGGCCACTTGCCCGCCGCCAGCGGCTTGCCGAGACCGGCGTGGAGCCGTTCGAGCACCTCGGGCGGCTTCTCCCCCGTCACACACTCGTACATGACCACGCCGAGCGCGTAGATGTCGGTCCACGGCCCCTGCGGATAGGTTTTCACATATTGCTCGATCGCCGCGTAGGGCGGCGTGTGGAACGTCACCTTGGTGCTGGTCGCCTCGGCCGTGTCGAACCGCGCCGAGCCGAAGTCGATCAGCACCGGCCGGTTGTCCTCGTTGATGAGGATGTTGGGCGGCTTGATGTCGCGGTGGAGAACTCCGACGCGGTGCGCCCGCTCGAGCCCCTCCGCGATCGGCTGCAGGATGTTCCACAGGCTGCGTTCGTTGAAGCGCCGCCCCTGCTTGAGCATCTTCGACAAGGACATCCCGTCCTCGAAATCCATGACCATGTAGGCGGTGCCGTGGATCTCGAAGAGGCTTCGGACGCTGACGATATTCGGATGGCGGCTCGGCGTGGACAGGTTCCACAGGAGCTTCGCTTCCTCGACGAACTTCTTGAGGCCCAGCGCGTGCACTTCCTCGGAATCGGAATCGATCGGAACGACGGTGTCTTCGGAATCCCGCTCGCTGATCGAGCTCGGGAAATATTCCTTGATGGCGACGAGCTCGTTGAAATAGACGCCGCGCGCCTTGTACACGATGCCGAAGCCGCCGACGCCGAGGACCTCCTCGATGCGCCATTCGCGCAGCACCGTGCCCATCGGCAGCGCCTTGTTGCTGTAAGCCTTGTTCATCGGCGAGTGCCCCCCTCTCGCGCCGCTATCAAAAAGTAAATCGCACAAGGCTCCCGCGAATGCTAGTCGGTGCATCGCACGAGTGCGGGGGGCATCGAATGCGCTTTGAGTGCGCCAGCCGGACGAACGTCGGGCTCAAGCGGAAGATCAACGAGGATTCGATCCTCGTGGAGACGGAACGCGGCCTGTGGGTCGTGGCCGACGGAATGGGCGGCCACGAGGCGGGCGAGATCGCAAGCAACATGGTCACGGACGCGCTCCGCTGCCTCCCCGCGGTCACGGACCTGGACGAGCTTGCGGGCCTCGCCGTCGAGGCGCTGCGCCAGGTCAACCGCGAGCTGATCGAGCTCGCTCGCGCTGGAGACCGGCAGCAGACGATCGGGACGACGGTCGTGGGCATCGCAATCGCGGATGGCTTCTACCGCTGCTTCTGGATGGGCGACAGCCGCGCCTATCTGCTGCGCGGCGGCGAGATCATGCGGGTCTCGCACGACCACAGCCTCGTCCAGAACCTTGTGGATGCGGGAATGATCAAGCCCGAGGAGGCCGAAACCCACGCCAACGCGAATCTCATCACGCGGGCAGTCGGAGTCGCCGAGACGGTGGAGGTCGACATTGCCAGCGGCGAAGCACGGAGCGGCGACGTGTTCCTGCTCGCCAGCGACGGCTTGACCCGCGTCGTTGCGGACGACGAGCTCGCTACCGAGCTTCAGCGCGGATCGCTCGACGAAGTGGCCGACAGGCTGCTCGACACCGTCCTCGAGCGCGGCGCTCCGGACAATGTCTCGCTGATCATCGTTCGCGCGCTCTGATCACCGCCAGCGCTCTGCCGGCGCCTTCACGTAATGGCGCCAGACATATCCCCACGGGATCACCAACGGCATCAGGATCACGCCCAGGGCGATATTGAACAGATCCTCGGCAAAGGTCGGCGGCTGCTGTCCCGAGAACCATTGCGGCAAGCCGAAAGCGAGCAGCCACACCGTCTTCCACGCAAACTCGAACATAAGCAGCGGAAGCATCCGGAGCGGAAGCTTGAGTCCGATGAACGCAAGCAACCACACGCCGCAAAGGAGGCTCGGGATCACCCCTCGCGCCGCAGGCTCGTGGCTGAAGATGGGAGGCAGGATCATTGCGCCCACCCCGACGACGAGCAGCAGATAGGTCGCCCGAAGCACGTACAGACGGAACAGGGAGACATCCTCGCCAGACAGGATGCCGACAGCACGAATGTCAGTTGCAGTCGAAGCCATTGGAAATCTCCTGGTCACGCGGCGCGCGCCTGTTCGTTCGCCTCGGAACTCGGTTGGAACTGAAGGACGTCGCCCGGCTGGCAGCGGAGCGCGTCGCAGATCGCCTCGAGCGTCGAGAAGCGGATCGCGCGGGCCTTGCCTGTCTTCAGGATCGAGAGGTTGGCGAGCGTGATGTCGATGCGGTCCGCGAGCTCGGTCAGCGTCATCCGCCGGTCGTGGAGCAGCTCGTCGAGCTTGACGACGATCGCCATCTCACACGGTCCCTTCCAGGTCTTCGCGCATCAGCGTGCCTTCGGCGAAGACGCGTGCAAGCACGAACGTCATGATCACGGCGAGCCACCCGCCCGGCGAAAAGCCCGCGTCCAGATGGAGCGGGTGCTCGGCGGTCGAAATGGCCTTGCCGACCAGCGCGACGGCGAGGCTCAGCACCTGCTGGCCCAGCAGGAGCCACGCGATCGCCTGCAGCCGGTAGGCATTGGCGGCGATGAACGGGTCGCCCGCGCGAACCGTCTGGACCATCGCGACGAGGCGGTTCAGCAGGGCGAGATTGAGCGGGACGGCAAGCAGTCCCAGTGCGGCGACCGCGCGAATCCCCCATGCCAGCGACGGATTCTCGGAAATCGAACTGAGGCCGAGCGCGCGAAGGAGGAACGGCTCATTGATGAAGCTGTACGCGAGCAGGCCAGCGAGGCACGCTCCGTACAGCCAGTTCAGCACGATGAGGATGCGCAGCGTGATCCAGGCAACCGGCAACGCCGCCGAAGAATGATTTGTCATGCTTTGCCTTTCGAGCGACTGAATTATCGATAAACGATAAACCACATATCGTTTTTCGACAAGCCCTCGCCTTGAACGCCGGGAAACGGACACGATTTAGGTGCCAAGCCGGTCTTTCCCCTGTGGCCGGTCAGTCATGACTGGGCTCACCCGGGCGGCCGCCTGGGTGAGCCATTCTCGTCTTTGCGGACGGGTTGCGGCGAGCGGGCGGCGCGGGCAGTGTCCCCCTTCGAGGGGGAGCCGCCGACATGAGCCTGATTGCCGACCTGAAATCGCTGGAGCCCAGGCAGCGCAGTGCGATCTGGGCAAGTTACCTCGGCTGGACGCTCGACGCCTTCGATTATTTTCTGCTGGTCTTCATGCTCAAGGCGATCTCGGCCGAATTCGGAACCGAGGTTTCCCACGTTGCGGTCGCGATCATGCTGACGCTCGCCGCGAGGCCGTTCGGCGCATTCGTTTTCGGGCTCCTCGCCGACCGCTTCGGCCGCCGTCCGATCCTGATGATCGTGATCCTCGCCTTCTCCGTCTTCTCGGCGCTGTCCGGCCTGGCGGGATCCCTCACCCAGCTGCTTATCATCCGCACATTGTTCGGCTTCGCGATGGGCGGCGAGTGGGGAATCGGCGCCAGCCTCGTCATGGAGACGGTGCCCGCGAAGCTGCGCGGCCCGGTCTCGGGGCTCCTGCAGAGCGGCTATCCGTCCGGATATTTCATCGCCAGCCTCGTCTATTTCGCCTTGTTCGACGCGATCGGATGGCGCGGCATGTTCTTCGTCGGGATCGCGCCCGCGCTCCTCGTCTTCCTGATCCGCCTGCACGTCGAGGAAAGCCCCGCCTACGTCGCGAGG
>Ga0207706_10002374_pt1 | contig 18379 bp, 9 predicted proteins | sample KBSC53metaG_FD_184318 | JGI IMG/M metagenome (GOLD analysis project Ga0207706, IMG submission 184318) | Corn rhizosphere microbial communities from Kellogg Biological Station, Michigan, USA - KBS C5-3 metaG (SPAdes) (version 2) | ecosystem: Host-associated > Plants > Roots > Rhizosphere > Soil ... | reverse complement strand
GCAGGCCGGCGATGATGGAATCCGTTTTCTGCTGGTTTCGGGGAAACCACTGCAGGAGCCCGTGGCATGGTACGGCCCCATCGTGATGAACACGCAGGAGCAGTTGCGCCAGGCCTTCCAGGAGCTGGAACAGGGAAAGTTTCTGAAATAAGACCACGTGGGGACAGCCGCCCCCCGGCTGTCCGGTCGAGCGAAGCTCGACGACTGTTTGTTGCTGAGCTTTGCTCCGCTGGACAGCCGGGGGCGGCTGTCCCCACGTGTGCTTACTTTGAAATCGCGGGCTCCAGCAGGCCGCGGTATTTCAACATCGGCTCAATGCTGGGCTCTGCTCCGAGCCACTCCCTGTACAAGTTAGCCAAATCTTCCGTGTTGCCACGGGACAGTACCATGTGGCGGAGACGATCTCCGTTGGCGCGAGTCAGGCCGCCGTGGTCTTCGAACCACTGGAAGGCGTCATCGTCCAGCATCTCAGCCCATAGATAAGCGTAATAGCCAGCGCCGTAGTCGCCTCCCCAGATGTGCGCGAAGTAGGTGGAGCGGTAGCGGGGCGGCACGGCGCTGAGCGCGAGGTGTGTCTTCTTCAACGCGGCGGTTTCAAACGCATCAGGTTCTTGCAGCGGCGTGCTCGAAGGCAGCGTGTGCCACTGCATATCGAGCTGGGCTGCGGCCAGGATCTCAGTGAGGGCATAGCCCTGGTTGAAGGTTGCGGACTTCTTGATCTTTTCGGCCAGTTCCGCCGGCATCGGTGCCCCGGTCTTGTAATGCTTCGCGTAGTGGCTGAACACCGCCGGATAACTTGCCCAATGCTCGTTGAACTGCGAAGGGAACTCGACGAAGTCGCGGGGTACGGCCGTTCCGGAAAGAGTTGGATACTGGCTGTCGGCCAACATGCCGTGCAGAGCGTGGCCGAATTCGTGAAACATGGTGGTGACATCGTGAAAACTCAGCAGAGCCGGCTCGCCGGGCGCGGGTTTGCTGAAGTTGCAGACGTTATAGACGACGGGCAGTGCGCCCAACAACCTGGACTGGTCAACGAAGTTGCTCATCCAGGCGCCGCCGCGCTTGTTATCGCGTTTGAAGAAGTCGCCGTAGAACAGGGCCAGGGGCTGGCCGTCGGCGTCCACCACTTCGAACACGCGCACATCCGGGGTGTACACCGGAATGTCTTTGCGCTCCTTGAAGGTGATTCCGTAGAGCTGGCTGGCGGCGTAGAACACGCCGTTCTCGAGCACATTGTTCAACTCGAAATAGGGCTTGATCTGAGCTTCGTCCATGTCGTACTTCGCCTTGCGGACCTGCTCGGCATAGAAGTTCCAGTCCCAGGGCTCGAGCTTGAAGCCGGCCTTCTGCGAGTCGATTAGAGCTTGAATATCGGAGGCTTCGGCGGTGGCCCTGGCCGTCGCTCCCGGCACCAGCGCATCCATAAACTTCAGCGCCGCCTCCGGCGTTTTGGCCATCTGGTCGTCCAGTTTCCAGGCGGCGTAGTTGGGGAAGCCGAGCAATTTAGCCTTCTGCGCGCGCAGCTGGGCCAGGCGGGAAACGATGTCGCGGGTATCGTTCGCTCCGCCGCGCTCGGCGCGATTCCACGAATTCTCGAACAGTGCCTGCCGGGTCGAGCGCTGGTTGAGCAAGTCCAGGTCAGGCTGTTGGGTGGTGTTCTGCAGCGGAACCACGTAGCCATCGAGCTTGCGCTCTTTTGCCGCCAGTGCGGCCGCGCTGATTTGCGCATCCGTTAAGCCTGCCAGCGCGCCCTTGTCCGTGGTGACGTAAGCTGCGTCCTTGGTGGCCGCGAGCAGCCTGGTGGTGAAATCGTTGGTGAGGGTTGATTCTTCCTCGTTGAGCTTTTTCAGGGCGTCCTTGTCGGAGTCGGAGAGGTTGGCTCCGGAGTGCACAAATTTCTTGTAATAGAACTCCACCAAGCGCAGCGATTCCGCATCAAGCTTCAGGGACTCGCGTTGCTGGTAGATCGCGGCCACGCGCTGGAACAATCTGGAATCGAGATAGATAGCGTCGCTATGCGCGGCCAGCCGGGGAGCCAGGTAGTCCTGGACTCTCTGCAGTTCCGGGTTCAGGTTCGCTCCGGTAACGCCGCTGAATGCAGCCATGGCGCGGTTGAACAACTGGCCGCTCTTTTCCAGCTCGACAAATGTGTTCTCAAAGGTCGGCGGAGCCGGATTGTCGGCGATCGCCCGGATCTCCTGGCGTTGCTCCGCCATGCCGGCTTCGATGGCGGGCTGGTAATCGCTGTCCTTGATCCTGTCGAAGGGCGGTGCGTGAAAGGGCAGAGTGCTCGGCGCGTAGAAGGGGTTATTCGGGCCAAAATCCATAGGTTTATCCAGGGTGGAAGCACTGCAGCCAAGCGCCAGGGCGCAGGCTGTGATCAGAATTCCAGATCGTGACAGCATGATTTCAATTCTTAAATTGTAAATGACGGGCAGAGATTGTGCAGGAGCCAAGTGGGCGTGGAGGCAAGTTGGTGTGAGTCGGACACTCCTGTCCGACGCTTTTGACTTTGCTTTTGAGCTCTTGCAACCGGAGGCTCAAAGACAAGACCAAAATTCAAGATCAAAATTAAAAATCAAGAATCAAAATCAAGAATCAAAATCAGAATCAAATCAGAGTCAAAACCAAAGTCAAAGGCGTCGGACAGGAGTGTCCGACGCACGCTTGTCTTTCCTCTCTTCTGTCAGACGGCCTGGCGGCTCAGCGCCTCGCGGTTCGCGGCCCAATGCATGATTTCTTCGATCACGCGGCCAACCTCTTCATTGGTGAGCTCGGGATACATGGGAAGCGACAAAACGCTGGCGGCCGATTCTTCCGTGACCGGCAGCGCGCCCACCCGCGCCGGATGTCCCCAGGGAAAGCCTTCCTGCTGGTGAATAGCGATGGGGTAATGCGTCAGGGCGGTGATGCCCTTTGACTGCAGAGAGGCCTGCAGCCCGTCGCGGTCGTCGCTATCGACCACATATAGATGATAGACATGCTGGTAGCCGGGCGGCGTGAAAGGCAGCGTCATCCCTGCGTTGGCCAGGCCCTGGTCATACAATGCGGCAATCTCGCGGCGGCGCTCGCTCCATTCGTCCACGTGCTTCAGTTTCACCCGCAAGACGGCGGCGTGGATGTCGTCCAGTCGGCTGTTGTAGCCGATGCTGTGATGCGAACGCTTCATCGAGCCGTGGTTGCGCAGCTTGCGGATCCCGGCGGCGAGATCTTTGTTATTCGTGGCCACGGCGCCGCCGTCCCCAAAGCATCCCAGGTTTTTCTGAATGATGAAACTCAAGCAGACCGCGTCGCTGAGTTCGCCGATGGCAAACGTGTCGCCGCGCGCCCCGATACCCTGGGCGCAATCTTCCACCACGAACAGGTTGTGGGCCTTAGCGATGCGGGCGATCGCGGGCATGTCCGCGGTCAGGCCGTAAAGATGTACAGGCACGATGGCGCGAGTCTTGGACGTGATCGCGGCCTCGATCTTGCTGACGTCGATATTGCGGGTCCGCGGATCGGAGTCCACGAACACCGGAGTGGCGCCGGCCAGCCAGATGGCTTCGGCGGTGGCGAAGAAAGTGTTGGAAGTGGTGATGACTTCGTCGCCGGGCCCGAGCCCCAGGGCGAGAAACACCAGCAGCAAGGCATCGGTGCCGGAGTTCACGCCAACGGTTTCCTTCGTCTTCATGTAACGCGCCAGCTCTTCTTCGAACTTCACCAGTTGCGGGCCCAGCACATAGCTGCCGCTTTCGAGCACATCCAGAATGGCCTGATCAATCTCAGGCTTCAGATTGTGATACTGCTTCACGTGACCATAAAAGCCGATGTTGGATTCGGGCATGGGGGATTGCCTCCTGGAATTCTGTTGGATCTGACGAAGCCGGACTCTATCTATTAAAACGATTCACATACTAAAAAAAATGGGCTGGTCAAGACTTTGTACCCCCAGCAGGGCTCTTTCACTAAACTCAAAAACCTGATGGCGGAAAATCAAAAAACTGTTAGCCGGTTGCACTGAGTTGCAAACCGCTTGAGCAGGAAGCAGGAACCGCGCGGTGGGCGGGGACGCCCACCGGACAGCCGGCGGGACGCCGGCGCTACGGAACTACGGAATCAGTAAGGCGAGGCGAAGGTTGACGGAGGTGCGTGACTTTGCGGCGCTACGGCAAGCGCACATCCAGACTGTAAATCTCCTGCGTGCTTTTGTCCCTCATCAACAGCGGCGAGTCGTCGGGTGCGAGCCCGACCCAGAACTCCCAGGGATCGAAGCCGCGCGGAACTTCCTTCAGGCTGAACAGGCGTTCCATTTTGCCGGTGGCGGTATTCACGCGCACCAGGTCGTCGGTTTTGTCGGAATAGTCCTCGGCATAAAGGTACTTTCCATCGTGTGACCAGTTTTCGAAACCGAAGCGTGACGAGGCCAGCTGCGTCCAGTTTCTCTTTTCCCGATCGTAGAGCATCAGCCGGGTGGAGTCCCCGGAAAGGGCTGCCACGTAGCGTCCATCCGGCGAACAGCGGGGGCTGAAGAGATCTTCGGAACCGGGCAGATCTGATACCTGCGAGGTTTTCAAGTCAGCGACATGAATGTTCGGGCCTGGCGCCGTTCCATATTCTAGCCAAGGCATTCCGGCGAACACGATGGAATCGCCGCTCGCCATCCATGTGGGATCGCCCTGATTGCGGTCGCCCGCGCTTACCTCCTGTGGGGTGCCACCCTGGGCCGGCACTACGAAGATCTTCCATGGTCTTCCTGGACGCGAAGCCATGAATGCAATCTGGGTTCCATCCGGCGACCAATGCGGCATGTGGGCCTGCATGGGGGCGTAGGTGAGTTGAATCCGGGAACTTCCGTCGGGCTTGCTCCGCCACAGAGTGAGGTCGGGGTGGGTGACGTAAGTGATCCACTCGCCGTTACGCTCGAAGTCGGCCTCGCCCGCCGAAACGCCGGGAAGGTAAACCGAAAACTGCTGCGACTTGCTGTCCAGGCGCACCAGATCGAAGCGACGCTGCTGGCCGATTACGAACAGCTTCTTACCATCCGTGCTGGGAGTGGGATTGCTGAACAGGAGCGGTCCCACGGTCAACTGCATCGGCTCAGCACCCGTCCTGCTGAAAAACGAAGTGCTTTCACGGCGGGCCCAGATATTCTGGGTATGATCACGGGTCGATTCAAAGAGGAAGTATTTTCCATCCGGCGTCCAGGCTCCGCCAAACTCTTCCGGCGGCTTGTTCCAGTCCGGCAGCACGGGATGCAGCCCCTTCCCGTCGGCAGAAACCTCCCACAGCGATGACGTGCGCTGGTTGGTGTCGCGTATGGTGAAACGCAAGCGGCGCCCGTCGGGCGAAAAGCGCGGCGCAAAAGGAACACCCGGCACGGTAACCAGTTCCCGCGAATCTGTTCCATCGGCATTGCAGGTGTACACGCTCGACTTCCTGACATACACGATGCGCTGACCATCCGGCGCCCAGGTGGCCCCGTGCGCGAGGATGTCTCCTACCGGCCGGAGCGAACCCGCGGGCAGCGGCAATATCCAAACCGGCCACTCCGTCTCCGAGCCTTCGGCCACTCCTTTCACCAGCAACTCCGAGCGGCCCGGAAAAAAATCATAGATGTCCGCACTGACCAGAGAGATGGGCACAGGGGCCGTCTCCCCGCCGGAGACCGAAACTTGCCTCAGGACGGAATGACCGCTCAGATATTCGGAAAAGTAAACCCTGCTTCCGTCCGTGACCAGAGATCGCTTCGCGGTGCCGTCGCTGGTGATTTGCAGCACTGAAATCACGGCGGGTGGGTTCTGGGGCGATCTCAGGAAGAGAAAGAGTACAACCAGGGCTGCGGCGACACAGGCGGCGATCACCAGCCGGCCTGCCATACCAACTTTGGGTTGGGGCTTGAGGGCGGTGGTGGCGGCGGCAAAAAAAGAACGGATTCGCTCTTTCGAGTCCGGCGCTGATTTCGCGGCTGGCCTGGTGGCCTCGGAGAGGCCTGACTCCATGGCCCGGCGGAGGTTTTGCAGATCGGTCCGCATTTCCGCCGCCGTGGCATAGCGACGATCTGGATTTTTCTCCAGAGCTTTGCGCACGATGCCCTCAAGCCCGGAAGGGGTGGCCGGATCGGATCCCAGCGGCCACTCCGGCACGCGGTGAATTATGGAGTCGAAGACCGCGGCCGCCGTCTGTCCCTGAAAGGGTTGGACGCCGGTGGCCATCTCGTAGAGTACGACCCCGAAGGAGAACAAATCGGTGCGCGTGTTCAGCGGCTGGCCCAATGCCTGTTCCGGCGACATGTAGGGAATGGTTCCCAGGGTCGTGCCCCGGCGATTGAGGTCGTCCGGCGACCGCGTGTCTCCACCGAACGTGTCGCCGCTGATGCTGCCTTCGTCGCCCACGGTGAACTTCGCCAGGCCGAAATCCAGAATCTTGGCGTGGCCGCGCTCAGTTATAAAAATATTTGCCGGCTTGATGTCGCGGTGCATGATGCCGTGGGTGTGGGCGGCGTCGAGCGCGTCGGCGATCTCGATACCAAGGTCCAGCAGTTGGGGCAAGGGCAGTGGACCCTGGGCGATGCGCTGTCGCAGCGTCATGCCATCCAGAAACTCCATCGCGATAAAGCGCCGGCGCTGCGCCTGACCGACTTCGTAAATCACGCAGATGTTGGGATGGTTCAGAGCGGACGCGGCTCGCGCTTCCCAGCGGAATCGTTCCAGTACGGCTGGGTCCTGGGCGACGAGGTCGGGCAGAAATTTGAGCGCCACTAAGCGGCGCAACTCGGTGTCCTCAGCTTTGTAAACTACACCCATCCCGCCGCCCCCCAGCTTCTCGATGATGCGGTAATGCGAGATGGTATGGCCGATCATCTGGGGGCTAGAATGTTACGTATAAGAAACAAGGTCAGTCAATGAAGGACGGTAGGGCTGTTCAAACGGTGTGGGTCGGAAACTCCCTTCGACTTCGCTCAGGGCAGGCTCTGTCCGACGTCTTTGAAGTTGATTTTGCCTTGGATTCGACCAACTGCCTGGCCCCGGAGCGCTCCGCAGATCCCAAACATATAAGATGAAGCAGTTTTAGTTCGGGCTGCGGATTGTAGTCTGGCGGCAGCATCCAGGAGAAAAGAAAGCATGCACTACCGCGCACTCGGCCGTACGGGATGGAAGGTATCAGAAATCAGTTTTGGAGCATGGGCGATTGGCGGATCATGGGGCCAGGTTTCGGACGAAGAATCGATGGCCGCGCTGCATAAGGCCATCGACTGCGGCGTGAATTTTATCGATACCGCGGATGTTTATGGCGGCGGCCGCAGCGAGCGCCTGATCGCCCGGCTTAAGAAGGAGCGCAAGAACGAGGAAATCATCGTTGCCACCAAAGCGGGACGGCGTCTGCCCCGGCAGACGGTGGAAGGCTACACCCGCGAGAATCTTGCGTCCTGGATTGAAGACAGCCTGCGAAATCTCTCTACCGAGCGGCTCGATCTGGTCCAGCTGCACGGCCCGCCAACGGCGCTTTACTCCCGCCCCGAAGTTTTCGGGATGCTCGATGATCTGGTGGCTGCCGGAAAAATCCGCTATTACGGAGTCAGCGTAGAGAAAGTCGAAGAGGCCTTAAAGGCGATTGAGTTTCCCGGCGTCCAGACGGTGCAGATCATCTTCAATTGCTTTCGGCAGCGCCCTGCTGACGATTTCTTCGGGAGAGCGAAGCAAAAACAAGTGGGTATTCTGGCGCGGGTGCCGCTGGCCAGCGGACTGCTTACCGGCAAGCTGCGCCGCGACTCTACGTTCGCAGCCGACGATCATCGCAACTTCAACCGGCGAGGCGAAATGTTCGATGTGGGCGAAACATTTTCCGGAGTGGATTATGAAACCGGCCTTGTGGCGGTGGAAGAGATCAGGAAGATCCTTCCGGCCGGAGTTTCGATGAGCCAGTTCGCTCTGCGTTGGATATTGATGTTTGACGCGGTCAGCTGCGCCATTCCGGGAGGCAAGCGGGCGGAGCAGGTGGCCGATAACTGCGGTGCTTCCGAGCTTTCGCCGCTTACGCCGGAAGCGATGGCTGCGGTGCGCCGCATTTACGACGACAGAATCCGCCCACTGGTGCAACACCGCTGGTGATCGGTGCCTGCGTGGGGAGAGCCCCGGCTGTCCGGCGGAGCACAGTTCCGCAAGCTCGGCCTTCGGGAAAATGGTGTCGAGCTGCGCTCGACCGGACAGCCGGGGGCGGCTGCACCCACGTGGGCTTTCATCGGACGGTAGTTCGTTAGAATGGCTCACGCATGAACGTACTCTTTATCGGTGGCACCGGGATCGTGAGCAGCGCCTGCACCCGGTTGGCGCTGCGGCGCGGCATCAATCTCACGCTGCTTACCCGCGGACAGCACGCGGCCGACTGGCTGGCCGGCGCGGAAGTGGTGCGCGCCGATATCAACGATCCTCCATCGGTGGCGCAGGTGTTGCGGGGTCGGCACTTCGATGTCGTGGTCAACTGGATTGCGTTTACTCCGGCGGACATTGAGCGCGACTTGGGATTATTTCGCGGAACCCGGCAGTACATTTTCATCAGCTCGGCCAGCGCCTATCAGAAACCTGCTACCGATTACCTGATTACCGAATCAACGCCGCTGGCCAACCCGCACTGGGACTATTCGAGAAACAAGATCGCCTGCGAAGAGCGTTTGCTCAAAGCCTATCGGGAGGAAGGATTCCCCGTCACGATCGTCCGGCCTTCGCTTACTTACGGCGAGACTCTTATTCCGCTCGTCATCAATAGCTGGGAGCGCTCCTACACTGTGGTGGACCGCATGCGGAAGGGGCAGCAGGTCATCGTGCCGGGAGACGGCTCATCGCTTTGGGTGATCACCCACGACAGCGATTTTGCCAAAGGGTTTGTCGGGTTGTTTGGTCACGAGCAGGCGATCGGTCACGCCTTCCACATCACAACCGACGAGGTGTTGAGCTGGGACCAACTCTATCGCATCGTGGGAGCGGCGGCTGGAGTGGAACCGAAGATCGTGCATATTCCTTCCGACTTCATGGTGGCGTGTCTGCCGGAGATGGAAGGCACGCTGATCGGAGACAAAGCGGTAAGCGTGGTGTTCGACAACAGCAAGATCAAGCGCTTTGTTCCCGATTATGTAGCCACGACCCGATTCGCGCAGGGCATTCGCCAGTCGCTGGCCTGGTTCGACGCCGATCCTGCCCGCAAGCTGATCGATTCCCAGGCCAATGCCACATGGGACAAGCTGATCCAAGCTTACGAAAGAGGACTGCAATCCTTTTAGCGCGGGCGATGTGGGCGCGGGCGTCCACACCCGTCCTCCATTATTGATTTTTTCCAGAATTCCACAGCCGGGCGTGGAGTCCGGTGGTTTTGACAATTTGGAGACATCCTCCGAAACTCCGCAATCTGCGCCACTTCCAAGAGCTTGTCCCTTCCGGGAAGGCGGGCGCACAAAAAGACGAAAAAGGGGTTGGCAGCGCGCACAAGATGATCTATCTTGGCAGGCACAAAATCTAGGCTCCGGGGGCGAAAGAAATTGCGGGCTTAGTTCGAAAGACGGCGCGGTGGCGGTACTTGGGCCCGGGCCAGCAACCTGACGTCACTCGCCAGCGAATAACCCTTCAGTCCCTGGCATCCCGCTCGTTTGGATCGAGTCTAAGATTCGAAAGAAGGGCCAGCCGTGAAATCTCCTTGTTTCCTGCTCCGGGCTTCTCTCTCCGTCTTTTTGTGCCTGTGTGCAAGCGTTTACAGCGCCGCGCTGGATTCATCCTCCAGTTCGGGTTCGGACACTACCACCAGCGCGAAGTCACCTGACATTCCGCAGCCGGCGGCGGTAACGGGCGCAAGTGTTGTCATCCCGGGGCCGCTGCGTTCATTTCTGCGCATGGCCGGCGTCAGTCAAAAGATCTCAATCGAAGAGGTGCTGCCTCTGCTGGCGCGCAACGTCGCGGTTGAAGGTTATCAGGGGCGCAAGGACAAGGCGGGCAGGCCCACGGAATTCCTGATTTTGCTGAAACGATATGTGGAACAAGCCAGGGAACTGGTCACGCTGGCGGGTCCCGAAGGAGTCATTCGTGTCTCCAGCTGCGACCAGGCGGGACCCTTGCTGAACATTCTTGGCTACCGGCTGCGCGGCTGCGGTAAGGATGCTGCGCTCGAGACTGCTGATCCTGAAAGCGCCTTCCTGACCATTGACTCCGGATTCCCTCTCGCCGAACTCGAGCAGACCCTGCAGGGTGGGCAGCCCTTTACCTGTCATTTTGCCCCCACTCCAGTTCCGCTGTTGTTTTCGCCGGACGATTGGACCCAGGCGGGAACGAGGGACTCGCAAGACAAGAAAAACGACGTGCTGGACTCATTGCTCGACGACCCTGCGCTGGCCCGGCTTTACTGGGCGATGGCGCGGATGGACACCGAAACCAGCGCCAGCTTCCGGCAATTCGCAGGCATACCCAGGCTGCTTCCTTTCGCTCCTGTCCTCGACTTTTATGGCAGCCACATCTCGATTCGAAATGGACGAGTGATAGTGCCCGGGGGAGTGGCTGCAGAATCCGCTTGGAAGGAACTGGCGGGAGCGAACCCGGAATCGCCGAAAGAGTTCGTGGCCCGTCTGCTGGCCAAAGATGACGGCTGGCTGGCGGCCTACTACGACACCCTCTCGCGCCTGACCCCGGCCCAGCAGGTTTACTTCACCGACGCTCATCGCTTGCCGCGATTCTACGAAGCCCTCCGCGGAAAAGACGTCGGCGCGGGCCCGGCCCGTCCCGTGTTCCGGCCCGATCCCGACCTGCTGTTGCTGGTGACCCGCCTTGAACTGGATGCTTCGGGTCAGCCCATGGTCCCCGGCAATCTGCAGGTGTGGGAACAGATTCTTCACCTGAAAACCGATTCCAAAGTAGTCCGGCAGTGGGCCAAGCGCGCCAGCCATTGGAAAAATCCCGATCAACTGGTCGAGGCATTGTTCGCCTTCTCCAGGCAGACTTCTGAATACGGGCCGCTGCCAATTTATCTGATGCTTAGTGCGATCGACAGCGCCCGGCCGCCGGAGCGGCGTTTAAGTCCGCAGACGGCCCTGCTGCTGGCGCAGAATTTTTCCCGGTACGGCAATCAGTATCTGACTTTTTCCGAGTTCGGCGGCCTGAGCGATGATTCCATTACCCGTTTTCTGCAGGTGGCGGACGTCATTGACCGGATTTCGAATGTGACACTGCGGGCCAACGCGCTGGGCATCTTTCAGGCCAACGTGGGTCTGTGGCAAATCCTGGCGCGGCAGGGTCAGATCTCCGGCGCCAAGTTGAATCCGTCCTGGCAGGCGGTGATTTCTCCTTTCGCGGCTGGGATCCCCTCTTCGACGCAGCTATTCGATTCCGCCCGGACCTCATTACGGGAACTGTGGCGGGCAGCCGCGGGCCGTCCCAATCTCTCCCATGACGAAGTGGTCGCCCTGTTGGCCGGTCCGAGCCAGTCGAGTCCCGACGGGAAAAGAGTCCGGCAGGAACTGGCCGACAGAATTCGCTCAGTGCTGGACGGCCAGCGGCTGGTTTCACTCGACACCCTGCTGGGCCTGGGAGAAGGACTGAATGAACTGGCCCAGGGCAAGGACGTGGGCGATACTCTGCTTCCCCTGGCCGGACAGCTTAAGGAATTCGAGATGCCGCGTCCCATGTTCACCAGTGGCGAACGCAGCGAATGGGCAGCCGGGTTCTACAACGTGCGGCACAGTTCCCTGCAGACGCGGACCGACCTGGCCAGGATCATCAAGTCCAGCAAATCGAAGAAGGAACTGATCGAGGCGCGCGGACTGGTTGTCCCCTTCCTTAGGGACACGCTGGTGGGCTTGAACTATGCCTACTACGAACCGCCGGGAGCGCAGATCCTTCTCAACAATCCTCTTTTCGTGCGCTCTCACGATTTTTCGGGGGAAATGGCGATGGGCGGCGGGCAGTCCTGGCGGGTGCCGCACGTATTCGGGAGCGGCTTGCCGGCGGGCGGCGGCGCTCACCTCGCAGGTTCGCTGGCGGACTTGCCCTTTGTCCTGGCAGAAGCCGAGCAGGATTTTATCGTTCCGGAAAATGTTCAGGCCCTGATCTGGCATGAGCTGGTGCCCGGCCTGGTCAGCAGCGCCACCCTGCCGCGCTGGTGGGGGGTCACTCGAAACGAGCTGCACGCCGTCACTCTCTACCAGCGGACAGGGGAGGAGCTTCTGACCGCCGCGGTGCAGGATGAAAAGTTGCGCCAGACGGTCCTGGATATTCTTGCCGAGCGCATGGCACCGCAACGCTCCGAGCAAGTCGGTAAGGCCCTAAGCACGGGCGACGTCGAAGGTGCGCTTTCCCGGGTTTTGCCCGGCGAAACCTTCTACCTGACGGCGGAATTCCGCCAGAAGTTTCCTGGTCAACGCGGTCACTGGGGCAAGGCTGGGGAGGAACTGGAGGAACTTTCCACCCGCTATCCCACGGAGGTCAGCTGGAAGCGGCTGTCTGATGATTTCGGGGTGCCGCATCCCGCCCTGGCGCAAAGTTATTCTCTGGAGTTGCTCAAGGTGAAGCCCTTTCCGGCGTTCATGGGCTATTCCAGCCGGTTGCTGGCGGAGTCATGGGATTCCAACAATCTGTACTGGGCCCGGCTGGCGGATGAACTGGGTTATTCCCCGGCCATGATGAACCGCCTGGTCCCCGAACTCACTTATCGCATGGTGGAGAAAATTTTTGCCACGGACTTCGAGGATTGGCCGGCCATGCTGCGGGCGATGCGGGAAACCGGCGACGAATTCCGGAGCGGCAAGATCACCACGTTGCCGAAAGTGGCCTTGACCACGAGCGTTCAATAGCGACTTTTGGTTGTACAAAAACTTATAGACTCTCAGTCCCGCGTGAAGGGCTGGGGCAGGTGAACAGGCTTATGGCAAAACGATTCCTTCTCTTTCTCTTGCTGGTTGTGGTGGTCCTCTTCGGCTCCATTAATCGGGCTCCAGCCCAGGAAAACGAGGCTGAGACCAAGATTCGCGTCGAAGTTGACATGGTGCAGTTGAACGTGGCGGTGATGGACCGCAAGGGGAATTATGTGACCGGATTGCGGCCCTCGGACTTTGTGGTGACCGAAGATGGGATCACGCAGAAGGTCGCCACCTTCGGCGAGGGCAACGAAGCCACCCGAAGAGTTACCTCCAACGGGCCCGACCGGAACCAGGCGGGGGACCGCATGCGGTTGCAGCAGGGTTCCGCGGACCCAGAAAACTCGTCAGAACTGGGATCGGAACTCGGATCCATGATGGCGGGCGCCAACGTCTTCATCCTGTTCGACACCAGCAACTACATGTACCGGGGTTTTGTTTTCGCCCAGGATGCGATTGCCGAATTTGTGCGCTCGCTCGACGGTCCGGACCGGGTGGCGTTCTACTCCTACAGCCGCGATCTTTCGCGCGGGGCCACTCTGACCGCAGACCGCTCGCAGGTGCTGCGTGGAGTGCGCACTACGGTGGCCGGCGACGATGCCGCTCTGTACAACGCGCTGCTGATGACGGTGAGGGACGCGGGCCAGAACACGGGCCGGAAAGTCATCGTGGTGTTTTCCAACGGGCCGGACAACGCCAGCATGGTGCCGCCGGAAGATGTGGCCGAACTGGCGCAATCGAAGGGCATCCCTATTTATATGATCAGTACGCGGGAAGCCAAGCTGGAGCCGGTTTCGAGCACGGTCTTCAAGCGCATGAGCGCGGCCACGGGCGGTGAAGCGTACTTTGCCAAGACCTGGAAACAACAGCAGAAGGCATTCGCCTCCATCCGCAATGACCTGGCGCACCTTTATTCGTTGAGCTACTACCCGCAAGCCAACCCGAACCGCGGATGGCGTTCAATCACGGTGAAGTTAGTGGGCGAAAAAGCGAAGGGTTGCCGCGTCCGCACGCGCAATGGCTACCGCCCGCAGTCCGCCCGCGTGTCCGCCGAGACGGTCACACCGGCCTCGGGAGTGGAGCCGGCGCCAGGGCCAGCTTCATCCAACTGAATGGCGTTCGATGGATTGGGCGGAACAAAGTGTTTGCGGTCACGCGAGTAAACGTTTACCATTTCCCCGCTCACACATCCCAGGAGGCAATCCGCATGTTCTCCGCCAATCGACGTCGCTTCTTGCGTCAGGTTTCTTCCGCCGGAATCGCCTGTTCCGCCAATCTTGCCTTCGGACGTTTCCTGCCGGCACAGACTTCTACATCCAATGCGGGCGATCTGGTTAAAATTTACGTGGACTCGCGACGCACCCTGGCCCCGCTTGACCGCAATCTGTTTGGCTCTTTCCTGGAACATCTCGGCCGCGCCATCTACGAAGGCATTTACGATCCCGGCTCGAAACTTTCGGACTCGAACGGCTTCCGCAAGGATGTGATGGACGAAGTGCGCCACCTGGGAGTTCCCATCATTCGTTATCCCGGCGGAAATTTTGTTTCGGGATACAACTGGCTCGACGGCGTCGGTCCCAAGCAGGACCGTCCGCGGGTGCTGGACAAGGCATGGAATTCGATCAACACCAACCAGTTTGGCACCAATGAATTTATGGCTTGGTGCAAGGCGGTCGGCACCGAACCGCTGATGGGCCTGAACCTGGGCACTGGAACCGCGGAGCAGGCCGCCGCGCTGGTGGAATATTGCAACGTAGAGAAGGGCACGCAGTGGAGCGAGCTGCGCCGCAAGCACGGCTTTGCCGAGCCCTACAAAGTGAAGCACTGGTGCCTGGGGAACGAGATGGACGGCCCCTGGCAGATCGGCCACATGACGGCCACGGAATACGGGCTGAAGGCCCAGGATGCAGCGCGGCAGATGCACGCGGTCGATCCCTCCCTTCAACTGATCGCCTGCGGCTCGAGCGGGCCTTTCATGCCAACCTATCTGGAGTGGGACCGCGAGGTTCTCGAGCAATGCTACGACTACGTGGACGCGCTCTCCTTGCATCGTTACATCGGAAACACTCCTGCAGAAACCGGCAGCGACAGTTCGAAATATCTGGCCATGAATCTGAGCATGGAAAAACAGATTGCAGAAACCCTCGCGGTCTGCGATCTGGTGCAGGGCCACAAGCGCTCTCCGAAAAAACTGTGGCTCTCGTTCGATGAGTGGAATGTCTGGTACCGCGCGCGCACGGGGGACGCGGTGAATGGCCACGGACAGGAAGCGCCGCATCTTCTCGAAGAGGTTTACAACCTGGAAGATGCGCTGCTGGTGGGCGGGATTCTGAACTCGCTGATCCGCCATGCTAACCGGGTGAAACTGGCCTGCCTGGCCCAGTTGATCAACGTCATAGCGCCCATCATGACCAACCCGAACGGCATCTTTCGGCAGACGATTTTCTATCCCTACAGCTGGGCGCTGCAGTTTGCCCGCGGCTCGGTGCTCGACCTTCTGGTGGAATCTCCCACATATGAAGTTTCAGGAATGGGCCAGGTTCCTTACCTGGATGTTGCTGGAACGGTCAGCGGGGGTGACGGCAAAGTTTCTCTTTTCGTTCTCAACCGAGACCTGGCGAAGGCACACGCCGTCGAAGTGAATTGGCAGGACAAGGCGCCCGCGCGGACCCTGTCATCGGTGCTGCTGACCGGTGACGACCTGAAGGCCTTCAACAGTTTCGAGGCGCCGCAAAAAGTGTCGCCGCGAACTCTGGACAAACCCTCGATCGCGGGAGGGCGTGCGAAGTTTGAGGTGCCCGCCCGCTCCTACGCGGTCATTCAGTGGGGAGCGTAACGTGATTGGACGCAGAGAATTTATCCGCAACTCTGTGGCCGGTGCCGGCTACTTGTGGCTTAACCGGGTGTCGCCGTTCGCCGCCACCGGCAGCGGCGATGACTCGCAGATCGAGGTCCTCCTGGGCGAGCCTCTGGGAACGATCTCACCCAACATCTACGGTCACTTCGCGGAAAATCTTGGAGGAGTGATCTACGACGGCGTCTGGGTAGGCGAGAAGTCCAGAGTTCCCAACGTCAATGGCATCCGCAAAGAGCTGGTCGAGGAGATGCGGAAGATCAAGGCCCCGGTGGTGCGCTATCCCGGCGGATGCTTTGCTGACAGCTATGACTGGCGCGATGGCGTCGGCCCCGCTGACAAGCGTCCGCGACGCACTAACTTCTGGCAGCAGGTGGAGAGCGCAACTGGACCCGCCAGCCATAAGTACGATCCCAACCAGTTCGGGACCAACGAGTTCATGCAGTTCTGCAAACTGATTGGAAGTCAGCTTTATCTCGCAGCCAACGTGCGCAGCCTTCCGGCCGCTGAATTTTACCGCTGGGTGGAGTATTGCAATTCGCCCGCGGGCAGCACCACACTCGCCGACATGCGCGCCGCGGCCGGATACGCAGAGCCCTTTCGCGTGCGCTATTGGGGCGTAGGAAACGAGTCGTGGGGTTGCGGTGGAAATTTCACGGCACAGGAATATGCCGTGGAATTTCGCCGCTATACGGCATGGGTGCCGGAGTATGGACAGAAGTTGTCATTCGTCGCTTCAGGGCCCAGTGACGACAAATGGGATTGGACGCGCGGGTTTCTGGAAGAGATTGTGCGCCATTCTCCGGGGGACATCCGTTCCATCTTTGGTCTGGCGCTTCACTACTATGCCTGGAACCTGAGCCGGGGCCGCACCAGCAATTGGGTGGAGGGCAAAGGCGACGCCCTCAAATTCGATGTAGTGGACTGGTACGAACTTCTGCGCCAGGGCGACGTCATGGAGTCTCTGATCGACGGGCACTGGCTGGTGATGGGAGAATTCGACCGCGAACATGCCATCAAACTCGTGGTCGATGAATGGGGACCCTGGTACCGCCCAGGCAGCGAGGCCACTCCGGACGACATCCTCGAACAAACGCCGACCCTGCGCGATGCGGTGTTCAGCGGCCTGACGCTCGATACTTTCAATCGTCATCCGGAAAAAGTGGCCATGGCCAACTGCGCCCAGCTGATTAATTGCCTGAACAGTCTGTACCTGGCGCATGAAGACAAATTTTGTGTCACCCCGGTGGGCCACGTTTTTGGAATGTATGCCGCGCACCAGGGCGGGCAAGCTCTGCGGACCATGTTCTCCGCGCCATCGGTGAACTATGACCGCGATGGGAAGCCTGCGTCATTCTGGGGCTTACAAGGTTCGGCTTCGCTGCATGACAAGGAACTGGTGCTGACCGTAGTGAATTCCCATGTCAGCGCGACCCGTGAAACCAAGATTGGGATTCGGGGCGCGAGTTTGAAATCGGGTACAGCCACGACCCTGACAAGTTCAGATATTCACGCCCACAACACTTTCGCGGAACGGAATGCAATCAGTCCGCAGACCAAGGCGCTCGATTTTAAGGGGGCGGTTCTGAGTTACAACTTCCCACCAGCGTCCGTGACCAAGCTGACAATTTCGCTGGAGTAGCCGGTGTGGGTCGGACACTCTTGTTCGACACCCTTGACTTTGATTTTGAACTAATTAAGAAAGGCTCCCCTGGCCCTAGTACTGACCAGGGCCACTTTTCAGAGAACGTCAAAGACAAAGATCAAAGATCAAGGTCAACGGCGTCGGGCACGAGTGTCCGACCCACACTTCTTCTTACTGCTGCTTCTCCGCAGGCTTCGACGCACCCGCAAGCAGCCCGGTGGACTCGCGCAGCACGAGATTTGTCTTGAGCACGTATTCGGTGCCGTTGGGTGCCGGCACATCGCGCTCGACTTCAGCCAGGAGCGCATTGAAAGCCAGCCGCGCCAGTTCAGGCTGGGACATTTGCACCGAGGTGAGTGGAGGAATCACGAACTGGGCCAGGCGGATGTCGTCAAACCCGATGACCGAGAGGTCGCGGGGAATGGAGATACCGGCGTCATGGCTCTCGCGCATCACGCCGATCGCGGTCATGTCATTCGAACAAAGGACGGCGGTGGGGCGTACGGGGCCGGCGAGCAATTGGGTGAAAGCCGCCATGCCTCCCTCCAGGGTATGGTCGCCTTCGACCACCAGCCGCGGGTCCGCTTCGAGACCGATTTCCTGCATGGAGCGCAGGAATGCCTGTTTTCTGGCCATCGCGGATTTCAACCGCAAGGGGCCTGTGATGAACGCGATTTTCTCGTGGCGGAGTGCAGCCAGATGCTGCACCGCCTGGCGGATCCCGTTGAGATAGTCGATTCGTATGTTGCTGACCCGGGGACGCGGGGGGCCGACATCCACAAAGACCAGGGGCACTTTCCGCAGCTTCAGGTCTTCGAGCAGCACCTCTTCCATACCGAAGGTCAGAATGGCCACCCCCTCCACCCGGCGCTCGATCATCCGGCGCACCGCGCTTTCCATCCGGGCTGGATCATTGCCCGTCGATGTGAGAAGGATCTCGTAGCGGTGCTGGACTGCGATGGTTTCGAAAACCTGAACAATTTCCGGAAAGAAGGGGTTGGTAATTTCAGAA
>Ga0207706_10002371_pt1 | contig 18407 bp, 14 predicted proteins | sample KBSC53metaG_FD_184318 | JGI IMG/M metagenome (GOLD analysis project Ga0207706, IMG submission 184318) | Corn rhizosphere microbial communities from Kellogg Biological Station, Michigan, USA - KBS C5-3 metaG (SPAdes) (version 2) | ecosystem: Host-associated > Plants > Roots > Rhizosphere > Soil ... | reverse complement strand
ATTGCTGCTTCAGCCATTTGCAGAGAATGCTATCTGGCATGGCTTAATGCATAAACGGGAAAAGGGTTTTTTATATTTTGATTTTTGTGCTGAAGAAAGATTTTTGATATGTATAATAACAGATAACGGAGTTGGCAGAGAACAGGCTGAGTTATTAAAAAGCAAATCAGCGGAAAGGCAAAAATCAATGGGCTTAAAAATTACAACCGAACGACTAAGTTTATTAAACAACAATTCTAATGAACAAACATTTTTCACAATAGAAGATTTAACTAACGAAAACGGGAATGCATCAGGAACAAGAGTGCATTTAAAAATATTTTATAAAGAAATGACGGAAGTATAATTAACAACTTTCAAAATGATAACAGCTATAATTGTAGATGATGAGCCATATAGTTGCGAAAGTCTTGCAACTTTAATTGAACGGTATTGCCCGGATGTGAAACTTTTGGATATCTGTTATTCAGGTGCAGATGCATTGAAAGCGATAAAGGAACAAGCACCAACTTTACTTTTTTTAGATATAGAAATGCCTGGCATGAATGGCTTTGAAATGCTGCAACAATTACCTTCTATTAATTTCTCTATCATCTTCACAACAAGTTATGATCAGTATGCAATCAAGGCTATAAAGTTTAGTGCACTGGATTATTTATTGAAACCTGTTGACAGGGAAGACCTGCAGATTGCTGTACAAAAAGCAATGCAAAGCGAAAAACAATCATTACCACAGCAAATAGAAATCCTTTTGCAAAAATTAAATCATCCAACTATTCCTGTTAATAAAATAGCAATCCCAACCATAGAAGGTCTTCAAATGATTTTTGTAGAAGATATTATCAGTTGCTCCTCTGAAAGTAATTACACAGTATTGCATTTAAAGAATAAACAAAAAATAACTGCTTCACGCACTTTAAAAGAAATTGAAGAAATGCTTGAAGATTATTCGTTTACGAGAGTACATCATTCCTATTTAGTAAATCTAAACGAAGTGGAGAAATATTTTAGAGGAGATGGCGGTTATTTAATGATGAGTGACGGTTCTGCTATTGACGTTTCTAGAAGCAGGAAGGATTTACTCTTAAAAAAACTTCAACCTCATCGACAGTAACAGATCTTGTTTTAGTTGTTTTTTTTCTCCTCCCAAGGACGTCTAAAGCGTCTTTATCTTAATACTCCTGAAACTCACTGTATTCCCATGATCCTGCAAAAGAATATGCCCTTGCTTTGCTTCACCAAAATTTTTCCAGACAACATATTTGCTTATGGCAACAAGATCGCGAAACTCTTTTGAACCTCTTTCATACTCGAGGACTTTAATTCCGTTAAGATAATGTTCAACATGATTATTTGGATAAACAACAATTCGACCAACATTCCATTTCCCGATAGGATGAATAAAACGTTCTTGCTTTTGTGCGGGAATAAGATCGTACAAAGAAGCAAGTGTTCTGTCGCCGTTGCGGCCAAGTTTTGCATCAGGATGCATTGCATCATCAAGCACCTGGTATTCGAGACCGATCGCTGAACCTTCATTATGCTCACCAAGTGTTACAAAATATTTTACACCACTGTTGGCGCCCGGAGTTAGTTTAAATTCGAACGAAAGATCGAATGCGCTGTATTCATCAGTTGTAACAATATCACCGCCTTCGCCACCTTCTTTGCCCTTTGATTCATGAACGGTGATCGTTCCGTTTTCCACTGCCCAATCTTTGTCCGGAAATCCTGTTTTATATGCACCTCTCCAGCCATTGCTGCTTACACCATCAAACAATAATTTCCATCCGTCTTTCTTCTCATAATCACTTAAAGAATTTGGAATATTGTTCAATACATAAACACCTTTTGGAAATTCTTTTGGTTTAAGATTGGTTGTTTGAATACGAATGTTTTTAAAATAAATTTTTTCTCCTTCAAGTTTTGTGTTATTACCAATGCTGTGTACCTGCAATCCTATAAAACCATTATTATCGAATGTATCAACAACGTAAGCGCAAGCAATATCATTGATCCATGTTTTTATTTCATGACCGATACATTCAACATGCACCGTATTAAATTCACCAATTTTAAAAGCATTTTGTGCATCAGGATGAAGACTCATGGGATAAAGCCAATCTCTACGCGCTTCATCATACAAACCACCGCTCCATCTTCTTGCGGATGGATCAAACTCGCACTGGTAGCCATATACACGACCTTTGCCGTTGTTCATTGTGTCATTGAAATGACTGCGCAATTGTACTCCGCTGTTTGATGTTGTGTCATCGATCTTCACTTCAAGCTCAAGAATAAAATCACCAAATTGTTTTTCGGTGCAGAGAAATGTGTTGGGAGAATTTACCACCGTTGATCCAACGATCATTCCGTTTTCGACATCATAATTTGCGGTACCACCAAGTTTTTTCCAGCCGGTTAAGGTTTTACCATCGAATAAGTTTGTCCAATCGTTTTGTGCATTGCAAAAATTTGTAAAAAGAAATAAGAACTGAAAAGCAAAAAGCAGTTTAATATTTTTCATAGCTTTTTAAATTGAAGAAATAAAATTAAAGGCTTTAGAAATTCAGGTAGAAAAAATTTTTTGAATCTGCAATAAGAATGGATTATTCAGGTTTGTAAATATCCTTCAACGTGAACGAGATATTAAGGAGTTTAAGATCGATCTTGTCTTCATCTTTTGTATATGTTTCCGACAACCATTCACCATTTTCATTTTTGAAAAAGAAGATCACAACTTGTTGTTCGGGTTCTACACATAAATAATAATGAAGGGTTTCTATTTTACGGTATTGAATGAATTTATCCGTAAGATCAAATTGTCTTGTTGATTTTGACAATACTTCCACAACTAAAACCGGGATTCTTGATATGTATTGATTTTCGAAAGGCTTGCTTACAATTACATCGGGATAAAAAAAAGTATTTTCACCAATTCCAATTTTAATGTTTTCTGAATATACTTTCCAATCGGCTCCTTTCAGAAAATTTCTAAGAATCATATATATGTTCCCGACAATTTCGTTGTGGATTGTAGTAGTTCCACTCATCTCGATAAGATTTCCTTGATAAAGTTCGTGTCTTGTTTCTGATGCCTCTTCAAAAGCAAGATATGCTTCCAATGAAAATAATTTATCTTTTTCTACAAACTGCATAAAAAACTTTCTTACTCCTTCAAATATACTGAATTTCATGCCGATAAAAGTTCAGAACGTACAAGTGTCCCGATGAATCGGGATGAAACAAATGACACAACAGGCGATACCATTATAATCAATAGTTGGCAATCAAATAAGCTATTCTTTCTTATGCTGCTCCTTCCACATTTCATTAAATGTTTTCAAACTAAAATCAAGATCGCTTCTGTGTGTTGTCCATCCTTTAAAAACTTTATTCACCACCCAATTCTTTAATTTGCCGTTGCCCATGTTCATCATGTTGCGATTTAAACTCGCTTTCTTCCACATCTTCCATGCTATGCGCTCACTTAAACTACTGTTTCCCTGTTCAACAGCTTCATGACGATTTTCAAGCAACAACTCATGCAGGTTAATTCTCACCGCACAAACCTCTGTACAGTTGCCGCAGAGCGATGATGCATAACTCAAATGTTTATACTCTGCCATATCACGCAAATGAGGAGTGATCACACTTCCGATCGGTCCACTATAAGTTGTCTCGTAACTGTGACCGCCGATATTTTTATAAACAGGACACGCATTCAAGCATGCACCGCAACGAATGCAATACAATGCTTCCCGCGCCTTTTCATTTGCAAGCAAATTTGTGCGACCGTTGTCAAGCAATATCACATACATTTCTTCGGGACCGTCTGTTTCACCGGGTTGACGAGGACCGGAAATAAGTGTATTATAGACAGTTATTTTTTGTCCCGTTCCAAAAGTTGCAAGCAAAGGCCAGAACAACGCAAGATCATTAAGTGAAGGAATTACTTTTTCAATCGCCGCAACAACAATGTGTGTTTTAGGCATGGCGCAACTAAGTCTTGCATTACCTTCATTTTCTGTAACTGCAATGGCGCCGGTATCTGCGATGATAAAATTTGCTCCCGTAATTCCCACTTCTGCCTGCATATATTTTTCGCGCAGTGTTACACGTGCTACCTGTGTCAATTGCTCTGGTGTAAGTTTAGAAGAAGTGCCTAATTTCTCTGCAAACAATTTTGCCACATCCTCTTTGCTTTTGTGCATTGCCGGCGTTACAATATGATAGGGCGGTTCTTCATCAAGTTGCTGAATGTATTCGCCAAGATCTGTTTCAACGCTTTCAATTCCTGCCTCCTGCAAATGTTTATTCAAATGAATTTCCTCGGTAACCATGCTCTTGCTTTTCACAAGCGTTTTACAATTCTTCATTTTGCATATTTCCAAAATTTGATTCACCGCTTCATCGGCATCTTCAGCCCAAAAAACTTTTGCACCCCGCAATGAAATTTTCTTCTCAAATTCTTCAAGATATGCATCAAGATTTTCAATTGCACGCCATTTCGTATTCTTCGCTCTCTCACGTGCCGTCATTAAATGTGCAAACTGCTGCTTGCCAAAAGGAACTACAGCGTCGTATTGCGCTATATTAAAATTTATTTTTCGCCTGTGGTCAAGGTCTGCTGCCTTAATTGTACTTTTTGCTAAAAATGATGATGCAGTTTCTTTCATAAAATGTATTCTTCAAATAATTGTTTTTAATTTTTAAACAAGCTGTTGTATTTCTATTCATCGTTCCTTGTGTCACTCACTTGTACTTAGAGAATCTACTTCAACTGTAGAGATTTATTCGCAAACATGACTTAATATATTTCCATATTGTTTACGGGCAATTTACATCAAAAAGCACAACATGGTTTTACTATTGTATGTAAAAACAGGAAAGTTATCGGGAGGAGTCAATACTGGAATTATTATTGCGGCTGATTTTTATATTTTCTCACAACGAATCACCTGTTTTAAAAATGGCTGTTCACCGCATTTTATTAATTGACGACGATAAGGATGACTACGAAATATTCTCAGAAATCGTACATGAAATTAATGCTGATTCAAAAGTGCTGTACGTGCAGGATGCTTCTGATATTGATAACTTTTTGATTGCTCCTTTGCCCGAAATAATCATACTTGATTTTAATATGCCGAAGTTAAGCGGAATGGAATGTTTAAAAAGGATAAGATCAAACAAGGCATTTGACAAAATTCCCGTTATTATTTATTCTGTCTTTTATGATAGAGTTGATGAAGCCTATAAAAACGGAGCTAATTATTTTATTGCAAAACAAAACTCTATCGATAGCATGAAAAACGACATCAACAAAATTTTAAACACCGATTGGAATGAAAAATAATTGCTTGCTGTTCTTTTTACTTTTTACCGAAATATTTTTTAATGCCGATATTTATTCCTGCACTTGACATATTCAAATTACCGGTTCCTATTCCTTTTACTGCGGCTTTATAATACGGTTCGATCAATAAACTTAAGTTGTTTAATTTTTTTTCGTAACCGGCACTTAAGTTGATCACTGAAAACCAATTTGCAGATGAAGGGTGATTTGTAAAATTCCCCTGCACCGGTTGCCCCCATGCGATCATTGAATAATTATAAGATTCTTTTGTCATGAAGTAAGAAGATGTTCCCGCAGCTACCGTGAAATTGTGGTTACTGTTTGAGGAAAATTTATAACGAATATTGAGCGGCACTTCAATCATGTTGCAGCTTCCGTCAACAGACAAAAGTTGCGCATTGTAAAAATCAGGAACATTGCTTTTATCGAAATATTCACCGTCGGTATAATATTTTTTTGTGTTGAGTGAAATGCCTGATTCGATACTCCAGTTTTTATTAAATTGATAACCTGCCGTCAAACCAAAAGTAGCTCCTAAACCATTCGCCTTTTGAAATTCTACGAAAGTAACATCAGGTGCAACAAAAGCACCTATATAAAATTTTGATCTGCTATTTTTTTCTGAATTATTTTTTTTAGAAGATTGAATTGAAGATGTTTTGTTTAAAGGGTTGATAAGGTCAGGAATATTTTTTTCTATGTTGTGAGTTTGACCATGCAAAAGAATATTTTTTTGCGAAAGGGGAGTAGGGTTGATATCAGCATTGGCTATTTTATTCTGAGTGATATTATCGTTTATATTGCCTGAATTATTTGCCTCTTGCAAATTTTCGATTGTTAATAGCTTTTGTTTTCCATTTGAATCAGCAGTTGCGAATGTTTTAGCACTTTTATTTTTGTTAACTACCGCATCATTAATTTGCCGGCTCTTTGAATTATTGTTTTCGTTTCTATCACCTGCGTTATTATTAGCGACGTTATTGTTGGATGATGATTTATTCTGCGAAATATTTTGCTGAAGCAATTTTTTTTCTGACTCAATACTCCAAATATTATATGATAATAATCCTATGGAGAACAGTAAAAAAAACCAAAACATGAACCTGCGTTTTCTGTCTTTTTCAGGCTCCGGTTTCTTTTCCTCATTTGATCCATCATGAATACTGCGATTAATTCTATCCCAATCAAAAGCTTCATCAGCATTGATCTGATAATTTTCTGCAGCTTCGCTGAAAAGTCCTTCTATATCGTCGTACTTTAGGTAAAACATAATACGTTTCCCTTTGTATCCGTAACCAAATGTTTTTGTAAAAACGCTCTTGCTTTTGCCAGGTTTGACTTTGAAGTTCCCACAGAAATGCCAAGCATTTCTGCGATTTCCTGGTGAGAATATCCGTCAATAACATGCAGGTTAAACACTACTCTGTACGCCGGGCTCAGTTTTTTTATTAATGCAATCAGTTCTTTATACATAAGTTGACTGTCTCCGTCATTTGATGCACTTGATTTCATCCATGCATCTTTATTTAAAATTTTACGTTCACTTATCAAGCTTTCTTTTCTCATGTAATCGATAGATACATTCACAACTATCTTTCGTATCCAACCCATTAACATTGCTTCGATATTCTTCGTATCGCGTATCTCAAATTTTTCAAAGCCTTTGAATATTTTAATAAAAGCATCATTCGCTGCATTTGCCGCATTCTCATATGAACCTACATACCTAAAGGATATCTTCAATGCGTAGCCAAGATATTTGTTGTACAAAATCCTTTGGCATTTTGCATCGTTGTTCGCACATCCTTTTATTATAGTAAGCAGATCTTCCAAATCGTGAAAGGTTCCTCAATAATGAACCTATATACAGAATTACTGATATAAACTTAAGTTTCTATGAAAAGGTTGCCTAACGAGTAATTTTACCTGATGAGTGCGGATTGAAATTAATTCAATTAAAAAATTTTCTGTAAGCAACCATTTAATTAAAAACATAGTTCTCTTACTAAAGAATTTCCAAATAAATCTCCAATCACTGCTGCAATATTTTTTCACCAATTAAAAATGAGCCTTATGAAAAAGAATCAGCAACTACTTTTTCACCAAACAATTTTTGTTCTGTCAGCTTTTTTTGCCATAACCGTGGGTTGCAAAAAAACAGATATGTCGCCTTCACTTTCTTCAACGGTTTCTTCAAACGATGAAACAGTTTCATTAAGCGGCTTCAAGAAAGTGAATCTCGTTGCCAACAATGCAACTTTTAATGCACGACGAATCAATTCAAGACTGAAAAATGCATGGGGACTTTCTGCAAGCGATGGAGGTATAATCTGGGTGTCTGCGAATGAAACCGGGTTAAGTTTTGTTTACGACAGCATCGGTAATCACGTGTTGCCACCTGTCACTATTCCTTCTCACACAGCAGGCGTTCATGGCAATCCGACCGGAAATATTTTTAATCCAACCACAGATTTTATCATTCCCGGAACAGGCGCGCCGGCTAAATTTATTTTTGCCGATGAAGGTGGAACAATCTCCGCATGGAACTCAGCAAATCTGAGCGCTGCTGTTAAAGTTGCAGACCGGAGTGGCTCTGGTACGGTGTACAAAGGGCTTGCAATGGCACGCAATGATGGAAATAATTTTCTTTATGTAACCAATTTTGGAAAGGCGAAAATTGATGTGTTTGATAAACATTTCAAACCTGTTACTGGTATGGCTTTTAAAGACCCAAATCTTCCAATGGGTTATGCGCCTTTCAACATCAGAAACATCGGTGGAATGCTGTTTGTAACTTATGCTTTGCAAAAAGCGGGTAAGGAGGATGATTCTGCCGGTGTTGGACATGGCTTTGTAGATGTTTTTAAACCAAACGGCGAAATGGCTATGCGTTTTGCATCACGGGGAAAGCTCAATTCACCCTGGGGAATTGCAAGAGCGAAACGCGGATTTATAAATTATGACGACGACAATATTCTCATCGGCAATTTTGGCGACGGTCGCATTAATGTTTTTGATCACGATGGAAAATTTTTAGGGCAATTAATGAATAATGGATCGCCTGTTGTTATTGATGGTTTATGGGCTATTGAAAACAATATAGCCGGTATAAGTTCTAAACAACTATATTTCACTGCGGGCCCAAATGATGAGGAAGACGGTCTTTTTGGCTATCTCCTAAAAAAATGAGCCTGTTAAAAACCAAAAAGAGAAATCCCGGCACTATTTTCTTGCCGGGATTTTTATGTTGAATTCGCAATTTTATTTTGAATAACACAAATGTTTACGGAATCAAAAGCGGGGAAATTATTTTTTAGCCGGCTGTATTACTACTATGATCTTCCGTTGTGTCACTCACTTGTGCTGTATAACAAAAAGCAGCAATACTCATACCTCATTTATTAAACTGCAATACAAGGTTCAAAAGAAAATTTGTAATCAATAAATATCTCGTTCAATTTTTCGCAAAGACTTTGATACGTTGATGAAAATTTTTTTATGTCAGAGTAAGTTGTCCATTTCTTATCATCATATGCAAAGAACATTATTTCGCAACCCAGTTCAGATTGAAAGTCGCATAAGTAAACAATCATTGTATCAGCAACCTGGAAAGGTTCATAGATCACGAAAGCGGTGCAGGGTTTATCAAAATGTAAAAACTGGAAAATCATGCCTGCACTATATCAAAATAAAAGCCATCTTTAAAAACTTTTCCGTTTACTTCAATACTTAAGCATCTTTTAAGGTGAAACCAAATTCTTCATTTATCTCAAATTAATATTTGTGAATAATTATTTTGGAATTCGTACAAATAATTTCACAGATAAAACGTAACAGAATTTGTCGATGTCATTCAACGAAAGCACCCACTACCTGGTTATTCTCCACTTCAACATGAATATAATCCCGGGTGGTTGTGGCAACTGAAAGCCCTACATAATCGGGCTTAACAGGAAAAAGTTTATGCATACGTTCAATTAACACTAATGTTTGAACACGACGGGGATAATAATTAAGCAAAGGTTTCAACGCATAAAATAAAGTTTTGCCACTGTTGCTTACATCATTTACTACTAAAATATTTTTATCAGTAAAATCTATTTCTTTCGAAAGTGAAACTTCTTTTATCTTCTCTTCTGTGAAAGAAGCTGAAATAATTTCTATTGAAGTTTTAAGATAAGGTTTCATTAAATCTCCTATCTTTTGAGCAATAACCAAACCTCTTTGTTTGATGCCAATTAATATAAGCGGAGCATCATCACCGCTTAATTGTTCAGCGATCTCAAGAGCAAGCCGTAATAATTTTTGTTCAGCAATTTCTTTATTAAGAATATTTCTTTTTTCGCTCATAATGATGTTTAAACTTTTTCAAAAATAATAAAGAAGCAGAACTTAGAACATAGAACTTAAAACGCAGAACTTAAAACTTACAACATAAAACAAACTTATCTTAGCATAACAAGAATATTTATGACCATCATTTTTCAGATTGCTTTTATACTCGTTTCCATCATTGCCATTTGGATGTTTGCAAAAAAAGTAAAAGAGATAAGAAGAAATATTCTATTGGGAAGAGATGAACAACTAAACGATCATCCTGATCAGCGATGGCGAAATGTTTTATTACTTGCATTAGGACAAAAGAAAATGTTCAAAAAGCCTTTGGTGGCTGTGATGCATTTTGTGATCTACGCAGGTTTTATCATCATTAATATTGAAGTTCTGGAAATTATCCTGGACGGAATTTTTGGAACACACAGATTATTCCGCGGAGTATTAGGACCGGTTTATTCATGGCTTATTAATTCGTTTGAATTTTTGGCTGTTGGCGTAATTATAGTTTGCGTTGCATTTTTATCAAGAAGAAACATTTTAAAGTTATGGCGGTTTTATCATCATGATCTTGATGGCTGGCCACGAAGTGATGCAAACTATATTTTAATAATGGAAATTATTTTGATGACGTTATTCTTAACGATGAATGCATCGGATACTTTGTTACAACAAAGAGACTACGATCATTATGCAGAGCACATTACCGGCAACTTTGCAGTCTCATCCTTTTTGCATCCTTTATTAAATGGTTTCAGTAATCATACATTAGAAGCAATTGAACGCAGTTGCTGGTGGTTACACATCACAGGCATTTTTGCATTTCTTAATTATTTGCCTTTCTCAAAACATTTGCATATCATCTTTGCTTTTCCAAATGCATATTACGTAAGACTTGAACCAAAAGGAAAAATGAAGAATATGCCAGAAATACAAAAAGAAGTGTTGTATGCGATGCAGCCTGAAGCAGTGCCTGCTGAACCGACACAACAAGAAGCATCAAAAAGATTTGGAGCAAAAGATATTTTTGATTTGAGTTGGAGAAATTTACTTGACGCATATAGTTGTACTGAGTGCGGAAGATGTACTGCAGCCTGTCCCGCAAACATCACGGGAAAAAAATTAAGTCCGCGAAGAATAGTGATGCGTACAAGAGATAGAGTAGAGGATATAGGAAAAAACCTCAACGCTAATGGAAGTTTTGTTGATGATGGAAAAACTTTATTGCATGATTATATTTCAGTGGAAGAATTAAGAGCATGCACAACCTGCAATGCGTGTGTGGAAGCATGTCCGGTTGGAATAAATCCGTTGGATACAATTCTTCAGCTTCGTCGTTATTTAATTATGGAAGAAAGTAATGCACCGGCAGAATGGAATGCAATGTTCAGTAATGTTGAAAATAATTTTGCACCGTGGAAATTTTCTCCTGATGAAAGAGATAGATGGACTGTATGAACATGGATTTCGAGATTCAATGGATTAAGAGAAAAAAAATGTTTGAGCAAAGTCATCTTTCAAACTTACTCCGAGACCTGGCTGTGATGAAATAGAAATTTTTCCAAAATCGTACTCAATACCTGTAGCAATATCTTCTGCTAACAATAAAGGACCATCCATATCTACAAAATCAAGCTGAGGAAGGAAATGTGCAATGGCAGCAGTGCCGATGGTGCTTTCGCTCATACAGCCCATCATTACTTTCATATTTAAACTTCTTGCTTTTTTTATCATTCGTAAAGCCGGAGTTATGCCGCTGCATTTTGTGAGTTTGATATTTATTCCGTGAAAATGTTCGAAACATTTTTCGACATCATTTTCAAAAACACAACTTTCATCGGCAAATAAAGACAAAGAAGATTCTTTATATAAAACTTTCATTCCGTCCCAATTATCTTTTGCTAAAGGTTGTTCTACCAATACAACACCGAGTTCTTTCATTTGCGGAATTTTTGCCAATGCTTCTTCAAGCGTCCATGCTGCATTTGCATCAACATAAAAAAGCGCATTGGTGTGTTTGCGGAGTGCTGTGAGTGTTTCAATATCATTTGACGTCCCAACTTTTATTTTATAAACAGGCCATGGTTTTGATTGCATTTTTTCAACCATCTTTTCAATTGAATCGATGCCAATTGTATAATCTGTTAAGGGAATATTTTTCCATTCAGTATTCCATAATTTATGGAGAGATTGATTCTTCATTTTTCCAAACAAATCCCAGCCTGCCATATCCAACGCGCAAACAAGAAAAGGATCTTTCGGGAACAAATGATGCAGGTAATGCCAATATCTTTCCGGATCGGTAAAAGCAAATTTTTCTACTAAAGTTTTTTTGCTTTCAAGATCGGCGGCCATTTGTTCAACTGTAATATTATAATACGCAATTGCAGGTGCTTCACCATACCCAATATGTGAACCAAGTTGCAATGCTACAATTAAAGATGGCTGATGTGTTTTTCCTCTTCCTCTTGAAATAGTGAAAGTATATTGAAACGGAAGATTGATTTGTTTATAAAATAATTTCACGAAATAATTTTTGTTAAAGATAAAGCCACCTTGCTTTAGAAGATGGCTTTAAAATTTTTATTTGTTGAACAGAGTTTCCAAACGTACAAGGGAGTGACACAACAGGCGATGAGTAAAGTATGTAAAGCTCAGTTCATAAAAATTTTTCTATCCTCTTCCGCTCGCTTTAACATCTGCTGCAAATTTTTTATTGAATTCATTTGCATTGATAAGATCTTCTAAATTCAAATGCATCCTGTATTTCCAATAATGTTTTGGATTGGCCGGAACATTTATTCTTTCTTCGTGAGGATTGGGACGACGAATTTTTCTGTCGCAACCGAGTATATCCTGCAACTGGAAAATGCTCCACATTGCAGGCGAATGTAAATGCTGAACAACGATCGTTTCATTTACCCAGGCATCACATAAGTAAGGTGCGCCTCCCCATTGACCGAGTTCATTGTTAAAGAATCGCTGAGTGCGATCATGATCTTCCTCCCACCAACCACGAATGGTGCTCATGTCGTGAGTGGAAGGCGTTACCACACTGAGATACGGCGCATCGGCAGGATGAAAAAATTCTTTCTTAGGATCTTTGGGCATGCGCTGAATTTCCAAGCTTAAAATTCCGGTCTGGCGCATCACTTCAGGAACACTTGCCGGCACAAGACCAAGATCTTCTCCACATACAAGCATATTGGTAGCACGTTTTAAAGCAGGTAATTTTTGCATGGCCTGATGCATCCAGAAGTTATCTTGTCTTTTGAAAAAATAATCAACATAAAACTGATCCAACCATGATCGTATTGTTGCGTCAAGATTTTTGAAAGATGAAGTTTCCTGCATTTCAAAACGAAAATGAAATTGCTTTCCATCAGAACCTTCCACTTCAAACAGTATTACGTTCGAAACAAGATTGAACAATGTTCTTTTTAGCCACTTGTTATGTTCATTATCTTCCTGCCATGCAAAATAATTTTCAAGCTGGCGTTGGGTTGCAAAATCAGGTTTCATTTGATAATATCCGGAACCATCATAATCCAGGAAAGTATATTTTACATGATTTTGCTGATCGCCAAACATGTCGTTCAACGCCTGCTCTGTAATAAAAGGACGACAATATCTTTTATAATCAAACCAAATTCCTCTTTCATAAAATTCATTTACATGAACAGGAATAGCAGGTTCAAAATGCCCCATGATACCTTCAACTGAATGATAAGGAATGCTCCAAATGCGAAAGAATCCTAGAATGTGATCTATCCTGAAAGCATCAAAGTAATAACTCATTTCTTCAAATCGTTGCTTCCACCATGCAAAATCGTCTTCACGCATTTTTTCCCAGTTGTATGTTGGAAAACCCCAGTTCTGACCTGTTACTGCAAAATCATCCGGTGGTGCTCCAGCCTGCATATCCATGTGAAATAATTCGGGGTGTTGCCATGCATCTGCACCATAACGATAAACGCCAATAGGAATATCACCTTTTATAATAACACTGTTTTGATGTGCGTACTGCGTCGCTTGTTTTAATTGAACATATAAGTGATATTGTACAAAGAAATAGAGCGCGAGTTCATTATGCGTTTTTAATGATGGTTCTAATAATGCGTTTATTTCTTCTTCATTATATGTTTTGTATGCGGGCCATAAGTTGAAGTCTGCAGTTTTGTATTTATCGCGGAAATAAGAAAAAGCGGCATATGGAATTAACCAATGACTGTTGCGTTCATAAAATTCTTTGTATTCAGTTGAAGTAAATAACGCATCTTTTTGCAAAGGATAAAGTTGCCTGATAAACTCCCATTTTAATTTATTTACTGCTTCATAATCTACATCAGCAAGTTTATTCAGTCGCTCTTTTTCTTTTAGAATTTCATCCCGTAAATTATTGAAATGTTTTCCCGCTGCTTGCTCAAGATTTAAATACATTGGATGCAATGCAAATGCTGAGATAGCCGAATATGGATAGCTATCGATCCATTTGTGTGTTGCAGTAGTATCATTAACAGGTAATATTTGAATAAGTTTCAGTCCGACTTTTTTCGACCAGTCAACAAGCAATTTTATATCAGCAAATTCTCCGACACCAAAGCTCTCTTTCGATCTTAAACTAAAAACAGGAATAGAAACTCCTGCGCCTTTCCATGTTGTTGCAGACAACAAAATGAATCCGTCATTGACAACTGTTTTTGTTGTTTTCAAAAATGCATTGTGCAGCCAGCGATTGTTACCATCTTCAAAACGAATGATTTTATTTTCCTTCAAATCATATACACCATATTTGTAGGCGATGGGAATATTTACATTGGAAAGATCAAGTTTCACTGAAAAAAAATCTTCATCTTCTTTTCTCCCCATCAATACCGGTTTTCCCTTTCCCCAATCATTCAACTCTTTTACGTTTCCTGCAATAAAAACCGTTTGACCCTTTTCGATCAAAGGTGCTTTTATTTTAAAAATGTGTGTATATGTCGATGGTTCGGCAGCATCAACGGAAGTAAAATTATTTTTCAGCAGCACTTGCTGAAAAGGTTCTGTATAAAAAGCATTTTCATAAAAGCCGGCGAAGTTCCATGAATCTATGATCACCGTTTCTTCCGAAGTGAATAATTCAGCAGTAATTTTTTTATCGCTTCCCCAATCATAATGCAAATCACCAGAATCATTTTTTACAATATAATTATAAACTATTCCTTCAGGTGATACAGTTGAAGTATCCAATTCAATTGTTACAGTCCAAAATTCTTCATTCCAATACTGCATCAATAATGCTTTATTAACATCGCCATTTCCAAAAATTTCATGTTGTCCCGTGATATAAAGTGTTTGCCCAAACTCCGTATGAAAACGTAAAAAAAAATTCAGTTTTATTTTTCCGAAAACAATTTTTTCACGCGGAGCAATTTTCGTTATACGTGCTTTTGACTGTGCTTCCTTTACATTCGTTTTTGCAGTTTTCTTTTCAGTATTCTTTCCGTGATCAGTTATATCTTTTTTATTGGCAGCCTTCTTTTCAAACTGATTAATCACTTTGGGTTCAATGCTATTTTTCTTTGCTGATTTTTTTACACTCTTTTTTTCATCATCATTTTGTTGCACATTCATAGGTTCTTCGGCAACTTTTTTTGAAGCATATTTCTTTTTGTTTGCAGTAACTGCATTTTCTTTCGTTTCATTTTCTTCTCTTGCATCACCTGTTACCTTCTTTAATGATTCGTTTTCTTCAAGAGTTTCTTTCATATTGTTTGTTTCGATTGCCACTTGTATGGATTTGAAAATTGCGAAAATAAATAGGATGCTTTAGTTCCCGATATTGTTTCTTTTATTGATTTTACATTTATGAGCCTGGCTTTTGTTAATTATGGCATCATCGGTTGCGTCGCACTCTTATACGTTCATCTTTCAATTGAACAAATACACAACACAATATTGACATGTTAATTATAAACAAAGTTGAAGTCAGGAAATGCTATCACAATCGTTTTATAAAAAGCAAAATAAGTAATGTGTAATAAATACACAAATCTTTCTTCCTTCATTCCGCATAAAAAATCGATTTGGTCTAAATGATATTTCTGAAATTCGCAACCATTTAAAAAGTTATAGAACAATCAACATGAAAAACAGGAAGCAGGCTGCGCTTGGATTTATTTTCATTACACTACTTATTGATTCAATTGGCTTTGGTATTATCATACCCGTAATGCCAACATTGATCACTCAAATGATCCATGGCAATCTTAGTGTTGCTTCTGAATACGGTGGCTGGCTCACCTTTGCCTATTCGTTCATGCAATTTATATGTGCGCCAATTGTCGGCAATCTTAGCGACAAATATGGAAGACGACCGGTTCTGCTTTTTTCTTTGTTTGGTTTTGGCGTTGATTATCTTTTTCTTTCTGTTGCTCCAACAATCTGGTGGCTATTTGTCGGACGAATAATTGCAGGTATAACAGGTGCAAGTTTTACCACCGCCTCCGCATACATTGCCGATATAAGCACCCCTGAAAAACGTGCACAAAATTTTGGTTTAATAGGTGCTGCTTTTGGTTTGGGTTTTATTATCGGGCCGGGAATTGGAGGACAGTTAACAAATTATGGAATACGTTTTCCTTTTTTTGCAGCCGCGGTCCTTGCATTATTAAACTGGCTGTATGGATATTTTATTTTGCCTGAATCATTATCAAAAGAGCATCGCAGACAGTTTGAATGGAAGCGTGCAAATCCGCTTGGTTCTTTGATGCAGCTAAAAAAATATCCTGCCGTTGCAGGATTAATAGTTTCACTTATTCTGGTTTATATTTCAGTGCATGCCGTGCAAAGTACATGGACATTTTATAACATGGAGAAGTTTAACTGGACACCACAATTAGTTGGTTACTCTCTCACCTTTGTAGGAGTTATGATTGCATTGGTGCAAGGTGGTTTAATCCGCGTAATTATTCCAAAACTTGGCAAAGAAAGAAGTGTTTATGTTGGTCTCTGTTTATACAGCATTGGATTTCTTTTATTTGCTTTTGCCACAAAAGGCTGGATGATGTTTGCATTTCTCATTCCTTACGCTTTGGGCGGAATTGCCGGCCCATCTATCCAGGGAATTATTTCAACTCATGTACCACCAAATGAACAAGGAGAACTGCAAGGAGCATTAACAAGTTTAATGAGCGCTACTTCTATTGTTGGTCCGGTTTTAATGACGTCTTTGTTTGCATATTTCACGGATAAAAATGCACCGCTTATTTTTCCTGGTGCTCCTTTCGCAATGGGAGCATTCCTCACAATGCTCAGTTCTCTTCTTGCCTACAGAAGTTTGAAAAGAAATTAAATGTATAAATAAATTAAAATAAAAGCTCCCGTAAAGGGAGCTAAAACTTTATGGTGTTGTATTCATGCACACTGAACTGTTCGTTCAGAAGTGCGACGCAACGGCAGCATGATGCACATATTTAAAATTATTTATTCTTCTGTTGTGGCTGATTTTCCTGCGATTGTTGACCCTGTGGAGGAGGTGGCATATTGCCTTGCGGATTCAATATTTTCATTTGATCTGCTATATCTTCTGCATCGGGATGCGGAATTCCTCTATGACATGTAACACAGGTTACAGCATTGATCGTATCAGTACGTGCAGAATTATTAAAGTTGAAATATTTTGCATTGATCTCTCCTGTCATTTTCAACATATAACGCGCCGCATTCTTTTCCGGTTTATCATCACTTGCCATATCCCAGCCGGTTTTAAAATCATCGCCTGTATGCACATGACAAAACATACATTTCACTCCCAGTGATCGCGTAAAATTATGCATCACATGATCCAAACTATCTTTACTGATGTCTTTCGGCAACACCTGCAAATTTTTAAAGAGCGAAGTGTCATTCATGTTCTGAGATGCATTCCTGTTTTTAGGTGGATTATAAGCAGCGATACCAAAGGCTACAAAAGCTGCGAGAAATAATATTACCGTTGCTTTCTTTTTGTTGGTTGTGATCATGAAAAAAATTTTTGCTCAAATTAATAAAGAAAATTTTAATCGAAAAAAATATAGTCGAATCACAAAAAAGTTGCGACGAAAAGCCGAAAATGTATTTGAATATTTTTATTTCATTCCTGTTATATTCTTACCGTTACAATAAACAATAATTTAAAATTTAGGGCAAACAACAGCATCTTTTGTGGTGTTGCCACGATCAAGAAATCCTGCGTAAGAAATGGATAATTCAAATCCTCCGCGTCCCTGACTTACTGTTTTCAACTGCGAAATATTTGCATCGTAGCTAAGACCGATGGAGAAAGGATTATAGTCAATACCAAGAAAAGGAATGAACGCATCTTTTGCCCTTATATATCCGCCTATATGCAACACGTAAAGTGGATGCTGATAATCGTCGCCTATCTTCATTGAATAGGTAGCACCGCCAATCGCTTCACTGTATTCGCCTTGTTTACTGTAATCAGCCTGGATGGTAATGTATGAAATCTCAGAAGCTGTGAAGCGAATACCGCCTGATGCAACCCACTTGGGATTTAATTCAATGCCCGGATCTTTATAAAAAGAATTTAACGGACGATTGAAATGATGATATGCAAACCCGATAAAAAAATTATCCGTTTCACTACCATTGATAGATGAGTTGTAAGACATTCCAAAACTTCCGTCCCAATAACCAAAATTTGATTTCGTAAAAACTTCACCATCAGCCA
>Ga0207706_10002365_pt1 | contig 18429 bp, 17 predicted proteins | sample KBSC53metaG_FD_184318 | JGI IMG/M metagenome (GOLD analysis project Ga0207706, IMG submission 184318) | Corn rhizosphere microbial communities from Kellogg Biological Station, Michigan, USA - KBS C5-3 metaG (SPAdes) (version 2) | ecosystem: Host-associated > Plants > Roots > Rhizosphere > Soil ... | reverse complement strand
GGAACCATCTGCGAAGCAAGACATCTCGTGCTCATCGCGACAGGCGGCCACAAGGCGGAGGCCGTCGCGGCGGCCGTCGAAGGTCCGCTCACCGCAAGCTGCCCCGCATCTGTCCTCCAGCTCCATCCGCACGTCACGGCCGTGATCGACGAAGCGGCGGCCGGTCAGCTCAAGAACGTTGAGTTCTATCGATACGCCCTGAAACACAAACCGGCCCAACAGAAATACTGAGCGCCGCCTCAGTCCAGGAACATACGTATCTCGGCGTGAACATCGGGACCGTTGACGGTAAACGTGGCGCCACACCGGCGCAGCACACCGATCGCTGCGACGTTTGAGCTTGTCGTTTCGGCCACGATGGCTCGCGCCCCGGTGGGCGCTGCCTCGTCGAGAAGCAACCGAAGGGCGGCCACACCGATCCCCTGGCCGCGCGCTGACGTGCCCAGCCACATACCCGTCTCCAAGGTGTCCTTGTCGCGACGGGCCATCCGGATCATTCCGACGACGTCGCCATTGGAGAGGACGGCGTACATGCGGGTGCGCGTCGGCCCGTCGAGCCCTGCCTGATGAGAACGGTAGAAGGCGCAGAACGCGTCCATGCGCGGCTCCGACCAGCCTGGCGGCGCCTCGACCGGTGGCATCACCTCGTCCGGCTGTGCCTCCGCTACCGCCACAGACAACAACCGTTGCAGCAGTCGCTCATCGACCGGCGTCAACCGGACAATACACATGCAAGGCCCTTCGCCACCTCAGTCCAGGAAGCCGTGCAACAGAGCAGCGGACCCCGCGACGTGCGCCCGCATGGCTTCCGCAGCGCCCTCACTGTCTGCAGCGAGGATCGCCACGACGATCGCCTCGTGTTGTTCGTCGGAGTGCGCGATATTGCGCGCCAGCAACGGAATCTGGTCAAGTAACGCGTTCAGCCGCATCCGGTTCTCGGCGACCAGAGGCACCAGCGACGGCGAGCCTGCTGCCTCTGCGATCGCCAGATGCAGGCGCGAGTCCAGCCGCCGGTAGTCGTCGGGTGGCGCGCCGCGAACGTCGGCCAGCCTAGACCACAGCACTTCGCGCTCGGCTGCGGTCAAAGTGCGGCTGGCCGCCATTCGGGCCGCCCCGACCTCGAGGATCTCGCGAAGGCGCAGCGCGTCATCGATCTCCGCACGGTTCACATCGGAACGGTCGCCGGTGTGTCTCGGCAGCTCGTCGGCCAAGAACGTGCCGCCGTAACGGCCGCGCCGCGCGACCAGGTATCCGGCGTCGGCCAGCGACTTGATGGCCTCCCGGACGGTGTCGCGGCTGACGCCGAGCCGGGCCGCGAGTTCGCGTTCGGGCGGAAGGGATTCGCCCGGCGCCAGCACGCCCAGCCGGATGGTCTGCAGCAGCCTTTCGACGGTGTCCTCGAACGGGTTCCCGGGCCGCACCGGGCGCAGCAATGCCTCACTCGCGAGCGGAACGTCCGGGTCTGCCGTCATGGTCTTACAGCGGAGTGACGTAGTGGCCGCTGATGCCACCGTCGACCAGGAAGGTCCCGCCGGTGATGAACGACGAGTCGTCGCTGGCCAGGAACGCCACCGCGGCGGCCAGTTCCTCCGGCTCGGCGAACCGGCCCATCGGCACGTGCACCAACCGCCGCGCGGCACGCTCAGGATCCTTGGCGAACAGCTCCTGCAACAGCGGCGTGTTGACCGGGCCCGGGCACAGCGCGTTGACGCGAATTCCGCTGCGCGCGTACTGAACCCCGAGTTCCCGAGACATTGCCAACACGCCGCCCTTCGAGGCGGTGTAGGAGATCTGCGAGGTCGCCGAGCCCATCACCGCGACGAACGAGGCGGTGTTGATGATCGAACCCTTCTTCGCAGGCACCATTTGACGCAGCGCCGCCCGGCAGGACAAATACACCGACTTGAGGTTGATGTCCTGTACCTTCTGCCACGCGGGCAGCTCGGTGGTCTCGATGACATCGTCGTCGGGCGGCGAGATGCCGGCGTTGTTGAACGCGATGTCGACAGCGCCGTATGTGTCGGCGGCGGTGTCGAACAGGTTGTCGACGGCCGCCTCGTCCGAGACGTCAACGGGCACGAACAACCCGTCCAGTTCGTCGGCCGCGGCCTTGCCCGCCGTCGGGTCGATGTCGCCGATCACGATCGTCGCACCCTCGGCGTGCATTCGCTGCGCTGTGGCCAGACCGATGCCCCCGGCGCCGCCGGTGATCACCGCGACCCTGCCGGCGAGTCGTTGGGTCAAATCCATCAGGCTTCTCCGATCGCGTAGAAGACGTTCTTGGTTTCGGTAAAGGACAGCGGCGCGTCGGGGCCCAGTTCACGGCCCAGTCCCGACTGCTTGAACCCGCCGAACGGCGTGTTGTAACGCACCGACGAGTGCGAATTGACCGACAGATTGCCCGATTCCACGGCGCGCGACACCCGCAGCGCGCGGGACAGGTTGTCGGTCCAGATGGATCCGGACAGCCCGTAGGGCGTGTCGTTGGCCAGCGCGATGGCGTCGGCCTCGTCGTCGAACGGCAGCACCGTCACCACCGGGCCGAAGATCTCCTCGGTGACGGTGCGGTCGGTGCGCGACGGCGTCAGCACGGTCGGCGGGAACCAGTAGCCGGGCCCGGACGGGGCGTCGCCACGGAACGCGACCGGCGCGTCGTCGGGCACGTAGGACGCCACCGTGTCCCAGTGCGACTTCGAGACCAGCGGACCCATCTCGGTGTCCATGGATCTCGGATCGCCGACCACGACACCCTTGACAGCCGGCTCGAGAAGCTCCATGAACCGGTCGTAGACGCTGCGCTGCACCAGGATTCGGCTGCGCGCGCAGCAGTCCTGGCCGGCGTTGTCGAACACGCCGTACGGCGCGGTCGCTGCCGCCTTCTCCAGGTCACAGTCGTCGAATACGATATTGGCGCTCTTGCCGCCGAGTTCCAGGGTGACCCGCTTGACCTGTGCGGCGGCGCCCGCCATCACCCGCGTACCGACCTCAGTGGATCCGGTGAACACAAGTTTGCGGACATCGGGGTGGGTGACGAAGCGCTCCCCCACCACCGACCCCTTGCCGGGCAAAACCTGAAACAGATCTGCAGGCAGGCCCGCGTCGACAGCGAGCTCGCCGAGTCGGACAGTGGTCAGCGGCGTCCACTCCGCCGGTTTGACCAGCACCGCGTTGCCTGCCGCCAACGCAGGTGCGAACCCCCACGATGCGATCGTCATCGGGAAGTTCCACGGGGTGATCACGCCGACGACTCCGAGCGGCTCGTTGAACGTGACATCCAGGCCGCCCGCCACTGGAATCTGCTTGCCGGACAATCGCTCCGGGGTCGCCGAGTAGTACTGCAGCACATCCCGGACGTGGCCGGCCTCCCACTCCGCGTTGCTGACCGGATGCCCGGAGTTGGCGACCTCCAGCTCTGCCAGCTCGTGCACATGCGCGTCGACGGTCGCGGCGAAGGCGCGCAACGCCGCCGCCCGCTCGGCGGGCGCCAGTCGTGCCCAGTCCCGTTGTGCCTCCTTCGCGCGTGCGATCGCGTCGTCGACCCCCGCCTCGTCGGTCTGCTCGACCGTGCGCAGCAGCTCTTCAGTCGCCGGGTTGATGATTTCTGATGAAGTCACGCTTTTACCGTCCCCCGCGTCGCTTCGCTCCTGCCCCAAGGGGCCACCTTTCCCGTCGCATAAGCCGTGGCGGCCTCAACCACCGCGGCGAACAACCGCAGGTCATCCAGTCGCTCCTCGGGATGCCACTGCACTGCCAGAACGAAACTGTCACCTGGGATTTCGACGGCCTCGATGACGCCGTCGGAATCCTGCGCGCTGACGATGAGTCCGTCGCCAAGCCGGTCGATGGCCTGATGGTGATAGCACTGGGCATCTGAGGACTCGCCGATCAGCGAGGCCAGCCTGGTGCCCGGCACGGTCCGGACCGCCGACGTCGAGAACACCGCGTTGCCCTGCTGGTGGCGGGTGTGGCCGATCACATCTGGCAGATGCTGATGCAGTGTGCCGCCCAGCGCGACATTGATCACCTGCGCCCCGCGACAGATGCCCAGCAGCGGCATGCCGCGCCTGATGGCGCCGTCGACCAACGCGAATTCCAACGCGTCGCGTTGTCGGTTGTCGGCCACCGCCTCGTCGGTGGCCGGATGCGGTTGCTGCCCATAGCCTTCGGGACCGACGTCGCGCCCGCCGGTGATGATAAGGCCGTCCAGCCCGTCCAGAATTCGCGACGCGATCTCGGCATCGACGGGCTGGGGCGGAAGCAACGCGGCGATTCCGCCCGCCAGGTTGACCCCCTCGATGTAGATGGCGGGCAGAAAGCTGGCCCGCACGTCCCACACCCCGGTCTGCGCCTGTTGCAGGTAGGTCGTCAAACCGAGTACCGGCTGGGTTGTACGCGATCCGCCTACGCTTCTCGCGTCAAAGCCGTTCAAAGCAACGCACCCTTTCCCAATCGGTCACCGCGGAATTGAACGTATTGAGTTCGACGCGAGCGTTGTTCAGGTAGTGCTCGACGACGTCGTCGCCGAACGCCTCGCGTGCCACTTCGGACTTGCCGAACAACGCCGCCGCCTCGGTCAGCGTCGTCGGCAGGGTCTCCGCCCCGCTGGTGTAGGCGTTGCCCTCCAACGCTTCCGGCAGCTCGAGCTCTCGTTCGATGCCGTACAGCCCGCCCGCTATCAAAGCCGAGACGGCGAGGTACTGGTTGACGTCACCGCCGGGTGCGCGGCACTCCATCCGCATGCCGTGGCCGTGCCCGACCACACGCAGCGCGCAGGTGCGGTTGTCCATCCCCCACGCGACCGCTGTCGGCGCGAAGCTGCCTTCGACAAAACGCTTGTAGGAGTTGATGTTCGGCGCGTAGAACAGCGTCAGCTCCCGCAGCGTCGCCAGCTGACCCGCGATGAAGCTGCGGAACATGGGCGACATGCCGAGTTCGTCGTCGGCGTCCGCGAACACCGCGGCGCCGTCGTCGCCGCGTAGCGAGATGTGGATATGGCAGCTGTTGCCTTCGCGCTCGTCGAATTTCGCCATGAACGTCAGGCTCTTGCCGTGCTTGTCGGCGATCTCTTTGGCGCCGTTCTTGTAGATGGTGTGGTTGTCACACGTCAGGCGGGCGTGGTCGTAGCGGAAGGCGATCTCCTGCTGGCCGTAGTTGCACTCACCCTTGACGCCCTCGCAGTACATGCCCGCGCCTTCCATGCCGAGCCGGATGTCGCGCAGCAGCGGCTCCATCCGAGTCGACGCCAGCATCGCGTAGTCGACGTTGTAGTCGGTAGCGGGTGTCAGCCCGCGGTAGCCCTTCGCCCAGGCCTCCCGGAACCCGTCGTCGAACACCATGAATTCCAGCTCGGTGCCGACGTAGGGCACCAGGCCACGCTCGGACAGCCGCTCGATCTGGCGGTTCAGGATGCTGCGCGGCGCCTGCGTCACCGGCCTGCCGTCGGTCCACCACAGATCGGCCATCACCAGAGCGGTGCCAGGGAGCCATGGGATCAGTCGCAGCGTGGCGAAGTCGGGCGTCATCACCATGTCGCCGTAGCCCGTCTCCCAGCTCGATATGGCATAACCGTCGACGGTGTTCATGTCGACATCGACGGCAAGCAGGTAGTTGCAGCACTCGGCGCCGTGTTCAGCGACGTCGTCGACGAACAGCCGCGCCGACACCCGCTTGCCGGTCAGTCTGCCCTGCATGTCGCAGAACGCGACTATCACGGTGTCGATGTCGCCTGCGGCCACCAACGACTCCAGCTCGGATTGCGACAGCATGCCAGTCATGACGAGAAGTCAACCATTGGAAACCGCCTCACGCCTGCGTGACCTTGCACATTTACTGATTTTCCACCCTAAAGGTAGGGCATCAGACCAATAGAACTCAATTCTCTGATCCGGACTAGGCCTTCGACGCCGGGAACGCATGCCTGCCGCGAACGCTTGCCTTCCGGTTGATCCGGACATCGAACGCTTCGGAGACGTGCCACTCCCGCGACAGCATGACCGGAGTGCCGTCGCCACCGAAGTCGACCTCCTCGATATAGAGGAGCGGCTTCCCGCGCCGGACGCCGAGCACCTTTGCGGTCTGGCTGGTGCTGGCGACCGCGCGCAGCGTTGCGGTCGCGTGGTCGGCCGCATGCCCCGACGAACTCAGTAGCGCGAACAGCGATGGATCCATGTTCTGCAGATCGAAGTCGGCGCGGAGCAGTCGCGCGGGAATGCGGTCGAGCGAGTAGATCACCGGCCGATCGTCGGCCGTCCGCACCCGTTCGACCGCGAGAACGATGTCTCCCGAATCGAGTTGAAGCGGACCGTCCTCCTGGCAGCACGGCTCGAACGCCGCCTCCAGGATGCGCATCCCGGCACGGGCGCCAGCACTCTCGATCATCGCGAGGTAGCTCAGGGTCGAGTCGAGCCCGTGCGGCATGCGCCGACGCTCGGTGACATAGCTGCCCGAACCGCGACGGCGTGTGACGTATCCGGATTCCACCAGCCCACGCACCGCTTCCCGAACCGTGGCACGAGATACGTTGAACCGCTTGGCGAGTTGGCCCTCGCTCGGCAACTTGGTCCCGGGCTGCAACTGTGAACTGGTTATCTCTTCCAGCAATTCGTCACGCAGCCGGTCGGCGAGCAGAGTTCGGCCGGACACCCTGCCGAGCCTACGTCCGGCTTTCGCGGGATGCATGGGCGGCCGTCGCTTCGAGGACGCAGCGGACCTGGTCTGCAACGGAAGGCGCGCCGGGCAGCAGACCGTCGAAGATGGCGCTGCCAATGGTGTATCCCCAAGCACCGGCCTCGCAGACCGCAAGCACCCGGTCGATGCTGGCGATCGAACCCGCGACGATCACCGGGCCACTCGACCGCCGCACCACCTCACGAATCAGCGCCTCGTGATCAGCCGTCGGATGGCGGTATGCCAGCAAGTCGAGGCCGCTTACGTGATCCAGGGCGGTGAGCCGTTCGGCATCGCCCGCGATTTCGTCGATCGTGCCGAGCAGAACACTCGGATGGTCGATCACCCTGCCCGGGAACGGGCAGTAGCGCACCGCATCCGGCAGAATGCCAGCACCGTCGGAGGCGTGCGTTCCGCCGAGCACCCAGTCGACCCCCGCCATCACCGCAGAGCGCAGCGACGACAGCTCCTCCTCCTTGCTTGTCGAGACCACCTCCAACATCACCTCGAAGCCCGCGTCGTGGGCCAGCGACGTCAGCTCCCGCTGTCTCGACGCGTCCGCGCCGACGTCCTTGAAGCCGATGTAGCGCAGCCCGGTTTCGGCCAGTTCCGGAACGACCTCGGCGGCGTCTTCGACCGTTCGGTCGCCGTGGGTGAGCATGAACACGAATTCAGACATGGCAGTGCTCCTATCCCTTCATCGCGGCGTTCGCGGCGTCGGCGACGATCGACCACGCCCTTTCGTCAGACCACACGCCGAGGAGGTCGGCGAGGTCGACGATCGAGATCCGGTCCCGCAGTAGATGGGAATTGCGCAGCGCCCAGAACAGCAGGTTGTCGTCGTAGCCGACGCCTAGGTCCTGCGCCAGGGTCGGTAGACCGCTGGCGTCGCTGATCTCGTCGAACTGTTCCGGCGAGGCGAGCGCCAGCGACTTCGCGAACGCGTCCCAGTCGGAAACCACTGCCTCGACTTCGGATTGGTGTGCGAGCAACCAGTTTCGCTTCGCGCGGTATGCGGTCCAGCATTCGTCTGCGGTCTGCGGGTCGAACTCCGCGAACGCGCGTGCCACGGCGTCGCGACTCGCCGCTTCCTCGGGTATCCGTACTTTCGCGTCCGCCGAGCGGATCGTGGCGTCGACGAGTTGCCAGACCCGCACGGCCAGCCGCGTCGCGACCGTGACCTGCATGCCGTGTGCCGCGGCCGGTCTGCCCTGACGAGTACGCGCCATCTCCATCAGATGCGAGACCGCGTGCTCGGTGCCCGATGCCGGCGCTGTCGAGCCGACGATTCCCATCGACAGTCCGCTGGCCGCCAGTAGCCGGGCCAGATCGGCGATGCCTGTGGGCTCCGCCTCACGCGCGGCGCGAGCGAGTGCGGGCAGGACGTGATTTGCGGCAAGGACGTCCTCGACGACGGCAGCGTTGTACGCCGGTCCATGACCGAGCCGGGCGGCGAGCCGCCACTCGGCCACCGCGTTCGGCACCGTCGAAAGATCGCCCACTCCAGCGAGGTTCAACCGCGACGGCGCGGCAGCCAGGATGTCGGTGTCGGCAACCAGGACGTCGGGCCACCTCGACTGGACGGTGCGTTTCGCGCCGGCAATGACGAGCACGCTGCGGTCGGCGATGAAGCCGTTGATGCTGCAGGCGGTTTGGACCGCGACGTGTTGGCTGCCGGTGCGCAGCGCGGTGATCTTCGCGATGTCGGTAAGGGTTCCGGATCCGACGGAGACCAGCAGCCGGTGCTCCCCGACCTCGGCCACCGATTGCTCGACGGTTTCCTCGTCGGCACGCACCGTCCCCGTGCCGAGCTGGATCACGCGGCAGCCGAGATGCCCGGTGAGATGATCTACGACCGCGCCCGCCGCCGTGCGGTACGGTCCGCCGTCGCTGAGGATGATCGGCTCTCGCCCGACGAATCGTTCGACACTGTCGGCAATCGCACCTTTCAATACCGACGCCCCGATGCGGACGTCGACGTTGGGCAGCCCGGCTTGACCGTCTGCGCGCAAACTCGCGAGGAGCGCTGAGGGGTCGGGAACGGTGATCACGTCGACCTCGCCGAGTTTGACGTCGGCCGAGCCGACAAAACAGGCGACGTCGGCCGAGCCGACAAGACGGGCGATGCCGCCAGCGCGGATTCGACGCCGTCGAATGCGGCAAGATAGCGGCGGTGGGCGTCCGCATAGGTCTTGGTCGCCTCGGGGTCCGGATCGATCGTAGCCGGCGCCAGCCGGACGGCAACCGATGCCTCGGTGAAGTCCGCGAAGACCCTGGCGCCAACCCCGGCGACCATGGCGGCACCGACAGCGGTGGCCTCTTGCGTCAGCACGCGGCGCACCGGCCTGCCGAGCACGCTCGCCTTGATTGTCGCCCACAGGTTGTCACGCGCACCACCGCCGACGATGCGCACTTCGCCTCGACCGAGACCGAGTGCGTCCAGTCGATCGACGATGTCGCGCAACGCAAATGCGCAGCCTTCGAGCACCGCCCGCGCGACGTGTGCCGGCGTGTGGTTCATCGCGAGACCGAGCAGCCCACCACGCATCCGGTCGTTCCAGCGCGGCGCCGTTGCCCCCGACAGCGCGGGCAGGAACAGCACGCCTTCGCTGCCCGGTGGGGCGTTCAACGCCAACGGGAACACCTCGGCCTGCGTCATACCGAGCAGCCCGGCGAGCCAGAGTGTGCTTCCACCGCTGACGAATCCGGGATTCTCGATCAGCCATGCGCCGGGTACCGCGTGGCCATGCGTCTCGACGAGACCGAGCGGATCGCGCACGGGTGCCGCGGCCACCGTCGTCACCGGTTCGGCCGTGCCGGTGACGTCGACGACGACGCCCGCCTCGATGGCGCCCGCGCCCACCGACGCGGCGTGTTCGTCACCCGTGCCGACGACGACCGCACAGTTTGCCGGTAGACCGAACTCCGAGGCCACGTGCGGCAACAGGGTGCCGACCACCTCGGTCGACGGGCGCACCGGAGCGAACATCGACGGATCCAGTTGCGCTGCAGTGCAAAGGGATTCGTCGAAATCACCGCGGGTGACGTCGTACACCATCGTGGACGACGCGTTCGCGGCGTCCTGGGCGTGCGAGCCGGTCAGGTGGTGCAGCAGATACGAGCCGACCGGCGCGAGCGTCGCCGTGCGCTGCCAGACCGGGGGTTCGTGATCGCGGATCCACATCATCTTCGGCGCGCTGTGCGAAGCGTCGGCCACCAGACCCGTTCTCTCGGCCAGCGTGTCCTCCCCTGCCGCGGCGACCAGACGGTCACACTGTTCAGTGGCGCGTTTGTCCAGCCAGATGATGGCCGGGCGCAGCGCCTTGCCGTCGGCATCGCACGCGACGACACCGTCGACCTGACTGCCTAGACCCATCGCCACGATCCGCGTCGGTTCGATGTCCGCGGTCGCCGCGCGGATAGCGTCACGCAGTGCGGTGCAATAGGTTTGCGGATCCTGTTCGGCCCACCCGTCGTGCTGGTGCGTCATGCTCAGGGCGGCCGAACCGGTGGCCACGACGTCGCCACCCTCGTCGACGAGGACGACCTTGATGCTCTGCGAGCCGACGTCGACCCCCAGGACCAGAGACACGGCTTTCCCTCAGCTCACGGCGAGCGAGTCGGGGTGTCCTCGGCCGTGATCTCGGTCGCGGACATCGCGCCGTAGCCCTCCTTTTCCAAGTTCACGCCGTACTGCCCCTGCGACAGTGCGAACTCCTCTTCCGGCGACAGCACCAGCTTTTTCCGGCCCGCGATCGCGAAGTAGATCAACCCGGCCACGAAGTAGATGAGCGTTCCGTAGACACCGGGCCGGTAGTCCTCGTTGAGGAACAGGGAGACCAGCGCGACCAGAGCGATCGCACCCGCCACCGCAGCGCCCCACACGCCCACCGGGCTGCGGTACGGCCGCTCGATGTTCGGCAGCCTGCGGCGCAGCATGATGAACGCCAGGCACTGCATGAAGTAGGAGATCACGGCGCCGAACACGGCCATGTACAGCAGCGCGCCGACGATCTTGCCTGCGAGTGCGTTCTCGGTCTGTCCCAGGAAGTAGATCACCAGCGCGAGGATGTACCCGACAACCGCGCCGGCGATCAGCGCGACGTACGGTGTGTGTCGGGTCGGGTGGGTGATCGACAGACTCTTGGGGAAGTATCCCGCGCGGGACAGCGAGTAGGTGTTTCGGCCGTAGGCATAGATGATCGTGAAGAAGCTGGCGATAAACCCGATCAACACGATCAGCGAGAGCAGCGACGCCGCGGTGCCCTCCCCGAAGATTGCCTTGAAGCCATCGGCCAGCGGGGTCGCCGACGTTCCGATCGTCGCGGCTCCGCCACCCACACCCGTGTTCAGGAACAGGGTGAGAACAGCGAACAGGACCAGTGTGTTGAGCCCCCAGATCGTGGCACGGGGGATGTCCCGCTTCGGATCGTGTGATTCCTCGGCGGCCAGCGGCAGTTCCTCGATCGCCAGGTAGAACCAGATCGCGAAGGGCAGGGCGGGGAAAATACCCGCGATGCCCTTGGGCAGGAAGCTGCTGCCGCCTTCCTCCGGTGGGATGTTGGTGAGCAGGCTGGCGTCGAACGACCCCGTGAAGACAACTGCGAGGAAGAAGAAGCCGAGTACGCCCAGCGCCAGGGCGGTGATCACCACGGTGAACCGCATGGTGATCTCGATGCCCATGATGTTGATCCCGACGAAGATGATGTAGTAGATCGCCCACCAGAGAACAGGGCTGTTCCACCAACCGTCGGCTCCGGTCAGGTCGAAAACGATGTCATGAGAGAGGAAACCCATCGCGCCCACGACGACTGCCGGGGTGATGACGTATTCCATGTTCTCGGCCAACCCGGTGATGAATCCGCCCCACGGGCCCATCGCCGACCGTGAGAAGGAGTACGCGCCACCCGTGTGCGGCAGTGCCGGCGACATCTCGGCGATGCTGTAGCACAGGCCGTAGTACATGACCGTGATGACGATGCCTGCGATGAGCAGACCACCGAAGCCGCCTGCGTCGAGGCCGAGGTTCCAGCCGTAGAAATCTCCCGAGATGACCGCGCCGACACCGAGCGCCCAGAGCGACCAGAAGGCGGCGTGACGGCGCAGCTTGCGCCGTTCGAAATAACCGTGTTCCGCGTCGCGATAGGTGACCGATCCAACCGTCCGCCTGTTATCCGCCATGGCGCCCTCCTCGGCTATTTGGCGCAAGTTGTCAGACAACTTGGAGAATAATGATGGCGAAAACGCACGTCAATATCGGAACGGAGACAGTTCGGAAACACTCGAAAAGCCAGCTAGTCGGCCCGCTGGGTACCCAGCGGGAAAGTTTTACGCTGTCGTCATCCCCAAAGGTAGGACACCAGACCAATAGAGGCCTATTGTCCCTAGGGAACCTGCGCTGTCCGATCCCCGAAGGAGAACCGCCGTGCCAGAGGGCCATGAGCATTTGACTGACGACGAGCGGCACCTCGCCAAGCTCGGCTACGTGCAGGAGTTGCAGCGATCCTGGTCGGGCTTCTCCAACTTCGCCATCTCGTTCTCGATCATCTCGATCCTGGCGGGCTGCTTCACCTCGTTCGGCCTCGGCTGGAACAACGGCGGCCCCGTGGCGATCGCCTGGGGCTGGCCCCTCGTCTCGATCTTCATTCTGATCATCGGCCTGTGTATGTCGGAGCTGGTCTCGGCGTTCCCGACCTCGGGTGGAATCTATTGGTGGGCAAGCAAGCTCGGCGGCGTCAAAGCAGGGTTCTACACCGGCTGGCTGAACCTGATCGGGCTGATCGCCATCCTGGCGTCGGTCGCGTACGGCTGCGCGACGTTCCTGGACCTGACGCTGGGCACGTTCAGTGAGACCTGGCTCAACGGCTACAGCCTGACGCGGACCTTCGTGCTGTTCGTCATCATCCTGGCGGTGTCGGCCATCATCAACATCTTTTCGTCCCACCTGCTGGCCGTCATCAACAACATCTCGGTGTGGTGGCACGTGGCGGGCGCCGCGGCTGTCATCGTGATCTTGTGGGCCATTCCCGCGCAGCACGCCAGCTTCAGCGACGTGTTCGCCAAGACGATCAACAACAGCGGCATGTTCGGCGGCTCGACGTCCGGCTGGGGCTTCCTGCTGTTCGTACTGCCGATTGCAGCGATCCTGACGCAGTACACGATCACCGGCTATGACGCGTCGGCGCACCTTTCCGAGGAGACCAAGAGCGCGGCCAACGCGGCCGCCAAGGGCATCTGGCAGTCGATCTTCTACTCGGCCATCGGCGGCTGGGTCCTGTTGCTGTCCTTCCTGTTCGCCGTCCAGGACGCTGACGCGGTGTCGAAGGGCGGCGGCGCGGTGGTGACCATCTTCACCCAGGCGATGAGCTCCAGGTGGGTGGCGCTGATCCTGTTCATCTCCACCGCGGGACAGTTCTTCTGCACCACGGCTTGCCAGACGAGCGCATCGCGAATGCTGTTCGCGTTCAGCCGCGACCGCGCCGTGCCCGGTCACCAGTTGTGGTCGTCGCTGAGCTCGAAGAGGGTGCCTGCGAACGGCGTCATGGTGACAGCGGTCTTTGCGGCGATCATCACGCTCCCCGCGCTCGTCGAGGTGGACATCAACGGCGCACCGGTGCCCGTCGCGTTCTTCGCGGTGGTGTCGATCGGCGTCGTCGGTCTGTATCTGTGCTTCGCGGTGCCGATCTACTACCGGTGGAAGGCAGGCGACTCGTTCCCGCAGGGCAGCTGGAACCTTGGCACACACTGGAAGTGGATGGCACCGGTCGCGATCATCGAGATCATCATCACCTCGATCGTCGCCATGTTCCCGACGTCGTCGGGCGGCGTTCCGTGGAACACCGGTGTCTTCGAGTGGAAATTCGTCAACTACACCCCGCTCCTGGTCGGCGCTGTGCTGATCCTGCTGTGGATCTACTGGCACGCGTCGGTGAAGAACTGGTTCACTGGGCCGATCAAGCAGGTCGACGAAACCGGCGAGCAGTTGGAGGGCGTGTCGTAGCCTCCCGCTTGGAGGTTTAGCGATTACCCCCAGCGGGTAGCGTCGGCTGAGTGTGCGGAGCCACCGGCGAGGTGCGTCTTGACGGCCAAACGCCTGACGTAGCCGCGGTCTCGGCGATGGTGGGGGCGATGACGCCACGCGGCCCTGACGCGGCTGGCGTGTGGTCGCAGGGCCGCGTCGCACTGGGCCACCGTCGCCTGAGGATCATCGATCTGTCCGAGGCAGGCGCGCAGCCGATGGTCGACTCGGACCTGGGGCTGGCCGTCTGCTGGAACGGCTGCATATACAACTACAAGCAGCTGCGGCGCGAACTGGGCGAGCTCGGCTACCGGTTCTTCTCGCACAGCGACACCGAGGTGCTGCTGAAGGCCTACCACCAGTGGGGTGACCGATTCGTCGACCGCCTCTACGGGATGTTCGCGTTCGCGATCGTCGAGCGGGACAGCGGCCGGGTGCTGCTCGGCCGTGACCGGCTGGGCATCAAGCCGCTGTACCTGACCGAGAGCGCGTCGCGCATCCGCTTCGCGTCGTCACTGCCTGCGCTGCTCGCCGGCGGGGACGTCGACACCCGCATCGACCCGGTCGCGCTGCACCATTACCTGTCATTCCACTCGGTCGTCCCGCCGCCGCGGACGATCCTGCGCGGCGTCACCAAGGTGCCGCCCGCGTCTCTGGTGGCGATCGAACCCGACGGCCGCACCACGACCACCACGTATTGGGAACCCGACTTCACCCGGCGCCATGACCGCGCTGACTGGTCCGAACGCGATTGGGAGGACGCGGTTCTCGAGGCTCTGCGGGTGGCCGTCGATCGCCGACTGGTCGCCGACGTGCCCGTCGGCTGTCTGCTGTCGGGTGGCGTCGACTCGAGCCTGATCGTCGGGCTGCTCGCCGAGGCGGGCCAACACGGCCTGGCGACGTTCTCGATCGGCTTCGAGTCGGTCGGTGGCGTCAAGGGCGACGAGTTCAAGTACTCCGACATCATCGCTGAGCGGTTCGAAACCGACCACCACCAGATCCGCATCGGCACCGACCGGATGCTGCCCGCGCTCGACGGTGCGATCGGCGCGATGAGCGAGCCGATGGTCAGCCACGACTGCGTCGCGTTCTATCTGCTCAGCCAGGAGGTCGCCAAACACGTGAAGGTGGTGCAGTCCGGGCAGGGCGCCGACGAGGTCTTCGCGGGCTACCACTGGTATCCCCCGATGGGTGAACCGGCCGCCGCCTCCGTGGAGGGCTCGGTGGCCAGCTACCGCCAAGCCTTCTTCGACAGGGACAGCGCGGGCGTCGGTGAGCTCGTCACACCGGCGTACCTGCTCGACGGGGATCCCAGCGGGCAGTTCGTCACCGAGCACTTCGCCCGCGCGGGCGCGGCAACCGGCGTCGACCGCGCGCTGCGGCTCGACACGACCGTGATGCTGGTGGACGACCCGGTGAAGCGCGTCGACAACATGACGATGGCGTGGGGTCTGGAGGGCCGGGTGCCCTTCCTCGACCACGAGCTGGTCGAACTGGCCGCCACCTGCCCGCCGGAGCTCAAGACAGCGCATCACGGCAAGGGCGTGCTCAAGCAGGCCGCACGCAGGGTGATCCGGCCGACGTCATCGATCGCCCGAAGGGCTACTTCCCTGTGCCCGCACTGACCCACCTGGAAGGTCCCTACCTCGACCTCGTCCGTGACGCGCTGTACGCCCCGGCCGCCAAGGAGCGCGGCCTGTTCCGCCCCGAGGCGGTCGATCGGCTGCTGGCGGACCCCAACGGCCGCCTTACTCCGCTGCGCGGCAACGAGCTCTGGCAGATCGCCCTGCTGGAACTGTGGCTTCAGCGCCACGGCATCACCGGAGCCGCGGCATGACCGCCGGAGCCGGTCGGCCGGCGACATCCAGCCTCGTCAATCCCCGCGAGGATCACCCCGAGGCCATCACACTCGGCCTGCACGACGCGTCGCCTCAGCACATGGTCGACGCGATGGCCGATGATGTAGTCCTCGAACTCGGTTGGGGCCGACTGATTTTCGGCCAGACGTTCGCCGATCCGGACACGCTCGCGGAGGTGTTGCGCCAGGAGGGGCAGGGCCGCCGCGACATCTCCATGTACGCCCGCGAGCCACAGGTGCTCGTCGCGCTTGCGCCTGCCGAACTGTTCATCGACCCGAGCCACACCTATCGGCTGCGGTTCTCCGACGATGATTCGGACGCGTCACCCGCCGGGTTCACGGTGCGCACGCTCGAGAGCGCAGATGACGCCGACGCGATGAACCGGGTGTACCTGCGCTGCGGGATGGTGTCCGCCCCGGTCGACGTCATCTGGGACAACCATCTTCATCGCGAACCTGTCGACTACCTTGTCGCGGTCCGCGACGACGACGGCACGGTCGTCGGCACGGTGACCGGCGTCGACCACAAGCGACTGTTCTCCGACCCCGAGAACGGCTCGAGCCTGTGGACCCTGGCCGTCGACCCGACGTCGAGCCTGCCCGGCGTCGGCGCTGCGTTGACACTCGCGCTCGCCGCGATTTACCGGGACCGGCGGCGGGCCTACATGGACTTGTCGGTGGCGCACGACAACGCCGCTGCGATCGCGCTCTACGAGAAGCTGGGATTCGCACGTGTGCCGGTGATGGCGGTAAAGCGCAAGAACGCGATCAACGAACCGTTGTTCACTCACCCGCCGGAGACGGTCGACGACCTCAATCCGTACGCGCGCATCATCGCCGACGAGGCCATGCGCCGCGGCATCTGGGTGGAGGTGCTCGATGCCGAGGCGGGCGAGATGCGTCTGTCACACGGCGGTCGCAGCGTCATCACCCGAGAGTCGTTGTCGGAGTTCACATCCGCTGTGGCGATGGCCCGCTGCGACGACAAGCGCCTGACCCGTCGCCTCGTCGCCGAGGCCGGAATCGCCGTCCCGAAGGGCCGGCTGGCCACCTTCGACGACGAGGACTACGCGTTCCTCGACGAGGTGGGCGACGTCGTGGTCAAGCCGACCCGCGGTGAACAGGGCAAGGGCATCACGGTCGGCGTCGACAATCCCGACGAACTCGACGCGGCACTGGCGCGGGCTCGCGAGCAGCATCCCGACGTTCTCATCGAGCAGCGCACGGCGGGCGACGACCTGCGGTTGGTCGTCATCGACCACAAGGTGGTGGCCGCCGCACTGCGACGGCCCGCGGAAGTCGTCGGGACGGGACACCACACCGTTCGCGAGCTGATCGACGCCCAGAGCCGGCGCCGATCGGCAGCTACCGGCGGTGAATCACGGATTCCCGTCGACGACATCACCGAAGCCACGGTCAGAGAGGCCGGCTGGTCGTTCAGCGACGTCTTACCGGAAGGCACACGGTTGCGGGTGCGTCGCACCGCAAACCTGCATCAGGGCGGCACCATCCATGACGTCACCGCCGAGGTGAATATGGAGTTGTGCGCGGTGGCGGTGACGGCAGCGGAAGCCATCGGCATCCCGGTGACGGGTATCGACCTTCTCGTCCCGGACGTCGCGGCGACCGACTACGTGTTCATCGAGGCCAATGAGCGCCCGGGCCTGGCCAACCACGAGCCGCAGCCCACCGCACAGGCTTTCGTCGACTTCCTGTTCCCACAGAATCCGGGCCTGCCACAGGCGTGGACGCCGGACCAGCCGCCTCAGTAGCCGCTACCAGGTGCTGGTGCGCATCACGATCTCGGCGGCCAGTTGCGCGGTGGACTCCTGCGCGTTGCGCCTGCCGAGCAAATCGACCAGGCGGAAATCGCCGTACACGTAACGCTGGCTGGCCTTCGCGACCGCCCGCGCAGCGGGCGTGCTGACCAGGGCGGTCGTATTCATCTCGACCGGCGGGCAGTGTTCGTCGCGGATCACCCCGGTCAGGTCGGCAACGCGCGGATGGCCGCGGTCGATCACCACCAACCCGATGAACCGGTCCAGCCGCGTGGCGGCCAGCTCCCAGGCCAGTTCGCCGCCGATTCGGTCGCCGACCAGCAGCGCCCACCGCACGTCGAGCGCGTCGAGGATGCCGACCACCGATTTGGCGGTCAGCCGGGGGTCGGGACCAATCACGATGGTCCGCAGCGACGCGGTGTGCAGCCGCTGACAAATCGCGTCATAGGCGGACGGCGCGTGGTGCGCCGCGCCGAGCACCACCACGACGGAGCCCTTGTCGGGGCCCGCCACCTCGACGGGCACGGGAAACCCGTCGACGGTAACCATGGTGGAAGGCATTTGGCCACGCTACAGCGACTCGCCCTGTTGGCGGGCGGATTTTCATGCTGTTAACCCTGCGGTCAGGCCGTTTGTGCGCGGTCGGCCTGCTTGGCCACGATGTCCAGAAACGTTTGCGGCAGCGCGGCTTTGACCGGGATGGACGGATTCGGCGTGGGAAACGCGATGCCGAACACCGCCATCCTGCCGATGTTCTCGAACGCAAAGTAAACACTGCTCTCGACATCGTTGAGTCGCATCGTTTGCTGGTAAACGAGCGTGTCGGGGTGCGCTGTCTGCAATCGGATCGTGGTCATCGGAATGCCGGGCGTCGACGAGTCGAAGAATGTTTGGAAATGCGCGCAGCGCTCGGCGGTGGCGGAAAGCCTTTCGAGGTCCAGCGGCCACGTCAACACCGTCATCACGATCCGTGCGCCGTCGTACGCCACGAGATATTCCGCCGCGCTGCCGGGACCGCGCTCGGCAGAGTCGGCGATGGCCCGGGTGAGCCCGTCCGAGCAGCCTTCCGGGTTGGACACCATGGCAGGCGGGCCGCCCGCACCGTCGGG
>Ga0207706_10002364_pt1 | contig 18433 bp, 14 predicted proteins | sample KBSC53metaG_FD_184318 | JGI IMG/M metagenome (GOLD analysis project Ga0207706, IMG submission 184318) | Corn rhizosphere microbial communities from Kellogg Biological Station, Michigan, USA - KBS C5-3 metaG (SPAdes) (version 2) | ecosystem: Host-associated > Plants > Roots > Rhizosphere > Soil ... | reverse complement strand
GATGCCAAGACCGATTCCGCGCTCAATTCCGGTGTCATGATCCGCGGCCAGAGCCGGCCGGATTATCGGAACGGCGTCGTCTTCGGTTATCAAGCCGAGATCGATCCCTCGAAGCGCGCCTGGAGTGGCGGCATCTATGACGAGCAGCGCCGGCAATGGCTTTACACGCTCGGCCGCAACGAAGCCGCGCGACGCGCCTTCCGCCCGGGCGACTGGAACCATTATCGTGTCGAGGCGATCGGCAACCGCTTGCGGACCTGGTTGAACGGGGTGCCCGCGGCGGACATTACCGATGATACCGATGCGCGGGGCTTCATCGCGTTCCAGGTGCACGCCATCTCCGATGCGCAAGCAGGCCGTGGGCCCGAGGTGCGGTTCCGCCACGTCCGTATCATCAGCGAAGGCGCGGCGCGCTTCGCGTCGCCGGCGACTTCGCTGGAGCAGCAGGGCTGGCTTACCAACCGCCTATCCGATGGCGAGCGACGTGCGGGCTGGACATTACTGTGGGACGGTAGCTCCACGCGGGGCTGGCGCAGTGCGAAGGGCACGGGCTTTCCCAATAATGGCTGGTCAATCCGTGACGGCGTTCTCTCCGTCGGAGGCGGCGGCGGCGATATCGTCACCACCCGCGACTATCGGAATTTCGAGTTGTCGGTCGATTTTCGGCTGACTCCGGGTGCGAACAGCGGGATCAAATATCGGATCGATCCGGAAACACTGATCGGCCTGGAATATCAGCTTCTCGACGACGCGCGCCACCCTGACGCGAAGATGGGTCGCGACGGCAATCGCACACTGGCCTCGCTTTACGACCTGATCCCAGCGCGCAATCTGTCCGACCCGGAGAGTGCGGGCAAGCGCATCAACCCGCCGGGTGAATGGAACCGCGCCGTGATCGTCGTGCGCGGCCGGCATGTCGAGCATTGGCTGAACGGCTTCAAGGTCGTCGAATATGAGCGCGGCTCGCCCGAATTTCGCAGCCTGGTCGCGCAGAGCAAATTCGCTGGGAACGCCAATTTTGGCGAAGGCGCGCAGAGCCCTATTCTGCTCCAGGATCACGGCGACCGGGTCGATTTCCGCTCGATCAAGCTGCGCCAGTTGCAAGGGGAATGACGATGTTGGACCGCCGGACGATGCTCAAGGGCGCGGGCGCCACGCTCGGAGCCGCGATGACCGCGCGCAGCTATGCGCAGATCAAGGGCGCCAATGATCGACTGCGCGTGGCGGTGGTCGGGGTCAACGGGCGCGGGCAGGCGCATATGAGCGCCTTCTCCAAGCTGCCGAACGTCGCCGTCACGCACTTTGTCGACGTCGATTCTCAAATTCTGGCGAAACGCGCTGCCGAATTCACGGCCAAGGGTAATCCCGCGCCCAAAACCGAGCGCGATTACCGCAAGCTGCTGGCTAGCAAAGCGGTCGATATCGTGACCGTCGCGACCCCGGATCACTGGCATGCCAAGCTGGCGATCGACGCGATGGACGCAGGCCGTCACGTCTATTGCGAAAAGCCGATCGGCATTGCGCCCGCTGAAGGAGAGGCGCTTATCGCCGCACAGCAGCGCACTGGCCGGCATTTGCAGGTCGGCAACCAGCAGCGATCGAGCATCGAAACGCGGCAACTTGCCGAGCTTATCAAAGCCGGCGAACTCGGTGACGTGTACGAGGCGCAGACCTGGTACGCCAATAACCGCACTTCGATCGGGCGCGGGCACGAGACCGATCCCCCGCCATATCTCGACTGGAATATGTGGCAGGGGCCGCGTCCGCGCGGTCCCTATCGTTCGAACCTTGTTCCTTACAACTGGCACTGGTTCTGGAAATATGGAACCGGCGAGACCTGCAACAATGCGATGCACGAGCTGGACGTCGCGCGCTGGCTTATGGGGCTGACCTTCCCGCATACGGTGAGCGCGCGCGGATCGCGCCAATTCTACCGTGGCGACGATTGGGAGATGTACGACACGCTCGCGCTCGATCTTCTATACGGCGACGGGCGGGTAATCCGATGGGATGGAAATAGCTGCAACGGCATGCTGCGTTATGGCCGGGGCCGCGGCGTGTTGCTCCTGGGCACAAAGGGTTCGGCCATTGTCGACCGCAACGGTTTCGAGCTTTACGACCTCGCGGGTAAGCCTGTGCGACAGGTAACTGCGGCGGCGAGTTCCGAGACGACTGGGACGGTTGGAGAGGGCGCGCTCGATGTCCTGCACGCCGGCAATCTCGTCGACGTCATTCGCGGCCGGGCGAGTGCACTCGCCTCGCCAATCCGCGAGGGCCATATCAGCACGACGCTTTGCCACCTCGGCAACATTGCCTATCGTACCAATTCGACACTCGCGGTGGATACCGCCACGGGCAAGCCTTCAGGAGCCGAAGCGATGAAGCTGTGGTCGGTCGACTATGAACCAGGCTGGGAGGTAAAGGCCTGACGCCCAAGTGATCGCCCCGATGATTGCGATGCAGACCGAACGGTTCGCCGCCATGGGGACGCGGGTCGAGCTGCATGGGTTCGGCTCGCACGATCCCGATGTGCTGCGGGCGGCGCGGTGTGCGATCGAGGCGGTCGACGATGCGCTGACGATCCATCGACCCTCGCCGGTGACGGCGCTGAACGAGTGCTTGATGTCGGGTCGCCCGTATCGGATCGAGGCCGCTTTGCTGCTCAGTGCGCTGACCGAGATCGATGCCGCCTATGCGTCGACCGGTGGCTTGTTCGATCCCGCCGCGGACGTGGCCAGGCCAGAAGCGGGGTGGGGCATGATCTCGTTCGACCCGGACAATGCGCGTATCGAGGCATCGAGACCAGTGGCCATCGATCTGGGAGGCTTCGGCAAGGGGTTCGCGCTCGATCGCGCTTGCGAGATATTGAGAAAGTCGGGCGTTATGTCGGCTTTCCTGTGTGCGGGCGAAAGCTCGATCGCGGTCGTCGGCGAACATCCGTTGGGAGGGGCGTGGCCGGTCGCAATTCCCCACCCGCTCCGGCCAGGGCAGTATCTTGCCGAACTTGAGCTTTGTGACGAGGCTTTGTCGATCTCCTCGACGGTCGGAGCGGGAACCAACGCGCCGGAACGCGCAGCGATGATCCGCCCGACCGACGCTGCCGTCATAACAGCTCCGCGTTGCACCGCCGTCGTCGACCGCAACGGCGGGCGCGCCGAGGTCATGAGCACCGCGCTTCTGGTCGCCGACCTTGATCAGGCCGCGCGCCTATTGGAGCGCGCTCAGGCGCGCCGTTTCCTGTTCGATTTCAGCCGCGAGGCGACGACGTACGACCAACCAGAGATGGCGCTGCAATGACGGATAAGGATTTCGACCTCACGCGGCGTTCGTTCATCGATGGCGTGCTGAAGGCAACGGCCGGCGCAGGAATGGCGGCGGTCGCGCCGTGGGCAATCTCCGCCGCGTCAGCCGAGGTGGCTGGTGGCGACCGCGTCCGACTCGGCGTGATCGGAACCGGCGATCGCGGCCGGACTTTGATTCGCAACATCCTCAAGACGCGGAACTGCACCGTCGCCGCGATCTGCGATAATTTCGAGCCGCATCTGGCGCAGGCGCGCGCGCTCGTCAGCCAGGGGACGCCCGCATTCGCCGATCATCGCGCGATGCTCGATGCCGGGCGCCTCGACGCGGTCGTCATTGCCACGCCGCTCAATACTCACGCGCCTCTTGTGATGGACTCATTCGACGCCGGGCTGCACGTCTGGTGCGAGAAGGCGATGGCGCGCAGGATCTCCGATTGCAGCGCCATGGTCCGAAAGTCGCAGCTCAGCCGCAAGGTGCTGCAGATCGGCCATCAACGCATGTTCCACCCGACCTATCTGAACGCACTGCGCCGGGTGAAAGCGGGAGAGATTGGCGAGATCACGCAGATCCGCGCGAGCTGGCATCGCAACACGAGCTGGCGGCGCCCGATCCCGCCGGGCGCTACCGACCGGCAGATCAACTGGCGGCTCTATCGGGATATTTCGGCGGGACTGATGACTGAGCTGGCGACCCATCAGCTTCAGGTCGGCAATTGGTTCCTCGACGCAGTGCCGACCCGGGTGATCGGATCGGGCAGCATCTGCTTCTGGAAGGACGGGCGCGACGTCTACGACCATGTCGCCCTGGTCTATGAATATTCGGGCGGCCGGAAGGTCGTCTACACCTCGCTCCTGAACAACGCGCGCTATGGATGCGAAGAGCAAATCCAGGGCAGCAAGGGAACGATCGAGCCGGAGCTCGGGCGTATATACCAGGAGGTCTCCCCGAAAGTCCTGGCACTGCAGCGGATGCAGGAGGACGTGAAGCGCGGTCACAAGCGCACGATTCCGATCGGAGGCGCGACCTGGTTTCCCGAACTGCCAGTGACGACGCCGGGGACCTCGCTGGGCTGGGGCAAATATGACGAGACGATGCTCCAGTTCGAAGGGTTCGGCGAGGCCGTGCGTGCGAACAGGCCCCTGCCCGGTCTGCTCGCACAAGCCTATCATGCCAGCGTCGCCTCGCTGTTAGGCGAGGAGGCGATCGACCGTGGTGAGGCAATCGCCTGGCCGACCGACCTCGTCACAATCTGACACGCGAACAATGCGCATCATCAACAGGAGCCAATCGTGACCGAATCCAACCGCCGCGAGCTTTTGGGGCTTCTCTCCGTGGGCGTTGCGGCCGGCATAGCCGGCGATGCCCTGGCCCAATCCGCGACGCGCGGGGACGCGCCCACGGAAGCGGCGCCCGCACGACCCGCGCCGGAGGCGAAATATCGGCTACCCTTCGCCGTGATCGGGCTCGACCACAACCATATCTACGGCATCACCGATGCGGTGATCCGCGGCGGCGGGGTCCTGACCAGCTTTTACGCCACCGATCCCAAGCAGATCGCGATGTTCCAGAAGCGCTATCCGGGTGTAGCCTTGGCGCGCTCGGAAGATGAAATCATCGAGAACCCCGCCATCAAGCTGGTCTGCAGCGCGGCGATTCCGAGCCTTCGCGCGCCGCTCGGCATCCGGGTCATGCGCGCCGGCAAGGATTATCTGAGCGATAAGGCCGCGGTCGTTACGCTGCAGCAGCTCGCCGATGTCCGGCGCACCATCAAGGAGACCGGCCGCAAATACGGAATTATGTATTCGGAACGGCTCGAGGTGCCCGCGGCCGTCATGGCGGGACAACTGGTCCACGAAGGTGCGATCGGCCGCGTTATCCAGACCGTGAACCTCGCCCCGCACCGTCTGTCGGCTCCGAGCCGGCCGGACTGGTTCTGGGACCCAGCGAGAAACGGGGGCATACTCACCGACGTGGGCAGCCACCAAGCCGACCAGTTCGTCTATCTGACCGGCAGCAAGCGCGCGCATGTCGTCGCTTCGCAAACGGGCAATTTCAACCATCCCGAGCATCCCCGATTTGAGGATTTCGGCGATATGATGCTGAACGGCGACGGCGGCGCAGGCTACGTCCGGGTCGACTGGTTCACGCCGGACGGACTGCCCACATGGGGCGATGGCCGTCTCTTCATTCTCGGGACCGAAGGTTACATCGAGCTCAGGAAATATGTCGACATTGGCGGCCGGCCCGGCGGGAACCACCTGTTCATCGCGGACCGTAAGGGAACGCGCTATCTCGACTGCTCGAACGTGCCGCTGCCGTTCGGCCCGCAGTTCGTGACCGACATCGTCGAACGCACCTCGGTCGCGCAGGACCAGGAAGGCGCTTTGCTGGCCGCCGAGCTCGTGCTCACCGCCGAGGCACGTGCGACGCGGGCCAAGCCAGCCATGAACTAGACGCGCGTCTACGGCCGGGAGGCTAAGAGCGGCCGGCTCGGCGTCGGGGCTGGCACATTCTCGTCTTCCCGCCCGCGCGGCGTTACGGTCTGGCGCATCCGGATTTGGTGTTTCTTGACCCCCTGATCAACGATTTATGATCGATCGCTGACGCGCGCCGTGCGTCCGTGGATCACAATCGCGGCCCGCCAGTCGCACTTCCGGGATGAAGCCGCAGGTACATTGAACGGCTTCGGCGCGCCGAGCAGGCTGTCCGGCACATCCATAACGGACATATATTCGACAAACCTTCGCAGATAAAAGTCGATCTGTTTGGCATTGAGATCATGCTTCCAGCCTTCTCTGGATTGACATCCTCTTGCGTTTCGGCCGCCAAAGTGAATAATTCTTTGGCCGAAACAAGCCGAGTCGCGGCATCTGGCGAAGCGGGGTTTCAGCCTGTGCTTAAATAAAGGGGCGATGAACTTTCAATTTGCCCTGCACCAGACGGAGGAGTCTGGATTATGGCTGACAGCAAGTTCCCGATCCATTCGATCGTCGAGAAGATCGGCGATACGCCCGCTACGAAGCTGATGGGATATTTCGGTAGCACCAGCGACGGCAAGGTCACCATCCATCCCCGGCTCGACGATCTGTCCTCCTACGTCCGCGTGAGCGAAGCCGATATCCTGCACGTCGAAGACGCGTCCGCTGATGTCCTGCCTCATGGCGGCTCGATGATCTGGCTGAAGGCGGATGCGCCCGTTGAATATGGCGTCAGCACGCAAACGCAGGCGCGCTTCCTTGCGGGCAGCATTGGCGGGCAGATGGCGGGAGGTGCTGCGCGGGCGGCGGCGGGCAGCGGTGGATTCGAGCCTGATACGGCGCATTGCAACGGCTTCTCGGTCTGGCCCTGTTCGGTAATCTGGGGCGCGTGCCTGCCCAGCGCGGGCGATCCCTGCGTGAATACTCAGCAATTCTGGTGCCCCGTTGTAGTGTCGGCCAACACCTGCTTCACCTGTGCCGGCTTTACTTGCGTCGCCAACTGCTACAGCGCGGGCTGCCCGCCGCATCCCACGCAATTCTGCACCCATGGCCGGATCACGTTGTGCTGCCAGATCGTGTCGGCCGTCTGCCCGAAGTGACTCCAGAGGCGCTGAACGTCGACACCGCCACACCCTACCTGCTGCGCCGGAGGCTTATCGACAACCGGGCGATCGTCGACGGCGATCTGGAAATCGTCGATGCCAGCCGTCGCAATCACAGCCTTAAAATCGTTCGACGTAGCGGCGCGAGCTACTTCCTGAAGCAGGCGGGCGGCGATCCGACTTCGCGACTGACGATCGGTCGGGAAGCCTGGTTCTATTCCTATTGCCAGCGAAGCCCCTCGACGGCGCCGCTGCTCGATTTTCTGGCGCGGCTGCTTGTCTGGGATGAGACACGCGGACTCATCATCATGGAGCATGTTGGCGGCCGCTCGCTCTGGTCCCATTACGCCGATACGACGCGACGTAGCTTCCCTTCGGCGGCGGGTGCTCCGCTCGGCCGGCAGCTGGGGATGCTCCACCGCTTGTTCCGCGCAGAGATCGAGCCGGAATGGGTGGCAGGAATGGGCGCACCGCCGCCCTGGATCTTGCGCGCACACCGGCCCTCGCCGGACATGCTCTCGCGCTTCAGCCCGGCGCATATCCGCATCCTCGAGTTCCTGCAGGAGGAAGCTATTCTGGTCGCCGGTCTCGTCGAGCTCCAGCGAGCATGGCGGCCCGACACATTGATCCACAACGATCTCAAAGGCGAGAACATCCTGGTCGAAGATGCGGACGGGGACACGCGGGTCCGCATCATCGATTGGGAGCTGGCGCAGCTCGGCGACGCTGCCTGGGATGTGGGGGCCATATTGCGCGATTTCCTGAGCTATTGGCTGATGTCGGTTCCACTGAGCAGCGACCTGACGCCGGAGGAGATGCTTGCGGGCGCGCAGGTGCCGCTTTCGGGTCTTCATCCGGCGGCGCGCGATTTCTGGGAAGCATATCGCGCGGCGGCGTGGTCGGGCGACGGCGCGACAGAGAGCGGCTTCCTGTTGCGGGCGGTTCAATATGCAGCCGCCCGACTGGTGCAGGGTGCGCACGAGCTTTGCTCGAATCAGCCGGTGCCGCCCAATCTGGCGCTGGCGATGCTGCAGCTCGCCGCGAACATCATGGCCGATCCCCGCGGCGCGGCATTGCACCTGTTCGGCCTGGCGATCGGCTGGCGGAGACCTGTGCATGCGCCGGCCGGCGGCTGAGCTGCGGCGGCTCGCGGAGTGCGTCGAGATCCGGTCGTCTACGAGCGTGTCCGTGGCGGGAGAGGTCATCGAATTCGGCGATACGCAAGCGGAGGAGCACGCCTTCGACGAATTCCTGTCTGCCGCGCTTTATCGGCGCTTCTACTGCCGACCATCTCGCAGCACCGTGCCGGGACCGCCTGATCCGAGGGCGGTGCGCGTGTTCGTTGAAGCTTTGTCCAGTGCCAACGCCGGGTCCAGCTGCTGGGATGCCGGCTGGATCGTGGAATCCAAGGAGGCCGATGGCGCCCTGCAACTGCGCAAACCGGGACAGCAGCTTCGTTTCTCGGCGTCCGAAACCGATTTCCGCGCGGACGGCGGCGAGGTTGTGCCGGGTGCGACTGGCCGCCTGCGGATCGGCAAGGAATTGCGCGAGATGCTGCCGGGCTTTTACATGGTGCTTGGGGAAGCCGATCGACCCTATCGCTCGCCTGCCCGACCGCGCGCGATGACGCGGTTCTACTGGCATCTGACGGCGCAAGCGGCAGCGCCCTGGATTGCGGAGCTCACGCGGCGGTTCAATGCCGCCACCGTGCCCTTCGAGGCGAAAGTGCTCAGCGATCCTGCCACCTATTGCCGCGCGGATGCTGGCGTCCTCTATGTCGACGATGCGTGGCGCGAGGAGGCGTTCGCGCTTCTTCCCGATCTTCACCAGGCGGTGTCTGCACGTCTGCGAGGGACGACACCGATGTTCACCCGACGGCTCGCACGCGGCCTCGCGATGGCAGAGGACCCCGGCGATGGTCGGAGCTTTGGCCAACATCGCTGCCAGCTTGTCGCGCAGGCTTTGCAGCAGGCTCATCGGGACGGCTCCGATACCCCCCGCGCGCGGCTCAGGGCGGTCGTGCAAGGCTTCGCCCGAAACGGCATCGATCCGGCGCGACCATGGCTGAATCCAGGCTCCGCGGAGGAGTTCGATTGGCCCACGACGAGGCACACCTGCCCTTGACCGCGGCGACGCCAACGAAAGCAGAAGGACAGCTGCTCGACATGGCGGCGCGAATCGGCCGTGCGCTCTGCCGCGCGGCCTATTGGCACGAAGATCGCTGCAACTGGGTCGGTCGCAACGTCCGCGAGATCGTTGCGCCCGGTGCGCCGATCGTGCCGCTGGTGACTGCACTCGGGCCCGAACTTTATGGGGGTACGGCAGGGATCGCGCTGTTCCTCGCGACGCTCAGTGGTCAGATCGACGCGCCCAATCTGGATCGAACCGCGCGGGGCGCGATCAGACAAGCGCTGCAAAGCGCCCCCTTGGTGCCTTCGAAATTGGCCGCTAGCTTTCATAGCGGCTGGATCGGCATTGCTTATGCAGCCGCCTCGATCGGGCAGTTACTCGATGAGCCGGAGCTGGTGACCGAAGCTCTCGCTCTGGCGCAAAAGACCATGGTGACTGATCGAGGCGCGGCGCTCGACGTTATCGGCGGCAATGCGGGATCGATCGCGCCGCTGCTGTGGCTTGCAGGATTGCCGGGGGGCGCGGCGTTGCAAGGGCTTGCAACCGACCTGGCCGAAGAACTGGCCCGCGCCGCGATCCGAAACAGCGACGGCTGGAGCTGGGACCCGGAGCTAGCCTCCGGGGCGGGTATGGGTCATGTTCCGCTCTGTGGACTGGCGCATGGGGCATCCGGAATGGGCCTGGCGCTGATGGAGATCGGCGTGCGCCTGGACCGACGGGACTGGATCGATGGGGGGCTGTCCGCTTTCGCCTATGAAGATGGGCTCTTTGATGCAGGCCGACGCAACTGGCCTGATCTTCGCGAATATCCGGAGCTGCGCGAGGAGCGCCCCGCGCCGTCGCGCTCCTTCATGATCGCTTGGTGCCACGGCGCCGCCGGGATCGGTCTTGCCCGGCTAAGGGCTTATACCCTGCTGCCGCAGCATCGCGAGGCGCTACTCCCCCGCATCCGCGATGCGATCCATGCCACCCGGGACCACCTCGCCACCTTCCCCGGCCGGGCCGATGCGTCGCCCTGCCATGGCCGCGCAGGGCTCACCGAACTGTTGGTCGCCGCGGGCTGCACGCTGGACGAGCCGCACTGGCTCGACATTGCCCGCGAGTCATGGGCCTCGCTTGGGCGGCGCCGCGCGATAGCCGACTGGCCGTGCGGCGTAGCGTCGGGCCGCAACAACCCCTCGCTGATGCTCGGATATGCGGGGATAGGCTACGGGCTGTTACGCGCGGCAGCCCCCGAACTCACGCGGTCGATACTGCTTGTGGACCCAGCAGACGGCCCGGCGACATCGCTGGCCCACAAGGTCGGCTGAATGCGGCTCTGGGTTGGAAGCGGACATCAGCGCCCGCTTCCACAGCTCCCACCTTCTTAAGCGACGGTCAGTGAGGGCGTTCCACGCCCCCGCCAGACCTGCCATAGCGAGAGGACACTCTTCCAGAGCCACACCACGCCGATCGGTACGAAGGCCATGCTCAGTCCGAGATTGACCGCGTGATCGAGTTGGCTCGCCTCGTTTGCCGACATGCCCGTAGGAACGATCGTCGCCCAGTGGCCGGCCTTGTAGATGATCGCCAACAAGGCGATTCCCGCGACCATGGTCGCTGCCGCAAGCGCGCCACGCACCAGCCGCCAATCGGGCCGGAGCCAGACGATCAGACTGTGGACCAGTTTGGCGACCATGATCCAGAAGATCGGCCAATAGAGCTGTACGAAAATTGGCGCCGGCTCGATCCTGAAGCCCGTTCCACCTACTGCCCATGGCAGGTGGATGAGGCCGGTCCACCAGGCCAGGAGCAACGTGCCCGCAGTGAGCTCGAACAGCGATTCCCACACGCTTTGCCTGGGATCATTGGGCTGAGGAAGCTGCTCGGGCTTCCAGTTGCGCAGGTGATTGGCGGGAAAGCCCCACCGCTCCAGCACCGCGAATACCAGGGTTACGACCCCCACGCTCGTGAGCACCGACATCCAAAGCCCGCCCAGCGCGGGGCCGAAGATCTGCACCGCCATGCCGCCGCTGAACAGAAATCGCGCCGATGCGATCGTCACCTGGACGCAGATCACGATCACCAGCACGACCCGCAGGACGAATTTGTAGAAGGGAAAAACGTCCGGCCCGATCAGCCATTGCTGCTGGCGATAGCGCGCAGCCACCACCAGCGGATGACCGAACTCCTTGAGCAGCGCGCTCATCTCATCGTCGGTGAGTGGTCGTCCGAGTGCCTCCTCCCGATCTTCGACGCGCATCATCAGCACGTCGCGCAGCTCGGCCAGAATGTCGTCGGCCTTGTCGCGGGGCAGCGCCCAGCTGAGGGCGTGGAGATAGCGTTCAAGCAGGTTCATTTCCTGTCCCCTTCGGTGAGGCGGAGGATCGACTCCGAAATGGCGTTCCATTCGCCGAGCAGTTGGGCGAGGAGCGCCTCGCCATCGGACGAGAGGCGATAGAAGCGCTTGTTGCGCTTCGCCTCCTCGCGCCATTCGCTGGTGAGCAGGCCCTGCGCCTCCAGCCGCCGCAACAGCGGGTAGAGCGCGCTTTCCTCGATTGGCAGCCCGGCATCTTCCAAGCTCTGGCGCAGCGTATAGCCGTAACGCTCCACCCGGAGCGCTCCCAGCACCGCCAGCACCAGCGACCCGCGGCGAAGCTCGATGCGCAGCTTTTCGAACAGATCTTCTTCGATCGGCACTTTGCTGTGTCTCACATGGTGTATGACACATACTGTATGACACACAGTAAAAGGTTATGCAAGCGCCCTTCGGCGATCACTTGCATCGCGCAGCCGCGGAGGTTGGCGCCCTCCGACCCATCAGTTCGAAGCTGATGCTTTTGGGATTCCCGCTCCCTGCGGGAGAGCCGATGACTAGTGTTTGGTTGCCTTGCGATCGTCGCGCATCAGCCCAAGCCGGCGGATCAGCCACGGCATGCTCAGCCCCTGCACGAAGATCGAGAAGGCGACCACGGCGAAGGCGACCACGATGATCTCGCGCCGCTCGGCAATCTGCGGCGGCAAGGCCAGCGCCAGCGCCAGCGCCAGCGCGCCGCGCAGCCCGCCCCAGAACAGGACATGCTGATAGCCCGCACTGACCGCGACCCGGCTCCGCCTGACGAGCAACGACAGCGGGTAGATGGCGAGCGCGCGTCCGGCCAGCATCAGCACGACTGCGACCGCCGCGGCCCCAATAAACAGCCGCAGCGGCAGTCCCGCGCCGTTGGTGCCGATCAGCAGGAAGACGATCGAGTTCGCGAGGAAGGCAACATAATTCCAGAAATCATGAAGATATGCACGGCCGCGGTCCGACACGACGCCCGTCGGACAGAGATTGCCCACCATCAGGCCGGCGGTCAGCGATGCCAGCACGCCTGACACCCCGAGTCGCTCGGCGAGCATGAACGAGCCGTAAGCCGCGATCGTCGACAGCGTGATCTCGACCAGATGGTCGTCCGTCCTGCGCGCGATCAGAAGCAGCCCGCCCGTTACGACGACGCCGGCCAATATGCCGCCGAAGACGGTCCACAGCAGCATTCCGGCGATCTCGGCGGGCGAACTTCCGGCTCCACTCGCAATTGCAATCAGGATGGCAAAGCCGACCGCGGCGGTGCCATCGTTGAGCAGGCTTTCCGATTCGACCAGCAGTGAGAGGCGCGGCTGGACGCGCATCTCTTTGAATGCGGCGATTACCGCCACCGGGTCCGTGGCAGCGATCAGGGTCCCGAACAGGGCCGCGCCGTTCCAGCTCCATCCCAGCAGATAATGGGTGCCCGCCGCCACGAACGCCGCCGCGATCGCCACACCCGGGAAGGCATAAAGCAGCACCAACGGCAGATCGCGACGAAAAGCCCGCCAGGGGAGCTGCATCGCCGCCTCGAACACGAGCGGCGGCAAGAAGATCTCGAAGATCAGATCGCGGCTGAGCGCCAGCTCGGGCTTCCACGGCGATACCGCCAATGCGATGCCGGCGGCGACAAGACCAACGCTGTACGGAAGGTGAAGCCGCCGAGAGAGCATGGCCACAAGGGAGGCCGTGAAAAGCAGCAGTCCGATCGTGAGGATCTGATTATGGTCCACGACCTCCTCTTGCCCAAGGGCAGCGCGAAACGAAACCGATATCGACTATGTCCCCGTTGGACCCTGCCGATCTGATCTGTTAGCCCTGCGCCCTGATGGCCACCGCCTCCGCAACTTCCGCCGCCCGCGAGATACTGACGCGGCTGCACGACGTTATGGCGTCGCGCGCAGCCGCGCAGGGCAAGCTCGATCGGGTCGTCGACATCATCGCCAAGGCGCTGCACAGCGAAGTCTGCTCGATCTATCTGCTGCGCGACGGGGAGCTCGAGCTGTTCGCAACCCGCGGCCTCAACAAGGAGGCGGTCCACGTCACCAAGCTCGCGCTCGGCGAAGGTCTGGTCGGCACGATCGCCGAGAAGAACGAGACGCTCAACCTCGCCGAAGCGACCAGCCATCCTGACTTCGCCTACAAGCCCGAGACGGGCGAGGAACTGTTTCACAGCTTCGCCGGCGTGCCGATCGTGCGCGCCGAGCGCGCGGTCGGCGTGCTCGCGGTGCAGCATGCCGACCCGCGGCGCTATGACGATGTCGAGATCGAAGCGCTCCAGACCGTGGCGATGGTGCTGGCCGAGCTGATCGCGGGCGCCGGATTGATCGACGAAGCCACAGTGCGCGGCCCCGAGCAGCGCAACGGTGGCTCGGCGCGTCTCACCGGGCTCAAGCTGGTCGACGGTATGGCCGCGGGCTACGCGGTCTTCCACCAGCCTCGAGTGGTGATCGAGCACACCGTCGCCGAAGACATCGAATATGAACGCCACCGCGTCTATTCGGCCTTCGACAAAATGCGCGATCAGATCGACCGCATGATGAGTCAGGCCGAATTCGGTGGCGCGGGCGAACATCAGGATATCCTCGCCACCTATAAGGTCTTCGCTTACGACGAAGGCTGGTCGCGCCGCATCAACGCGGCGATCGATAGCGGCCTGACCGCGGAGGCCGCAATTGAGCGCGTCCAGCAGCGTGCTCGCATGCGGATGCGCGAAATCGACGACCCGCTGCTCGCAGACCGGATTCATGATCTGGAGGATCTCTCCAACCGTTTGCTGCGGATCGTGTCGGGACAACTCGGCACCGCCGCGCAATTGGGCCTGCGGCAGGACTCGATCCTGATCGCGCGCAACCTCGGCCCGGCCGAGCTGCTGGAATATGATCGTCGCCGCCTGAAGGGCGTGATCCTTCAGGAAGGCTCGCTCACCAGCCATGTCGTGATCGTCGCGCGGGCAATGGGCGTGCCGGTGCTCGGGCGTGTGCGCGATGCGCGCCGCCAGATCGGCGAGGGCGATCTGGTCCTGCTCGACTCGGGACAAGGCGCCGCATTCGTCCGTCCCACGACGATGATTGAAGAGGCGTTCGACGCCCGCCTGGCGCTCGGGCAGAAGCGCCGCGCCGAATTCGCCGCGATGCGGGATCTGCCTCCGGTTACCAAGGACGGCACGCGCATCACTTTGATGGTCAATGCCGGTATGCGCGACGATGTCGCCGCGATCGACACGACCGGCGCCGACGGAATTGGCCTGTTCCGCACCGAATTCGAGTTCCTCGTCTCCGCCGAGCTGCCCAAGCGCGAACGCCAGCAGCGGCTCTATCGCGACGTCATGGAAGCGGCGGGTGACAAGCCCGTCATCTTCCGCACGGTCGACGTCGGTGGAGACAAGGTCCTGCCCTACATGACCGCCGACGCGGAAGCCGCGGATGAGGAAAATCCCGCCATGGGCTGGCGCGCGCTGCGCCTGGCGCTTGAGCGCGATGCGCTGATGAAGGCCCAGGCAAGCGCGCTGATCGCAGCGGCCGCGGGTCGGACGCTGCAGGTGATGTTCCCTATGGTCTCCGAGCCTTGGGAATTCGATGAAGCGCATCAGCTCTTCGAACGGCAGCGTGCCGCCACCGCCGCCAAGGGCAAGCCACTGCCGCTCGCGGTTCGTTACGGAACGATGCTCGAGGTGCCCGCGCTGGCCGAGAGTTTGGACATTTTGCTTCCCAAAATCGACTTCCTCTCGATCGGCACCAACGATCTTACCCAATTCCTGTTCGCCGCCGACCGCGCGCATCCCAAGCTGGCCGAACGTTATGACTGGCTCTCGCCCGCCATTCTTCGCTTCATCCGCCGCGTGGTGGAGCAATGCGACGCCGCCGGCGTGCCGGTTGGCATTTGTGGCGAGATGGGCGGCAAGCCGCTCGAGGCGATGGCGCTGATCGGGATCGGCATCGAACGGCTGTCGATCACTCCCGCCGCGGTCGGTCCGGTCAAGGCGATGGTCCGCTCGCTCGACGTTCCGGCTCTGCGCGCCGTGATGGCGGAACTGCTCGCCGCACCACCCAGAGACATGCGCGGAACGCTCCAGCAATGGGCAGAGGCTCAGCAGGTGCGGATCAGCTGAGGAGGATCGCAATTTGACACTTGGGCTCGACTGTGCCCCAAATGGGTCCGACATCGTCCGCCAGAGCCTGATCGTTATTGGCGGAAGCGCTGTGCGCTTCCGCCGATGACGTGAATCAGGCTCTGTTCAATGGTTGAGACCTTGATTCACGTTTCAGGCTGATTCAGCCTGAAACTATCAAGGTCTAGGTCGGGGAAAATGGGTGAGCGGCGAAGACGAAGCCTTCGGAGAGACAGGGTCGGCATCGCTGGTCGGTGAACGGCTGCGTGCCGCACGCGAGGCCCAGGGCCTGACGCTGGACGAGATCGCCAGCAGTACGCGTATTCCCAAGCGCCACCTGCAAACGATCGAAGAGGGCCGCTACGAAGGCTTGCCCGCTCCGACATACAGCACCGGCTTCATCAAGAGCTGGGCCCGTCAGCTTGGTCTCGACGGACGAGAATTGGCGGAAGAGTTCCGATCCGAATTAGGTGTGCTCTCAACCGAACGCACTCAGCCCCTGCCCTACGAGCCCGCCGATCCACGTCGGACACCGCCCGCCGGTTTGGCACTGCTCGCGCTGCTGGTCGCGGTGGTTGTTGCGCTTGGCTATCTCTACTGGCGCGGTACCACGGAAAAGCCTGCCGAGATCGCCGCCACCGCTTCCGATCAACCGGCGACGCCTGCGACATCGGCGCCCGCACCGGCGGGCCAGACCGCGCCAGCCCAGGCGGCACCCGCCGCTGCCACCCAGCCACAGGCGACAGGCCCGGTCGTGATCGGCGCGACCGGTGACGTGTGGATCAAGGTGTCGGACAGTGGCAAAACGCTGTTCATGAACATGCTGCACCCCGGCGATCATTTCGAAGTGCCGGCAGACGCGGCGGCGCCGCTCTTGACGACCGGCCGTCCGGGCCAAACGACAATCACCGTCGGCCAGACCCAGATCCCGCCGGTCGGCGCACCAGATCGCGCGGCCAAGGACATTTCCTTGAAGCCCGCCGATCTGCTCGCGCGCATGGCTGCTGCACCTCCGACGGCACAGGCGCCGGCCGGGGCGCCCACGCCAGTTGAAAACAGCGCAGGCACCTAATCGCTTCATCTGCGCGACAGGGACGTTATGCTCTGCGCCAGGCGCGACGACGCTTACCTATTGGAGCTCGCATGACCCGCTTTCGTATCGTTTTCGCAGCTCTGCTCGCCACGGCGGGGCTGCCCCTGCATGCCGCCGAACCCGCGCCGACGCTGGATCAACGCGTCGACCGCGTCGAGAAACAATTGCGGGCGGTGCAACGCAAAGTCTTTCCGGGCGGGGACGCCGCGTTTCAGGCGGCCGAGATCGCGCCGCCGGAGACCCATGTCACCGTCGGTGTTCCCGCGAGCACGCCGCTCAACGATCTGACGGCGCGCGTCGATGCACTGGAGAAATCGGTCGCGCAGATGACGGGCCAGATCGAGCAGGATCAGCATCGCCTGGATCTTCTGTCGCAACAGGCCGCGCAGGACCGCCAGGAATTTACGACCCGCCTCAAGATGCTGGAAAGCGCGGCTGCGCCCGCTCCGGCGGCTACGGCGCCCGTGCCGGAGGCCCAGGAGGAGGCTGCCGCGGCGCCGCCGCCCAAGAGCACCGCACCCGTAAAGGGCAAGCCGGTGCCGGCCACGCCGTCTGCGTCGACGAAACCTGCCACTCCAGCACCGGTCAAAAGCAGCCCGACCAAGCCGACCACGACCATGGCGGACGATACCACCGTCGCTGATAGCACCCCTGCCGCTTCCGGTGATCCCGCTGAGGACGCTTACATGGCGGGGTACCGGCTGTGGACGCAGAAGAAATATCCGCAGGCGGAGGCCGCACTGGCCGCAGTGGTCAAGAAATATCCGAAGCATCGTCGCGCCAGCTACGCGCAGAACCTGCTCGGCCGGGCTTATCTCGACGATGGCCAGCCCGCGCGCGCGGCGGAAGCCTTTGCCGCCAATTACACCACCAATCCCCGTGGAGAACGCGCAGCCGAGAGCCTCTATTTTCTCGGCCAGTCGCTGACCGCGCTCAAAAAGCCCGCTGACGCCTGCCGCGTCTATGACGAGCTTGCCACTGCTTATCCGGACAAGCTGGAAGGCTCGCTCAAGGCCCGGGTCACCGCAGCGCGCGCCGAAGCCAAGTGCAAGTGATGTGATCGAGCCACTGTCCGATGAGCTGATCGCGCGGTTTCGGACGGATTACGAACGGCTCCTCAAACCTGCGGACGAGCGCGACCATCGTATCGCGCTTGCCGTGTCCGGCGGTCCCGACAGCATGGCGATGTTGGGATTGGCGGCCTTGACCTATCCGAAGCGGGTGATCGCGGCGACAGTCGATCATGGCCTGCGTCCCGAATCGGCCGGCGAGGCGGCGATGGTCGCGGCTGCCTGCAACAAACTGGGTGTCGATCATGCGACGATGAGGATCGAGACCTCACCGAGCGCCGGCAGCAATCTGCACGCCTGGGCAAGACAGGAAAGATATCTGCTCCTCAAACGCTGGGCGGTGGAATCGGGCGCGCCGTTTCTGTGCACGGCCCATCATGCCGAGGATCAGGCCGAGACGTTCCTCATGCGAGCAGCACGCGCCTCAGGTCTATCCGGCCTCGCCGCGGTCCGCGCACGGAATGAAACATCCGTCGGATGGACCGATCATGCGCCAATCGGGAGTTCGCCAGCTAGCGGTCCAGGCCTCGAGATAGCACGCCGGCCCCTCGCCCTGCTTCGACCGTTGCTCCGCTGGCGGCGGCATGAACTCCGCGCCGTTGCCCAATCCATGCGCCTCCCCATCGTTGATGATCCGAGCAACCAGGATCCCCGTTTCGACCGCACGCGCTTTCGCGCCTGGCTGGCCGAGGCGCCTTGGCTCGATCCCCTTCAGATCGGCAAGACGGCGGAAAATTTGGCATCGCTGGACGAGGACCTGCACGAAATCAGCCGCTGGCTGTGGAAGACCCGCGCGTTGGAAGCGGATCCGTTCGAGGCC